>Ga0196965_1001094_pt1 | contig 11299 bp, 11 predicted proteins | sample S1_20metaG_FD_148668 | JGI IMG/M metagenome (GOLD analysis project Ga0196965, IMG submission 148668) | Soil microbial communities from Anza Borrego desert, Southern California, United States - S1_20 | ecosystem: Environmental > Terrestrial > Soil > Desert | place: USA: California | collected... | reverse complement strand
TTTGAGATATATCGCGACCAAAACTTTCTGCAGTCCACGTGGTGCGGTCTTTCCCTGAATTTCCATGGCCAGCCAGATCAAGAGAAATAATAGTATAACGTTCCTTGAGCTTATCTACGGAATAGTCCCAATAGGTATGATCAAGATTCCATCCATGAATAAAAATCAGCGCAGTGTCGCCTTTACCCAGAATGTCGTAATTGATGGAAACGCGCTCATAACGACCGGTATCATACTGCAAGAAATCGTCGTCCGGCCGGCTGCCCCCCGGACTGCAACCCGACCATGTCATGCAGATAGAAATGCAGATCAATGGGAAAATAGCATGAAATGCGTGCTTTATCACCGTATTAAAACAAATAAATTAAATTCGTAATTAAAGTTTTAAACATAACGATAAAGAATCTCTAAACATATCCTGGCTAAAATACATGATCGTAAGGAATTAAAAATATTTAGTTTATGCATGGTCCATGCAATCTAAATCTTCTAGTGTTAATATCTGGACTCAGGGATTAAGTTAATGGTTGGAACCAGTTTTTTATAGTGCCGGAAAATGCATCTCCCATGATGAACGTAGAAGCAATCCAACATGTTAATATTCTCCGCCACCTGATTACCACCTCTGGAAACTTTCCAAATAACGCTTTGCTTCCACTTTTGGTTTATCAAAAAGCCTTGCATATTGAACCAAGGTCGGCAGCAAAGACGGTAAAGCTATTATTCAGAAACAATGGCTGGGGTAATGCCTGGGAAAACGGCATTCACGATTATGATCATTATCATTCAACCACACATGAAGTATTGGGAATAACCGCTGGAAGTGCGCGTGTACAATTCGGTGGCCCGTCCGGAGTCGCTTTATTAATTAATACAGGTGATGTTGTTATTCTACCAGCCGGAGTAGCCCACAAAGCACTCGATGTATACGATGACTTTTCGTGCATCGGAGCATATCCTGCAGGGCATAATTACGATATGAATTATGGCCATGTAGATGAATTCGAAAAAGCAATGAAGCGTATCAAGTCACTTCCATTGCCTGAGACGGATCCCGTGTATGGCACAGGTGGACCGCTTATTAGCAATTGGTTGCATTGAGTTTGGTTGTGATACTTATGTGTTTGGCGAAGAGCTGCAAGCGGCAGGTTGAAAGCTGCAAGGCGTTTTTGAAAGAGCTGCGAGTTGCGAGCTACGAGCCACGAGTTTGTTGGGCAGTAGTTTCAAAGGTACGAGGTATGAGGTACGAGTATGAGGTATATGAGGATGTACGAGATACAAAGACTACGATATTATGACGTTACAATTGACTATAGATTCAATTGTTTTCGCTCATCCAAAACAGTGGTAGTGTTTTCTCACCGCGAAATCGCAGAGGCACGCGAAGTGTTAAAATAGGTTTTACTTTGCGAAACTTAGCGTCTCAGCGTCTCAGCGGTTAAGTTATCACGATTTGCTCGCAAACGTTGCAACCTTCACCCTCAAACCAATTTTCGAATACACTTCGTTTACCGAACCTTGAGCTTTAAACTAAGAACTTTGAACTTTTTGCAATTTCAACGGTACCATATCCTTAATTGAATCACTCCAGTAGAGTGCGTGTGATGGAATAAACTTAACAAGTTGAAACGGTGTGTCTACCACTGAAGTGTTAAGCGATGCATAGGCAGGATGCGACTGGTCATTACGGTCTACTTCGTTGGGATGAAATGCATATCCGACAAGACTCATAAATTTTGAACGTGCACTATTGGAATAAAACACTTCCATGTTTGCACCGGCGTAAACTGCCTGTCCGGCATTTATTGCTGAGAACCAAAACCAAATATTTCCATTGCTATCCGTCCACTGGTTAATGAGTGATGCTGGTTTCATCGTCCATCTTAAAATATCAAATGTTACCAGACAAACCGTCGCAGACTGAATGTGATGTTGTATAATATCGACTGCAGAATCTTGTGTAACCTCCACCATGATAAAACATTATTAGGGGCATTTGAAAATATAATGCCACTTTCTGTTTCTTAACAGCCCTAAAAAAGATACAGGCAGATTCGGACTCCTTCCGAAACTGCCTGCGACCCCTAACCTAACTTTTACGGGTATTATCTTTTGCTATATTCAGTAGCGCGGTGGGCGTACTGATCAAAAATCAGATTTACCGCTTCCCTAATTTTTCCTTCATCTTTTATAAACGCATTATCGTTGATCAGGCCCGACGCAAACCCTTGCCACACAATCTCACCGGCTGCCCTGTCTACCAAGCTTATAATTAATGTGCCAGCTTCCAGATCGTAGGAAGTTGTGTCATCAGCTGTTCTGAATTCCATGTCTCCCCAATAACTGGTACCATAGCCTTCGTAGCCTTTAATAGTAACAGGCTGATCAAATACCCGGAAATTTACAATAAGATCCGGATTGCTCACCTGCGATTTATACCCCCTTCCCTCGAGTTCACCCTTTACGGCATCGCGAATCGTTGCTTTCAATACGAGATCGTTTAGGAAGTAATATCCAGGATCTAATGTCTGGTCAATCTGGGATGCCCAATAGTATGTATTGTAGTTATCAACATTTTCGTTGTTCAACTTTTCGTCCGACCGAACTGTAATGTCCTGTGCCTGTATCAACATGGCAGGCGCCAAGAGAACAATCAGAATTATATTTTTTTTCAAAACATTCATGTCATATCCGTTAATCGTCCATCTTTGATATATATATTTTTATCACTTGTAAATATTTATGCCAAGTCAATCAGTTGGTTCCTAAACCATCTTTTGTTTTAACGTACACATATTTATAACGTTTGTCAGCTTCCTGATTTCCTCCGTTAAGCGTTAATACATTTCGTTTAATGGCAATCGTCCACTCTGAAGGCGTTTCTGCTGCATCGCTTTCAAGGTAAAGAATACCATGTTGTTCGCTAAGCCTGTACGATCCAGAGTCTATTGCATTGGTAGAACTATTCATTTTATATCTGCCGTTTGGCTGAAACTCAATCATTTGCATGGCGTTGTTGCCCTGGTCCGGTTGATTTTCGCGTGTTTTTTTTGCACCGGATTTATCACCTTTCTTTTGCGCCGCATCTTCTATGCTTTTTAACTTCCAGTTACCAACAATCATTTCAATAAACTTTTTATGGTCCGCTGTCTTGGATTGATCTTTCGCAGTTTGTGCGTGAAGACTTCCACCAAAGCCAATCATTATCATCAAAACAACGCCTGTTATCGTATACTTAATCTGGTTCATTTTCATTCTTTTATACATAATTAACACGATAAAATTGTCATGCCGCTTAGAAAACACTCCAGCGGGTCACGAACCTGATTGTAGAATTACGTCCACAAATCAGCACTTACGATTTTTTCTTAAATAATTTTTTGAACAGGCCATCACGTTTAACTTCCTTTCCAAAGTCGCGCTGAACATCTTTCGGTTCTGATGGGCCAAAGAGACTTTCCCAAAAGGTAAGGTCTGTTTTGTAAAGGTCGCACGATAACGCCCGACGCGACGCATTAGAAATTTTTGGAAAGCGCGCCTCAGACAAGGTTTTTAATTCAGGATCATTGTTCACTTTTTGAAGAAACTTTGCAACAACGGGTAATGCCGTACTTGATCCCTGCCCCAATGAAGTAGACCGAAACCTGATGCGTGGATCATCAGCCCCGACCCATGACCCGATTATCAATTTGGGTGTTATGGCCATAAACCATCCATCCGCATTGGACTGCGTCGTTCCGGTTTTGCCACCCATATCGTTTTTAATTCCGTATTCCCACCGTAGTTTTCCTCCGGTTCCTTCGTTCACCGTTCGTTTTAACATATGTACGATCATTTCCGCAGTCCTGGGAGATATTGCCTGATAAGTTGGTTTTAATGCCTTGTACGCTTGTAGAATTTCTCCCCGTGATGTGGTGATCGATGTGATGTAAAACGGTTTCACCGGCTTACCCTTGTTTGCGAAACAGGCATAGGCCTTCACCATTTCAAACATACTTAGATCGGCTACGCCGAGTGCAAGAGACGGTACCGCTGGAATGGTACTTTCTATACCCATTTTATTGGCCACACGAACCGTATGTTGTATCCCAGCCTTTTCCAACACTTTAACCGATACCGTATTTACCGAATAGGCCAACGCCCCTTCCATCGAATATTTATAGCTGTAATTCTGATCATTATTTTCCGGCGTCCAGGAATCCATATCTTTTATATTGGTGTACATTGTTTTTTCAGCAGATATAAAATCACATGGGTTGGCACCTTGTTCCAGGGCGGCAGCATATACAATCGGCTTAAATGTTGACCCAACCTGTCGCCGTGTTGTTGGCTTTACATGATCGTATTGAAAAAAATGATGATCGATACCTCCTACCCATGCTCTTATGGCACCTTGTCCTGGCTCCATCGCAAGGAAGCCTGCATTTAAAAATCGGAGGTAATGTTTAATTGAATCCAACGGACTCATCTTAACTTCCTGAGAACCTTGCCATGTAAAGATATTCATGGCGATTTCCTTATCCATTTCTTTTTTGATATCGGCCTCATTTAAACCCTGTGCAGCTAAAGACTTATAACGATCAGAACGTCGGATTGCATCGGTCAATACTTCAGGTTTTTTATACCAGGGGTCGTGCTTGTTCCAATGCGTTTCAAATTTTTTCTGCGTAATGGCCATTTGAGATTCAACAGCTTCTTCAGCATACTGCTGTAAACGTGAATCTATGGTGGTGTATATTTTTAACCCGTCGGTATAGAGATTATAAGGTTCACCATTGGTTTTTTTATTCGTTTTGCACCATTCTAACAATTCCTTGCGGATGTATGCACGGAAGTAAGGGGCTAGCCCAGAGTGATGCGTTATGCGGTGATATTTTAATTCAAGCGGAATCTTTTGGGAAGCAGTAGACTTTTCTTCAGATAGTAGTCCGTACTTCACCATTTGAGAAAACACAACATTGCGTCGTTGGGTAGCGCGTTCAGGAAAAATACGCGGGTTATACAGATGGGTGGCCTTTAACATTCCGACCAGCACCGCTGCCTGATCGAGCGTCAGGGAGGCTACAGGAACCGAAAAGAATCGTTGAGAGGCAGCTTCTATGCCGAATGTATTGTCTGCAAACGGTATTGTATTTAAATAAAGTGTGAGAATTTCTTTTTTGTCATAAATGTTTTCGATGCGCCAGGCAATGATCATCTCACGTACCTTATTGACTACGAGTGATCCAAACCGATAACTTTTCCGCGGATATAAATTTTTTACCAACTGTTGGGTTATCGTACTTCCTCCACCGGAAGATTCATCCTGAAGCAGAATGCTCTTGAAGAGTACGCGAAAAAGGCTTTGAATATCAATTCCGTGATGTTTATAAAAACGGATGTCTTCCGTTGCAAGCAGCGCGTTTTCTACCACATCCGGAATGTCTTCATAATGGATGGTAGAACGCTCCTGAATAAAATATCGTCCAAGTAAGACACTGTCCGCAGTATATACTTCACTCGCCGCAGGGTTTTCAATCTCGCTCAGCTCCTTTTTATCCGGCATATAGCCAAAGGCGCCGGCCCATACCAGTATCACAAAAGCAAATACAGATAAACAAGCAAAGCCGATTACCATACCGCCCACAATGAAAACTTTGCGAATGGTTGATTGTCTCTTAAAATATGTTTTTAACCTGCCAGCTAAAACTTTAATCTTCTCCCAAAAATTGTTAATCATTTTATTAACGTAATGCTCAAAATAACGGAACCTCCGCAACATAATTATGGATGCCCGGAAAAAATGCGATCGTACTCTTTATATCACCAGTTATTCAGCTAAAAGGTAACGGCAAAAAAATTGTATGATCCTGGCAGTAAATACTGGTACAAAAACTATAATTCACCCGGATTCGATGAGCGAAGTCCCCTTTTCTCTTCGCGATTTGCGTGAGTAAGCCCGGCTACTTCGTTTGCCATTTTTTCTTTAATAAGTTCATATCCGGTGCCAAGTTTAAAGGCCTTCTTTCCCAATATAACTATTGGTGTACTGAGCAGTTTAGGATCCTGGATCATCAACGTCAGCAAGCTGTTACGATCCATCATTTTAAGGCCTTCCTTGTGTACGCTGATATGATCATCATAAGTTGGATCCAACAAATCTTCAATGCCGACCTGCATCTTATCGGCTATCTCGGCCAGTTGCGTTTCAGTCAGGTTTTGCCGCGCCAGATCTATTGTTTTAATCGTCACACCTGGTATTGCCTCCACGTATCCCCTTGCTTTTTTATCATCCGACTTGTCGGAATTATAAATTAATGTTAACTCGTTATTTTGATTTTGTATCATATCGTTATTTATTTAGCCATAAACGAAGAAAGCATCCAGTGGTGCTTCTCCAATCTGTTAATGAATACCTTTACCATCTCTTCGGTTCCTGAGTCTCCCTGGTCAGCCGCAGCATCAACGACAGTAAACATGTATTCCAATAAAATCCTGTAATCACTCAACACTTCCCGCACCATAATGTCAGAAGCCAGGTCTGTTCCGGTTTCTTTAATTTCAGAAGTCTCCAGGTATTCCTTCATCGTACTCATTGGCGTTTTTCCAAACACCCTGATCCGTTCTGCAATTGCATCAATGTTATCCCGCGCCTCATTGTATTGCGATTCAAATTGTTCATGCAAATCAAAAAAATCTGAACCTTTTACATTCCAATGGTAATTCCGTAATTTCTGATAATGCACACTGTAATTTGCGAGAAGTTGGTTTAACACCCGGGCAATTATTTCAGTCTCCTCAGAGGTCCAGCCCAACTTTACCGGTTTTGCTTTAGCCATACGATTGTCTAATTGTGTTTGCGGAACATTCTCCATGTCTTGTGCTAATTCCATAACTGACTTTTTATTCATCATATGATGTCAAAAGCGTATTCCAGCTACATTTCGGTAGAGAGTTGATTTTTTTAAGCAGCAGAGTAGATTTTTTTTCGCAATTAGGGGTATTCTTTCCCTCTATCAGTCGGCAGACTTCCCATTATTCATTGATCAATCCGCTTTTTTTCCCAATTCCTGACCACTTCGTTATGGTATAAGTTTGTCTATACAGAAGAAGAAACCAAAACTGTTGCATTCATGAATACCAACCCTCAACCCTACCCACAACAAAACGCATTGGAATATGAAGAAATTCATTTCCTTGGAATGATTACGAAAGAGCTTTCACTGGAAAACCCACACGATGCCATCAAACTTGTAACGGGAGTGTTACAATCCCTTCGACAAACCCTGACTTTAGAAGATTCAGCTACACTATTAAACCGGTTACCCGATTTTTTAAAACTTGCCTTCGCTTCCAACTGGGAACGAAATGAAAAACAGGTGCATGTGGATCACCTGGATGAATTTGTTTGCCTTGTCATGGATCGTGATAAAAAGATGGATAAAAATCTGTTTAAGGATGAAGTTCAAACCTTAAACGTAATTATCCTTACGTTGAAAGGTCTTGCCAAAATTATTGATCTTGAAAATTTTGAAGGAGTAAGTAGCAGTTTACGCCACGAATTAGGAGATATTTTTACGGAAGCCACAGCATAATCACAATATTATGCCTTCAGCCCATCGCAACAGAAAATTTCTAACAATCCTGCTTTCTGTTATCGTTGGAACAGTGGTGTTGTTTTACATCGGGCGTTATGTGTTATATACCGAAATCCGAAAAGCGATAGCAAGAGAACTTACTGACCTGAGTGAAAAGGGAATTAACATTCAATATGACCACATTGATGTTAAACCATTCTCCGGAAAGATTCAGTTTTATAATTTGAGGGCGCAACTGGGGACGGACACCATAAGCGGGTTAACGTGTGTAATTCCTCACCTGCTTATCAAAGGAATCAAGATTCTGCCCTACCTGGAAGATAAGACACTTTCAATCGGTTCCATCGATCTTCACGATGCCGTCATCAATTACACATCGGGTTCGAAACTAATTGAAGAAGACACCTCCAGCAAGAAAAAAATTGTGCTTCGGAACATCATGGTTAATGAAATCAAACTCCCTGGCATCCGGCTGTGCCTGAAAGATACTTTGGGGAAAGATACCGTGGTATACCTGCATGGGCAACTGGCCATTCATGGATTGGGTCTGGAACGCCATCAGGATTCACTCACCTGGCAGGAGGCTGAAATTCAATTCCAGGATATAAATCTTCGCTTTCCAAAGGAATACTATGGCGCTACCATAAAGAACTTTCGCATCGCGTTAGCAGAAAAATCCATAACACTGGATTCTGCAATCATTAAACCTTTTTACAGCCGAAAACTTTTCATGAAAAAGAACGGACGCGAGATTGATTATATTGCTGGTGTAGTTCCTTATGTGGATTTAAAAGACGTCAATTGGTACACGTATCCTTCCCTAAGTGTTGACATTGAAAGCATCAAGCTTCAATTTTTCCTGCGGGTTTTCCGTGACAAACGATATCCTTTCATTAAAGATAAAAACACTATACTACCGTCTCACTTTCTTCAGCAGTTACCAATCCAATTAATGATCGATACAATACAGCTAAAAGAAAGTTATGTTTCTTATGAAGAATTTCCTGCGCAGGGTGATTCTTCCGGAGCCGTGGTGTTTGATCAACTTCATGCGACAATTATAAAAGTTCACAATAATCCGGAATTGAAAGAGCCTATTCTGATGCAAGCCTATTCAAGGTTTATGAATACGGGCGACCTGCATGTATCGTTTTCGTTTCCTTATGATGTGTCGAAACCCTATACAGTTTCTGGTTCTCTTCAAAAATTTCCGCTTAATGGTTTAAACAGTATGGTGGGAGCCGCTGCCAAATTAAAAATTGAAAGTGGTGTAATGACAAATCTGAAATTTGACTACCGTTATACCATGCTAAACTCTACAGGCATGATTGAACTCAACTATGAAGATTTGAAGATTAGCAGTTTGCGTGAAGACAAAGATGGAAACCAGGCCATCAGTCCAATTAAAACATTGTTATTAAATGCATTTATTAAAAAGGATATGAATAAGGATGTAAACGCAGATAAACGCACGGGGGAAATATCATTTTACCGTGATACCAAGCGATCAATTTTTAATTATTGGTGGAAGTCTGTTTTTTCCGGATTAAAGGCAGCTTACAATCTTGATAAGTTACCCTCTAAAAAAGAAGTATCAGCGCGAAAGGCAGCTAAAAAGAAACGCAAGGAAATGCGAACAGCAATGCGATGATAAAAACAGATTACTTCACACGGTTATTTTTTTGCAGCAAATAATCTACGAGATTATCAATTGGAATAATTTTTTACTGATTCAATTTCATTAAAACTCAACATTATGGACACCTACATGGTACACTTTGAAGAATCGGAAATGGAAGCTGTAATGGATATCTTAAGCCAGTCCAACGATATCGTTATTAATAACATAGAACCAACAGGCATCGGCATCACAATACAAAGTGACAATGCGGAGGATGCATATCAGGCACTTCTTCAACGCATCGATCGGCAGGTACGCACGCCGCATGTTATTGATGAACATCCGCGAACACCGGAATAGAACTGGTTCAGGGTTCAGGGTTCAAAGTTTAAAGTTCAAGGTTCAAGGTTGGTTTTTTCGGAAACGAAGTGTTCGCGGAATTGTTTGAAGTTTGATGTTTGACGTTTGAGGTTTCAATTTGATTGGACAATTCGAACTTTGATTCTTGTTCCTCTTTCAATAACCTGATTTAAGCCTTTGTGTGGTTTTGCGACTCTGCGTCTTGACAGTTAAGATGCCATCATGATCAGTTGAGGCAAGCATTTACAGAACTCACCAAGTTCGCGGCTAATTCAATCGCTCAGGCAAACAAGTCAGAACTTAAGTATCGATCCCCGCGGTCGCATACAATGAAAACAATTATACCAGAGTGGATTTCATTGGCGATCTTCAGGGCAGCGCTCAATGCTCCTCCACTGCTCATTCCGGCAAGCACACCTTCTTCTTTTGCCAATCTTTTGGTGCAGGTTCGGGCTGCTTCTTCGCTTACATCAACAATCCGATCAATTGCCGAAGCATCAAAGATTTTCGGCAGAAATTCTGGCGACCATCTTCGGATGCCAGGGATACACGATCCATCGGTAGGTTGGGTACCCACTATTTGAATATCCTTTTTATTTTCTTTAAGATAACGGGATACACCCATGATGGTACCGGTTGTGCCCATGGCGGAAACAAAATGCGTAATCTCTCCTTGTGTATCACGCCATATTTCCGGACCGGTAGTTTGATAGTGAATGGCAGAGTTGTCAGGATTACCAAATTGATTGAGTAAGAAATATCCTTCATGGGCAGCCATTTCTTCAGCAAGCTCACGCGAATATTCAATGGTTTTTTGCGCAGGCGTTAAAATCACCCTTGCCCCATACGCTTCCATCGCCAATACCCGTTCGCGTGTAGAGTTATCGGGCATAATCAGTGTCATCTCCAATCCCATCAGGCGTGCAATCATCGCGAGCGCAATGCCGGTATTTCCACTCGTCGCCTCTACAAGTTTATCACCCCTTTTAACTTCTCCACGATCCAGGGCGCCTTTGATCATACCATAAGCCGTCCTGTCTTTAACACTTCCGCCAGGATTATCACCTTCCAGTTTCCCGTAAATGGTGACTTTTTTGTTGACAGGAATACGTTGAAGTTCAAGTAAGGGCGTGTTCCCGATGAGTTCAATAAGTTTCATTACAAAATAATAATATGCTATTCCTGTGAGGCCTTAAATATGACCATATCTGTTTCATGCGTATCACCATTATACATCCTGGCCTGGTAATATATTTTTGATTGCGGCGGCACACTGCGTGTAAGCCATACGTTACCACCGATTACACTGTGGTGTCCAATGGTAGTCTCACCTCCTAAGATGGTAGCTCCTGCGTAAACAACCACATGGTCTTCCAGGGTTGGATGGCGTTTACGTTCGGCGTCTTCTTTATTAACGCTTAGCGCTCCCAGCGTAACACCCTGATAAATTTTTACTGAATTTCCAATAACGGTGGTTTCACCGATTACCACGCCAGTGCCATGATCAATACAAAAATGATCGCCAATGCGTGCTGCCGGATGAATATCAACACCGGTTTTGCTGTGCGCATGTTCAGTGATTACCCTGGGTATGCCCTGCACGCCATATTGATGCAGCTTATTGGCAATGCGATAGGCAGCGACGGCATAAAAGCCCGGGTACGTACGGATAACCTCGTTGCGTGACTTCGCTGCCGGATCGCCCTGATACATGGCATCGATATCCTGATTGATGTTTTTG
>Ga0196965_1001093_pt1 | contig 11309 bp, 6 predicted proteins | sample S1_20metaG_FD_148668 | JGI IMG/M metagenome (GOLD analysis project Ga0196965, IMG submission 148668) | Soil microbial communities from Anza Borrego desert, Southern California, United States - S1_20 | ecosystem: Environmental > Terrestrial > Soil > Desert | place: USA: California | collected... | reverse complement strand
CGCAGGGCTTTGCCTCAAATCCTAAAGATTTTCTAAACTGCTTTAAAGACCAAAAATCACAGCCTTTTAATGTAAAAAGATTTGTATCGAACCGGACATCTGTCTTCTATCACTATGGATTCGATGATGCTGTCAAATTAAAAGAATCGTTTAAGTCTTTCTGGAATAATAATGATCTGGAAATAGCCAAACAATGGCAGGAAATCAACTCAAAGTATAAGGTCGATTTGAATACTTTTTTCCCATGGATAAATAATGAAATCGGACTAAGCATTCTGGAGTCTATGAATGCAGAGGATCCGGACAAGTTGGTATATGTTAGTGTTAAAACCAAAGAGGAGGCCTCAGCTTCTTTAGATGCTTTAGTAAGTCAAATTTCTTCCTTAACAAGGGACACAATCTACAGTGAAACTTTTGCAGATACTGAAATTAAACAAATTAATATTAAACAATTCCCATCAATTTTGTTTGGTCGGATGTTTTCCGGTTTTGATCAATGTTATTACGTTTTTATAAACAACTACCTGGTTTTTTCTAATAGCATTCAATCGCTGAAAGGAGTAATCCTTGACATAGAAAGAGAGGATACCTGGGGGAAATCAATCAAACAAAACCTATTTCTGGAGCAATGTCTAGGAGAAAGCAACATAAGTATTTTTGCGAATGGGCCTCGATTCTGGAGTATTTTTGAATCCAGTACTTCCGGTAAATGGCAATCCTTTTTCAAAAAGTATTCCTCCCAGATAAAAAGATTTGAAAACATGGCCCTTCAATTCAGCTATGTAGATAATAAATTTTACACGAGCGTCATCCTGAAGCATATTAATCTAGACAAAGAAGAACTGCGAAAGGAAAGATTTGAGCTGGTGAAAAGATCGGAATTGGAATCTCCGGTAATTACCCGTCCATTTGTTGTCAAAAATCATTATAATAAGAGCAATGAAATTTTTCTGCAGGATTCCCTGAATCAGATTTATCTTATATCTAGAGAGGGACAAATTCTCTGGAAAAAGCCCATTGAATCAGAAATAGTTGGAGAAGTAGTGCAGGTTGATTATTTTAAAAACGGCAAACTTCAGCTTTGCTTTGCTACCGAAAGTAAGCTTCATATTGTTGATAGAAACGGGGTGGAAGTGGGTAAATTCCCTGTTGATTTTCCTGAAAATATAAAGGCGCATAATTTATCAGTAATTGATTATGACAATAGCAAGGATTATCGGTTTCTGATGAGCGACAAAGAAGGAAGTATTTTTATGTATGATAAAAAGGGCAAAAACCTTGAAGGGTGGACACCCCGAACTACAACCAGAAGACTGGCTGCTCCAGTAAGGCATGTAAGGGTTAAAAACCGTGATTACCTGATAGCAGTTCAACAAGATGGTATTGTTCGGCTTTTTACCCGAAGAGGCGAAAATTATAAAGGCTTTCCATTAGATTTAAAAGGTCCGCTTGCCGAACCTTTATTTATGGAGCAAGGCCCAACTGCCGCACTTACTAAATTTTCTACCATTACGGAATCAGGAATGTATATTCAGTTTAATCTTTTGGGTGAGATTCTAAAACAAGAACAATGGGTCAAGCCGGGCAAAGATTCTAAGTTTAGCTTAATCTCTGATGTCTTTCAAAGGAACTGGGTAATCGTAAGGCAAGACCTAGATAAAATTGCCATTTTGAGTTCGGATGGCAACAATGTATTTCAACAGGAAATTCCTACTAATACTTCACTAAGCATTCAATTTTACAATTTTGGTGGAGGAAATGAAATCTATGCCGTAACGGACCACGAACAAGAATTTACTTTCCTTTACAATAAAGATGGAAGATTGGTTAATTCTACCCCGGTGGAAAGTAGTTTTCAAATTGGATTAACTTATTCAGAATCAACTGAAAAATACCGAGTATATAAAGCTTTTGCGAAGGAAGCAAGCGTGGTGACTTTTAAGTAGGGGAGTTGAAAAATTGCGGTAAAACCTGGATAATAGATAAACTGATGGACAAGCAGAGTTCTTAAATTTCTTCTTGCGTCAAAAATAAGGTTTTTGTATTATTCTAATTTTTAAACTGCTTTCCTGGGATTTTCTAGGTTCGCTGTAGGTTCGGTGTAGGTTCGCTCTTCCTTCGGTGTAGGCATAATTGGTATTATTTTAAGGCGGGCAACTTACATTGATCTGGGAATAACAAAGATTCCAAAAGCCTTTCAATTGTTGCCATTTAAAATTCAACATGCATAATTCAAAATTTCCAAAAACTTTGGGATTTTTTCTTCCTTTAATTGTTGTTAGTTTTGTAGGTACTCAAATTTTATCCCATGATTTACAACTCAATTATAGATACAGTAGGTAATACGCCTCTGGTTAAATTAAATAAACTGACAAAAGGTATAAAAGGTACAGTGGTAGCTAAAGTGGAATACCTTAATCCCGGGAATTCCATGAAGGACCGAATGGCTGTAAAAATGATACTTGATGCTGAAAAAGCAGGAGTCCTTAAACCGGGCGGAACTATAATTGAAGGTACTTCAGGAAACACCGGGATGGGCCTTGCCTTAACAGCAATAGCCAGGGGGTACAAATGCATTTTTACCGTTTCAGATAAACAATCACAGGAAAAAATCAATATTCTGAGGGCTGTAGGTGCCGAAGTTATTGTATGTCCTACAAACGTAGCGCCTGATGATCCAAGATCTTATTACTCCATTGCCAGGAAATTGAATAAGGAGATACCCAATTCATTTTATCCAAATCAATACGACAATTTATCCAATACAGCTGCACATTACGAAACTACCGGCCCGGAGATTTGGAGGGATACAGAAGGTAAAGTAACTCATTTTGTAGCAGGAGTGGGAACGGGTGGAACCATATGTGGTACATCGAAATTTTTGAAAGAAAAGAACTCAAAGGTAGTTTCCGTAGGAATTGATACCTATGGTTCTGTGTTTAAGAAATACAAGGAAACGGGGGTGTTTGATGAAAATGAAATATATCCATATTTAACCGAAGGAATAGGTGAGGACATCCTTCCTAAAAATGTTGATTTCAGTCTTATCGACACTTTTATAAAAGTAACCGACAGGGATTCTGCAATCATGACCAGGAAACTGGCTCGTGAAGAAGGAATGTTTGTAGGCTGGTCTGCCGGCTCAGCCGTTTATGGCGCGTTGGAATATGCGAAAGAACACCTGAAGGAAGGTGATTTGATGGTGGTTCTGCTTCCTGACCATGGTACCCGATATTTAAATAAAATCTACAACGATAACTGGATGAAGGATCATGGTTTTGTGGAATCAAGAGCCTATGCAACAGCCAAAGATATTATTACCAGAAAGAATGGAAAGAGTAATCTTGTAACCATAGATAAAAACCTTAAGGTTGGTGAAGCAATTAAGAAACTTCATCAGGAAGGTATAGACCAGATTCCGGTAGTAGAAGGCGATCACATCGTAGGTAGTTTAACAGACTCGAAGGTTTTGAACCTGCTCATTGAAAATCCGAATGTGAAAGACCAGCCCGTTAGCGAGATTATGGATGATCCGTTTACCTTCGTAGGACTTGATAATACGGTAGATGTGTTGTCCTCTTTAATAAGCAAAGAAAAGAAAGCTTTATTGGTTAGAGATGAAAGCAATAAAGTACACATCATTACCCAACATGATTTGTTAATGGCCATGACAAATTAAAAAAAGCAAAGCGCTTTATCAATAATCTTGCCATTGGTAATTGATAAGAAGGGTGAAAATTTTATTTTGCTGGTTTTCAAACAAATAAATTTTATAATTTATTTGAAAATGTTTTGTTATTCTTGTGGCATTGTATTTGTTAATTACATAATTACGCAAATAACTTATAACGCAAATAAACTTATATCTTTGAAAAGTTACCTAATTTGAAATTGGGTAACTTTTTTTGTTTTGAGGGAGAAAGGGAAAACTCCTTCCGATAATTGTTGTCTAATACATTTATTAAAATTTTGTAGTTTATCTTTTGAAGATTAAGTGTATTGCAAATAGGAATATTTTATGTATTTTTAGGAATAATTAAATAATAAAACTTATGATCAAATTTAATTTTCTCGCCATTGTTTTTATATTGACCTTTTGTTCATGCAACAACAATGATGATGATACAGAAATTTTAAAAAACAAATGGCTTTTTCTTCCAAATACAAGTAACGAATGTGCAAATTTTATTGAAGTTGGAGATTTAGACGTAGCTGGAGATGAACTAACGATTGAAGCAAAATTTATAAAAATTACAGATGGTAATTATTGCACACCAACAAAGTATCCAAATACATATGACGTTATTTCTAAGCATTATAATCAGTCCAATGTAAATTATCTACTTCGATCTAATTACGCTCAGATTACTACAACTGATGGATTTTATACTACCAACAAAACAGCTATAGAAATTGATCATAATAAGTCCTACCATATAGCTATGGTTTATGGAGGAGGTTATCTCAAATTTTATTTGGATGGCTTAGTAAGAGATTCAGTTGCAGCTACAGGCCAAATTATAACCAATGATTTACATGCAAGAATTGGTCAATGGGCTGGTGACTATTTAGATGATAGATCTACGCAATTTTTCGGATATATAGATGAGTTAAGAATTTGGAATGTCGCACGATCAAAAAGTAGTTTAATGGCCTCGATTAGCTCTTCAATTAAAAATCCACAAGAAGAAGAAGGGCTTGTTGCTTATTATACCTTTGAAGAGGGATATAAAAATATTCAGGGAAATTCGTTGTATGATGGAATAACAGGGGGAGAGCCAGTAATAAAGTATAGTGAAACTTCTGTTGAATAAGGGTATATCCAGGATGAGTAGAGATGTCTTTGAAAAGTTACCTATTCAAATTAGGTAACTTTTTGTTTGGAGTAAAAAGTTAAGAAAGTGTTTTTCAGTAGCAATACATTATATTTTTTTCCTCAATAAATTATTTCTCTCTATCAGTGATATAATTTCTGATTTATAAACCAATCCAATTATGAGGGTAATGATAAGAAATTCAGATGCATATAAAATAATTTTATTTGATTCCCTGAATAATAATTCTCCCGATACAATTAGACATCCATAAAAAATAGGTAAGTATAACATTTTTACCTTATTGAACTTATAAGTAAAGACTTTTTTGCTTTCTTGTCTTAATAAAATAACCTGTATCAACTTACTAATTAAAATAGCGGCAATTGCTCCCATTAATCCCATATAATAAATTAAAGTGAAGCTTGCAGTAACCTGAATAAGGGCGAGTAATATAAAAATCCGTGGTAAGGATTTTGTCCTCTTAAAATAATAAATTGGATAAAAGTAAAGATTAAAAAAACCTCGGAAAAGAAACTGTAATGCCAGTAAAGGGATAAAATTGATTGCCAATAAATAGGCTTCTTTTTTAAATAAGAAAGGCAATATAACAGGGCTTGCAACATTTAAAAGGGCTATGAGGAAAATAGTGAGTAATGTGAAAACATGATGATATCGGTTTTCTTCTACGCTGCTTTTTGAAATCCTAAAATCTGCCCAGCTGTTCATAATTTTTGGATAAATAGAATTCGTCAATCCTGTAAGCACAAATTCTAATATCATAGCTATTTTCCATGCAATATCATATACAATCAAATCAAGCTTTTCCATCTGACCAGAAATAATCAGGCGATCCACATTTCCTAATGCCCAAATAATAATCACATTTATCAGAGACGGAAGAGAATAGTTAATAATGTCTTTAGTGAACTTCTTATCGTAATGAATTCCAAATTCTTTTATGAAGAAAACTAAAGCGGTACAAAAAACGATCAAAACAGGAACTAAACGGCCATATACAGGTCCAACCAAAGAATCAGGAATTAACTTCAGCAGAAGAATGGACAGAATAACGGTTAGGAAAAAATTACCGAAGCTAAGGAGAAAGAACCTTTCTGGCTTTTGTCTTACAATCAGGAAGTTTGAATAGGATTTAAAAAAACTAAAACAAACACCTATTATAACAGCTATAAAAACATAAGGGAAAAAGCTATATGCAGTCTCCGGAAAGATTAACTCAAATAAGAAAGGTCCTGTAAGGGAAAAAAACAAAGTAATAACAACGCCTGTCATAAGCATGTTACTTACCAATGTGCCTACAAACCTTCTCAATTTTGCCGGATCATTTTTATAGTCAAAATAATAGGACTGAGTAGAAATATCGATATTGAGAATACCGATGGTTTGAAAGAACAAAAAAAGTATTTGAAGGATGATAAAGAAACTATAATCTTCTTTGCTTAGATTATTGACATAAGTTGGAAGCAGAATAAAGCCGGTTGCCATTGGTAGCGCGCCACCAATGGTGTATAAAAAAGAAGATTTAATAAAGTTTTTTGTAATCATTTAAACTTCGGATCTACTTCCTTCGGATTAGGCATGGTATAGTTTTTTTGAAATAGAATCTCAATATAGCCTTCAAGGGCAGCAATAAACGAAGACATGGATTTTTCCAACAACAATTTTTGGATCAAAATACCATTTAATGACCAGAAATGACACACTTTATTGTAAAAAGTCTGAGGCATGTTCTTTTTAAACAAATAATTATGCCCTCTCACAAACATTCCGGTACGAATAGCTTTTGACAACCTGGACGCGGGAGAATGATTGTGCAATAGCCTGGCAGAGGGAACATAAATCAGCTTATACTTTTTGTTAACTCTAAAAGAAAAATCAAAATCCTCTGACGCATAGATTTTTAAATTTTCATCAAAAAGAAAACGTTCAAATACTTCTTTACGATAAGCCATGTTACATCCTGATAACCAATTTATTTCAAATGAATCTTCCTTAGAATAATCAATCATATTTACACATCCCGAAGGAAGAATTTCCCCTTTTGAAGGTAAAGAAAGCAGGAAGGTTTTTCGAAGCAATTTTGAAATCAATCCAGGTTTTGAAACCGCATTTAGTATTTTGCCGGTTGCTCCTCCTAATTTCATGTTTTTATCAGCCTCAAATGCACTCGCTATAGATTTGATATAATTAGAATCGAGTTCCACATCATCATCAAAAAAAATAACCAGATCATGCTCAATTTGGCCAATTGCCTGATTTCTTTGATGGGTAAGTCCGGGAGCTGAGGGTATTACTTTAAAATATATGCCTTTGTCCGCGCATAGCTTTAGGAGGACGGAATAGTCCTTTGGAATTTCACCAGCATCCACGATTACTATTTTTGATGGCAGTAAAGTTTGTTCAACTATACTTTTAATGGCTTTTTTTAAATCTTCATATCTGTCTTTCGTGGGAATTATAATTTCGACCTTCATTCCTATTTAAAAATTGACTTTACCTTCATAATAAATGCAGAAAGCTTAGGTCGGTTATAAAAGAAAGATTCTTTTAATAAAGTAAGATGTCCTTTAGGATTTTCCTGGATTATATTAGCAACCAAAGGATCATTTTTTAACGTTGTGTCTCCAAATTCCATAACATAGACGCTGGAAGGCAGGAAGTAGTGGGAAAAAGTAATTCCCTTGCTTCTTAAATTTCCTATGATTTCCCTGATTCCGCCATACACCACTTTGACATCATGGAAAGCAATGATTCCTTCATTTTTTATTAAATCAAAGCACAATTTAAAATCTTTTATAACCGCAGTATTTGTATGCTCCCCATCGATGAAACAAAGCGTTGGTTTTATTTTAATCAGACTTCTATCTACATTCTCAGAATCTGAATCAATGCAGAAGATTTTATTAATATTCCCACTTGAGATGTTTTTCAGGTTATCGATCATTCTTTGAGTAGAGTTCCCCTCATAGACAATATCATTACCTCTTTCATCAGGAATATTTATTGTTCTTTTATCTATTGAAATTATGTCAGTACACAAAGGATCAACAAAATAAGGTTGAATTGTTCCTCCCAAGTGAGAGCCAATTTCAAGATAAGTATATTTGCCTCTTTTTCTCAAAGCATTTTGAAGGGCCAGTAAAGAAGATTTGTCTGAATTGGAGGTTTGACTTTCAATATTTTTAAAAAGAGATAAATCCAGTTTTCCTAATTTTTCCTCTACTTCCAACGTAGACATTTCCATAATTTTATTGTGTTATATGTATATTCTTTAGTTCCCTGAAAAAAAAGGCCTAATAGATTTCAAAATTATTATAATTTTACCCACTTAAACAAACCTGATCCTTTTAATTGATGAAGCGATTTGATTTTAGGAAAGATGTGTTACCTCATCTTCTCTCAATAGCAGCTTTTATTCTTCTCACGCTAATTTATTTTAATCCGGCAGTTTTTGGGGGCAAGAGTCTTAAACAACACGATATCCTTCAATATCAGGGAAGCGCTCAGGAAATTGTTGAATACAGGGAGGAGTACAAGGAGGAGCCGCTATGGACCAACAGTATGTTTGGCGGAATGCCTGCTTATCTTATTTCTACCCTTCATAATGGTGAAATTATTCAAAAGGCAGCCAATTGGGTAATTGGTATTTTCCCACATCCTACCGGGATGATTTTAATTCATTTGTTTTCTTTTTACATATTGCTGCTGGCTTTTGGTGTTCGTCCGGTTTATGCGGCTATTGGCGCTTTTGCTTTTGCCTTTGCTTCTTATACGTTTATAAGTCTGGCTGCAGGTCACAATAATAAAATAAAGGCGTTGGGTTATGCTCCCTTGGTTCTTGCTGGGGTAATCCTGGTTTTTAGGAACAGGTTGTTTTCCGGGTTTCTTATTGCTGCTATAGGAGTAGCGCTAAATATTGGTTCCAACCATTTTCAAATTACCTATTACCTGTGCTTTATTCTATTCATTTTAGGCGTTGTTGAATTTGTTTTTGCTTTCAGGGAAAAACTTTTACCCATTTTTTTCAAAAAAGTTGCTGTATTGGTTTTTGCCGCATTGATAGGATTAGGGGCCAACCTAGGATCATTTCTAACGACTTTTGAATACGCTAAATTTACCATGCGTGGTGGAACGGAATTGAAACCCACAGAAGAGTCCAATATCACTAGCAAAGGAGGACTTGACAAAGAATATGCTTTCCACTGGAGTTATGGTGTTTTTGAAAGCTTTAGTCTGCTGATACCTAATATTCAGGGAGGCGCTAGTAACGGCGAGTTGGATAAGGAGTCTAATTTTTATAAAAGGCTCGTACAAAATGGAGTTCCAGAGGTACAAGCTGAAGAATATATCAAAAGCGCTCCCTTGTATTGGGGCGATCAGCCTGGAACGGCAGGACCAACATATTTAGGCGCTATAGTCTGCTTTCTTTTTGTTTTAGGAATGTTGATTCTGGATACGAAGACAAGGATCTGGCTACTAACTGCTACTGTCCTGGCGATTATATTGTCGTGGGGTAAAAATTTTGCATCATTTAATTACATCGTTTTTGATTATCTACCAGGTTATAACAAGTTCAGGTCTGTAAGCTGGACGTTAATAATAGCCCAAATTTGCGTGCCTTTAGGGGCGATTCTGGCCTTAAGTAAGGTGATGGAAACCAGGTTTTCCGATGATTTATTCAAAAAGCTACTTATAGCCACAGGAATAACTGGAGGTTTGTGCTTGCTATTTGCCATGTTTGCAGGATTGGCGGGTTTTGAAGCTCCCATAGACGAGCAGCTTGCAACTCAGGCATCATGGATTGTTCAGTCATTAAGAGAGGACAGAGAAGCAATATTGCGAGCAGATGCCATCCGGTCTTTAATTCTGATCGTGATCTCTGCCGCACTTATTTGGGCAGCGTGGAAAGAAAAGCTTTCCAAATTAATTGCAGCATTAATTATTGGATTACTGGTAATCTTTGATCATTGGTCTGTAGATAAAAGATATTTAAATAATGAAAACTTTGAAAGAAGGGTAGTTGAACAACATTTTGCACCTACAGGAGCCGATGAAGCCATTCTCGCCGATACAACGAACTATCGCGTCTTAAATCTTTTAAATCCCTGGAATGATGCCAGGACATCCTATTATCACCAGTCCGTAGGTGGTTATTCGGGCGCTAAAATGCAGCGTTATCAGGATATGATTGACAGGCACCTTTCTCAGGAAACTTCAAGACTGGTGCAGAATCTTCAAAAAGGTCAGCTAGACTTCTCCGACCTGGGTGTTCTTAATATGTTAAACACAAAATATTTCATGTTTGGAGAAACAAAAAATGAAGTATTAAAAAATCCTGGCGCTTTAGGTAGTGCATGGTTTATCAGTGAACTTAAAAAAGTTAATAGCCCGGATGAGGAAATATCTGCTTTAAATACCATCAATCCGGAATCCATAGCGGTAATTGATGCGTCAAAGTTTGACATCGAAAAGCTGGAATATTCACAGGATTCTTCTGCAAGCATTAAATTGGTTGAGTATAAACCTAATCATCTGATCTACAATTCAGAAAACGCTTCTGAAGGTTTTGCAGTCTTTTCCGAAATTTACTACCCTAAAGGTTGGGAAGCATATATAGACGGCGAAAAAGAACCAATTTTGAGGGTGAATTATATATTAAGGGGATTAAAAATTCCCGCAGGGAAACATAAGATTGAATTCAAATTCGAACCTAAATCTTATTCAATTGGAAATACCGTCGCAATGTTTTCCTCCATATTTTTGTTAGTATGTGCGTTAGGATTAATATTTTACAGAAATAAGAAAAGAAAAGATAATATTTTGCAGGAATAAAGTTGACCTGTATAATAAATTAAAAATACCTTTGCACCCGGATTTAGAAAAAGAGATTCTTATAATTAAACTATATAACATTTAAAATGAAAAAAATTGCCGTTTTTACTTCAGGAGGAGATGCACCAGGAATGAACGCTTGTATCCGAGCGGTAGTTCGTGGAGCTATTTATCATGGAATAGAAGTTTTCGGTATTAAACATGGCTACAATGGGATGATCAACGGAGAAATAGTTCCGATGAACTCTCATTCTGTTAGCAATACCATTCAAAAGGGAGGAACAATATTAAAGTCTGCCCGAAGTAAAGAATTCATGACTCCTGAAGGGAGAAAGAAAGCGTATGATCAGTTAATGTCGCATGGAATCGAAGGTCTTGTAGCAATAGGAGGCGACGGAACATTTACCGGAGCAATGACTTTTTTTAACGAATATGGAATACCAACTGTAGGCGCTCCCGGAACAATTGATAATGACCTTTTTGGTACAGACTATACTATTGGATTTGATACTGCCGTAAATACGGCACTTGCAGCCATTGATAAAATAAGGGATACCGCCGATTCTCACGACAGGATATTTTTTATTGAGGTTATGGGAAGAGATTCGGGCTACATTGCCATCCAGTCAGGAATTGGCGGAG
>Ga0196965_1001092_pt1 | contig 11321 bp, 12 predicted proteins | sample S1_20metaG_FD_148668 | JGI IMG/M metagenome (GOLD analysis project Ga0196965, IMG submission 148668) | Soil microbial communities from Anza Borrego desert, Southern California, United States - S1_20 | ecosystem: Environmental > Terrestrial > Soil > Desert | place: USA: California | collected... | reverse complement strand
AGCCCTTCCTCCTGGCGGCCGTCCGCCACCAGGAGGCGATCCACAGGATCACCAGGCCGATCTCGGCCGCAGCATCCAATAGATAGATGTCGGAGATACGGTCCGAGAGGGCGTAGACCAGGTCGACGCCCGCCAGGGCCGCGGCGGCGCCGGCGGCGAGCAGCGCCAGCTCGGGTCCGATGCTCCGGCGGCGGGCCCCCACCAGCAGCACCGCGCCGATCACCAGGATGAGCAGCCCCACCGTCTTCACCAGCCAGAGGTCTACCTTGGGGCCGGTGACCGCCAGGAAGCTCGGCATGTGGAGCAGCGGCCAGAGGCCGGTGAGCGCATAGAAGATCCCCTGGACCCAGGCCAGGAGGTATAGGGGGCGGGCCGATGCAGGGGCCTCCGCCTGTTCATGCCAGCGGACACCCAGCATCGTCCGCAGCTCGGGGTTCGAGGTTTGTGCCATTTTTCTCGATCGCTGCACTTCACGTGCCAGAAGGACTCCGGCGGACGGAACCCCGCGCGCTGGCATGGCGCTTGCGCTGAACCCGGGTGACGGGAGGCCGGTGCCCGGCAGAGGACTGGTCTCCTCCCACGGAAAGGAGCCTCTGCATGCAGGTACCCTTGGAAATTTCTACCCGGCTGATCGAGCTCTCCCCCCCGCTGGAAGCGGAGCTGCGGCGCCGCGCCGCCAAGCTCGAGCGCTACTACGACCGGATCACGAGCTGCCGCATCGCCGTCGAGCGCGAGAGCAACCACCATCAGGAAGGCGGGCCCTATCGGGTGCGCGTCGACATCACCGTGCCCGGCTCGGAGCTGGTGGCGAACAAGGCGGCGGAGGATCTGAACACCGCCGTGCGTGCGGCCTTCAGCGCCGCCGAGCGCCAGGTGGACGACTTCTCGCGCCGCCGCCGGGGCGAGGTGAAGACCCCGGTGGGCCCCCCTCACGGGACGGTGGCCCGCATCTTCGCCGAGGAGGGCTTCGGCTTCATCCTGGCGGAGGACGGCCGCGAGATCTACTTCCATCGCAACGCCGTGCTCGACGACTTCGACAGCCTCCAGCCCGGCGCGCCGGTGCGCTTCGCCGAATCGCAGGGGGACGAAGGGCCGCAGGCGAGCACGGTCAGCCTGATCGGCCGGGAGGACTGAAAAGGGTTCACGAAGGCAATAGAAGGAATACAGGACGGGGACGGCTGGCAAAGGAGTGCACCATGAGGATCATCCCCACCAAGGTTCACGGCGTCATCGACTACACCTGGGGGGCGCTGCTCATGGCGTCCCCGTGGCTCTTCAACTATGCCCGCAACGAGGAGGAGACCGTCGTCGCGGTGGCGATGGGAGCAGGTTCCATCGCCTACAGCCTCGTGACCGACTACGAGATGGGGGCGGTCCCCATGCTGTCGATGCGGACCCATCTGCTGATCGACGGGGCCGCCGGCCTGCTGCTCGCCGCCTCGCCGTGGCTGCTGCGGTTCGACGACTTCGTCCGCGCCCCGCACGTCGCCTTCGGGCTTCTGGCCGTGGTGACCGCGTCCCTGACCGAGACCCGGGCCCGCCGCCGGCAACTGCCGGCGCGGGCCTGATCCTGGAATCGCTCTCGGAGCCGGTCCGGGCTGTCGAGCCCTTCTTCCTCCGGGGACTCGTCTCGCCGGACCGGCTCCGGCCTTTTTTCTGAGTCTTGCGGGAGAGAGCCATGCTGTTACTGATCGAGAACGGTGAGGTCTACGCGCCGGAGCCCCGCGGCCGGCAGGCGGTGCTGGTCTGGGACGGCAAAGTCGTCCGGATGGGCGGGATCGACTCCCGGGGAGCCCGCGAAGCGGCGGAGACCCTGGGGGGGGAGCTCGAGGTGATCGACGCCTCCGGCTGCCTGGTGGTGCCGGGCTTCGTCGATCCGCACATGCATCTGACCGGCGGCAGCGGCGAGGAGGGCTTCGCCAGCCGCACGCCCGACCTCCAGCTCACCGAGATCGTCCCCTGGGGGACGACCACCGTCGTCGGGGTGCTCGGCGTCGATGCCACCACCCGCACGCTGCCGGGCCTGCTCGCCAAGGTGCGGGGGCTGAACGAGGAGGGGATGACGGCCTTCCTCTATACCGGCCACTACGAGGTGCCGCCGGTGACCTTCACCGACTCCGTGCGCAACGACCTCCTGCTCATCCGGGAGGTGATCGGCGTCGGCGAGATCGCCATCTCAGACCACCGCGCGGTCCAGCCCGACGTGCGGGAGCTGGCGCGGCTGGTGGTCGACGCCCACGTCGGCGGCATGCTGTCCGGCAAGGCGGGGATCACCCACTTCCATCTGGGGGAGATCCCGGACCGGCTCTCCCCCCTGCGGGCGCTCATCGACGATCTCCACGTCGCGCCGGAGCTGCTCTATCCATCCCACGTCCAGCGTACCCCGGAGCTGCTGGCGGAGGCGGTCGAGCTGGCGAAGCGCGGCTCGTTCGTCGACATGGACTCCGCCGAGGAGGGGCTGGGCGGCTGCATCCGCAGCTTCCTCGACCAGGGGGGGCCGGCGGCGCGGCTGACCCTCTCTTCGGACGCTGACAGCACGGCGCCGAAGCGGCTGTTCGAGCAGGTGCGCGCGGCGGTGCTCGAGGACGGCCTGCCGCTCGAGCAGGTCCTGCCGCTGGTCACCGCCAACCCGGCGTGTATCTTGAAGCTGCAGGGCAAGGGGAAGATTGAGCCGGGGGCGGACGCCGACCTGGTGGTCCTCCGCAAGGAGTCGCTGGAGATCGTGGACGTGATCGCCCGCGGCAAGCTGATGGTCCGGCGGGGCGAGGTCGTCCAGCGCGAGAGCTACCTCGAAGAGAGCGACCGGATCCTGGTGCTGGAAGGAAAGAAGTGAACGACTCGAGGAGGGGAGAGAATGCCTGAGGAAGCGAAGGACCGGCCGGGAACGCTGATCATCATCGGTGGGCACGAGGACCGGGAAGGAGAGAAGAAGATCCTGCGCGCCGTGGCCGACCGGGTCGGCAAGGGCACGCTGGTGGTGTCGACGGTGGGCACCAACTCGCCCGACGAGGTCTGGGAGGAGTACCGGAAGGCGTTCAGGGATCTGGGCGTCGAACGGATCGAGCACCTGGACGTCGACGACCGGGAGCAGGCGCTCGACCCGGAGCGTGCGCGCGTCGTCGAAGAGGCGACCGTGGTCTTCTTCACCGGCGGCGACCAGCTGAAGATCACCAGCCAGCTCGGCGACTCGCAGACCTATCAGAACATCGAGAAGCTTTATTTCGAGAGGAAGGGTACGGTCGCCGGCACCTCGGCCGGGGCCTCGGTAATGAGCGAGACCATGTTGGTCTCCGGCAACGGCGAGGAGTCGCACAAGGTGGACGCCATGCTGCGCATGGCTCCCGGTCTCGGGCTCATCCAGGACATGGTGATCGATCAGCACTTCGCCGAGCGTGGGCGGATCGGCCGCCTCCTCGCTGCGGTAGCCCAGAACCCGCGCCACCTCGGGGTGGGGATCGACGAGGACACCGCCATCATCGTCGAGGGGGGCGAGGCGTTCGAAGTGATCGGCTCAAGGGCGGTCTACGTCGTGGACGGCGCCCACGTCTCCTACTCGAACCTGGGCGAGCAGGAGGAGGACCGGGACAAGGTTATGGCGGCCTTCGACTACAAGCTCCACGTGCTCTCCGAGGGCAACCGGTACGACCTCGTGGAGCGCCGGCCGGAGGTGCCCGGCAAGCCCGAGGTCAAGGAGAAGAAGAGCGCGTGAAAAATCTTTCCAATCGGCACGCATGTTGCAACCTTCTTTCTCTGGCGCCTGGAAGTACCGCGCGCCCGGTCAGACAACAAGAAAGATCAACGGAAGGAGTTGCAATATGGCGATGAGAGATCCACGCGAGACGCTGATTGGCTGGCTCAACGACGCCTATGCCATGGAGCAGGGCCTGGTCCAGGTCCTCGAGAACCACGCCAACGACGCCAAGGACATGCCCGAGGCGTACCGCAAGCTGACCCAGCATCTGGAGCAGACCCGCATGCACGCCGAGCGGGTGCGCGAGTGTGTGGAGCGGCTGGGGGGCAGCACCTCGACGATGAAGACCGCCATGGGCACCGTCTCCGGCTTCTTCCAGGGCCGGTCCACCGGCGCGTCGCCCGACGAGCTGGTCAAGAACGCCCTGGCGGACTACGCCTCCGAGCACCTCGAGATCGCCAGCTACCGGGCGCTGATCGTGGCGGCCCAGGCGCTGGGTGAGAACCACGTCGTCCAGGTCTGCGAGCAGATCCTGCGCGAGGAGGAGGAGATGGCGAGCTGGCTCGAGCGGCAGCTCCCGATGATCGTCCAGGACTACCTGGGCCAGGGTGCCACCGTCGGCGCCGGGATGGGTACCGCCAGTGGCGGCAGCTTCTCGGGCACGCCGGGCGGCAACCGCTTCTAGCCTTCCGGCAAGGTCCGGGCTCGGCTCGCTCCATCCTCCTGCGGGAGGGGGCGGCCGGGCCCTTCCTGCTTCAGGGGGATTTCGTCGGGATCTGAGGAATCACGGCCATAAACAGAGAGGATGGCAGGCCGTGGCAGACTCGGAGCGCCAACCAGGGTGAACGGCCTGTCATCCTCTCTCCTCCCCGCTCTCTCTCCCGTTCAGACTGATTAGCAAAAAATCTGCCAGAGTTACTCGAAGGCGGCGCCGTCTCCCGCCTCCAGCCCCTCGCCGCCGTCGCGGAAGCGCAGGCCGGGATTGCTCTTCGCCTGCTGCAGGAAGCTGGCGATCTCCTCGACCAGCCCGAGGCTGAGCTGCTCCATCTCGGCCGCCTGCTGGAAGACGATGAGGGCGGCGAGCGCCTCGCCGTGCACCTCGCAGGACCGGAAGATGGGGAGGATCTCCTGGATCAGGCGCTTGGTCTCGGCGGCCCGGCCCTCCCGCGCGTAGAGGCCGGCGAGGTCCAGGGAGACGAGCGCGGCGTCGAAGGCGGCGGCGTCCTCGACCAGCGCGTCGCGCGCCTCGAGGAGGGCCCGCTCGGCCTCGGCCGGCGGCCCGAGGACGGCGGCGATCTTGCCTTCGAGCCAGCGCAGCCGCACCAGGTCCGAGCGGGTGCCGGAAACGCGCATCATCTGGCGCCCCTCGGGCAGCAGGGCCGCCGCCTCGGCGGTCCGTCCGGCGTCATGGAGGCAGTTGATGAGGTTGAACTGCCCCACCGCCACCAGCCGGGGGTCCTCGGTGCCGTCGAGCAGGAACAGGCTGCTGCGGAAGCAGGCGCAGGCCTCCTCGAAGCGGTGGCCGTACTGGAGCACCAGCCCCTTCTTGAGCAGCGCCCGGCCCTGGAGGTGCGGCTCGTTGATCTCGCGGTAGAGGCCGATGGCCGCTTCCAGCATGACGAGGGCCTCGCCGAACCGGCGCTGCGCCCGGCGCAGCGACGCCTTGAGCTCGAGCACCAGGGCCTCGTCCATGGGATCGAGCCAGCTCTTGGCCAGGTGGGCCTCGGCGGTCTGGAAAGCCTGCTCCGACTGCCGGAAGTCGGAGAGGATGCGCAGCGCGTTGCCGAGGCAGGCCCAGGCCCGCGCCTTGGCGGCGTCCACCGCACCCGGCCCGTGGCTGGTGGCGCCGAGGTGGCCGGTCAGGTCGAGCGCCAGGCGCAGGATCTCGAGCGCCTTCTGCGGCTCCACCAGCACGGCGTGGTCGGACTTCCCGATCAGCAGCTCGAAGAGGCCCCAGCTCTGAAACCGGGGGTCGCCGAGGACGAGGGCGTGGCGCCGTTCCCGGCTCTCCAGGCGCAGCTCGCGCCAGAGCTCCTCCGCCGACACCCGCTCGGCGGCCAGCAGGGACCAGCGGCGCTCGATCTCTAGCCCGGTCTCCGCGAGGACGCGCCGGACTAGCCGCTGGTAACCGGCCTCGGGCGGCGCCGGCGGCGGACCGGAGGGCGCGCCGGGCGCCGCCGTCTCCCCGCCCTCCCGCGGCAGGAGCCGGATCAACCGCTCCTCACAAGGGGGGCAGGCGAGGAGGTGGCGTTGCAGGGCGCGGCTCTCCGGCTCGCTCAACGCGTCGGAGAGGAATCGCTGCAAGGCTTCGCGGTCCGGGTGAAGCTCGCTCATCGTTCGAGGCTCCTTGCCGGAAACGGCCCGGTCACGGTTCGGCTACTTGTTGGGGGCGTTGGCTCTGGCGCGGCCGGGGGCCGCCGTGGGGATCGATCCCCGTGCCATCCCCTTTGCCGTTCGGCGGATCCACCTCCACGGTCCGGTCCCTCTCCGCGGAGTCCTTCCCCCAGAGGCCGGCGAGGAGCCCGCGGACCGCCTCGGCCCACTCGGCGCTCCAGGTCCGCTCGACGGCGGCGCCAACGCCCCCGCCGCGCTCGGCCGGAACGGCGTGCGCTTCGGCCAGCGGCAGCAGACACAAACATACCACCCCGGACAGGATCACTCCACGATACAGGAAACTGCGAAACATCGAGACTCCTTCCCGGCAGGTCACGAGCGGCCACCACGGCTGCACCGCCTGCCGTAAACGGTCTGCTCCCGAGAGGGGAGCCATCCAACGCCTGTTGAAGAATTGTGGCGAGAGTACCGCAGATCGCGCCGCCGGGGAAGGGGGAAGGCCTGGGGCAGGGTGACGGCTTCTTTGATAACGTTGGTCACAGTTGGGGAGGAGAAGGAAAGGAGAGAAGCCCCGCCATGAGCCAGATCGAAGACCGCGGTTATGCCCATCCCGAGGCCCTGGTGTCGACCGACTGGGTCGCCGGGCACCTGAACGATCCGTCGGTGCGGATCGTGGAGTCCAACGAAGATCCGCTGCTCTATGCCAGCGGCCACATCCCGGGCGCGGTGGAGGTGGACTGGACCCGCGACCTGAACGACCCGGTGCGCCGCGACTATCTGGACCGTGAGGGCTTCGAGGCGCTGATGCGCCGGATCGGCGCCACCCGCGACACCACCGTGGTCTTCTACGGCGACCGCAACAACTGGTGGGCCACGTACGCCTTCTGGGTCTTCCAGCTCTTCGGCCATGACCGGGCCCGGATCATGGACGGCGGCCGCATCAAGTGGGTCAACGAGGGGCGGCCGGTGACCAGGGAGGTGCCGGCCTATCCGGCCAGCGACTACCGGGCGCCCGAGCGGGACGACTCCCGGGTCCGCGCCTTCCGCGACGAGGTGCTCCGCCACGTCGAGTCGCGGCGGCCGCTGATCGACGTGCGCAGCCCCGCCGAGTTCACCGGCGAGCGGCTGCACATGCCGGAGTACCCGAACGAGGGGGCGCTGCGCGGCGGCCACATCCCGGGGGCGGCCAACATCCCCTGGGCGCGTGCCGTCGACGCCGAGGACGGCACCTTCAAGACCGCCGAGGAGCTGCGCGCCCTCTACGAGGGGGAGGCCCGGCTCCAGCCGCAGGACGACGTCGTCGTCTACTGCCGCATCGGCGAGCGGAGCAGCCACACCTGGTTCGTCCTCACCCATTTGCTGGGATACGAGCGGGTCCGCAACTATGATGGGAGCTGGACCGAGTGGGGCAACCTCGTCGGAGTGCCCATCGAGAAGTAAAGCAGCAGAGGAGCCGAGGCGACGATGCCCGAGATGCCCGACAAGCTGGCGAACACCCTGGAGGCGCTCTCCCTGATCGGCGACCGCGCCGAGCGCATCCAGATGCTGATCGACATCGCGGAGCGGTTCCGCGAGGTGCCGCCGCGGGTGGCCGCCCGCCCTTTCCCCGAGGAGCATCTGGTCCCGGCCTGCGAGTCCGAGGCCTACGTCTGGGCGGAGTCGCGGCCGGACGGCACCCTGGACTTCCACTTCGCGGTCGAGAACCCGCAGGGGATCTCGGCCAAGGCGATGGCCGTGATCCTCGGCGACACCCTCTCGGGCCAGCCGCCCGAGCAGGTGGCCGAGGTGCCGCAGGACGTCGTCTACCGGGTCTTCGGCCGCGAGCTCTCCATGGGCAAGTCGATGGGGCTCATGGGCATGGTCTCCATGGTCAGGAACCTGGCCCGCAAGCACGCCGACGCCCGGCGGTCCGCCTCCTAGCAACCCCGATCGGCCTGTTCTGGAGCCGTCCCCGGCTGAATGGGAGCCGTCCATTCCTGAGCAGGAGAGGCCTCACCCTGAAGCGGCGAGGTCCCACCCTGGAATGGAGGCTCCCCGCCCTGGACCGGAGAGGTCCCACCCTGAAGCGGCGCCTCTCCCACTCACGGTGGAGGGTCTCCATTCCAGGGTGGAGGCCTCCATTTCCACGGTGGAGCCTCTCCGTCTGGAAATGGAGATGTCCACCCTGAGCCGGGAAGGCTCCTGAACCTGTAGCGACGGCTCCATGCTGAATGGGAGCCGCTCCAGTCCAGGGATGGACGGCTTCTTGCTGAAGGCGAGCCGTTCCGTTCCAGGGTGGGACGGCTCATTTCCAGCCGCGAGCGGCTCCCGGCTCCCGGCTGAAGGCGGACGGCCGCGGAATCCGTGAGGACGGCTCCGGCCTGAAGGCGGAGGGTTCCGGGCTGGGGTGGAGAGGGCGTGGTCCGCGGGCGAGGTCGCGGGCGCCGTCGCGGCGGGGCTGCTCGACTTTGCGCCGAAAAGTACTTGACGGGCTGGGTGCCGCGGGAGTATGGTGTTCCCGTGATCGAGCCCCGCCCCAACCGCCCCCGGATGGCCGAGCCGCCCCCCGCCCTTCATCTGCGGGCGCTGGACCACCTGCGGTTCATCCGCGAGACCATGGAGGGGGCGGCCTGCTTCACCGGCGTGTCGGGAGTGGGGGAGGTGGCGGTGGGGCTGACCGCGCTGGTGGCGGCCTGGATCGCCGCGCGCCAGGGGAGCGCCACGGCGTGGCTGCTGACCTGGCTGACCGAGGCCGTGGTGGCGGTGCTCATCACCGCCGGCGCGATGGTCTGGAAGGCCCGCCGGACCGGCGCCACGCTGCTCTCCGGGACGGTCCGCCGGTTCGCCCTGGCGCTGTTCGCGCCGCTGGTTTCCGGGGCGTTGCTGACCTTCGTCCTCTTCTTCCAGGGCTCGGTGGCGGTGCTCCCCGGCCTCTGGCTGCTGCTCTACGGTACCGGTGTGGTGACCGGCGGCGCCTACGCGGTGCGGACCGTGCCGGTCATGGGCATGGCGTTCATGGCGCTGGGGGTGGTGGCGCTGGCGGCGGTGGTCTTCGCCGCGCCGCCGGTGTGGAGCGACCTCCTGATGGCCGCCGGCTTCGGCGGCCTCCACATCGTCTTCGGGGCGATCATCGCCTGGAGGCACGGTGGCTAGGGCGAAGCGAGTGCCCCACGAGCCCGGCGGCCCCGCGGGTGGTCCCGCCGACGGGGAGCCCGAGGAGCGCGCCGGTATGGGAGAAGGTCTGGCCCAGCAGGCGGCGCTCGACCTCGACCGCCTCATCCACGAGCGGATCCGCCTCGGCATCGTGAGCGCGCTGGCGGTCAACGAGCACCTGACCTTCAACGACCTCAAGCGGCTGCTCAAGACCACCGACGGCAACCTGAGCGTCCACGCCCGGAAGCTCGAGGAAGCCGGCTACGTCACCTGCGCGAAGTATTTCGAGGGGCGGGTGCCGAAGACGGAGTACCGGCTGACCCCTTCAGGCCGGCGCGCCCTCGAGCGCTATCTCGACCACATGGAAGCCATCATCCACGCCACCCGGCTCGGTTGATCCCAGGAGAAGAGCGATGACCAGCAGGCTTCATGTGGCGATCATCATGGACGGCAACGGCCGCTGGGCCGTCTCCCGGGGACGGCCGCGGACCGCCGGCCACGTGGCCGGCGCCGAGGCGGTGCGCCGCACCGTGGAGGCGGCGCGCGACCAGGGGATCGGCACGCTGACCCTGTTCGCCTTCTCGTCCGACAACTGGCGCCGGCCTGACGGCGAGGTGCGGGCGCTCATGCGCCTGTTCCGGCGCTATCTGGTCACCGAGGCGGAGCGTTGCGCGGAGAACGGCGTGCGCATCCACGTCATCGGCCGGCGGGACCGCCTCCCCCCGCGGCTGCTGGAGACCATCGAGGCGGCCGAGGCGGCGACCGCCGGCGCCGGGCCCTTCCGGCTGCGCATCGCCGTCGACTACTCGGCGCGCGACACCATCCTGCGCGCCGCGTCGCGCCTGGGCCGCCTCGGCCGTCCCGAGGACCTGTCGCGCGAGGCGTTCGCCCGCTTCCTCGCCGAGCCGCCCCACGACGGCGGGCCGGTGCCCGACGTCGACCTCCTCATCCGCACCGGCGGCGAGAAGCGGCTGTCCGACTTCCTGCTCTGGGAGTGCGCCTACGCCGAACTGGTCTTCACCGACCGCATGTGGCCCGACTTCGGCGCCGCCGACCTGGCCGAGGCGGTGCGGGAGTTCCACTCCCGGGAGCGCCGCTTCGGCAAGGTGACCGCCACCCCCGCCAGCGCCGCCGCTCCCGCTCCGCTCCAAAGAGAAACCCGCCGCGCCGGGCTCGCCGGGTAGGGCGGCCGGAGCGGCGGGCGGAGGGTCACCCGGATCGGCGGCCGCCTCAGGCGGCCGGCGTGCCGAGGTTCTGCGTCATCAGGTCGGCCATGGCGCGGTTGAAGCGCACCGGGTCCTCGAGCTCGGCGCCCTCGGAGATCAGGCCGTAGCCGAAGAGGAGCTGGGCGTAGTCCTCCACCAGCGGGTCCTCGGCGTTCTGCTCGAAGCGCTCCTTCAACCGGCCCAGGATCTGGTGGTTGGGGTTGAGCTCCATGATCCGGCGCTGCTTGGGGCCGCCCCCCTTGCCCTTCTGCAGGAGCTTCTCGAGCTGCGGGCTGTAGTCGTGCTCGGCGCCCACCAGGCAGACCGGCGAAGTGGTGAGGCGGTTGGTGAGGCGCACCTGCTTGACCCAGGTGTCGAGCTTCTGCTGCATGGCGTCGAGCAGCGGCTTGAGCTCCTCCTCCTTGGCCTTGAGCGCCTCCTCGGTCTGCTTCTTCTCCTCCTCGTTGCCGAGGTTGACCGTGCCCTTGCCTACCGACTTCAGCTTCTTGCCGTCGTACTCGTGGAGCGACTGGGTGAGCAGCTCGTCCACCGTGTCGATCAGGTAGAGGACCTCGATCCCCTTGTCCTTCAACGCCTCGAGGTGGGGTGAGTTCTCCACCTGCGCCCGGGAATCGCCGGTGAGGTAGAAGATCTCCTTCTGGTCCTCCTTCATCCGCGACACGTACTCGCGCAGCGTCGTCAGCTTCTCCGGGTGGTTGGACGACTGGAAGACCAGGAGCTCCAGGAGCTTCTCCTTGTTCTCGTAGTCGGAGCTCACCCCCTCCTTGATGGCGCGGCCGAACTCCTTCCAGAAGTTGAGGTAGGTGTCCGGCTCCTTGTCGCGCATCTCGTCGAGGACGTCGAGGACCTTCTTGGTGAGGCCCTTGCGGATCAGGGTGATGTGGCGGTCCTGCTGCAGCATCTCGCGCGAGACGTTGAGCGCCAGGTCGGGCGAGTCG
>Ga0196965_1001091_pt1 | contig 11321 bp, 8 predicted proteins | sample S1_20metaG_FD_148668 | JGI IMG/M metagenome (GOLD analysis project Ga0196965, IMG submission 148668) | Soil microbial communities from Anza Borrego desert, Southern California, United States - S1_20 | ecosystem: Environmental > Terrestrial > Soil > Desert | place: USA: California | collected... | reverse complement strand
ACATTTACAACACCGATATCTATGCCCGATTGATCGCTCGCTTCCTTAATTGCTTTCTCAATCGCAAAGACTGTCTTGTCAATGTTAAAAACGATTCCTTTCACAACGCCTTCGGACTCAGCCTTGCCCATACCCAGCACTTCAAGCTTGCCGAATTCATTCTTTCGTCCGACAATCGCACAGATCTTTGTTGTGCCTATGTCAAGTCCGACTACGATTTTTTCCTGTTCCATGATATTGTTCTTATTATAGTGGTTGTCTGCTTATTCTTAAGTCAAAAAATGTTCATTCAAAAAAAAACCACCACCACATGCGTCGCTGCTTCTGTCTCATTCGGCAACGATTTGTCCATCGTATTCAAGGTTGACCCTGTCATACTTATTCCACCCTACTCTTGGAATTATTTCCTTATAAAAAATCTTCAGCTTAATCAGTTTTTGTTCTACATTCTCTGCCAGCCCAAATTCAATCATCTCGTCGCCGACCTGGGTAAGCAAAGTGACTTCTCCCTTTGCATCGACGTCAAGTTGGGTGACCTGGGCGTTCCAGAATTCATCATGTCTGATCGTTTGAATCATTTCAAATAAACGCAGGCCTTCTTCCATTTCATTGACATTTCTCACGCTGAGCAACTGCCGGATAAAAGCGCCCGTGACAAGTACAACACGGGCTGTGAACTTGTCCGACACAGGCATGATTGTGCCGTCTTCGGCAATGTATCCGTCAGGTCCATCGGCTCTTACAATCCTGGCAACAGGTCTGCGTAGCTCAACGTTGACCAACACATTGCCTTTGAGATCGGAATAGATTTGCGCGTCGGAGATGAATGGATCTTTTTTTATCCTTGATTCCAGTTGTCTGAAGTTCAACTTTTCAATTCCGAGGCCCTTCATGTTTTCCTGGTTCCATTGCATCAGGTGAAGAATATCTTCGTGATCAAGGAAATGATTTTCATTAATATTTGATATCTCAACGTGAACGCCGCGAACTGCGACAGTGTCCTTCATCCGCTCTGTAAAAGCAATAAGACCAAACACCGTTATCAGAACGGCAGCAATTCGAAGTTCGCGCCTGATGTTGATTTTAACTTTCATAACGTCGTGTCAACATTTCTTTAATAGGCTCAATAAACGTGTCAATATCGCCTGCCCCTACCGTTGCAATTACATCCACGTCAATATTTTCCAATGTTCCCATCAGCCCGGCTTTGTCTGTTCGTGTTTTGAACTTGCTGGTGATTGCATCCATCAGCATATCAGAATCAACACCCGCTATCGGCAGCTCGCGCGCGGGATAAATATCCATCAACACAACTTCGTCAGCTATGCTTAGGCTCTTTGAAAAACCTTCCGCGAAATCGCGCGTTCGTGAATACAGATGTGGTTGGAAAATCACGGTTAGTTTCCTGTTCTGATACATCGACTTCATTGATCGAAGGAACGCTTCAATCTCGGTCGGATGGTGGGCATAGTCATCTACATAGACAACCTTTTTACCCTTGAGGATAAATTCAAACCTCCGCTTCACTCCTGCAAATGACTCCAACGCTTTTGCAATTGTTTTCAGATCGACGCCACATTGATGAACTGCCACCGACGCTGCAATGGCATTTTCAATGTTATGAAAACCGGGGACACCCAGCCTGATGTGTTCGACCTTTCCAAACCCGTGGAGGTCAAATTCAAAAAATCCAGTCTTCGCTGTAATGTTGCCGGCAAAAAATTGCCCCCGGCTCATGCTGTAAATATGTTTGTGTACATGTGTAACATCGTCGGCTAACAGCTCTGCAATTGACTCATGAATAATCAAATGACCGCCTTTGTTTATTTGCCTGATAAAATCCTTGAACGAAGTGATGACACTACTGTGATCGCCGTAAATGTCGAGGTGGTCGGGATCAGCAGATGTCACAATTGCGATCTCAGGATAAAGCCGGAGGAATGAACGATCAAATTCGTCAGCCTCTGCTACGGCAATCGTCTTCTCCGTTACATTCCCTTCCATCACCAGGTTTGACCCATAGTTCGTTGTGATACCACCAAGAAACGCCACCATACTTTTCCCGGCGGTCTTCAGAATATGCGCAACCATGGAAGACGTTGTTGTTTTCCCATGCGTTCCAGCAACGCCGATCGTGCGATAGTTCTTTGATATCAGACCAAGCACTTCTGAGCGTTTACTAATCAGATATCCCTGTGCCTTCAGGTAATTATATTCCTTATGATCACCTGGTATTGCCGGTGTAAATATGACGAGCGTTTGACCTTTCTCATTTAAAACTTCTGCCGGGATGGACGAGACCGCATCGTCAAAATGAATATTCATTCCTTCGCTCGCCAATTCAGTAGTCAACGCAGTCGATGTCTTATCGTAACCAGAAACGCGCAGCCCCTTTTTCATGAACCACCGCGCAAGCGCAGACATGCCAATGCCACCGATGCCGAGGAAGTAAACATTATGGTATTGCTCGAGCTTCACAATCTATTTTGTATTAATTATCTGTTCAATTTCATTTACAATGTCCCGGGTTGCGTTTGGCCTCGCCAGCATTGTAATGTTTGAGCTGAGGCGTTCCATTCGTTCGTTGTCGAACATGAGATGCAATGCTTCATCCACAAGTTTGGTTGAAGCTTCAACGTCGCGAACAAGCACTGCGGCATTTTTATCAACTAGTGCCATCGCATTTTTTGTCTGATGGTCTTCAGCGACATTTGGAGAGGGTACCATAATGCATGGTTTTCCTGCGATACAAATTTCTGAAACTGCCAAAGCGCCGGACCGCGAAATAATGACATCCGCTGCCGCATAAGCGAGATCCATTTCCTTTACAAAATCCTGTACACGGATTCGTTGCAGATCATATTTAGCCAGGGAAGACTTGTATAAATCATAGTAGCCTTTGCCTGTTTGCCAGATGACCTGAATCTTCGCATCTATGATCTTGTCAATCCCCTTCAGGATACTTTCATTTATCGTACGCGCGCCCAGGCTTCCGCCGATGATCAATAAAGTGCGCGTTGATTCGTCAAAGCCAAAATGACTTTTTCCCGCTTCGCGTTTGCTCCCAACAGTAAGAATGTTCTTACGAACAGGATTACCTGTCAGGACAATCCTGTCTGCAGGGAAGTATCGTTCCATGCCTTCATAGGCCACACAGATTCGTGATACTTTGTTTGCGACCTGTTTGTTGGTCAGTCCTGCAAACGAATTCTGTTCCTGGATAACGGATGGGATATGCGCCCGCGTAGCTGCTATCATGATTGGCCCACTTGCATATCCGCCTGTTCCGACAACGACATCAGGATTAAAAGTTTTTACAATCCTCTTTGCTTTGAAATAGCTCGCTAAAAGTTTTACCGGGAATAAAAGATTGGAGAGCGTCAGCTTCCGCTGTAGGCCGCTGATCCACAACCCAATGATTTTATAACCGGCTTCCGGAACACGCGTCATTTCCATTCGTCCTTCCGCACCAACAAAAAGGATTTCCGCTTCCGGATAGCGCTCACGAAACTCGTTCGCAATCGCTACTGCCGGGAATATGTGTCCGCCGGTGCCGCCACCGCTGATCAGAAGTCGATATGATGAAGTCTTACTCAAGCAACAACTGTTTCAGGTGCAAGGTTTTTTGATTTTGTCTTTTCTTCTCCGCTCTCCCTCTTCCAGCTTTCGTCCTGCTCACCGCGGCTCACACTAAGAATGATTCCCAATGAAAGTCCCGTGAAAACCATCGAGGTTCCGCCCATTGAAATCAATGGCAATGGTTGCCCCGTGATTGGACCGAGCCCTACTACAACACCCATGTTCACAAATGCCTGACAGACGAGGTCAAAGCTCAATCCTGCAGACAACAACCCGCCGAAAGCGCGCTCGCTATTATAAGCTGCCTTCATGCCTCGATGTAATAGCACGAGATACAACATGATGATGGTCATGCCTCCGATCATGCCGTATTCTTCAATCACAATTGCATAAATAAAATCAGCATAAGGGTTTGGTAAAATATTACGTTGATCACTGTTGCCCGGGCCTTTTCCCATTACACCTCCAGAGGCGATTGCAATCAGTCCGTGTTTGCCTTGAAACTGTGGCTCATGTTTTCCCTGCAATACCCCAATAAAATGCTCAATACGCGAGACCATGGTGCCGCCGCGATTACCAAACTTAAATGCGAGTGCACCGAACAACAGTCCGACAAAAAACAGCATCGCCAGATACTTCGTAGGCACGCGACCGATGAACATGATCAGCATACATGTTATCAATAGCAGTATACCCGTTGACATATTCGATAGCGCAATCAACCCGGAGATCATCCCGCACCAGAACAGGATTGGAACCAGTGATTCTTTTATGTCATCAATATTTTGTTGACGCTTCGACAACATGCTCGCAAGGTTAACAATCAGAGCAAGGCTGGCGAAATCCGAAGGCTGAAAGGAGCCAAACAACGGCACCTGTATCCAGCGGGAAGCATCGTTCAGCGACGTTCCACTTTTCCATGTGTATATGAGCAATGGAATACTGATCCATAAGGCGTAACGAGAAAGCTTCGAATAATATCTGTAGTCAATGCGATGTGCAAACCACATTGCTGCCAACCCGATCAAAACATGCATAGTGTGTTTGATCAGAATTTGTTCGGGACTGGCTGAACGTTTAAATGCAAGTGTACCAACTGAGCTATAAACAACCAGGATGCTGATCAGCGAAAGCGCAAAAACAACAGCCCAGATGACTTTGTCACCCTGAAGATTCTTATCGGCCCAGACTTTAACTTTTTGCATACTAGCCTTCGATTTCTTTTTTAAGTTCCTGAACAGCTTCTCTGAACTGATTACCCCTGTCTTCGTAATTTTTGAATAGATCAAAGCTCGCACACGCAGGTGAAAGCAATACAACGTCGCCTTTACTTGCCAACGAAATAGCTATCCGCACCAGCTCTTTCACACTTTGCGTTTCCTTCACCACAGGAACAACACCGCTGAATGCATTGAAGAGCTTTTGATTCTCCTTGCCGAGGCAGATGAGCGCCTTAACCTTTTGTTTTACTTGTTGGCTGATCAAATTATAGTCATTGCCTTTGTCGACACCGCCTGCTATCCACACGAGCGGTTTTTCATAACTTCCCAGGGCGTAGACAACGGAGTCAACATTCGTAGCTTTCGAATCGTTGACAAATTCAACACCGTTGATAGTACCGACAGGTTCGAGACGATGTGGCGCATTCTTGAACGTTGCTAACCCTTTGCGAATTGTCTCGACCTTAACGCCCGCCCGGTAGGCGGCGATTACTGCAGCCATTGTATTGATGAGATTGTGCGGCCCCTTTAGTGTTGTCTCCTCCTGGCGAATACTGAATTTTTCATCAAGTTCGAACACCATCTTCTCGCCATCAAAGTGTGCTCGTGTGTTATCATCATTATTCAATGACACAGGAAATTTCAAAGGGACAATTGGACGGCTGGTGATCTCTCTTGCTATAACAACATCGTCGCTATAGAAGATGAAATCCTGTTGTGTGGTCATGTTCTTCACCAGGTTAAACTTCGAGTTGACATAATTTTGCATGTTATACTCGTATCGGTCGAGATGATCGGGCGTAATGTTTAATAAAATAGCTATCTCAGGTTTAAATGTGTCGATGCCATCGATCTGAAAACTGCTCATTTCCAGAACATACCAGTCAAATTTGTTATCGATAATTTGTCGAGCCATGCTGAAACCGACGTTGCCAGCCAGTGCGACATTCAAACCTGCTTCTTTCAACAGGTGATAAGTGAGTAAAGTCGTGGTTGTTTTACCATTGGTACCAGTAATTGCGATACCTTTTTTTCCATCACAATAGCGGAAAGCAAATTCAATTTCATCAATGATCGAAATGTGTTTCGCTTTTGCCGTTTTAATTATTTCTGCCTTGTCAGAGATGCCAGGACTTTTAATAATCAAGTCAGCATTCAAAATCTTATCATCTGAATGAATACCTTCCTCAAACGTAATGTTGGCCGACCGGAGGTCATTCTTGTATTTGTCTTTGATGTGTCCCTGGTCACTTACGAACACATCGTATCCTTTTGAAGCCGCCAGCAATGCAGCGCCAGTGCCACTTTCCCCAGATCCCAATATGACGACACGCTTTTTCATCGAAGCTTCAATGTTGCAAGTGTGATAATCGCGAGTAATATCCCAATGATCCAGAAACGTGTAACAATCTTCGCTTCCGGAATATTTTTCTTTTGGTAGTGGTGATGCAATGGTGACATTAAAAATATCCTCCGACCTTCGCCATACTTTTTCCTGGTGTACTTGAAGTAAGAAACCTGAAGTACCACCGATAAATTTTCAATCAGGAAGATGCCGCACAACACAGGAATTAAAAGCTCTTTCCTGACAGCCAATGCCAGTACTGCAATGACACCGCCGAGCGTTAAACTTCCTGTATCCCCCATAAATACCTGCGCGGGATATGCATTGTACCACAAGAATCCCAGGCACGCTCCAACGAACGCAGTACAGAATATTACAAGCTCCGATAGGTTCGGGATATACATGATGTTGAGGTACTGACTAAAGTCGATTCGGCCTGATACGTATGCCAGTATTGCAATGGTCATTGCAATGATCCCTGATGTTCCAGCTGCAAGACCGTCAATTCCGTCCGTAATGTTCGCGCCGTTAGACACAGCAGTGACAACGAGAATAACAATCAGCGTATAAATGATCCAAGTGTAATCAGCGGGTAAAAATGGCGTTAGAGACCGGTAGTCAAACTCGTTGTTTTTCAGAAATGGAACAGTCGTCTTCATTGACTTAACGTCTTTGTAAGTGACATTCGCGTCTTCATCGCCTTGAAACTCATTGGCCTGAATAGCAGTTACCTGAGCAGGCGTTGAAACTTCGCGCAATACAACGTCTTCACTAAAATAAAGCGTAAGCCCAACGATTAACCCAATACCGACCTGGCCTGCAATCTTGAATTTTCCGGCGAGGCCCTGCTTATCCTTTTTAAATACCTTGATGTAATCGTCGAGAAAGCCAATCAGGCCAAGCCACACCGTTGTAATGACAAGCAATATGATATAGACGTTGTCAATTTTTGCGAACAACAGAGTAGGTATCAGAATGGCAGCGATAATAATCAACCCACCCATCGTCGGTGTCCCTTTCTTCTGCATCTGACCTTCAAGGCCCAAATCCCGGATATCTTCACCGACCTGCTTCCTTCTAAGATAATTAATGAGGGACTTACCATATGTAATGGTAATCAGCAAAGAAAAGAATGCAGCCATACCAGCGCGAAACGAGATGTATTGAAACACACCAGCGCCTGGTATATCCAGCTTATTTAAGTATTCAAATAAATAATATAACATTCTTTGCTATCAATTATTTGTACGTCGGCGTTGCCCGTTCATTTTCATTGTCAGTTGAACAGTTTTAGCATTCGCTCCACCACTTCCCGGTCGTCAAAAGGATACTTCACTCCTTTGATCTCCTGGTAAGTTTCATGACCCTTTCCGGCAATCAGTACTATGTCTTTCTCTTTGGCCATCATGCACGCCGTTTTGATTGCCTCTTCCCTGTCGGCGATCACCAGTGTCTTCTTCGCCTCCGTCGGAAGGATGCCTCCTTGCATATCCTTGATAATTGCCAGCGGATCTTCATCGCGTGGATTATCGGAAGTCAGCACAACCTTGTCGCTCAACTTGCATGCGATTGATGCCATCAGAGGTCGTTTTGTTGTGTCGCGATTTCCACCGCAGCCTACAACCGTGATCACGCTTTCGGTCCCGCTCCGAAACTCGGCGATCGTCTCCAAAACATTTTTCAAAGCATCAGGCGTGTGTGCATAATCAACAATGGCAGTTACTTTCGCGCCCGGGAGAACCAGCTCAAAACGACCCGGCGCACCGTGTAGAGACGATAACTGGGTCAACACCTCTTCAGCCTCTTCGCCAAGGAGGATCGCCGTACCATACACACCAAGGAGGTTGTAAGCGTTAAAGTCTCCGATCATTTTGAACCATACACTTTTATCGGCAACCTCGAGCTCAAGGCCTTCGATCGAGTTGGTGATGATCTTTCCTTTGAAGTCAACCATCTTTTTCAATCCAAACGTATACTTGGTTGCCTTTGTGTTCTGAAGCATCACCATGCCTCGCTTATCATCTGCATTTACAAGCGCGAAGGCATCACTGCTCAACTCATCGAAATATTTCTTCTTCGCGCGAATGTAATTTTCAAATGTCTTGTGGTAGTCGAGATGATCATGGGTAATGTTTGTAAATATCGCTCCTGCGAACTTTATACCCGCAATTCGCTCCTGATCCACTGCGTGTGAACTTACCTCCATAAACGCGTGTGTACATCCCTTCTCCACCATACGCTTTAGTAGTTCATTGAGCGCGATCGGATCAGGCGTTGTATGCGTTGATGGCACAACATCATCAATGATCCGGTTATCAACCGTCGATATCATACCGACATTGTACCCGAGTGCGCTGAACAGCTTATACAATAACGTTACTGTTGTTGTTTTGCCATTCGTGCCCGTTACTCCCACCAACTTCAGCTTCTCCGACGGTGTGCCGAAAAAATTAGATGCTATTATGCCGAGTGAAAATGCGCTGTCCTTTACCGTTACGTAGGTTACATTGTCCTGTATCGTAGCCGGCATTTTTTCACAAACGATCACCGATGCACCTGACGCAATTGCCTTTTCAATAAACGTGTGTCCATCTGAAAGCGTACCCTTCACTGCAATGAATGCGAATCCGTCTTTCACCTTCCTCGAATCTGAGCAGATACCTTTTATAATTGAGGTCATGTCTCCGTAAGAAGATGTAAGCGGGACTTTGTATAATATGTCTTTTAGCTCTTGCACGTGTCTACCCTAATCGTAAATAAATTGTATTACCCTTTGAAATCCTGTTGCCCGGTGCGAGTGACTGTTTCACAACTCTACCCTTGCCCTCGTGTTGTACTCTCAAACCTGACTGCTCCAGCAAATAGATCGCGTCTCGGAAACTCATGCCGGTTACATCCGGAACGAGATCTTTTCCATGTGCATTTTTTTTCCAGCTAACGCCATTGCCTTGTCTGGATGCCCGAACCCATTCTTCCTCGGTCGCCGAATGGTTGGAGATACCAAGCTCGTTACACAAAAATGTCAGTTCATCGTGGCGACCTGCGCGAATAACCGGTAGCACCTCGTTGTTCACAAACTTGCGCGTTTCCATCGGCGTGTGTAACTCGATGTTTCGCGCATAAATATTATCGGCAATCTCTTTGAAAACCGGAGCCGCAACGTTGCTACCATACTGATACCAGCCGCGTGGATTTTTGATCAAAACAATCGCGCTATACTTTGGTGAATGCGCAGGAAAATAACCCACAAATGACGTGATGTACTTTTTCGTATATCGTCCATTTTCAAGGATCTGCGCTGTTCCGGTTTTTCCGGCAATTCTGTAATGTGTTCCTTTGATGTTCTTTGCTGTTCCGTTTTCGACCACGCCTTCCAGCAACAGCTTAAGCTTATCGAGCGTTTTTTGTGAGCAGATGTTTGAATTTAATACGTCAGTTTCAAAGTGCTCTTCTTCTGCGTCGACTTGTTTAATCGACTTTACAAAAACAGGCTTGATCATTTTTCCCTCATTGGCCACCGCATTGTATAACGCTAACGTATGGAGCGGTGAAATTTCAAAGCCGTATCCGTAAGCCATCCAAGGCAGGCTGATACCACTCCATCCTTTTTCACCAGGTCGTTTGATTTTTGGTGTCGGCTCGCCCGCCAGCTGAATCCCCATTGGTTGCGACAATTTCAAACGGTCAGTGTACTCGACAAACTTTTCTGGCTTTAAACCGAAATGTTTGTCGACCAGTTTTGCCATCGCAACATTTGATGAATGCTCGAATGCTGTTTGCACTGTTACTTTTCCAAGACCGCCTTCTTCATGATCGCGAACCGTTTTGTTGTAAAACATGAATGATCCATTCCCGGTGTCGACGCTGTCGGAGAGCTGCACGTTCGTGTCTTCAAGCAACGCCATCATGGTTACAAGCTTAAAGGTGGAACCCGGCTCGAACAAAGCGCCTGCTGCGAAGTTAAATTTCTCATAGAAGTATCCTTTGCCATCGCTGCTAAGGTTAGCAATTGCTTTGACTTCGCCCGTTTCCACTTCCATGACGACGACAAGTCCATCATCAGCGTTATGGGCATACATTGCTTTTAGTAAAGCTGTTTCTGAAACGTCCTGTAAATTGATGTCAAGTGTTGTTTGCAGGTCTAAGCCGTTGACGGCTTTTACATTGTTTGCATCAAACACTGGCTTCCAGACGCCACCTGCTATTTTCTGGTAATATGCATATCCGTCCTGGCCGCCAAGCTGCTCATTGAAACTGAATTCAAGACCCGCTCCTTTATCGTTTTCATTTACGAAACCGATCGTACGCTTACTTAAATTGGAAAACGGTCTGTAACGTATATCGACTTTCTCGAAAATTGCGCCACCTCTCAAGCGACCTTCGCGGAAAATCGGCCACTTCAGCATATTTTTTTTATCCTGATAGTCGATTTGCTTTCTGTTCAGAACAATGTATTGCTTACGACTCTCGCGTGCATCCTGAAGCATCCGCTTGTATTCAGTTTTCGACTTATCCTTAAAAAATGTTGCCAGATGCCAGGCGAGGGAGTCAACGCCTCTATCGAATACTTCATCTTTCGGAATAGTCGCATCAATCGCGACCTTGTAAAATGGAAGAGACGTTGCAAGCAAGCTGCCGTTATCGGAATAGATGTTACCACGTGTTGCCTTCACACGCTTGTAGTCGAATGAAATTCTTTCTCCCATCGACGCCCACTTTTCACCATCTATAAACTGGATGTGACCGATCTTTGCAACCACAGCGATTGCAAAAAGCACAACAAAAAGAAATGCTACCCTTACTCTTAGTAATATCGACTTCTTAATATTCACCTTGCTCGACAACTATTTTAAATGGTGGTGTCAGACTTTCTTTTAACCCAAACGGTTTAACCTTTTCAGCAACTTCCGATTGCTTGCTGGAAAACATGAGATCAGCTTTAAGTGTCGTGTAATCTGCCCGCAAATCCTCAACCTCTGCCTGAATGTGATTGATCTTCCTGACAGTTTTTTCACTGTGATGTGTATTGCCGATGTACATCAAGCCCAGGGCCATTACAAAGATGATCTTCGGAATATATTGAACGGGAAATCCTTCTTCGAAATAGCTTTCCAGTTTCAGCTTGCGTTCGATCGCCGAAAAAATACTGAATCGTCCGCTACTCTCACTTACTGTGC
>Ga0196965_1001090_pt1 | contig 11333 bp, 9 predicted proteins | sample S1_20metaG_FD_148668 | JGI IMG/M metagenome (GOLD analysis project Ga0196965, IMG submission 148668) | Soil microbial communities from Anza Borrego desert, Southern California, United States - S1_20 | ecosystem: Environmental > Terrestrial > Soil > Desert | place: USA: California | collected... | reverse complement strand
GTGGCGTGGATCCGGTTCTTCAGCGCGGTGCGGTGCCGGACCAGGTGCAGCCGCCAGCGGGCTCGCTCCCGGTCGGCGCGCACCCCTGGGGTGGGCAGCCAGATCGCTGGCACCAGATCACGGCGCCAGAGCTCGGCCAGCACCCACGCATCGATCCTGTCGGTCTTGCAGGCCAGCGGGGCGAAGCCCTTGACCTTCACCGCGTCGGCGATCTCCACCGCCCAGCCGCGCAGCTCCAACTGGTCGTGCACGAACCGGGCTCCGGTCATCGATTCGATGGCCGCGGTCACCGGCTGCCCGAACTCGGCGAGCCGATAGGCCAGCGACGCGAGTCCTCCGGCATCCGGTGCCGCGGTGGTCACCGCGATCGGCGCACCCGTCTCGTCCATGGCATGCACATCCAGACGAGTCCTGCTCAGATCCAACCCAACGTGCAACATGAGGCCGGGCCTCCTTCCGTCACACCTGCCGGCTCTCACCGCAAGCGTGATCCGGGGGGAGGCCCCCGCCTTCATGGCATTCAGGGACACCTCTGCTCAGGGACACCTCTGCTCCGCCGATCCCGGAGCGCACTTCGATGTCTCTCGACGAGCCGAATGCGCCGGGGCCATTCGTTTATGACCACTGGTTCAGGCTCGTTCGCGGATGCGAGAGTTCCCTGCGCCGCGCGACGCGGCCCGGCTGGAGGTGGCGGTGTCCGAGGCGACGGTGAAGCGTGCGCCGCTGGTGCAAGTCGCGGCGGCGGTCGCGCCGAGGGTTCCTGAGATCGTCGGCGAACTGGTGGACACGCTGCTCCGCCAGGTCGGTGAGCTCCGCGGGGACGAAGTGGTCATTGGTCGCCTGAGGGCCAGCATTGAGTCCAACGTGTCGCAGCTTCTGCACCTGATGGAGCAGTCGGTCGACCTGCACCTCGTGGAGCCCCCGGCGGGGGCGCTGCAGTTCGCGCAGCGGCTCGCGCAGCGCGGTGTGCCGCTCAGTGCGCTCTGGCGCGCCTACCACCTGTGCAACGCACGGTTCTTCGTCATCTGCCTGCACGAACTGGCTCGGCATGGCGACACGGTCATGGACCTCGCGGAGCAGGCGACAGTGCTGAGCGAGCTGCTCAACACCTACGTCGACCACGTCTGTGACCGGATCGGGACGACCTACGACGTGGAGCGGGAGCGCTGGCTCCGGCAGCAGGATGCCGTCCGCACCGAGCGACTCTCCGAGCTGCTGGCGGGCCATGTCGGCGGCACTGCGGAGGTGGAAGCCGCGCTGGGCTACCGGCTGACCGGCCAGCACCTCGGGGTGGTCCTCTGGGACACCGAGGCGGCCGGGGACGTTACGGACCTCGTGCGCCTCCAACGTCTGGTGACCAGTTACGCGGACCGGCTCGGCTGCCGGGAGCAGCCGCTCGTGGTGCCGCGCGACCAGTCGACGGTGTGGGCGTGGCTGTCGGTGCCCGCTCGTTCGGCTGTCGACCACACAGCCGTGCTGGTGCAGCTCCTGGGTACCGCATCGACGGTCAGGGCCGCGCTCGGCGATCCCGGGGCCGGGGTGCCGGGCTTCGTGCGCTCGCACCGGCATGCCGCCGTTGCGCAGTCCGTGGCGCTCGCGGCCAGCGGTGTCACCCAGACCGTGACCCCGTACACGGCGGTCGCCGGCCTGAGCTTCCTCTGCCAGGACCTCGACCGTGCCCGGGAGTGGGTCCGGGAGACGCTCGGTGTGCTGGCCGTCGACGACGAGACCCACGCCCGGCTGCGGGAGAGCGTCAGCGCCTTCCTGGACACCGGCGGCAGCCTGAGCGCCGCCGCCGAGCGTCTGGGCTGTCACAAGAACACCGTGCACCACCGCATCCGGCGGGCCGAGGACGAGCTCGGCCGCGACGTCCGTGACCGGCGCGTCGACCTCGAGCTGGCCTTGGAGGCCTGCCGCTGGCTCGGGTCGGCGGTGCTGGCCGGCGCACCGAGGGGCTGACCCGCTCCGGGCCGGACCTGTTCGCGAACGCCGACGGCTCGCTACCCGCGCGGCCGGTTGTGCCGACAGCACACCCGACGCCGGAAAGCTGCCCGTTCAGCCCGATGACCGGGCGAGCGTGACCGGCTTCACTTGTGCTCAGTCGACGTGGTTCCGGTCACAGCCCGGACGCCGGTCGGCAGCCGCGCAGCAGCGGCCCGCGGTATGCGCACCCGGGCGGCTGGCGGATTCCCTGTCTCTCCCTGCCGAGGAGGCCTCATGTCCTCTGCCACCACCCCGGTCCCCCCCGCCGAGTACGACGCCGTCGTGGTCGGCGCCGGCTTCGCCGGGCTCTACACGCTGCACCGTCTGCGCCAGCAGGGCCTGTCCGTGCGGGTCTTCGAGGCCGGCAGCGGCGTCGGCGGCACCTGGTTCTGGAACCGGTACCCGGGTGCCCGCTGCGACGTCGAGAGCTTGGACTACCAGTACTCCTTCTCCGACGAGCTGCTGCACGAGTGGAAGTGGAGCGAGCGCTACCCCCGCCAGGACGAGCTGCTGGCCTACCTCAACCACGTCGCCGACCGCTTCGAGCTGCGACAGGACATCCAGCTGAACACCCGGGTTACGCGGGCGGCCTTCGACGAGGCGGCCACCCGGTGGACGCTGGAGACCGACCAGGGGGACCGCGTGTCGGCCTCCTACGTGGTCATGGCGACCGGCTGCCTGTCCGCCGCCAGGGTCCCGGCGTTCGAGGGGCTCGACACCTTTCAGGGCGAGTGGCACCACACCGGCGCCTGGCCCGACGAGGGCGTCGACTTCTCCGGCAAGCGGGTCGCGGTCATCGGCACCGGCTCCTCCGGGATCCAGTCGATCCCGGTCATCGCCGAGCAGGCAGAGGAGCTGCTGGTCTTCCAGCGCACCGCGAACTACAGCGTGCCGGCGTTCAACCGCCCGCTGACCGCGCAGGCGGAGAAGGAAGGCGTCGAGCACTTCGCGGAACGCCGGCAGTTCACCCAGGAGTCCTTCCTCGGCCTGTCCGTCCCGGCCAACGACAAGTCGGCCCTGGAGGTTTCGCCAGAGGAGCGGCGGGCGCTGTACGAGGAGCGGTGGCAGATGGGTGGCCTGCCGATGTACGGCGCCTTCACCGACATCATGGTGGACGAGCGGGCCAACGAGACGGCGAAGGAGTTCTTCCGGGACAAGATCCAGGAGATGGTCACCGACCCGGACGTGGCCGAGAAGCTGATCCCGAAGGGCTACCCGTTCGGCGGCAAGCGGATCTGCGTCGAAGCCGGATACTTCGCGACCTTCAACCGCAACAACGTCGCCCTCATCGACATCACCGAGGAACCCATCCGGCGGATCACCCCCACCGGCATCCTGGCGGGAGACACCGAGCACCCCGTCGACGTCATCGTCTTCGCCACCGGCTTCGACGCGATGACCGGCGCCCTGCTCGCGATCGACATCCGCGGTCGCGGCGGCCGGACCCTGCAGGAGAAGTGGAGAGAGGGCCCGCGCACGTACCTCGGCATCGCGACCGCCGGCTTCCCCAACCTGTTCCTCATCACCGGCCCGGGGAGCCCGTCGGTGTTCAGCAACATGGTCGTCTCCATCGAGCAGCACGTGGACTGGATCGCCGACGCCATCGCCCGTCTGCGCAAGGACGGCGTCCAGCTCATGGAGGCCGATCCGGCCGCCGAGGATGCCTGGGTCGACCACGTCAACGCCGTCGCCAACTCCACGCTGCTGCCCCGGGCCAACTCCTGGTACATGGGCGCGAACGTGCCCGGCAAGCCGCGGATCTTCATGCCCTACCTGGGCGGGGTCGGCGCCTACCGGCAGAAGTGCGACGAGGTCGCCGCCAACGGCTACGACGGCTTCCAGCTCACCGCCTGACCGGCCCGCGGCCGGCGCTGCCTGCCGCAGGTCCCCACCCCACCCGAGCGGCGCAGCGCGCCGCACGACCCGAGGAGAACGAACATGAGTGCAGCGGTCGGCGTGGACCGGACCGTCACCATCCCGGGCAGGACCCGCCTGGAGGTCACTGAGACGGGGCAGGGGGAGCCGCTCCTGCTGATCTGCGGGACCAGCCAGTCCCATCGCCTGTGGGCGCCGCTCCTGCCGGCGCTCTCAGCCCGGTACCGCGTCATCAGCTACGACCACCGCGGCATCGGGAACTCCGACCGGGGCGAGGGGCCGATCAGCATGGCCTCGCTGGCCGAGGACGCGGCCGCGCTGCTCGGCGAGCTCGGCATCGACCGCGCCCACGTCCTCGGCTGGTCGCTGGGCAGCACGGTCGCCCAGGAGTTGGCCCTCGCCCACCCCGAGCGCGTCGCCTCGCTGGTGCTGGCCGCCACCTGGGGCCGCACCGACGCCTTCCAGGCCTCGGTCTTCACCGGGCTGTCCCACCCGTGGCGCACCGGGCACCGCGACGCCGCCCTGGCGGCACTGGGCATCGCCTACTCACCCGAGCTCCTCAACTCCCCGGAGTTCCTGCCGCTGATGCAGCAGCTGGAACCGCTCTTCCCCAGCACCCCGTCGCAGATGGCCACCGTGGCCGACCAGTGGGACGCCGACCTGGCCCACGACGCCCTCGACCGGCTCGAGCAGGTCACCGCGCCCACCCTGGTCATCGCCGGCGAGCAGGACCTGCTGGCGCCTCCCGGGCAGGGGCGCGTCGTCGCCGACCGGATTCCCGGCGCGCGGTTCGAGCTGTTCACCGGCCCGGGGTGCAGCCACGCCGTGCTGATGGAACGGCCGCAAGAGTTCACCGACCTGGTCCTCGACCATTTGAGCAAGAACCCACTCTCCGCCTGACACCTGGTTCCCGGCCGACGCAGCGGCGACCGGGACCGCCCCGCCGTTCCGAAGGGAAGGACCCAGCATGCCCATCACCACCCGCACCTCGATCATCCGCAAGGCCCCCGGCACCTACGAGACCGTCGAGGTCGAACTCGACGACCCACGCCAGGGCGAGGTCACGGTCAAGCTGGCCGCCTCCGGGCTGTGCCACTCCGACGACCACAACGCCACCGGCGACGTCCCGGTCGGCATCTACCCCTACGCCGGCGGCCACGAGGGCTCCGGCGTCATCACCGCGGTCGGCCCCCACACGCCGGAATTCGAAATCGGCGACCACGTCGTCTTCTCGTTCCTCCCCGCCTGCGGCAAGTGCGAGTTCTGCGCCCGCGGGCTGTCCAACCTCTGCAACCTCGGCGCCTCCCTGCTCACCGGCGCCCGCGCCGACGACCCGACCAGCTTCCGCATGCACCTGGACGGCGAGCCAGTGGGGCAGCAGTGCGGCATATCGACCTTCAGCGAGTACACGACCGCCTCGGTCGCCTCGGTCGTGAAGATCGACAAGGACATCCCGCTCAAGGCGGCCGCCCTGCTGTCCTGCGGCGTGCCCACCGGCTTCGGCTCGGCCGTCAACTCCGCGCGCGTCCAGCCCGGCGACACGGTGATCGTCATGGGCGTCGGCGGCATCGGCGCCAACGCCCTGCAGGGCGCCGCGCACGCCGGCGCCACCACGGTGATTGCCGTCGACCCGGTCGAGTTCAAGCGCGAGAAGGCGCAGGAGTTCGGCGCCACGCACGCCTACGAGACCATCGACGAGGCCGCCGACTTCGCGCGGTCGATCACCAACGGCCAGGGCGCCGACGCCACCATCGTGACCATCGGCGTCGTCCAGGGCGAGCACGTGGCCCAAGCGCTGGCCTCCATCCGCAAGGCGGGCACCGTCGTGCTGACCGGGCTGGGCGACATCACCACGCCCGGCGCGCCGATCTTCTTGGGCGATGTGACGCTGATGCAGAAGCGGCTGCAGGGCTCGCTGTTCGGGGAGTCCAACCCCCGCCGGGACATCCCCAATTACCTGCGCATGTACCAGGCCGGCCGGCTCAAGCTCGACGAGCTGATCACCCGTGAGTACACCTTGGACCAGGTCGCCCAGGCCTACGAGGACATGCACGCCGGCCGCAACATCCGCGGCGTCATCGTCTTCGACTGACCAGGCCTACCGGTGCCGCGGCCCTTGGCGGAACGCGGCACCGGGGTTGGTCGGGCGCGGTACCTCCGGCCGCCGCAGCCCCCGTCCCCAGGCCCCTTCCGTTGGTGGCCACTCGGCAGGGCGATCGGACTCTCACAGAACTGCGGAGGTGGTATGGCGAACAGGTGGTTCGAAACGGTGGCCGAGGCCGAGCGGCGGGCGAAGCGGCGGCTGCCGAAGGGTGTCTACGGCGCGCTGGTGGCCGGGTCGGAGAAGGGGCTGACCGCCGCCGACAACCTCGCCGCGTTCGACGAGCTCGGGTTCGCGCCGCACACCGCAGGGCTGGCCAACGCCAAGCAGCTGGCGACCCGGGTGATGGGGCAGGACGTCGCGCTGCCGGTGCTCATCAGCCCCACCGGTGTACAGGCGGTGCACCCCGACGGCGAGGTCGCCGTCGCCCGCGCCGCCGCTGCTCGCGGCACGGCGATGGGACTGTCCTCGATGGCGAGCAAGCCGATGGAGGAGGTCATCGCGGCCAACCCGAAGGCGTTCTTCCAGCTGTACTGGATCGGCAGCCGGGAGGAGATGGCCGCCCGGGTGGACCGGGCGCGGCGGGCCGGCGCCGCCGGGCTGATCGCCACTCTGGACTGGTCGTTCGCCTACGGCCGCGACTGGGGCAGCCCGTTCATCCCGGAGAGCCTCAACCTCCAAGCGGTGCGCCGCTACGCGCCGCAGGTGGCGCTCAAGCCTCGCTGGCTGCTCGACTTCGCCAGGACCAGGAAGCTGCCCGACCTCACGGTGCCGAACATGGTGGCGAACCCGAGCGATCCGGCGCCCACCTTCTTCGGCGCCTACGGGATGTGGATGCAGTCGCCGATGCCCACCTGGGAGGACGTCGCCTGGCTGCGCCAGCAGTGGGACGGGCCGTTCATGCTCAAGGGCGTCATGCGCGTCGACGACGCCCACCGCGCGGTCGACGTCGGCGTCACTGCGATCTCGGTGTCCAACCACGGCGGCAACAACCTCGACGGCACCCCGGCCTCCATCCGTGCGCTTCCGGCGATCGCCGAGGCGGTCGGCGACCAAGTCGAGGTGCTCCTCGACGGCGGGATCCGTCGCGGTTCGGACGTGGTCAAGGCTCTGGCCCTGGGCGCGAGAGCGGTCATGATCGGCCGCGCGTACCTGTGGGGGCTGGCGGCCAACGGGCAGGCGGGCGTGGAGAACGTGCTCGACCTACTCCGGGACGGGATCGGTTCGGCGCTCGTCGGCCTCGGGCACCCCTCGATCGACGACCTCACCCGCGAGGACCTCGTCGTCCCGCCTGGCTTCGGACGCCACCTCGGCCACGCCGGCGCTGACACCCCTGCGACCGCACGAACGTCCTGACAGCCCGGGACGGCACAAGAGTGCCGGCCGCTGATCACACGGGGCTGTATGTGACCTGCACGCCTGGCCCTACACGGAGGCCTCCAGGAGGACTCCACTCACGCAGCCGCGGGTCCAGGCGACAGGCGTGGACCGGAGGCCGGGAAGCGATCGACACGGGAGGAAGAGGACATGGCATTCGACTTCAAGGGGAGGACCGCCCTGGTGACGGGCGCGGCGTCGGGCATCGGCAGGGCCGTCGCGCTGCGGCTCGCCGCGGGTGGGGCGAACATCGTCGCGAGTGACCTCTCGGAGGACGGCGCGAACCGGCTCGTCGAGCAGATCGCCTCGGACGGTGGCAAGGCAGTCGCGGCGGTCGGCGACGTGACCGATCCCAGGCAGGTGGAGACGGCGGTCGCGCTCGCGGTGAGCGAGTTCGGTGGACTGCACCTCGCCTTGAACAACGCCGGGATCGGCGGCCCGCAGGGCGATGTCGCCGACATCGACATCGACGGCTACCGCAAGCTCATGGCCGTCAACCTCGACTCGGTGTTCTTCGGGCTCAAGTACGAGATACCCCCGATGCTCGAGGCGGGCGGCGGAGCGATCGTCAACATGTCGTCGGTCCTCGGGCTCGTCGGCAGCCCGATGGTGCTGCCATACGCCGCCGCGAAGCACGGCGTCACGGGCATGACGAAGGCGGCGGCACTCGGCTACGCCGCTCGCGGCATCCGGATCAACTCCGTCCACCCGGGCTACATCGAGACCCCGTTGCTGCGGGAGCTGCCCGCGGAGGCCTACAACGCCCTGGGGGCGCTGCACCCGATGGGCAGGCTCGGCACCGCGGAGGAGGTGGCGGAGGTGGTCACGTTCCTGTTGTCGGATACCGCCGGGTTCGTCACCGGGGCGCAGTACGTCGTCGACGGCGGCTACACCGCGCAGTAGCCGGCTGGACCGTCGCCCGCAGCGGGGGGCCCGCGGCGCCGTCCCGAAGCGGACGGTGAGGACATCCAGGCCCGTACCTCGGCCGCTCGCGCAGGTCAGGTCCGCCCTCTGGACCACCGACACAGTGACCCCGCAGGTCAAGATAGGAGAAACGCATGCGTGCCGTTGTCTTCGAGAACTGGCAGACGTTCCCCAGCCTCGTCACGGTGGACCGGCCCGTGCCAGGCCCCGGGGAGGTGCTCCTCAAGGTCGCTGGCGCCGGCGCCTGCCACTCCGATGTCGCGATCTACAAGGAGTTCGCCGAGGGCGTGCCGGGCGCCATCCCCCCGCGGTTCATCCTCGGGCACGAGAACGCCGGCTGGGTCGAGGAACTGGGTCCCGGCGTGGAGGGCTTCACGGTCGGTGACGCGTTTCTGGTCTACGGCCCGATCGGGTGCGGCCACTGCCGGATGTGCGTGCGTGGTCGGGACAACTACTGCGAGAACGCCCGGTCGTTGCCCTACCTCGGCGTCGGCCTCGGCCGGAACGGGGGGATGGCGGAGTACCTGGTGGTGCCCGCTCGAAACCTCGTGCCGCTGGGTGACGCCGATCCGGTGGCCGCGGCCCCGCTGAGCGACGCCGCGCTCACCCCATACCACGCGATCAAGGTCGCGCTACCCCAACTGGCCGGCGGCGGTCGCGCCGCGCTGGTCATCGGTCTCGGTGGCCTCGGTCAGATCGCAGTGCAGATGCTCACTGCCCTCACCGGTGCGACGGTGATCGCGACGGACCTGAAGCCTGAGGCCATGCAGCTAGCGGCGAAGAGCGGCGCAGTGACGGTCCCTGGTGGAGACGGCCAAGCGGAGGCGATCCGTGAGCTCACCGGCGGGCGTGGGGTCGATGCGGCCTTCGACTTCGTCGGCGTGACCCCTACGATGAAGGTCGCCCAAGCGTCGATGGCCCAAGGCGGACGGTTGACCATCGTGGGTCTCGGTGGCGGCATGGTGGAGTGGTCGTTCTTCGGGATGCCCTACGAGTCGACGATCACAAACACGTACTGGGGCACCGTCGACGACCTGTACGAGGTGGTCGCCATGTACCAGGCTGGCCAGATCCGCCCGGAGGTCAAGCGCTTCCCGATGGACCAGGCTCTGGAAGCCTACCGTCGGCTGGAGGCCGGAGAACTGTCCGCACGCGCGGTCGTCGTCCCACACGGCTGACCCGGACCATGACCGCTCAGCCCGGTGGTGCACTCCCACCAGCGGTGCGGCATCGGGGTGGTCCGCCGACACGCTGAACGCGATTCCCTTCCTTTTGAAGTTTGTCGTCCCCAAGGCCGCCCTCACGGCGAGCACGGCCGGCGTCTCATGGCGGCCCACCTAGGGACACGTCCGCCAGGCGAGGGACCGTGCCGGTCGCTAGTGGATCAATTCGGGCTGCCTTCGGTGGAGGCATCTTTCGGGTAGTGGATCGAGCTCGTGCGCCGACCCAAGATCCACTCGTTGCCGTTGACGATGATTCTGAGGACCGGCCGTGATCGAAAGATGCCCCGCTTCTGCTCAACGAGGCCCTCACCTCGCAAGTACGCATCGGCAACGAGCGCGAGTTCACGAAGGATCGCTTCCATGTAGCTCTCGTCGTCGTACTCAAAGAGCGTCGCGGAGACATCGAGGTCGAGGATGGTGATGTCAACCCACTCGCTGGCCGCGCTGAGGCCGACAGCGCGCCGAGCCGCCCCGTGTTTTGCGCTGAGGCTGGCTCGATGTATGTACGGCGCACCGGGTTGCTTGTCCCACGCCACCTCGACGCGGTCGTCGAACACGTCGAGCACGACTCGTCGCAGCATGCGCTCGACGTTCGGCGTCACCACAACAGTCTGCCGGGGAACTGCCCCATAGGCCGCCCATAGGGACAGGTCGGAGGTCTCAGTCCGCCGTCGCCGGAAAGGGATCGCTCACCGGACACTGAAGGTGGCTTCGGTGATGTCCTTCAGGACCCGCCGGGCTCGGCTTGCTGGGCTTCGTCCACGCCGTCAGACCAGTGCTGGCAGTACTGGTACCGCTGGTGTACTGGCGCCACCGGGTGGAGGCCTTGCATGGTGCCCGGATGGTCACCGGCCTGGTGCTGGCGCTGTCCGCCTCGGTGCTGTGGGGCACCGCGGACTTCGCCGGCGGCCGGCTCAGCCGGCATCTGCCGCTGTTGCTCGTGGTCACCTGCAGCCAAGGCGCCGGGCTCGTGGCCCTGCTGATCGTCCTGCTCCTGCGTGGCGGCGTGCAGCCCGCGGCGGCCGGGTGGGGGACGTTCGCCGGTGTGCTCTCCGTGGGCAGCGTCGCCTGCCTCTACCGGGCGTTGGCCATTGGGACGATGAGCGTGATCGCTCCGATCGTGGCCACCTCCGCGGTGGTGCCCGTGCTGGTCGGCCTCGCCACGGGTGAGCGGCCGGGTCCAGCCGCGGGTGCAGGCATCGTGCTCACGTTGGCCGGGGTGGTTCTCGCCAGCAGGCAGCAGGCCTACCACCCGCCAGCCGATCACCGGCTCAGCGTGCTTCTGGCGGTGGCCGCAGCGGTGTGTGCCGGGGGCCAGCTGGTCGCCCTGCAGCGCGCCGGCAGCATCGATGCACTCAGCGGGGTTGGCGCGAGCCGGGCTGTCAGCGTGAGCATCTTCGTTCTTGTGCTGCTGTTCGCCCGCACCCGCGCGCCGGTGCGGGCGCTGCCTGCTGCCGCGGTGGTCGGAGTGCTCGACACCGCCGCAAATCTCGCCTACACCCTCGCCACCACCCGAGCGCTGCTGTCCCTGTCCGCGGTGCTGGCGAGTCTCTACCCCGTCGTCACCATCGCCCTCGCCCGCGCGCTGCTGCATGAACGGCTGCGTCCGCTACAGGTCACCGGCGCCGTCCTGGTCATGGCAGGCGTGCTCCTCATCGCCAGCCGGTAGTCGCACCATTCCGGCCGCGGCCGCCGGGACCCGGTTCCCGCTGAGCCGGCGGTGGTCGCATCCCGGAAGCGGAATCGTGGTGCGCCGATCAAGGAACCTCTTGCGGGCGTCGTCAAGAGCCTGGGTCATGGCAGCGAAGGTCGTGAGCCGCCAATCTCGACATCAACGTGGTGGACGATAG
>Ga0196965_1001089_pt1 | contig 11336 bp, 8 predicted proteins | sample S1_20metaG_FD_148668 | JGI IMG/M metagenome (GOLD analysis project Ga0196965, IMG submission 148668) | Soil microbial communities from Anza Borrego desert, Southern California, United States - S1_20 | ecosystem: Environmental > Terrestrial > Soil > Desert | place: USA: California | collected... | reverse complement strand
GCGCTGATCTTGGTGCCGGCGGCGGCGATCACTTCACCGGTGTCGGCGTCGACCAGATCGAACTCCGGCTTCACCCCGCGCCAGCGCTCGGCCTTGTACGGCGTGACCCAGCCTTCGCCGCGCTTCTCGTAAGGCACGGTCTCGTAGAAGGTCTTGAGGATTTCCTCGCCGTCCATGCCCAGACCCATCAGGAAGGTCGTGGCCGGCAGCTTCCGGCGGCGGTCGATGCGGACGTAGACGATGTCCTTGGCGTCGAACTCGAAGTCGAGCCACGAGCCGCGGTACGGGATCACGCGGGCGGCGAACAGCAGCTTGCCCGAGCTGTGCGTCTTGCCCTTGTCGTGGTCGAAGAAGACGCCCGGCGAACGGTGCATCTGGGAGACGATGACCCGCTCGGTCCCGTTGACGATGAAGGTGCCCTTGTCGGTCATGAGCGGGATGTCGCCCATGTAGACGTCCTGCTCCTTGATGTCCTTGACCGAGCGCGCGCCCGTTTCCTCGTCCGATTCAAAGACGATCAGGCGCAGCTTGACCTTCAGCGGCGCGGCATAGGTCATGTCGCGCTGGATGCATTCCTCGACGTCGTATTTCGGGTCCTCGAACTCGTACGAGACGTATTCCAGGATGGCGCGTTCGTTGAAGTCCTTGATCGGGAAGACCGACTTGAACACCGCCTCGATGCCCTGGTCCTTGCGCGGGCCCGAGCGGACCTCGCGCTGCAGGAATTGCTCGTAGGAGGCGCGCTGAACCTCGATCAGGTTCGGCATCTGCACCGCTTCCGGGATACGCCCGAAGGAGTGGCGGATGCGCTTCTTGCCGGTGAACGAGGTGGCGGTGAGGAACTGACCGTTGACGGTGAGTTCCGCTTTGGACTTGGCCATTCTGTCTTCCCAATGCGGCGGGCCGGGCAGCCCGCTCAATGCAGCAGCCACGGCTCCGCCATTCCGGCGACCCGTGACCATCGGTTTCGGCGTCCACCCTCGGGCCTTGCGGTCCCAGGACGCCTGAAATGTAGGGCTCCCTTGGGGAGGAGCGCGCCTTCGCACCGGTCGGAGGGCGACAAACCGGGCCTCGGCGCTTTCGCGCGTATCTCTCACGGAGTTAGCGGAACGCGCTGATATACTCGCTTTGACGGCGAAATAAAGACCGTCGGCCTCCTTTTTGCAAGACCGTCGCGCGGGAGCGGCCCGACCGCCGTCTCTCCGGCCCATTGCTTTGCAGCAGCAGGGAAAATAGCGTCCCCGCATGAAACGCATCGCGCTCGCCGCCTCGGCCGCCCTGACTCTTTCAGCCTGCGCCTCGACAGGGCCGAATCCGTACGACTTTTCGGGCTCCTCGACCCAGGCCAACTGGGATGCCGGCAACGCCGCCTATCTGACGTGGAACGCCGCGAGAGGCGGCTGGTCCACCACCGCTTCCGGCCTGCAGTACCGCCGCGTCGGCCGCGCCAACCCGGACGGTCGCCAGCCCGCCTCGACCGACACGGTCAAGGTCCATTATCGTGGGACCTTCGTCGACGGGCGCGAGTTCGACAGCAGCTACGCCCGTAACGAGCCGGCCGAATTCCCTCTCAACCGCGTCATCAAGGGCTGGACCGAGGGCGTCGGCCTGATGCGCGAGGGCGAGAAATTCGAGTTCGTGATCCCGGCTGCGCTCGGATACGGCGAGCGCTGGGTAGGCGGCGATGAACTGCCGCCCAACTCTACGCTTCTGTTCACCGTCGAGCTGCTGGAAGTGAAGCCGGCGGGCTGAGACTACGGCAGGCGGGTGAAGACCATCGGGCAGGACTCGCCGGCCGGGCGGCCCCAATTGTCGGCGAAGAACACGCCGTCCAGCCTCAGCTCTCCCCCGGCGACCCGCGCCATCCCCTCAAGGCGGGCGTTGTCCGGTACGGGCAGGACATAGGGACCGAAGACCACGGCTCCCGTGGCGGGATCGAAGCTGTACCGTCCCGACCACTGACGGCCCTCGGAGTCGAACAGGAAGTAGTTTTCCTCATAGATCGCGATCCGCTGAATCGGCGCGGCGCCTTCGGGCGTGGGACAGTCCCGTCGCCACTGGCCCAGGATCGAGGCGTCGGCGGCGCCGACGACCGTGACGGTCCCGGTCGTCAGAGTGGTCCCGACCCGCGCCTCGACAGTGATCCGCGTGCCCGGCCCTGCCGCCGGGTCGAGATGCAGTCGCGTGCGATCGTTCGAAAGACGGGCGACGCCCCCGGGCCGCACGTGCCAGTCCCGCACGCAGCGCGTATCCACGTCCTTCGTCCCGAACGGCCCGTCGAGGCGCCGCGCCCGGACGGCAAATTCAGCGCCCGGCCGTGCGGGGACATTCTCCACTTCGATGAAGTGCTCGCCCCACGCTTCCTCTTCGCAGTCGATCGCCTGCCGCGCTTCCGCCCGCCCTGGGGCCAGCGCCGCAAGCGCGAGCGCCGCTATTGCCACACTCCGAATGACCATGCCGGCCTCCTCCCTCTCCCGAGTGTTCATCGGCCGAGCCGGCATGTCACCCCTTCCAACCCTGACGCGGTTGCTGGATGACAGGGAATTAATCATTCCCGCCGCTCCCCGGGTTGACCCTCGTCCTCCCGCGTCGTGATCTGCGCACCCCTTCAAGCCGAGAGTCCGCCCATGCGTCATCCCGCCCGCCTGCTCGCCTCCGCCTGCGCCGCTGCGCTGCTGTTCGGCTTCGTTCCGGCGCTGGCCCAGGTCGGGACGCCGGCCCTGGACCGCGGGCTGGCTCCGATTCCCGCGCCGCGCGACGCGCCTTATCCCGGGGCGATCACGCTGGAGATGGACGCTACGGACCTCGATCGACGCATTGTGGCGGTGAAGCAGACCATCCCGGTCGCCGGCCCGGGGCCGATGATCCTGCTCTACCCGTCATGGATTCCAGGCAACCACGGCCCGGTTGGGCCGGTCGACGACATCGCCGACCTGCACTTCAGCGCCAACGGCCAGCCGCTGCGCTGGGTGCGCCACACGGTCGAGACCAACGGTTTCCAGATCGACGTACCCGCTGGCGTCTCGTCGATCGACGTGTCGTTCAAGTGGCTGACCCCGATCGACGGCAGCCAGGGGCGTGTCGTCATCACCGACGAGATGCTGAATATCCAGTGGGAGAAGGCGGTCCTCTACCCGGCAGGCTACGACAGCAGCGGCATCACCATGCGTCCGAGCCTGCGCCTGCCCGCCGGCTGGCGATACGGCACGGCGCTGGACACCGAAAGCTTCGAGAACGGCGTGGCCACCTTCGCGCCGATCAGCCTGGAGCATTTCGCCGACAGTCCGCTGTTCGCCGGGGCCCATTATCGCCAGATCGACCTCGACCCGGGCGGCCGCTCGCCGGTGCGCCTGAATATCGTCGCCGACGACCCGGAGATGCTCGCCGCCACCGAGGCGCATATCGAACTGCACCGCGACCTGATTGATCAGGCCGACCGCCTGTTCGGCGCGCGGCACTTCAACCACTATGACTTCCTGCTCGCCGTCACAGACACGCTGGGCGGCATCGGCCTGGAGCATCACCGTTCCTCCGAGAACAGCGTCGACCCCAAATATTTCACCGCTTCCACGGAGACCATCGGCGACCGCGACCTGCTGGGCCATGAATACGTCCACTCCTGGAACGGCAAGTGGCGGCGGCCGGCCGATCAGATGACGGCCAATTTCAATGAACCGCTGCAGAACTCCCTGCTGTGGGTCTATGAGGGCCAGACCCAGTACTGGGGCCAGGTGCTGACCACCCGCGCCGGCCTGCTCAGCAAGGACCTGGAACTCGGCTCGCTGGCCATGACCGCGGCCACCTATGGCCTAAGCCCGGGTCGCGCCTGGCGCGCCATGCAGGACACCACCAACGACCCGATCATCGCGCGGCGCCAGCCCCAGCCCTGGGGCACCTTCCAGCGCAGCGAGGACTACTATTCCGAAGGCGCCCTGATCTGGCTCGACGCCGACACCTGGATCCGCGAACAGTCGAACGGGCGCCGCTCGCTCGATGACTTCGCCAAGGCCTTCTTCGGCGTCGAGGACGGAAACTGGGACCCGGCGCCCTATACCTTCGACGACATCGTGCGCACCCTCAACGAGGTCCAGCCCAACGACTGGGCGACCTTCCTGCGCACCCGGCTGGACGCCGTCGGCGCCGACGCCCCCATGCCGCTGGACGGCATCGAGCGCGGCGGCTACCGGCTGGTCTTCAAGGAAGAGCCGAACGCCTATCAGAAGGCGCTCTATACCGAGTACGGGCGTAACGACTTCCAGTATTCCCTCGGCATCCGCACGGACAACGCCAACCGCATCTCGCTGGTCCGCTGGGGCTCGCCGGCCTTCGAGGCGGGACTGACCTCGGGCTGGGAGGTGGTTGCGGTCAACGGCCGGGCCGCGAGCGCGGAGGCCATTTCCGAGGCCATCACCGCGTCGAAGGGCACTACGACGCCGATCGAGATGATGCTCAGGAAGGGCGAGCGCTTCCGCACCATCCGCTTCGATTACCACGACGGCCTGCGCTATCCGCACCTCGAGCGGATCGAGGGCACGCCCGACCGTCTGGGGGACATTCTCGCTCCGCGCCGCCGCTGATCGCGAGGAACCGACCCATGCTGAAATCCACCGCCCTCGCCCTGCTCCTCGCCTCCGCCGCGGTTCCGGCCATGGCCCAGGCCCCCGTCTCGCAAGTCCAGACGCCGCTGCCGGCGCCGACCAGCCTGCCGCATCCGCTGCCGCCGATCCCGGCGCCGCAGGATCGGGACTACCCCGGCGTCATCGGTATCCAGGCCGACCTGACCGACCTCGACCACCAGGTCATTCGGGTGCGCCAGACCGTGCCTGTCAGCGCCGGCCATCTGGTGCTGCAGTATCCGAAATTCATTCCGGGCAATCACGCCGATACGGGGCCGATCCAGCTGATCTCGGGTCTCACGGTCACGGGCGCCGGCGAGCGGATCGAGTGGGTGCGCGATACGGTCGATCCTCACGCCTTCCACCTCGACATCCCGGTCGGGGTGAGTTCCATCGACGTAGCTTTCGAATGGCTGACCCAGCCGAGCAACGCCGTCTGGCGCGTGGTCATGACGCCGGAGATGATCAATCTGCAGTGGGAGAAGGCGCTGCTCTATCCCGCCGGCTACGCCCACAGCCGCATCACCTTCGCGCCGTCCGTCAAGCTGCCGGCCGGATGGCAGCAGGGTTCGGCGCTCGAGGCGACCGGGCGCGAGGGCGACACGATCACCTTCGCCCCGATCTCACTGGAGCATCTGGCCGACAGCCCCATGTTCGCCGGCGCGCACTATCGCCAGATCGACCTCGATCCGGGGGGCCGTTCACCGGTGCGCCTGAACATCGTCGCCGACGCCCCGGAAAACATCGCCCCGACCGACGAACAGATCGCCAAGCTGCGCGAACTGGTCGACCAGGCCGACTATCTCTATGGGGCCCGGCATTATGACCGCTACGACTTCCTTCTGGCCCTGACCGACGAGATGGGCGGCATCGGGCTCGAGCATCACCGGTCATCCGAGAACACAGCCTCGCCCGGCTTCTTCACTGACGGGTTTGAGAAGAATTTCGGCACCCTGGCGCTGCTGCCGCACGAGTACACCCACAGCTGGAACGGCAAGTACCGGCGGCCATCCGACGAGTTCGTGCCGAACCTCAACGTTCCGACCCAGAACACGCTGATGTGGGTCTACGAGGGCCAGACGGAATACTGGGGCGAGGTGCTGACCGCCCGCTCGGGTCTGGCCTCGAAAGAGGAGCAGTTGGCGGTCTTCGCCGAGATCGCCGCGTTCTACGAGAACCAGCCGGGCCGCCAGTGGCGTGCGCTGCAGGACACCACCAACAACAACCTCCTCGGCTATCGCGCGCCAAACCCGTGGCCGTCCTGGATGCGGGGCACCGGCGACTACTATCGCGAGGCGCTGCTTATCTGGCTGGACGCCGATACCCTGATCCGTGAGGCCACCAACGATCGCAAATCCCTCGATGATTTCGCCAGGGCCTTTTACGGGGTCGAGGACGGCGTCTGGGAGGCGCGACCGTATACGTTCGAGGATGTCGTCGAGACGCTGAACGCGGTGCATCCGCACGACTGGGCGACCTTCCTGCGCAGTCGACTGGACGCGGTGGGCCCTGAGGCCCGCGCCCCGCTGGATGGCATCGAGCGCGGCGGCTACCGCCTGACCTATGTCGACAGCCTCACGCCGGTCGAGAAGCGGGTGCAGGGCGGTTGGGCCAACAATTTCCAGTACTCGCTGGGCTTCTCCCTGAGCTCGGGCAACCGGATCACCGGAGTGCGCTGGGGCGGACCAGCCTATGAGCAGGGGCTCGGCGTCGGCTGGGAGCTGGTGGCAGTAGGCGATCGCACGGCCTCGGCCGAAGCGCTCCGCGACGCCGTCACGGCTGCCAAGGAAGGAAGCGGACCGATTGTTCTGGTGGTCAAGCGGGGCGACGAATTCCGCACGGTGGTCTTCGACTACCACGGCGGCCTGCGCTATCCCCGGCTGGAGCGGATCGAGGGCGCACCGGACCGGCTGGGAGACATTTTCGCGCCAAGACGGCGGTGAGGGTCTGACAGACCCCTGTTTGGCGCGCCAACAGGGTTGAGGCTCACATCCAACAGCCGCGCGGCCACGGCTTCTTGCGCAATTCAGCGGTAGTGGCGAGGCATTGGGCCTTCGCCTCATCGGCGGTCAGCTTCTGCAGGTTCCAGCGCAGGTCGCGCAGTTCGGTGCGCAGCGCCTCGTCGCTGGCCGGCTTGCCCTGCTTCTGTTCGCAGGCGTGCATCTCGTATTTCAGCGTCGCCAGTTCGAAACAGGCGGTGGACAGCGTTCCCATGATCAGACGGGCCTTGGCGGCGGTCATGGGCAGGTCCGGCGAGGGCGGCACAGGCGGGCCCGGGGGCGGGGGCAGCTCCCGCCCGGCGGCGAACTCGTCACAGGCGGAGAGACCCAGGCCCGCGATCAGCGCGGCGGCGGCGATACCCGACTTCATGGAAAATCCTTCCGTTCGGCTCAGGGGGCCACAGCCGCCGGCGTCTGTCCATGCGGCGCCCAAGCAAAACGGGCCAGGGATCGCTCCCCGGCCCGTTCAACGAAAGTCCAAAAGGACCGTTCGCGCTTACTTGATCTGCACCTTGGCGCCGGCTTCCGTCAGCTTCTTGGCGACTTCGTCGGCGTTCTGCTTCGAGACGTTCTCGACGACGTTCTGCGGAGCGCCTTCGACCAGGTCCTTGGCTTCCTTCAGGCCGAGGTCCGAACGGACGCCGCGGACTTCCTTGATGACGTTGATCTTCTTGTCGCCACCGTCCAGCAGGACGACGGTGAACTCGGTCTGCTCTTCAGCAGCTTCGGCCGGCGCGGCGCCGGCGCCACCGGCGCCCGGCATGGCCATGGCGACCGGAGCAGCGGCGCTCACGCCCCACTTTTCTTCCAGCAGCTTCGACAGTTCGGCGGCTTCCAGAACGGTCAGCGACGAGAGGTCTTCAACGATTTTGGCGAGATCGGCCATGGTATGTTTCCTTCGGAGGATTGGGTTTCAGTAGAGAGTTTGCAGAGATGAAAGAGGCGGGTCCGCTTACGCGGCGTCCTTCGTGGCGTAGGCGTTGAATACGCGGGCCAGTTGGGCCGCCGGGGCTTGCACGACGCCGGCGATCTTGGTCGCGGGCGCATTGAGCAGGCCGAGCAGCGAGGCGCGGATCTGATCCAGCGACGGCAGTTTGGAGAGAGTCTCCACGCCCTTCGCGTCCAGAACCTTCTCACCCATGAAGCCGCCCAGGACGACGAACTTGTCGTTGGCCTTGGCGAAATCGGCGGTGACCTTGGCGGCCGTCACCGGATCGTTGGCGTAGGCGATGCCCACGGGCCCCTTGAACAGGCCGTGATAGTCGCTGCCTTCGTCGGCTTCGAGCGCCTTGAGCGCCAGGCGGTTCTTGACCACCTTGAACGTGCCGCCTTCTTTACGAAGACGACCCCGCAGGTCTTCCATGTCCGCAACGGTCAGACCCAGGTTGTGGGTCACGACCACGGCGCCCGCGTCGGCGAAAACGCCCTTCAGCGTCTCGATCGACTCGGCTTTTTGTGCGCGGTCCATTGCGGTCTCCAGTCTGGTATTCGCCGCCGGGCTTATTCCCGACGACGGATTGGCCAAAGCGCCGCGCATCGCTGCGAGACGTTCAGGCCGGTCGTATTGTCCGAAGGAAGCTGCAACCCCGACGTCCGGATACCGGAGCGTCTGGCGTCGTTCGCATCCCCATCTCCCCACGGCGCCAGAGGGCTCTCTGGCATTTACGGCATGGGTGGCCCCCACGCCCCGAAGTTCTCGGACAGGACCGCCGCGGCCAAAGCTGCGACGGAGAAGGCGCGCTCTATACACGGAACCGGCGGGAACTCAAGCGGCGCCCCTCTTAACCCCTCGCTCACCACCCCGCACAACCCGATCTTCACCTTGTCCGGGGTAGAAATGTCTCGGAATGGGCCAGTCTTCGAGCATCGGAGCGGCCCGACGTGATGATGAAGGGCGCCCTGACATGAGCCGGACCGTACTCGTGGTCGACGACGATCCCACCCAGCGCCGTCTGGCGCAGGCGGTGCTGGAGCGCGAGGGATACGCCGTCGTTCACGCCGAGTCCGGGGGCGAGGCGATCGACCGCCTGACCAAGGGCGGCGGCGCGGATGTGGTCCTGCTGGACATGGTCATGCCGGGCATGAGCGGCATGGAGGCTCTGGCCGAAATCCGCTCCGCCGGCGTAACCACGCCGGTGATCGTGCTGACCGCCTCGGGCGGCGTCGACGCCGTGGTCAAGGCCATGCAGGCCGGGGCCCAGGACTTCTTCGTCAAGCCGGTCTCGGCCGAACGCCTGCTGGTCGGCGTCCGCAACGCCCTGCAGATGACCCAGCTGACAGCTGAGGTGGGCCGGCTGAAGAAGCACGTCACAGGGCGCACCTCGTTCGACGATCTGGTCGGCCAGAGTGCGCCGATGCGCATGGTCCGCTCGCTGGGCCTGCGCGCCGCCAAGTCCGGCATCCCGGTGCTGATCACCGGCGAAAGCGGGGTCGGCAAGGAAGTCATCGCTCGCGCCCTGCACGGCGCCTCGGACCGGGCCGGCAAGCCGTTCATAGCGGTCAACTGCGGCGCCCTTCCGGTCAACCTCGTCGAGTCGATCCTGTTCGGCCACGAGAAGGGCAGCTTCACCGGCGCGACCGACAAGCATCTGGGCAAGTTCGCCGAGGCCAGCGGCGGCACCCTGTTCCTCGACGAGATCGGCGAGCTGCCGCTGGACATGCAGGTCAAGCTGCTGCGCGCGTTGCAGGAGGGCGAGATCGATCCGGTCGGCTCCAAGCGGTCGGTCAAGGTCGATGTCCGTATCGTCTCGGCCACCAACCGCGACCTGGCCGAACAGGTCCGGGAGGGCCGCTTCCGCGAGGATCTGTTCTATCGCCTCAACGTCTTCCCCATCGAAGCCCCGGCCCTGCGCGAACGGCGCGAGGATATCCCGGCCTTGGTCGAGCACTTCGTCGCCCGCTTCAATGTCGAGGAGGGCAAGCGCGTCGCCGGCTGCGCCGCCGAGACCCTGGCCCTGCTGCAGGGCTTCGACTGGCCGGGCAACGTCCGCCAGTTGGAGAACGCCGTCTACCGCGCCATCGTGCTGTCGGACGCGCCGTTCCTGCAGCCCCACGACTTCCCGGCGATCTCCGGCGTCGCCGCGCCGCTGCCCTCCTCCGCGGTGGAGGCCGAGCGCCAGGACGGCGGCGAGACCGAAGGGCTCAGCGCCCACGCGCTTGACCTGCCACACCTGCCGGACACGCCGATCCGCATCCTCGACGAGCGCGGCCACCTGCGCACGCTGGAGGAGATCGAACGTGACCTGATCCAGCACGCGATCGAGGTCTACGCCGGCCATATGTCCGAGATCGCCCGACGGCTCGGCATCGGCCGCTCGACCCTGTACCGCAAGGTCCGCGAGCAGGGTCTCGAGGGCGCGCTGAAAGAGGTCGGCTGAACCCTAGCCGGTCGCGCCTCCACCGGTGCAGGGCGAGGGCCGTACGGCGGGCGTCGGGGTTGCAACTGCCGGTTTCATCATCGACACACGACGGACATAGCGGCGCGTCACGTTGAACGCGTAGTCTCTCCTCCCGGAACGCCGTCTCATGCTGCTCGTGACCACCGCCCTTTCCGGCCTTTTGGCCGGCGCGATCCAGACCGCGCCGGTTCCGGCCGCGCCTCCTCCCCGCCAGGAGGCGCCAGCTCCCGCGCCGCAGGAGGAGCCGACGGACACGGAAGTGACTACCGACGACGCCGTCGACCTCGGCACCGTCAACGTCGCCGGTCAGAGGCTCCGCGGCAGCGTCGATACCGACATTCCGCCCGATGTCACCCTGACGGCCGACGAGATCATGGCCTACGGCGCCTCCGACATCGCCGAGTTGCTGACCTACCTTGAACCGGTGACCCGCAGCTCCAGCGGGCGCACCGACCTGCAGCCCGTCTTCCTGGTCAATGGCCGGCGCATATCCGGCTTTCGCGAAATCCGCGGCATCCCCACCGAGGCCATCGAGCGCACCGAAATCCTGCCCGAGGCCGTCGCTGTCCAGTTCGGCTACCGGCCGGAGCAGCGGGTGGTGAATTTCGTCCTCAAGGCCGACTTCCGCTCGACGACCTATGAATTCACCGGCCGCGTCCCGACCCAGGGCGGCCGCACGACGCTCGAGGCCGAAGCCGACGTGCTGCGCATTGCTGGCTCCAACCGCTGGTCGATGGAGATCGCGCACGAGCGGTCGTCACCGCTGTACGAGTCCGAGCGCGACATCCGCCGCGACCCGGGTTCGCAGCCTTTCGACCTGATCGGCAATGTCTCGGGCGACCCCTACGGAAGTGAGATCGATCCCGCCCTGCCCGGCCTCAACGCCACCCCGGTCCCCGGCTCGACAGCCAATCCGACACTGCCCGATTTTGTCGCGGCCGCGGGCGATCCCCGCAGCAGCGATCTCGGCGCCTACCGCACCCTGCTCTCGGCGTCGGGGCAAACCCAGCTCAGCGGCACGATCAAGCGCGACCTCAACAGCACCACCCAGGCCACGGTCAGCGCCAGCCTCGAGGACAGGTCCAGCCGCAGCTTCAACGGCCTGCCGGGCGTCATCCTCGGCCTGCCCGAGACCAACCCCTTCTCGCCGTTTTCCGACGACGTCCTCGTCTACCGCTACCTCGACGACGCCGCGGCGCTACAGCGCGAGACCGATCGTCTGCAGGGCGAGTTCGGCTTCGTTCTTGATGGTTTCATTGGCGAGGAGTGGCGCTGGACCGCGACGGGCGAGTACACCCGCACCGAGACGGACACGGCGACAG
>Ga0196965_1001088_pt1 | contig 11372 bp, 10 predicted proteins | sample S1_20metaG_FD_148668 | JGI IMG/M metagenome (GOLD analysis project Ga0196965, IMG submission 148668) | Soil microbial communities from Anza Borrego desert, Southern California, United States - S1_20 | ecosystem: Environmental > Terrestrial > Soil > Desert | place: USA: California | collected... | reverse complement strand
CGTCGGTCTTTGAAACGCAAGGTATAGTAGTTAAGATCGAAAAGATCAACATCGATTCGCTGGTTCAGCAAGTGCTCAATAGTATGAAGCTTGTGTTTGAAAAAAGGAGTGTTGCCGTCGAATTTCTTCGGGAAGGAAATGATTTTGAAATGGAAGGAAGCCGGGCCGATATCACACACGTCCTCTACAACCTTCTTGACAACGCGTTAAAATATAGCCTGGATGGAACGCAGATTCGTGTCGGGCTGCACGACAAAAAAACGAACGTAGAATTCACTGTTCAGGACAGTGGTATTGGCATCCCGGCCGAATATCAGAAAAAGATCTTTGAGAAGTTTTTCCGTGTGCCTTCCGGTGACGTTCACAATACAAAAGGATACGGACTCGGACTGAGTTATGTATCCGGCGTTGTAAAAAGTCACAACGGTTCCATTGAAGTGGAAAGCGAGCCGGGGAAAGGAAGCTGCTTCAGAATCATTCTCCCGAAAAAATATGGTTAAAATTTTTTACGTAGAGGACGAGCCATTTTTAGGGCGCATTGTAAAAGAAAGTCTGGAGAGCAGGGACTTTGATGTGACAATGGTTGATGACGGAAAAAAGGCTGTCGAAATCTTCCGCGGGTCGGCTTATGATATTTGTATCCTCGATATCATGCTTCCATCACGCGATGGCTATGCGGTGTCACAGGATATCAGAAGAATCGCGCCGGCAATCCCGATTATTTTTGTTACTGCAAAAACGCAAACCGAAGATTTGCTCAAGGGTTTTGAAGCTGGAGGAAACGATTACATCAAGAAACCGTTCAGTATGGAAGAGCTGATCGTTCGCATTAATAATTTGTTGTCACTCGCGAAACAATCAAAGCCGACAGTTATTCAAGAGGCTGTTACCATCGGGAAATATCAATTTAATACGGCACGTTACGAATTGAAAATTGGTGAACGCGTAAAAAAATTATCGCACCGGGAGGCTAATTTGTTAGGAATGCTTGCTGAAAATCAAAATGGCACAACGCAACGGAAAGACATATTGCTTCGGCTCTGGGGCGATGATTCCTTTTTCAATTCCCGAACACTCGACGTTTACATCACCAAGTTGCGTGACTACCTGAAAGACGATCCGTCAATAGAAATTATTACCATTAAAGGTGTGGGTTATCATTTTGCTGTCGGTTGAGATTGCTTCGCGCTCTGTTAAAGGTAGATCGAAAATTGAAACAAGACGACTGACCAGCTGAAGGTGCTAGATTAGTCGATCACTGGCTGCATCCATTGTGTGCCTTGAATAAATGAATCGGATCTAAAAGATCACTTCGTGGGACTTAAGGGATTCGAACCCATGACCTTTGCTCTGTCAAAGCAACGCTCTAAACCAGCTGAGCTAAAGTCCCGAATTTGATCGGCAAGCTAAAAACCTGGTACGGAATTTCCTACAACCTCCTATTTAAAAGAGCGGCATAAAACTTTTTTTGTGTTTCGAAAGTCGATGGATAAACAACAAGCTTGTATCTAGCACCATGGCCACCAGGTTCACTTTGAGTTTCCTGATTCTCGTCGCGATTAGCAATGGTTCGCTCGCGCAAACGCTGGCACGCGGTATCGTTGTTGACTCCGCAACTTTCGCAGCTTTGCCGCATGTTAACGTCACCGTGAAAAATACTTTAAGAGGGACATCAACCGACCTTAATGGTAATTTCAGCATTGCGGCAAAACCCAATGACACGTTAGTGTTCTCCCTGTTAGGCTACCGCCGGCTGGAGTTCCCGCTTTCAGGGTATGAACCCGGCCTCATCCGCCTTACTGAAAGACCGCAGCTACTTCCTGCCATTGAAATTCTGGATCAAAAAATATATGTGAACCCGTACGAAGGCATGTTCGACGAAGAAAACCAAAAGCTGATCAAGAAGATTCCATTTTATTATTCGCGGCAACGCAAGGATAAAATAAAAGCCGCGAACTGGCGCGAAGATGTTGCGCGGGTGCAAACCTATGTCGACGTGGTTATCAACGACTCTACCACGCGAGCGAACCTGATGAAAGATTTTTCATTGTCAGAAAAAGAATATTATGAGACCCTTACAAAGTTCAACGAACGACATTATGAAGTGATGTACTATCTCACGGCGGGCGAATTGCTTTCGTTACTCCAAAAATTCTTTGAGGCTAATGTCGCGACAAAGTAACGGCTATTGTCTGACACGCACGTAGACATGGCGTGAGGTTCCTGTTTCGCTCTGCCTTTCATCAACCTCGATAGAATCGAAACTCTTCATCAGGTGAAGCAGTTTTTTGAAGCCATAATTTCGTGAGTCGAAGTTCGGTTGTTTTTTCAGGATCAGCGTACCAACCTCACCGAGAAAGGCCCAGCCACTTTCATCGGCAAGATCGTTGATGCTCGATTTGATAACATTCAATGTTCGCTTGTCGAACTGTGGTGTTTCGGTCTTTTTTCCGCGTCCACGTTTTTTCGCAGCGCCGTCGGTGTGTGGTTCATCGTAATTGAGGATCTCGATATAAATGAACTTATCGCATGCGGTAATAAAGGGTTCAGGCGTTTTTCTTTCGCCAATGCCGATGACTACCATTCCGGCTTCACGTAACCGTATTGCCAGTCGCGTGAAATCGCTGTCGCTGGAAACAATACAAAAACCTTCGACGCGACCGGAGTACAAAATATCCATTGCATCGATGATCATGGCCGAATCGGTGGCATTCTTTCCGACAGTATAACCATACTGCTGTATTGGTGTGATCGCATTCTCAAGCAACACCGACTTCCAGCCAGATGTATTCGGCTTAGTCCAGTCACCGTAAATTCGTTTGAAGGTCGGCGTACCATACTTCGCAATCTCTTCCATCATAGCCTTCACATTCCCGTAAGGCACATTGTCGGCGTCGATTATCACGGCAAGTCGTAGCTCTTTAGATCTTTCAATAGGCATAAGTGAATTTAACTGGTTAATGTGACTAAAAGTGTGCCGTTTTACTCAAGTATAAATATTCGCACGTCGGGAAGGTATAAATTAAAAAAACCTTTTCCGCCTTTTATGTTCGAGGGATAGTTGACCGGCTCGCTCAGGAATTCTACGAAGCTAAAACGGTTGTCTTGTCGAAGCTTCATAAAATGAAAATACTCGCCACTTACATTGGAAAGGGATACAGCAATTGTATCTCCCGGACTAAAATCGCGCGGAACTACCCGGAACTGTTCATTGTAACCCTCACCAGAGAAGTTAGCATCGTCCAGGAGGCGTGTAAACGCACGCGGATTCAAAAGATTTTCTTCGGCATCTTCGAACTCAACTTCCTGCACGTTGATCATGTACCAGTTTTTTCCTGCAGGGTCAACCAAGGAATAAGTGACCTGCGCAAGTGTATCATCAAAACCATTATAGTATAATTCTGCAGTGATGTCCTGAAATGAAACCTGTTCGAGCACGGTTGTCGTTGCTGTTACTTCGCCAAAAGGTGTGTTCCTAACCTCGAGCATATAGGAATCCCCAGCCTCAAAAGGCAAGATAAGACCACCGTAAACACCGTCTTCGATTTGCGGAAGGGTATCTGTTTGCAAAGGACCGTGAAGTAGCACGAGTGCCTCGTTTACAGCGATTTGCCGAAAGAGTTCTTCCGGGTCGCTGTCTTCACTACCTTCTAAAGCACCGAAAGTTTTCGTCAGCATCACAACCAATGATCGATCGGGAATAATCTGCGATGACACCACAAGTTCCTGTTTAACAACTGGCAGGCCGCGAACTTCAAGGGGTTCAGGTAAACACGACTGCAAAACACATGCGAGCATGGCGGCGAATAAGATTGTTATATTTTGAGTCCAGTTTTTCATAAAGTGAATCCGTAGCTGATAAATGGTAACAACCCGAACAGACCAGGTTGCTGGTAGCTGAGCGATCCGTCAATTTCATTCTGATTGATACTTATGCCGACCGGCGCAGCCCGGTTATAAAGATTGTATACACCGGCAAACCAGTGCCATTGAAATTTTTTTCCGGGTTTACTTTTGAACCTAATACCAACGTCAAGCCTATGCGTGTCGGCAAGCTTAACGCCATTCAGGTCAGCATACAATGGAATCAGGTCTACCCCAGTAAGTGTAGGTGCTACTAGAAAATATTGTCCGATAACGGGGGTAAATCGCGACCCCGAAATAAACTCCCAGACAACAGATGCAGACCATCGCTTGTTGAGTTTGTACTGCATGACGATGGCACCATTGTGTCTTCGGTCGTATCGCGATAAGAACCATTCGCCAGCATTCACCTCGTCGAACTGGCGCCACGACCATGACAATGTATAGCTGATCCAACCGGCCAACTTGCCTGCATCTTTCCTGACCAGAACTTCGAGGCCATAGGCAACGCCTCGGCCCTGAACCAGTTTTGACGCAAAGTCAGAATTAAAAAACAAGTTCGTTCCCTCCTCGTAGCCAATCAGATCACGCATTGTTTTGTAATATCCTTCGACGCTCATCAGTAATTTCTGTGAGGGAAAAGATTTTTGATAAGCAAGCGCTACCTGGTTGCTGGACTGTGGCCTAATTGAGTCCGTCACTGAATACCAGATATCAGTCGGCGTGCTCACGGCTGAATTCGAGATCCGGTGGATGTATTGAATCATTCGTGCATAACTTAGCTTCAGCGCCTGATTGTCGTTAAGCGAATATCGTAACGAAAACCGCGGCTCGGGATTGTAATAAGTTTTATTGCTTACCATTCCACTGCTGATACGAAGCCCGGCGGTTGCATTTAGTCCATCCGTTGGCGTAAAATTATACTCTGCGTGAAGCGTCAGCTCGTCAGCCGTTTTGCTGCTGGTTTCGCTGCTTGAAATCACCTCCGAAAAAAATCCCGTTGTACTGATAACGCTTGGGCTAATGGCATGACGCACATATTCGAACCCTCCATGAAAAGATCCATTCATCCATGATAATGAATCACGCGTAAATGAAATCTTGCCGCTGTAATCTTCAATATCAGACCGCGCGGAAAGGCTGTTGTCTTCGAATATGTTTCTGATGTCATAACGGTAGTGTGATCTCGCTAGCGCGAGATCGGTCTGCCAATTGTTCGCGTACTTTCTGCGCCAGCGTATTGTTTGGCTGTTGTTCCCTGATTCAAAGGTTGTGAGAAATCCGTCGCCGTCGTTGTTACGGTCTCTGAACCAATCCAGCACATCATCGCCGCCGTAATAAGCCAACTCGATATTATCGTTTTTATTCGGGTGCAGAATAAGCTTCGCATTCAGGTCATAGAAGAAATATGGAAGCTCGTCACCAACGGCAGCAACAACTTTATCTATATACGTGCGTCGTCCTGCTATCCAAAATGAAGCTTTGTTCTGAATAATGGGTTGTTCGATCATCAATCTGGACGCGATCAAACCTATGTCGCCCGATGCCTGCGTTTGCTGTGGGATGCTACTAACAGTATTCACATTCAGAATTGATGAAAGTCTTCCTCCGAAGCGAGCCGGAAAACCTGCGTTGATGGCTTCAACCGTTTCGAGCATGTCGGGATTGAAAACCGAAAGGAAACCAAAAAGATGACTTGTGTTGTAGATCGGCGCGCCGTCAAGTAATACAAGGTTCTGGTCGGCGGCTCCGCCCCGAACGAAAAGATCTGAACTTCCTTCAACGCCTCTGATCGTTCCCGGAAGTAGTTGAAGTGTTTTGATAAGATCCGCTTCGCCACCCAGAACAGGTATCGACGTAATGTCTTCTTTGTTCAGAATATTGGTGCTGGTTTGATTACGGTTGAAAAGTTCAGTCTGGCGATCCGCCTTACCCTCAATTTCAACAGTTTCCAGTTCATTTAACATTGGCGAAAGCCTAACCGTGATAATAGTGTCTTTTGTGACATCAAATTCCCTTTGATAGGAACTATATCCCACGTAAGAAACAAGCAGCTTTTTACGTCCTTTTGTAGTTTTGACCTTGAATAATCCATCGTCATCAGACAAAAGATTGATTGAATCAGGCAAGACTGTAATCCTGGCGGAAGGAAGGATGGCGTCATCAATAGACGAAATTGCGCCTGAAATTGTCACCTGCGCCTCCGCTTTCAGAAGGAAAAGTGCAACGAAGAAACTACTGACGAGCAATCTCATAACCAATACTTAAACGTGCATTCCGAAGATCGAAGTTTAAAATAATACCATTTTAACACATCAGAAGGGTCGTATGTTTTACGTGGGTTTTTTTCCAGAATCAAGCAGTAATACACCTATTTTTAAGTAATTGTGCGATAGATGGCCTCACTTGTCAATCGGATCATATTGATCGTTTTCATTTGCTCAGCTGCTCTTACTTTCCGAGCTGCTGCCCAGGTTACATCCGTTGCGGATACCGTGGAGGTAGTCAACATGCAGCACGCTGCCTATCAGCTATTCCTTTCCCATCCCGATTCATCTGTAGCTTTGGCAAAGCAGATGCTTTTAAAGGCAAACGGCGACAAACGCCATTACTATCAAGCCGTCGGTCATTACATCCTTTCAAAGGCATATTGGGCGAAGGCTAATTATAGCTTAAGCGCCGAGCACGGCTTTAAAGCATTAAAATTTTTCGAGAACACCGAACACACCCTGTGGTGGGGGAAGACGCTGCTTTCGCTTGCAAGGGTGTTTATCGATCTCCAAAATTTTGAGCATGCTAAGATATACATTAACAGAGCAACTACGCTTGCTAACGAAACGAAAAACGAAAAACTTAAAGGTGACAGCTTCAGGGAAATGTCTATGCTATTTTCCGAAACAAAAGTTTATGATTCGGCTCTATATTACGCCGATGAAGGCATCTTCATTTTCCAAAACCTGCTTGACACCGTTAACTTCTCTATTCTCTACGGACGAAAAGCAAAGATCTATTTTCTCTTAAAAGACTACCGGCAAAGCCAGCGTTATAATAGACTTTCGTTATTGTTCGACAGCCTGGTCGACAACAGGCGAGCGCTGGGCATTACCTATTATCAGGCCGCACTTGATGCAGTTAACCTAAATCAGCACGACAGCGCCATTTACCTTCTTAGAAAAAGCATCCCCATCAACCGCGACATCAGAAACCCGTCTATCCTGATAAAAGTGCATAGTCTGTTGGCTGACATTTATTTTGAAAAGAAAATGCCGGCGCTCGCATTCGGGGAGCTTAAGATATCAAGTCAATATAAGGACAGCCTTTACAACACAGAACGGAGCGGACAGATACAGGAAATGCATTCGATCTATGAGCTCTCAAAAAAAGAAGAGCAAATAGAACAGCTTGCGCAGGATAACGTATTGCGACAACAAGAAGTGCGAAATCAACAACAGTTTGTTGCCTTTCTGCTTGCATGTGTAATCCTCTTAGGTGTTACCGTTACGTTGCTGATCCGCTATCGCAGATTACAGGAAAAAACAAACGACGAGCTGTCTTCAAAAAACCGCGACATCGAGCATCAGAAGGAGGAGATCCAATCGCAGGCTGAAACGCTTCAGCAGCTAAATGATCTGAAACTAAAACTGTTTTCCGTTATCAGCCACGACCTAAGAGGTCCTTTGGGAACTTTACATTCCCTGCTGGACCTGCTCACGAAAAAGCAAGTGTCGACGGAGGAGTTTCTTTCCATCGCCCATAAGTTAAAAAACAGCCTCAGCATCACTCAAACTACTCTCGATAATCTGCTCAACTGGTCACTGAGCCAGATGGAAGGTATCAAAACAGCGCCGAAGACAATCAATATCAAAAATAATATTCAGGAGGCGTGTGACCTCATGGATGATGCAGCTCAAAAGAAAAATATAGGTATTCAGAAACTCATCGATGAAGAGTTATTGGTGAAAGCCGATGCAGACCATGTGCAATTGATTTTACGAAACCTCATCCACAATGCCATAAAATTTTCAAACCCGTCAGATAAGATCTTCGTAATTGCATCGAAAATATCCGACTACTGTTTGATCACTGTGAAAGACAATGGCATCGGCATGTCGCGGGATGAGCTGATGACATTGAAAAGCGCAAGACAACATTTCACCAAGACTGGTACATCTCAGGAAAAAGGTACGGGTCTTGGCTTTCTTTTATGTACTGAGTTTGTAAAACTAAACGGCGGCGATATCGATGTGAAGAGCGTTCTGAACAAAGGGACAGAAGTCAATTTTACGTTGCCGCTCGCATAGAATTAAGATAATTCAGCTTCCCTGAACATTCAGTTCAGTCATTATTTCAGCCGGACTTGTAAGGATCTTGTGGATGGGACATTTCTTTGCAATCTGATACATTCTGTTTTGCTGAGCTTCATCCAGCTTACCTGTTATATTGACAACTGTTCTGAAAAAATTAACGCCGTCGCTTTCATCACTGAAGACTTTCACTTCTATTCCGTTGACGTCAAAATCCTTTCGATCGGCATACATGCGAAGCGTAATAGCCGTACACGACGCAAGCGACATTCTCAGGAAGTCGCCGGGTGAAGGGCCAAGGTCTGTTCCCCCGACCGAAGTTGGTTCATCACCGATCAGCGTATGCGAATCAAGGGTAATTTCCGTTTTGTATCGGTCGCGGCCAATCCGGGCGCTGACCCATTTTTGTTGTTCAGGATTGCTCATTGAAAATCGTGTTCATTACAAATGAATCGCGAACGTAACGCTCGCGTGGTGCGAGCTCGCGCGCCTTTAAGGGCTCAGGCAGAATATCGGCCTCGCCGGGATAGCCGATTGCCATGACAACTACCGGATCAAAATCCGAAGGCACGTTAAGATTTGTCCGAAGTTTTTCAAGATCAAAGCCGCCCATCTGATGTACATTCAATCCAAGATGAGTGGCCTGCAAAGACAGGAATGCATTGGCAGCGCCAAGATCGTAACGCGCGGAATTGTTGGTTCTATCATTCCTTGTAAACCGGGTTCTGATAAAGCTCGCGATCAACAAGGGCGCATGTTGCACCCACACTTTGTTGCTTTCATTCAATGCATCATATATGAGCTGCCATAGTGCTTGATCTTTCGCTGCGTAAATGTACATCCATGGTTGTTCATTCACACTGGAGGGTGCCCAACGCGCAGCTTCAAAAAGCGTGTTAATCGTTTCCGGCTCAACTTCCTTCGATATATATGCACGCCTGCTGCGTCTGTTCTGAATGACCTCAAGCACAGGCGATCCAAACTCAGATGATTTTTGTCTTGCTATTGTCGGTGTTTCCATAATCTCTCCATCAAATAAACATATAAAATGAGAAACGGTTCCTTCATTTTATTCTTCAATCAGGACACCCATTTTTCCCATCTGATAATCGCGCATGGCTTCGAGGATTTGCGTTTCCGAATTCATTACAAATGGTCCATGCGAAACCACTTTTTCATTCAAAGGCAAGCCAGACATGACCAACACGCGCGAATCTTCAAGCGTTTCAATTGAAATTCCATCACCATCATTATTGAAGACTGCTGCGTGGAGGCTTTCCACCAATCCAAAACCAGAAACAGTAATCTTGCCTTTTAAAACGTATAAAAATGCATTATGATCAGGGGGAAATGTAAGACTGATCTCACCATCTTTCTTTCCTTCAATGGTAGCCGCGTTCACTGGCGACAACGTTGGAACTGTTCCGGTTAATCCGTTGAACTCGCCTGCAAAAACTTTTAGCGTTATCAAACCATCATCGGTGATTCGCACAGGAACTTCCTTGGAGTGCACAGGAAAATACAACGGTTGATCCATCTTATGTTTGGCAGGCGTGTTGATCCAAAGCTGAATGATCTCTTGTCTTCCACCAATCTCGTGAATGTCGTCTGTCGGCCGCTCACTGTGAATGACACCCATCCCTGCATTCATCCATTGTGCACCCCCTGCATAAACTTTGCTATTGTTTCCCCGACTGTCGCGATGATGCACGCCACCCTCGAATACAAATGTGACGGGTGAAAACCCCCGGTGAGGATGCGGACCAACACCCGCACGATTCGCTTCGAGGTGTTTGGGCACTTTGACATCGGCATGATGGAGCAACAAAAAGGGATCAATTTGATCGACCTGATTGGTGGGAAACGGCTGGCGAATCGGAAGCCCGCCCATGTCGCGCGGTTCTGCGTAAAGCAATCTGGTTACAGTTCTCTTTTTCATTTTTCTTCAAATGTTTATTCTGATAACGAACCGCGGCAAACAAAAGTTGCTACAATATTTGTATATACATATAGGGCTTTTTAGAGTGCGTACGCTGTTTTAATAAAAAAGTAAAAAATTTTGCTCAATTTACTAAACACTGTTCATTAACTTTACGTTGTAAACGACAGTTATGGGAGTAGCGGAACGAAAAGAAAGACATAAAGAAGAACTAAAGAAAGAGATTTTGATGGCGGCTACAAAATTGTTCATGGAACAAGGGTATGAAGCCACATCCATCAGAAACATTGCCGAAAAGATCGAATACAGCCCCGCAACGGTGTACCTATACTACCGTGACAAGGACGAGATCATGCACGCAGTACATTCTGAAGGTTTCAAAATGTTGGTTAGCCATTTTGCGCCGTTGGCCACTATCGCCGACCCTTTTGAAAGGCTTAAGCGACTTGGTCAGGCATACATTCAATTTTGTCTTGAAAACGCTGAAATGTACAATCTGCTTTTCGTCATGCACGATCCGATGGATCATGTCACGCATTGTAAAGAAGATTGGGATGAGGGCGACCGGGCGTTTGATGTGTTATACAACACAGTAGTTGACTGTCAGCAGAAAGGCTATCTACACGACATTGAGCCTATCGGTTTGTCCTTTATGATCTGGTCGACCATGCACGGATTATGCACGTTGCGAACCAGCGGACATCTTGGACATGTGTCGTGCGCGAAAAACTTACAACCAGATGTTGATTCGCTGATGACATACACTTACGAGTCATTTGTAAAAGTGCTTGAGCGACTTAAGAAATAAAAAAATTTACCCTATTACTAAACACTGTTCAGTATGAGAACACCATTCATTATCATTTCCCTTTTGCTGCTGTCAACGGCTGTCTTTTCACAACAAACACTTGATGACTACGTCAGAGAAGGTCTTGAGAACAATCTCACCCTAAAGCAAAAACATATCAGCTTTGATAAAGCAATACTCAGTCTGAAGATTGCGAATGGACTATTTATGCCAACCATTGGTCTTCAGGGAAACTACACCAGCGGTGACGGTGGACGAAGCATCGCGATCCCTGTCGGCGACATGCTTAATCCAGTATACGCCACGCTCAATCAGCTTACTGAAAGCAATCAATTTCCGCAGATTGAAAATGTCAGCGAGAATTTTTTCCCTAAGAATTTTTATGATGTAAAAGTGCGGACAAATGTACCGATCATTAATACCAGCCTTTATTACAACCGGAAGATCACCGAACAGC
>Ga0196965_1001086_pt1 | contig 11389 bp, 13 predicted proteins | sample S1_20metaG_FD_148668 | JGI IMG/M metagenome (GOLD analysis project Ga0196965, IMG submission 148668) | Soil microbial communities from Anza Borrego desert, Southern California, United States - S1_20 | ecosystem: Environmental > Terrestrial > Soil > Desert | place: USA: California | collected... | reverse complement strand
TGGGGCTGCACGACCTCTTCCGCAAGCATCACGAGGAGGGGGGCTTCTACTCCTGGTGGGATTACCGCGCGCTGGCCTTCCCGAAGAACAACGGCCTGCGGATCGACCTCATGCTGGGCAACGAGCCGCTGCTCGAGCGCTGCACCTCCTGCGTCATGCACCGCGACGAGCGCAAGGGGGAGACCCCCTCGGACCACATCCCGGTGGTGGCGGAGATCAGCGAGGCCAAACCCCCGGCGCGGAAGAAGGCGGCCGGGAAGGCCTAGCCGGCGCTCATCCAGCGCGCCGACTCCCAGCCGAGGTGGCCGTGGGAGTTGAACAGGCGGACGACCGGGCGCTCCCCCCAGTCGACGACGCAGAGGGTGCCGGGATCGAGGAACATGCGGCGGGCGGCGGCCAGCGGCACGCCGAGGGCGGCGCAGAGCAGGGCTTTGATCGGGCCGACGTGGCTCACCAGGGCGATCCAGTCGCCGGCGTGCCGCCGGCCCAGGTCCTCGGCGAGCTCCAGCACCCGCTCCTGGACGGCGGCGAGCGACTCGCCGCCCGGCGGCGGCAGGCTGAGGTCCGCCTCCCAGCGCAGCAGCTCCTCCCGTTCCTGGCCGGCGAGAATCTCGGTCCGGGTCAGCCCCTCCCACTCGCCGAAGCACTGCTCGCGCAGCCGCGGCTCGAGGAGCAGGGGGAGGTCCCGCGCCGCGGCAACGCGGCTCGCGGTGTCGGCGGCCCGCCGCAGGGGGCTGGCGTAGACGGCGCGGACCGGCAGGGGGGCCAGCGCCTCGGCCAGACGCCCGGCCTGGAGGAGGCCCGACTCGGCGAGCGGCTCGTCCCGGCTGCCCAGGTAGCGCATCTCCCGGTTGGAGACGGTCTCGCCGTGGCGGATCAGGAACAGGCGCAGGGAATGGGGGGAGTGGCTCATGGTCGCGGCGACGCGCCAGAGCCTATCGCGAATCGGTGAGCAAGGGAGCGCCCGGGCTCAGGGCTGGACGCTCGCCACTCGGGACCTGCGCGCGTAGCGGTCCGCCGCCCACAGGCCCATGCGGGCGGCGAGCAGGCAGACGATGATGCCGGCGACGAGTTGGACGGCCCACATGGTCCAGTCGATGGCGAGCGGCCCGAGGAAGAAGGCGCGCAGGCTGACGCCGATCCCCCAGAGCACCGCGGCGATACAGCCGATCGCCATGACCGGCTCGGACCACTCGGAGCTGCTTCTCTCGTTCACTGGCATACCCTCCCGGAGACCTGTCGTCTTGTCTTGGGGTGCGTGGGGAAGGTCCCACGCCACCGTCTCCGGGAAGACAGGACGAGCAAGGGGCGTGCCGGGCTAGGCTCCGGCCGCCGCGGCCTCGACCGGCTGCGCGTCCGGGGGCATGGAGCCCGGCGCCACGTACTCCTCGCCCAGGCGCCCCTTGAGGGCGGCGTACTTGGTGTCCAGGGCCTCGAAGACGGCGGCGATCTGCTCCAGGCGCTGGTCGAGGTCGATGGTCCAGTGCTCGTTCTTCACCGGCTCGAGCTTGACGCCGTTCAGCCGGTAGGAGAGGGCGTCGAAGCGCATCTGCACCGGGCCGACGTGGAGCTTGGCCGAGAGGATCTCGGCCCCCTCCTCCAGGTAGCGGTGGAGATCGTGGAGGATGGCGCCGGTGAGGCTGACCTTGGTCTCGCGGGTGGCGAGTCGGACGCTCCCGGTTTCGGGCTCGACCATGACATCGGGCTCGTCGAGGAGGGCGCGCACGAAGCGGCAGCCGAGGACCGACTGCCCCGGCTCCTTGGGGAGCACCACGTCGCTCGCCTCGTCGACCTCCGGGGCCTCATCCAGCCAGGGGGCCTTGAAGTCGGCCTCCACGCCGGTCTGGCGCAGCAGGGTGAGCACGGTCCCCAGGTAGGTCTTGGCGGTGCTCGCCACATAGAGGAGGTTGTTGTCCAGGCAGCACTCGATGATCTTGGTGCGGGGCGCCTGCTGCATGCAGGACTCGGCCTCGGCCAGCTCCTTGAGCTTCTTGCGCGTCTTGGAGCCGACGAAGGTCTTGCCGGTGGCGTCCATCTCGGCCTTGATCAGCTCCCGCAGCCGCTCCTTGACCGCGGTCGGGTCGGGCCGGACCTTGTCGATCCGCACCCGGAAGACGTAGCGGCCCTTGGCCACCTCCCAGGGGGCCTCGATCTCGAAGGGGACGAACCCCATCCGCTCGCGCACCTCGGACCCGGGCTCGATGGCCCAGAACTGCGCGCGCTCGAAATCCGGCCCCTCGGCGGGCACCGCTGCATTGAAACGGGTGACGCTGACCGTCCCGCTCAGAAGACCCATGTCGTACCTCCTGGAAGATTCAAAGGGGAAGAATAGCCGCCAGAGTCGCCACGCCCAAGGGCGGCTTGCGCTCCCCCTCGGCGTTGCTCTCGGGGACCTTGGCCGGCGGGGCGGCCGGAGTGGCCTTGCTGTCCTCGACACCGGTCTGGACCGGGAGGTCCTCCGCGGGGATGTCCTCCTCCGAGATCGGGGCGGCCTCCTCCGGCTTCCCTTCCTCCACGACCTCCTCGGCGGCAGTCTCGTTCTCGGCCTCCTCGGCCCCCTCGGAGATAACCTGCTCGGCCGGCGAGGCCTCCTCCTCCACCCCTTCGAACGCCCCCGCCTCGGTGATCTCCGGCTCCTCGATGACCTCGACCGGATCGGCCTCCTCGGCGGCGTCGCCGAACAGCGGGTCGTCGAACAGCTCCTCGCCCTCGGCCCCGCCGTAGACCGTGACCGTTGGCTGGTCCGTGGCCGGTTGCCCGCCGAGCGGCTGCTCCGTGGCAGGAGCGGCAGGCTCCCCCACGCCGGCGAGGTCCCCGCCGGCCCCCTTCGCCCCTGGCCCCCCCAGGTCGAGCGCGAAGACGAAGCTCGCCTCCTCGGCGACGAACAGCTCTTCGACGGCCGCGTCCGCCGCGTGCCAGGCGCTCCGGTAGGAGGGCTCGACATAAGGGCCGTTGCCGTCCCACTCCCCCATCAGCTCATCCTCGGAGAGGGAGGCCTCGAGGTACTCGTCGAGCGTGAGGTCGGCGCTGGCGATGTCGTTGGCCCGCTCCAGCAGGCGGTCGACATGCTCCGTCATCTCCCGGTCTCCGCGGCCGGCCGCCTGCGTGCGGAGCGGCTGGAGCATGGCGATCAGCCGCACCTGCATGCGCTGGATCTCGCGGAAGCGGTCCCGCTCCTGGGGAGTGAGCGCTCCCCCCTGCTCGGCCCGCGCCTGCTCCGGCCCGTAGTGGGTGCGGAGCGGCCGGTAGGAGGAGCCGAGGGACTCCAGCGCCCGCGTCACCGCCGGCTCGTGGATGCCGGTGCGCGACCAGACCACCCGGAGCTGGGCCAGCGACCGGCTGCCGCCGCGGAGGGCGCTGAAGAACCGCTGGTTCCGGACGCCGAGGGAGCTCCGCACCTCGGCGAGGGCGCGGTCCATCTCCTCCAGGGCGTCCCAGAAGGGGGCATACAGGGGGCTGCCCGCCCGCAGCCCGGCGGGTGACAGGCGCGCCGCGTCCGCCACGTGGACCACGGACCGCTCCGACTTCTGGAGGAGCTGCCAGGCGGGGGGAGGCGCCGGGGCCGGGCGGGCGGGCGCGGACGTGCCGGGACGGGGGCACACCGCCACCAGGACGGCGAGGATCAGGGCAGAGGCGATACGGGCTCTCATCGAAGGACTCCGTCGGCACGTCGGGGGTGCAACAGGCTTCTACTTATATATACGGACGAGGACGGCGGAGCGTCAACAGAAGCACCGATGCTGCGGACTACAAAACGAGAACGGTACCGGCGGCGGAAACGCCGATACCGTCCTCAACCCCAGAAAAGGAGAAAGACCATGCGCGGTATAGTACAGAGTCGGGACCGCGCAGGGAAGTCCGCAACTCAGCCGGCGTTCTTGCCGTTCCCACCTTTCCGGTTGGCGGGGACGGCGGCTTCCGAGGCGGCGGGCTTGCGCCGGCGGATGAGCGAGATCAGGAGCAGGTTGAGGCAGAGGACCAGGAAGGCGGCGGTCCCGAGGCTCAGCGGCGAGGACATGACGTCGCCGAAGGCCATGCCCAGCCCCTTCCAGGAGGCGGCGAGCAGGCCGGCGCCGGCCTGGACCGCGGCACGGAGCAGCCCCGCCACGGCGAAGAGGGCCGACAGGCCCGACGGCGCCGGACCCTCGGAGCCGAAGCTCACCAGCGCCGCGGCCAGACCGGCGAACAGCGCGAAGACCGCCGCCGGGAAGCGCCAGGTGCGCGGATGGCGCGCCTCCCAGCCCACCACCGGCAGGGACGCCATCACGCCGGACTTGAAGTCCTCCCGCACCGGCAGGCTGCCGCGGGCGATCAGACCGTCGAGGGCCCGGTACTCCTGGAGCTGCCGCCGGCAGTCCGCACAGGTGGCGAGATGGGCCTCGAGACGGGTGTGCTGAGCGGGCGAGAGCTCGCCGTCGGCCTCCAGGTGCAGCCATTCGCGGTAGGTATCGTGGTCCGGCGTGTTCATCGTGTCCCTCGCCCTCAGTCGCTGAGGAAGTCCTGGAGCTTGTCCTTGAGCATCTGCCTGCCGCGGAAGAGCTTGTTCTTGACCGTCCCGAGCGGCATCTGCTTGAGCCGTGCGATCTCCTCGTAGGGCAGCTCGCCGAAATGGCGCAGCAGGATCAGCTCCCGGTACTCCCAGGGCAACGCGTCGATCGCCTGCTGGATGGCATCCCCACGCTCCCGGTTGCGCATCTCGCCATAGGGCCCGCGGTCCGGAGACGGCAGGTCCCAGTCCCGCTCCTCCCCCTCGTCCACCTCCTGGCGCAGCGACACCAGCTTCAGCCGCCGGCGGCGGATCTGGTCGATCGCCGCGTTCTGGGCCACCCGGAACAGCCAGGTCGAGAACCTGTACTGCGGGTCGTAGCGGTCCAGCGCCTGGTAGACCTTGACCAGGACCTCCTGCGCCAGGTCGTGGGCGTCGTCCGCGTTGCGAAGCAGCCGGAACAGGTAATTGACCAGGCGGCCCTGGTAGCGGTCGACGAGATCGCCGAAGCGCTCCGCGTCACCCGCGAGGATCGCCGCAACCAGATCCTCGTCGGCCGGCTGCTCCGCTCCCCGGTTCATGGGTTAGTACGCAAGGCGCCGGCCAAGGTTGCAGCGGCTCGCGAAGAGGAGGGCGGCAGCCCGGCGAGCATGCGAGGACCCCGGCTCAGTGGGAGGGAGAGGCCGCGCCTTCGGCCGGGTTCTCGGCCGCGTTGGGGCTGGCGGTGACCACGCCCTGGGCCTTGCCGGTGAGGAGCGCCAGGAGATCGACCTCGACGCCGTTGGGAGAGTGCTCGACGATCCGCCCGACCTCGCGGCCGCCGCGGCTCACGATCAGGGTCGGCACGAAGCGGATGGCGCTCTCGGCGATCCGGTCCGCCGGCTGCGCCTTCGCCTCGTCCACCGCGATGTAGCGGATGTCGAAGGGCACGGTGCCCCCGGTCTCGTCGAGCGCCCGCCAGAGACGGGCCAGCTCGCGCCGGCTGTCGCCGCACCAGGTCCCCAGGAAGATGGTGACCTCGGCGCCGGGCTCCACCGCCGCCAGCCCCTGGGCCGCCGCGGCGTCGATCTGCGACTCGGCCTGCGCCTGCACCCAGTCGGGAACCGCGGACTCCACCTGCTCCCGGGTCACCGGGCCGACCGGAGTCACCGGAGTCGGCGCGGCCGGAGCGGGAGCCTCGGCGGCGGCCGGAGATTCAGTGGCTGCCGTCGCGGACGTCGTCTGCCGGGTGTCGGCGCTGCAGGCGGTGGCCACGCAAAGGACGGCGGCCAGCCAGATCTTTCCAGGGGCGATGGCGTTCATGACCGCGGAGTCTATCACCGCGCCGCGTCCCCCAGCTCGCGCACGCTCTCGATGCGGTCCCCCTGGAGGATCCGGTCCAGCACCTCCTCGCCCGCGGTCACGTACCCGAACAGGGTGTAGCCGCCGTCCAGGTGGGGCTGCGGCGACAGGGTGACGAAGAGCTGGCTCCCGCCGGTATCCGGGCCGGCCAGGGCCATGCCCACCGCCCCCCGCCGGTAGCGCAGGCGGTTGATCTCGTCGCGGATGGCGTAGCCCGGGCCGCCGCTGCCGTCCCCCCGCGGGTCGCCGCCCTGGATCACGAAGTCCGGCACCACGCGGTGGAAGCGCAGGCCGTCGTAGAAGCCCTGGCCGGCGAGCTGCAGGAAGTTGAGGCAGGTGAGCGGCGCGTCCGGGCAGGCGAGCCGGATCGTGAAGGCCCCCTTCTCCGTCCGCACCTCGACCTCGCGGGGCCGGCGGGTGCGCTGCACGATCTCGCGGTAGCCGTCCAGGCTGCGGGAGGTCTCGGCGGACCGCGTCGCGGCGGTCGGCGGGGGCGGCGGCACCGGGCTCCCGAGCTCGGTCAGCCCCTCCCCGGCCGCCTTCCGGATGACCGCGGAGGGGTGCCCCGCCATCTTCTGAAGGAGGGCCACGAGGCCCCCCTTCTCCCCAGGCTGGGTGTCGTTGGCCTTGGCCCTGGCCGCCAGCGCCTCGACGGCGGCGACGGCCGGATCGTCCACCGGGTCGCGCAGGGCGGCGGCCGCGGCCCGGTCGAGGTCGGCCAGGGGGAGCACCGGATGCTCGGCGAGCCAGCCCAGGGCCGAGGCCCGGACCGACGCGTCCGCGTCGGCCAGCGCCTGCCGCGCCAGGCCGGCGCCCTCCCCCTCGGGGACCGCCGCGAGACGGGCGTCGAGCGCCGCCGTCCGCACCAGGGGGGAGGGATCGGCGGCGAGGCGGCCGGTCAGCTCCTCCCTCTTCAGGAGCACCGCCGCCTCCGCCGCGCGCGCCCGCACGGTCTCGTCGGCAGAGCCGGCCGCGGCCGCCGCCAGCTCGCCCGCCCGCGGGTGCCCGGCGGCCGCCAGGGAGACCAGCGCCAAGCCGCGCTCGCGGCCGTCCTCTCCCGCCGCCTTCGCCGCCAGCGCCTCGCCCAGCACGCCGCCGCCGTCCGCCATCGGCCAGGCGCCCGCGGCCTCGGCGGCCGTGACGCGCACGCCGGGACGGGGGTCGGCCAGCAGCCCGGCGAGGCGGGGGCGCCAGTCCTCCGGCACCGGCGCGCTGGCCGTCTCGCGGGTGATCAGCGCGCGGGCGGCGCGCAGGGCGAGGATGACCGGGCCGGGCTGGGCGTCCTCGAGGAGCGGCCGGAGCGCCGCCAGATCCTCGGCGCCGCCGACGATCCCCAGGCCGCGGGCGGCCCAGGCGCGCACCTGCGGGTCGGGATCGGCCACCAGGCGGCGCAGGTCGGGGGCCGCCTCGGGCCGCGGGTCGCGCGCCAGGGCATAGGCGGCGCGGGCGTGGAGCTCCGGCTCGGGCCGCTCCAGGCCGCGCCGGGCGAGGGTGACCGTCGCCTCCTCCTTGAACCGGAACAGGTGCGGCAGCAGCCGCGCCCAGCGCTCCTCTTCAGATAAAGGAAGGAGAACCTCCACCACCTCGGTCACCGGGGCCCCCAGCTTGCCGAGCGCCTCGGCCGCCAGCACCCCCACCTCGCGGTCGGCGTCGCGCAGCGCCGGCAGGAGGATCGGGATCGCGTCCGGATCCTCCAGCTCCCCCAGCCCGAAGGCCGCGGCCCGGCGGACCGCCGGCGCGTCGTCGAGGAGCAGCCCGGCCAGGACCCTCATCCCCTGGCGGTCGGGGATCCGCCCGAGGGCGGCCGCCAGCTCCTCCCGCAGCTCGGGCCCGCCCCGCAGCGCCTCCTGCACCGCCACCGGCTCGTAGATCTGCCGGTCCACCAGCAGGAGGAGCAGGGCCCGCTGGTCGAGGTCCCGCACCTCGATGCTGGGCAGGTCGGAGGGTCCCTGGGGCCCGCCGCTCCCGGCAGTGGCGCAGGCCCCCAGCAGGAGGACGAGGGACAGGGAGAGGACGAGTCGGCGGGCGGCGCGCATAGGCCACCGATGCTATCAGGGGCATCGAAGATATATTGCAGCCGTGGACGCCGCCTCCCTCCGCTTCGCCGACGTGACCCGCCGTTTCGGACGGCTCAGGGTCCTGCGCGGCGTCTCGGCCGATGTCGGGAGCGGCGAGGCGTTGCTGGTGACCGGCCACAACGGCTCGGGCAAGAGCACCCTGCTGCGCTGCCTCGCGGGTCTCCTGGCGCCGGATGCCGGCACCATCGAGTACCACGAGGGGGGCAGGGCCCTGGAGGTGGCCGAGCGGCGCCGGCGGGTGGGCCTTGTCGCTCCCGACCTCGCCTTCTACGGCGAGCTCACCGTGGCCGAGAACCTGGAGTTCTTCGCCCGCCTGCGCCGCGTCGACGTCCGCCGGGGCCTCGATCTGCTCGGCCGCCTCGGCCTGCCGTCCGACCAGCTGGTGGGGGCGCTCTCGTCCGGCATGCGGCAGCGCCTGCGGTGGGCGTTCGCCCTCCTCCACCGGCCGCGGCTGCTGCTCCTCGACGAGCCGTTCCAGAACCTCGACGCCGCCGGCGAGTCGGCGACGCGGGCGCTCCTCGCCGAGCACCTGAACAGAGCCGGCGGCCTCGCCGTCATCGCCAACCCCTTCGACCTGGAGCTCGACCGTGTGGCGGGACGCCTCCACCTGGGCGGCTGAGGCGGCGGCCGTGTTCGCCAAGGACTGGCGGTGCGAGTTCCGCACCCGCTATGCCCTGAACACGCTCGCCCTCTTCGCCTTCACCACCCTGGTGGTGGTGAGCGTCAGCCTCGGCCCGCTCGGCGTGTCGGCGGCCAAGGGGACGCCGGTGCTGCCGACCCTCCTCTGGCTGATCCTGCTCTTCGCCGCCGCCGCCGGCCTCCCCCGCTCCTTCGTGCACGAGGAGGAGACGCAGACCGCCACCGCCCTGCGCCTGGCGGCCACGCCGTCGGCCCTGTTCTGCGGCAAGCTGCTGTACTGCCTCACCCTGGTGGCCGCGCTGGAGGTGCTGATCACCCCGGTCTACCTGGCGATGATGAGCCTCGAGGTCCACTCGCCATGGCTGCTGGTGGGCACCCTCGCCGCCGGCGGCTACGGCCTCGCGGCCGGCAGCACGCTGATCGCGGCGATGATCGCCCAGGCCCGGGGCAAGGGGACGCTGTTCGCGGTCCTCGCCTTCCCGGTGCTCCTCCCCCTCCTGCTGCTGGCGGTGGAGCTGACCCGCCACGCCGTCTCCGGCGAGCCGGCGGGCATGGCCCTGACCCAGATCCTTCTATATGATGGGACGGTCACCGTAGCGGCGCTCATGCTCTTCCCCGTGGTATGGAATCCCTGAGATGAAAACGATCCTCGCCTGGCTGCTCTGGCTCTGGATGTGCCTGGTCCTCTATGGCGCCTTCCTCTACGCGCGCCCGGCCATGGGCTTCGCCGCCGGCCAGTCGAGCCGCATCGTCTTCTTCCACGTGCCGATGGCCTGGGTGTCGATGATCGCCTTCCTGGCCGCGGCGGTGTGGAGCGCCCGCTACCTCCTCGGCGGCCGGCGGGCGGAGCACGACCGCGCTGCGGCGGTGGCGATCCAGCTCGGCCTGCTCTTCGGCGTCCTCGCCACCGTCACCGGCGCCATGTGGGCGCGGATCGAGTGGGGCGCCTTCTGGAACTGGGACCCGCGCCAGACCTCCATCACCCTGTCGCTGCTCTTCTACGCCGCCTACCTGGCGCTGCGCTCGGCGGTCGAGGACGCGGAGACGCGCGGCCGGCTGTCGGCGGTCTATGCCCTGCTCGGCGTGGTGATCACCCCCTTCCTCTACTTCATCGTGCCGCGGATCACCTTCTCCCTCCACCCGGAGCCGCTGGTCAACGCCGACGGCAAGATCGACATGGACTCCGAGATGCGGCAGGTCCTCTTCGCCAGCTTCCTGGGGTTCACCGCGCTGTTCTTCTGGATGCACAATCTCCAATGCCGGCTCCAGGCGCTCGCCGACCGGAAATCCGCGCACTTCTATGAGTAGTTGGAAGGAGTAGGCTATGGGCAACGGCGGGATCGAGTGGGTCGTGGCCGTCAACCTGGTCATCTGGACCGGACTGTTCATCTACCTGCTCCGCCTCGGCAAGAAGCTGAGGAAGCTGGAGAAAGAGCCATGAAACGGAATCGTGTCTACCTGTTCGGCGGCTTCCTGCTGCTCGCCTTCGCCGGCTTCTCCTTCTCGGCCTTCAAGGAGACGCTGACGCCCTACGTCTCCTATGAGGAGGCGCGGCGCGGCGGCCAGGTGCAGGTGGCCGGCGCCCTGGTCAAGGGGAGTTCCTCCTACGAGACCGCCAAGGACGCCTTCTACTTCACCATCCACGACCCGGAGGACGCCAACGAGACCATCCGCGTCCGCTATCACGGTCTGAAGCCGGCCAACTTCGAGGAGGCGATCAGCATCGTGGCGATCGGCAGCTACCAGGCGGGCGCCAACGAGTTCACGGCCGACAAGCTGCTGGTCAAGTGCCCGAGTAAATACCAGGGCGCCGAAGTCAAGGAGTACACCTAGGCCGTGGACTACGTCTCACAGCTCTACCTGCCGGGCGCCCTCACCCTCTGGTGCGCGACCCTGTTCGCCCTGTCGAGCCTCTGGGGCTACGCGCTGGTGCTGCGCGGCGACGCCGGGTCGCTCACCTTCGCCCGCCGCGCCTACGGCTTCTTCACCCTGTCCATCGTCGCCGCCTCGGCGCTCCTCGGGCTGCTGCTCTTGATGCGCGACTTCCGGATCGAGTACGTCTACCAGTACTCGGGCCTCGACCTGCCGGCGCACTACCAGTTCGCCGCCTTCTGGGCCGGCCAGAAGGGGAGCTTCCTCATCTGGCTCTTCTGGGGCGCGCTGATCGGCCTGCTGGTCCGCCGCACGACGCGCGAAGACGAGCCCGCGGTCATGGGGATCTACACCCTGACCCTGCTGGGCCTCCTCTTCATCCTGGTGCGCGAGAACCCCTTCGTCATGCTGCGCGAGACGCCGGTGGACGGCCAGGGCCTGAACCCGCTGCTCCAGGACGACTGGATGACGATCCACCCGCCCATCATGTTCGTGGGCTACGCGGCGACCGCCATCCCCTTCTCCTTCGCCATGGCCTCGCTCTGGCGCCGCGACTACACCGGCGGCTGGGCGCGGCGCGCCTTCCCGTGGGCGCTGGGCGGCTTCCTGGTGCTCGGCGCCGCCATCCTGATGGGGGGCTACTGGGCCTACAAGACGCTCGGCTGGGGCGGCTACTGGGGCTGGGACCCGGTGGAGAACGCGTCGCTGATCCCCTGGATCCTCGGCACCACCCTGATCCACGGCCTCTACATGGAGCGCAGCAAGGGGCGTTACCGCCGGGTGAACTACATCCTGGCGGCGCTCACCTTCCTGTCGGTCCTCTACGGCACCTTCCTCACCCGCTCGGGCGTGCTCGCCGACTTCTCGGTGCACAGCTTCGTCGACCTCGGGATCTCCGGCTGGCTGATCGCGGTCATGGCCACCTTCATCGGCATGTCGATCTATCTCCTGGCGAGCCGGCTCCGCGAGGTGC
>Ga0196965_1001085_pt1 | contig 11390 bp, 14 predicted proteins | sample S1_20metaG_FD_148668 | JGI IMG/M metagenome (GOLD analysis project Ga0196965, IMG submission 148668) | Soil microbial communities from Anza Borrego desert, Southern California, United States - S1_20 | ecosystem: Environmental > Terrestrial > Soil > Desert | place: USA: California | collected... | reverse complement strand
GCACGAAACCCACGGTTTATTGACCCGACTATCTTTACGAGCCTTAAAGAACGAGAAGCCCTGAAAAATCTTAGTGCCCTGAATGCCCTTGTAATTCTTAAAAATCTGGATGCGGGCACGACTAAAGATATGATGGTTAGTACGTTTTTCTTAAGAAAAGTCAGTTTTTGCGGCGCAACAAAAAATTTAAACAAAAAATCCAGAATGAAAATTATATAGATTGCCAGGCTAACTTTCTGCCAGAAATTACTCAAGGTCCAAATAAGCTCAATCACTAGAAGGACAAGCCATACAAAACCCAGGAAAATCATTGGTCCTTCAAGAAGATCTTCAATTCTTTTGACTAAATAATTTCTTTGTCGTTTGAGTTGATTTTGAGGATCTGATTTATGGGTTTGTTGAGCATTCATAGAAAGAAGTTTTAGGAATACATACTTCTATCTTTTAGATTGGTTGTAAAGGTTTTTTTTATGCAGGGATCAGAATAGTTCTAATCCTTTTTGTAGAGAATTTAATATTTCCTTTGTCGGATAGCGTTTTATTTACAACTGTCGAAGCATTTTCAAAGTCATATTCTCCTTGTAAGTAATCCAACAATATGTTCTATAAAATTCCGGTTCCCTTCATTGTCGGTTTGCCCAATAAGACCTTCTTATCAGATACTATATACTTTTGCCAGTCCATAACCAGATTTAATCGTTTTTCTCAATATTCTGATGAAATAAAATCCAACCATCGAGAAAAGGCATTATTAAAAGATCTATAATTACAGACCTTTCGTAAGAAATGATGTTAAACAAATTCCAATGATTCTTTGCCGAATGTCTTTTTGTATAATTCAATGCTTTCTTCAATAATCTTATAAGCTGCTTCCCTGTTCAGAAAGTTTTCCACAGTTACTTTCTTGTGTTCCAGTTTTTTGTAGTCTTCAAAGAATCGTTGAATTTCAATAGTAGTATGAGGAGGGAGTTCAGAAAGATCATTAAGATAGTTTACGCCCATATCATTTTTTGCTACGGCAATAATTTTATCATCAACTTCATCGCCGTCTATCATACGCATCACTCCTATTACCTTGGCTTCCACAATACACATCGGCACCACTTCTTCCGAGCAGAAGATAAGGATATCTAATGGATCTTTATCGTCACAGTAGGTTTGTGGAATAAAACCGTAGTTGGCCGGGTAATGTACTGCTGAGTACAATATTCTATCTAAAAGTAACAAACCACTTTCTTTGTCTAGTTCATATTTAACTTTCGACCCTTTGGGGATTTCAATAATTGCTCGAACAGTTTCAGGCGCTTTTTTTCCTATTGATACTGAATGCCACGGATTAAATTTTTTCATAGTAATTTTTAATGATATTCCTAAAACGCAAATATCCGTGTAATGATTAAATAATCCTATAAAAAATCCTGCTGCAAACGTTTGCAAAAAGCAGAAATTATTTGTAATAAATTGTGAATCAGAAGATAACTAACAAGAAGTGTTATAAAATTTTTTCACCAGAAGTATTCCACTAAAAGTGGCAAGAAGGCCAACCAAGACACTCAAAGTGGTATAGAGAATAAAGTAAAGAATCTCCCTATTTTGGATTAAATTGTTGTTCTCATAGGCAAAAGCCGAAAAAGTAGTAAAGCCTCCGCAAAAGCCAGTTGCAAGAAAGAGTTTCCAGGGAACGGTAATATTTCCAAATCTTTCAGGTAAGGTGAGCACTATTCCAATTATGAAACAGCCTATAATATTTACTAAAAAGGTGCCTACAGGGAAAGTGGTGGAATAAGTTTGAACAATCACTTTACTCAAAATATACCGGGCCATACTCCCTAATCCACCACCTAAAAAGACAAGAAATAATAACCTCATAAAATAAAGGTATTAAACAATTTTCTTAAAAAGAATTTCAGTATGAGAAACAACCGATCTTTCACCATTTTTTTATTTATAACATTTCAGTTTGCTTTTCAGTATTTATATGAACAATTACACTATATGGAACTTACTAGCCAGCAAAAAAAGGAGTCAGAAGCATTTTATGTTCAGGCATTGGCACTTTTAGATGAGAGCAAAACTCCCTATTTGTTGGGTGGAGCATTTGCATTTTTTAAGTATACAGGGATTTACCGAGATACAAAAGACCTGGATGTATTTTGTAAATCCAGCGAATACACTAAAATTCTCAAATTTTTTTCTGGAAAGGGTTATCAAACTGAAATCAGTGATGCCAGATGGCTGGCGAAAATATTCAGTGGAGAATATTATATCGACCTTATTTTTGATACGGTAAACAGCATTTGCAGAGTAGATGATTTCTGGTATGAACATGCGACGGAGGGAGAACTTTTTGGTGTGCCTGTAAAATTTATTTCTGCTGAAGATCTGATCTGGTGCAAGATATATGTGCAGAATAGAGAACGTTATGACGGAGCTGACGTGAACCATATTATATTAAAAAGAGGAAATGAGTTGAATTGGAACAGGTTATATAAAAAATTTGATCAACATTGGCATTTGCTTTTAGGCGCCTTGATCAATTTTCAGTTCGTATATCCGTCCGAACGAAACAGGGTTCCTCAGGATCTGTTTATTGAACTAATAAGAAGAGCGGAAGAACAATATGACCTTCCAATACCTGGGGAGAAAGTGTGTATGGGGCCCATTATTGACCAAACGCAATATATGACCGACATCAAGGATTGGAATTATAAAGTGATCACCATGAAGAGTATTTAATATGGAAAAAAATAAAGATAAAGTCCGGGTAGCAGCCGTAGGTGATATCCATGTAGGTGAAGGCGATCATGGAAAATGGGTAGATTATTTCAGGAAGATTTCTGAGCAGGCAGATGTGCTGCTTTTGTGTGGTGACTTGACCGACCATGGATATGCAAAAGAAGCTGAAGTTTTGTGCGATGAATTAAAGTCTTGCTCCATCCCGGTAGTGGCCGTTTTGGGCAATCATGATTATGAAAAAGATGAGCAGGAGGAGATTAAACGAATTCTCAATAAAGAAAATGTTCATATCCTGGATGGTGATTCTATTGAATTGGGCAAGGTAGGCATAGCAGGAGTAAAAGGGTTTGGCGGCGGATTTGATCGTCATATGTTACCAAAGTGGGGTGAAAAGATGAACAAAAGTTTTGTACAAGAAGTGGTGGATGAATCCCTCAAATTAGATCAGGCGCTCGCCCGTCTTGATGGAGACAATTTAAAAAAAATAGCCATAATGCATTATTCTCCTATTTCAGCTACAATCGTTGGTGAGCCCGAGCAGATTTTTCCTTTTCTCGGTTCTTCTTATCTGGCCGAACCTTTGGAACGCCGGGATGTAGTAGCAGCTTTCCATGGACATGCACACATTGGGACCTTAAGCGGCGAGACTTCCAAGGGCGTTAAGGTATATAATGTTTCAAAGCCGATATTGATGCGCGCTGGTTTTGACCCTGCCATATTCATATTAGAATTGTGAGATTCTAAAGCAGATCTTTATTTTATTGTCATCTTTTAGGTATTCAAAATTTGTTTTCAAAAATTAAACGGATTTTGTAAATAGCAAAAAAATAAAAGTATGACAGCTCCTCAAATCCATCTCGTTTTTAATCATTTTCCTTTAATTATTTCTTTAATTGCTATACCTATATTATGCTATGGAATATATAAGAATTCTTCCATTCTGATAAAAACCGGTTTCATATTAAATATTGCCGTATTAATTTTTACACTTCCTCTCTATTTCTCAGGTGAGGAGGCTGAAGAAGTTGTGGAACATATTGAGCACGTAAGTCGCGACTTTATTCACGAACATGAGGAAATAGCGGAGAAATCTTTTGTATTTGCCATATTTTTAGGAATTATTTCCCTTGCCGGACTGCTTAATTTTCCAAGAAAATTTTCAGTCATAATGCCGAAAGTTGTTTTGGTAGCCTCTGTATTATCTTTTATCCTGTTTGCTTATGTCGCTCATTTGGGAGGGAGAATAAGTCATCCAGAGTTAAGAGAAGGTTTTGTTCCCAATATCGAAAATCATAATCATGGAGAATAGCCTTCAGGGACTTTGTAGTGTCGTCCCGTCTGTAATGGAAAATCTTGTTCTTGTACGAGGATTATTTCCATCCAATCTTCAAAAATTAAACCTGAAAGGTCCGCGCTACATCCAATTTCTTTAAATCCTTAATTGTTGCCGCAGGGTGGTCGGAGGAAAAAACAAAATTTCCCGCAACCAGAACATCGGCCCCTGATGCCAGCAGTTTGGGTGCGTTTTCCTGATTTACACCTCCGTCAATTTCAATTAACGCTTTTGATTTTTTCCTTAAAATAAGATTCTTAAGTTCCTGAATTTTAGCATAGGTATGCTCTATAAATTTTTGTCCTCCAAATCCAGGATTTACCGACATAATTAATACCAGATCAACGTCCTGAATAATATCTTCTAAAAATGATATGGGGGTATGGGGATTAAGAGCCACTCCGGCGGTTATTCCCTGATCTTTGATATGGTGAACAAGTCGGTGAAGATGAACTGTTGCTTCATAATGAACCGTAATGTTTGAAGAGCCCGCTTTTATAAAGCCATCTACATAATTTTCGGGATGTTGGATCATCAGATGAGTATCCAGCGGCTTTTTTGAATGTTTTTTGATTGCTTCAAACACTGGAAAACCAAAGGATATATTGGGAACAAATACGCCATCCATAATGTCTACATGTATCCAATCGGCTTCACTTTGATTGATCATTTCAACGTCTCTTTGTAGATTTCCAAAATCCGCAGCAAGAATTGAAGGCGCAACTATATGGTTCATGTCAGGTTGTTTTATTTATAAAAAAAATCTGCTTATTGCTTTATAATCTTTCTGAAAATTGTTTCATTCTTTGATTCTATTCTTATAAAATAGGTCCCTGGAATAAGAGAATTTAAAAAGCTTTCGCTAAGAATGATTTGCTTATTTTTTACCATTAACAAGCTATTCCTGAATAGTTTAAGATTCGACGAGTAAATATTTACTTTAACAATTTCTGAATCATTAAAATTGCTATCCTTAACAATCAGAAAAGACTCATCCAGGGGATTAGGAAAAACTAATGTTTCACCTTTTACAATATCTTCGATTCCATTGATCTGGAGTTTTTTAGCTGCTAAATAATTGGGAATGCCATAGCCAAACAAACTATCCGGGCTTTGCGCATTATTACCCGACTTTTTAATCAGTTCCATTAGCTCCATATTCGTAAGGTCAGGAAAAGCTTCCCAAAGTCCCGCAGCTAAGGCAGCAATAAGAGGAGAAGAGAAAGAGGTCCCGTTGTTTTTGGAAATGCCTCCGAAACTATTTCCAACTACTGTTCCTACGCCCAAGGCGACTACTTCAGGTTTAATTCTGTTGTCAGCGGTATTACCCCTGGAACTGAAAGTAGCATATTCGCCTTTGTCATTTACAGCGCCGACTGCTAAAACTGAATCTCCATCTGCTGGTAATGTTAAAGTTCCCCACGAATCGTTGCCTTCATTTCCTACACTTACCACTACCAACATTCCAACAGATGCTGCGTGGTCTGCTGCTTTGGTAATCAAGGCCGTATTGCCGTCCAAATCAGCATAAGTATAGTTATCATCAGGATTATCAAAGGTGTTATAGCCAAGAGAAGAAGTTAAGATATCCGCCCCCAAACTATCAGCGAATTCTGCTCCTGCGAGCCAGAATATTTCTTCCTCTCTCGTTTCCGTGCCTACTTCTTCAGTCTTTAACAAGACATAATCTGATTTATAAGCGCCTCCTATCAGCCCTCCTGAAGTATAACCACTCATAACAGAAAGCACTTGCATTCCATGAGAGTCATCCTCAAAGACCTCTTTTTCTCTGTTTACAAAGTCATATGTTGCTACCACTCTGCCATTTTTAAACAGTGAGTCAAATAATGAAAATTCATTTGCTTTATAAAAGCCGGCATCTAATACGGCAATCGTGATCCCCTCTCCATAATAACCATCTTCATGCATAGCATCAATGCCCAGCATTTGATTTTGTAAAAGGGAAGTTCCATAATCTTCCTCAAAACTTTTGTATGATTTTAAACTGCTCTTTCCTTTTGATGCAACTCTCTTCCTTTTGAAAGAGAGATCCTGATCTTCTTTTACGAATGGAAGCGCTTTAATTTTTGCATAAACTTCTTCACTTGCTTCAACCAGGACGCCGTTTAACCACCTGGATTTAAAAACTACTTTCCCTCCCTCGGACTTAATTTGATCAATATAATTTGTGGAAACCGGCAAATCTCTTTCGGTAACAGCTATATTTTGTTTTAATCTCCTTTGTATGGCTTTTTCAGTCAAAAAATCATGAGGTCGTTCAAGACTATATTCAGACCCATTTTTGTCCTCTAAGTATATAAAGTAACGCTGGGCATCAACCGGAAGAAAGGAAAAAAAAGAGAGAATAAAAATGAATGATATTAATGATTTATTCCGTCCCATATTCGATAATCGTTTGTGTGAGATCAATTCCGTTATCGATTTTTATGGGAAAAACAATGGACCCATTTTCCTGATGATTGGTGGTTACTATAAACTTTTTATATATCAATCCTACACCCTTTGCGTAAATTTCTGTTCTAAAATCCTGGGCGACAACGTTTGAGTCCATCTTTTGAATTTGAGTCAAAGTGCTGTCAAACTGTATGTCGTTGAGCAAGAGAGGCTGATGAACCATTTCCATTCTATAAGTTTCCTTTTCCCGGCTATTAAACGCATTACCATTCCATTCTTTACCTTCTTTGACCGGTATAACCAGCTTAACAAATTCAATATTGTTTTCTACTTTAATAAACTGATTTCCGCTTTTCCTTGCCGTCCAGACAGAGTCAAGATCCCACGGATCTTCTTCGTTGTCTTTACTAAATCTTTCAATCCTATATACCAGATTATTAAAATCATCTGACGCCGAATCTGCTACCACTTCTTTTAAAAAATATTCCCGGGTTTCATTGCCTGAAACTATGGAGTATTTAGTTTCAGTTACTTTGTAAACAGTATAAGCGCCCTTTCCCAGCGGGAAATATTCTTCGCCTTCCAACGTGTCGGAAGGAATTATTTCCTTTGTTTCACAAGAAATGATCCCAATGCTTAACAGGAAAATCAGGAAATTATAAAAGTTCTTTTTCATTTTGCTTAAAGCTAGATAAGATCCATCCTCCGCCAATCACATCTTCACCTTCATAAAAAACGGCAGCTTGTCCGGGAGCAATGGCATTTACTCCTCGATTAAATAATACTTTTATTCTATCTCCTTCCTGTTGAATTAATGCAGGAGCGCCACTATCATTATAGCGCACCTTAGTAACTGTCTGCAATGGATTTTCCACAGATGAATATTTTACCATATTTAACTTATTTACCCACATGCCATCCCTGGAAAGATCTCCTATGGTTCCCAATACAACTCTATTTTTTTCTTTCTGAATTTCAGTAACATAAACTGGGTAACCTAAAGCGATGCCTAATCCTTTTCTTTGACCGACTGTATAAAAAGGATAACCGGAATGTTGCCCTACAACTGTTCCATCTTCCAATACAAATTCTCCTCCATCTACTTCTTGTTCTATTCCAGGCTTTCTTCTCTTTAGAAATCCTCGGTAATCATTGTCCGGAACAAAACATATTTCATAAGACTCTGATTTATTGGCCAGTTCAAAGAAACCTTTTTCTACTGCCATTTCCTTTATCTGAGTCTTTTTTAACTCGCCCAATGGAAATATCGTTCTGCTCAGGCTTTGCTGAGATATTCCCCAAAGTGCATAGGATTGATCCTTGTTTTCATCCAATCCCTTGGAAATAACATACCTGCCTTGCTCTTCCCGTATTCTTGCATAATGTCCTGTAGCAATATGTTCACAGTCAAGCTTATCTGCTCTTTTTAGTAACGCATCCCATTTAATATGTGTATTACATAATACACAGGGGTTTGGAGTTCGCCCAGCCATGTACTCATCAGTAAAGTGATTGATTACATAATCGCCAAATTCATCCCTTATGTCTAAAATATAATGAGGGAACCCTAGGTTTACTGCAATATTTCTGGCGTCATTAATAGAATCCAGGCTACAACAGCCGGTTTCCTTTTTACTCGATCCGGAGGATGCATAGTCCCAGGTTTTCATTGTCATTCCAATAACTTCATATCCTTCTTCATGAAGCATTACAGCTGCTAAAGAACTGTCTATTCCTCCGCTCATTGCCACCAATATTCTTCCGTGTTTGCTCATAGCATTTAAATTATGAATAAAGAACAAGCCTTTATCACATAGTAAATCAAACTTATAAAATAAAATTTTAAGGCAATTGTTAAAATTACCTCACTCATTACATCAAAAGCTTAACAATCTTTAGGTTAAGCTAATTAATGGATTCTCTAACCTTTTTTGTATACTCTCTTAAGGCAGCTTTAAAATCCATATTATCTTCTTTCATCTTTTCCTGAATCCATCTGGCAGCGATAATATGGGTCAATTGTTCCCCTTCATCGTCTCCTTCAACAGTTATCTCCAACGATTCTTCGTTCAATAAAGCCTCTTCGGCTTTTAGCAGATTCTCATTAGATTCTATTTCAACTAATTTTTTAATAACAGGAATTTTCATTGTAGTAGTTTAGGTACCTTGTAATTGCAGTCATCTATATCCTTCTGCGCTATACTTAAAATTTATGATTTTTATTTATTGACATTTGCCAGCTTAAAAAAGCTCTGATGAATAGTAAATTTATGTATTTACGAGTTTTTAGTTATAAATGGATTGGCAATAAAAGGTTAAGTATAAAGGGTTGTTGTATTTAATTTAATTTTTGGATTAACTCTACTACCGCCTCTTCTTTACTTGAAGATATTGAATCTACTAGTTTTCCATCTTTGAATACTCCAAAATATGGTAAAGTAGTGACACCAGCAATTTTTCTTGCGAGTGGACTGGTTTCAGCATTTACGTCAAGGAAAACTGTGCCCTCAAAACGAGGATCTGATGAAAGTCTCTTAAACTTAGGAGCAAATAAACGGCAGCTACCGCACCAATCAGCATAATATTTTACAACAACTTTATTGTTTTCTTTTAATTTAGATTCAAAATCAGAATCATTTACTAGTTCTACAGCCATTTTTTTTGTTAATTTTCAGCAAATATAAATTATAAATCCCTTTTGGTAAGGTTATAGGATAACGCTTTAAAATTTTATTTTGTTCGTTTTAACTAAGGAACGCAATCGTTTGAAATTAAAAATATGGCACTAAGCACGTTTGTAAAAATAAGCTCCATCAATAATTTAAGTGATGCAAGATATTGTGCAGGTATGGGCGTTGATTTAATTGGTTTTTGTATGGATAAACGGCATCCCAATTATGTGTCGCCTTTGCAATACAAAGAGATTACCGGATGGGTTACGGGAGTAAAAACGGTTGCTGAAATAGAAGACTGCCCTATTGAAGAGGTTCTAGAGCTTTTGAAAGAATATAAATTCAATTATCTGGAGGTAAAAAACATCGAGATACTCCAAAAATTATCATCACTTGAAAAACCTTTTATTTATAAATTGAATATAAATGAAATGGTCTCTCCTCCTGTTCATGACCACATTCATTATTATCTGGTTGAAGGAAATAATGAAACCTTTTCAAAAGAAGAAATCAGAAACATAAAGGAATTTTCCTCTAAACATTCGCTGATTGTAAGTTGTGGTGAGAACAAATCTATTATCAAGACTTTGCTAAATAATACTAAAATCAAAGGAATTGAACTAAAAGGTGGAGATGAGATAAGTCCTGGACTAAAAGATTTTGATGGTCTTTCAGAAATTCTGGAAATGCTTGAAATAGACTGAGGAATGTTGAATGTTAAAATATAAATGTTGAATGACTGCAACTTCAACATTTATACTTTAACATTTATATAAATTAGACAACAATTCTGTATTGCTTGATCTGTCTTATTGGTCCAAACTGTTTTGACTGAATTACTTTTTTGCCTCTTCTGAGCTTTACTTCTGTTGGCGCAAGCTTGTTTACCATGGTAGTATTTACCACTTTATTATAAAACTCAATCGCTTTTTCTGACTCTCCTTTTTCGAAATTATGCTTCGAGTCGTTCTTTTTAACAGGAAAACCGGGTATTACATGATACATGGTAAAAGTGACTTCATATGTGGGTAGAAATGGTTTGATAAGGCTTTTAAAGAATTTTTTCACGTTCTTTTCATTTTGGTATGGAGCAATATTAACGGACCCTAAACCTCAAAACAATTCCTTTTAAATTAAAATACTACAATTAGATATAAATTTTATGATGTTTTATATTTTGCATTATTTGCAAAAATTGGAAGTAAAAAATGAAGGAATTGCAGAGGTATTTAAGAAAACTCACCTTCTTTTTCTTAGATGAGCTACCAGTAGAATTCTCTCTTAATTTTTAAAAATTAAAAGAGCCATTTTAACCTACATTAATTTTGACTTGAACAGGACAATAGAAATTGCATACAGTCCTTCTTATGATAAAAATTTTACCATTGAAAAAAGCCAGGAAATAATTGTTCAACAAACTTCAAGGGTATTTAACGAGTATAAACTATAAGTTAAATTTTACATAGTTTATTGGTTTATTTTCAGCAAGATATATGTTTTCGTATTTCGTTTTTATGTTATAATGTATGTCCTGATGATTGACTTCTTTATAAAGATCAAAGGTGTTTTGTATGGGAGTTATATTTAAAGAAAACAGCGATTCGAGTGTATAATCCATTAATTCTCTGCTGTCTGTTTTTAGATGAATTATCCCGTTTGCTGCAATGATCTTCCTATAAATTTCTAACATCCTGGGACTTGTCAACCTTCTTCTGCGATCCCTGTTTTTCGGTCTGGGATCGGGAAAGGTTATCCAGATTTCACTCACTTCGTCTTCTGCAAAAAAGTTTTCAATGTTCTGAATTTTTGTTCTTAAAAATCCAACATTTGTCAGGCCATTTTCCCGTGCCAGCGTACTTCCCTGCCAGATCCTGCTTCCTTTAATGTCCACACCAACAAAGTTTTTATTCGGATACAATTTTGCCAAACCCACGCTATATTCTCCATAGCCACAGCCCAATTCAAGAGTTATTGGGTTAGAGTTGTAAAAAAAATCGGAGGACCAATTACCTTTTATAGAGGAGAAAAGCTCTTTCCCAGGTTCTATGACTGTTTCTGTTATTGCATTTTCAGCAAATCTTTTAAGTTTTTGTCTTGCCATTAAAGGTCATTTATTTCAGCTACCACAAAATTACTACCTCCGACAAAAATTAAGTCTTCTTCTTGTGCTTTTCTTTTTGCTTCTGCTATGGCGTCGTTTACATTTTTTACAACTTCTCCTTTTAATCCAACCC
>Ga0196965_1001084_pt1 | contig 11414 bp, 5 predicted proteins | sample S1_20metaG_FD_148668 | JGI IMG/M metagenome (GOLD analysis project Ga0196965, IMG submission 148668) | Soil microbial communities from Anza Borrego desert, Southern California, United States - S1_20 | ecosystem: Environmental > Terrestrial > Soil > Desert | place: USA: California | collected... | reverse complement strand
CTTCCGCATCTCGCCCGGTTTCGCCAGCCCGCCGCCGTCCCTCCATCTAAACGCAAGAAAATTTGAGGTTTAAGTTTCTCCCGCAGGAGCAAAACTTCGATTGGAATGTAGATTGCGTTGAGCTTGATCAGTCTCCTCTTTGAAAGTGTTGGGTGACAATTCGGTTCTCGGACGAGCAGAGGGTGGAGCAAGCCGCGCCAAGCGGCGATGCAATACGCCACGGCGGAGCTTTGTCTACCGTCTCTAGTCGGGACGAGCGCGATGCTTGTCGAAAGCGTAAAGCGAGTCTGCCCCCGGGCTCTCGCAAGAAGAGACACAGCGCTCTCCAACCGGCTCGCAAGCGCACCTCGTTCAAGCCCTTGCTCGCCGTGAAGCCGGAGAACTAAATGTACACGGCAAACACACACTCAGGCACGAGTTATCCACAAAGGAACAACCTTATGAAGAACACATGTAAGAAATGGCTGGCAGGTTTCCTCTCGCTGGCGATGATTATGTTGAGCCTCTCTGTGAACGCCCCGGCGCAAGAGCCGACGGGCGCAATCGAGGGCACGGTGACTGACCCGCAAAACGCCATCGTCATCAACGCGACTGTCACTGCACGCAACACCGCCACTAATCTGAGTCGCACCGTGAACACGGGCGACGACGGTAACTTCTCCATCCGCCAACTTCCGCCGGGCAACTACGAAGTCACGGTTACGGGCGCGAACTTCAAGAAGACGATCTATAAGGACGTGCAGGTCGCGGTCGGCCAGAATGCCGCGCTCGACGCGCAGTTGGAGATCGGCGGCGCGTCCGAAGAAGTGACGATCATCGGCAGCAGCGAAGCGCAGATTGATCGCGTGGATCACAACATCTCCGGCGTCGTCGGCACTGTCCAGATTCAAAACCTGCCGCTGAACGGTCGCAACTTCCTCGACCTCGCGCAACTCCAGCCGGGCGTCGAAACCGTGGCGGGCGGCAGCTTCGACCCGACCAAAGCCAACTACACCGGCATCTCCATCGCGGGACAGGCCGGTCGCTCCACGCAGATCACCGTAGACGGCGGCTCGGTCGTTGATAACGTCGTCGGCACGACCACGCAAAACTTCTCGCAGGAGATCGTGCAGGAGTTTCAACTCGGCATCTCCAACGTAGATGTCTCGACGGGCGCGTCGGGCACAGGTTCGGTCAACGTCGTTTCGCGTTCGGGAACGAACGAGTATCACGGCAACGCCTACATCTACTATCGTGATGATCGCTTCGCGGCCTTCCCCGGCCTGAGCCGCCTCGACGCGGCCAACGGCATCCCGGCGGAGGCGCAGGCCGAGCGCATTCCGTTCGACCGCCAGCAGTACGGTTTCACCCTCGGCGGCCCCATCAAGCGCGACAAGCTGTTCTTCTTCGCCAACTACGAGCAGAACAATCAAGACGCCGTCGCGCTCCACCTTGTGCCCACCGCCGTGAGCTTCAGCGGCTTCACGCCGAACCCGTTCGACGAGCGGCTGCTGACGACCAAGGTTGACTGGAACATCAACAACACGAACAACGCGTTCTTCCGTTACTCTTTTAACGACAACAACCAGCAAGTGCCGTTCGCGCCCGGCACGGGCATCGTGCCGCGCTCCTCGACGAGCAACATCTTCAGTTCCAACGATCAGATCGTCATCAATGACACGCACGGGTTCGTCACCGGGTTGACGACGATCTTCACGCCGAAGCTGACCAACCAGTTCATCTACAACTTCAACGACTTCGGCAACGTCATCACCCCGGCCACGGAAGGCGTGCCGGAGATTCGTGATTTCCCCGGCCAGATTTTCCGTTCGGGTCAAAATTCCATCGCGCCGCAAAGCACTTTCCAGAATCGCAACCAGTTCCGCGACGACATGACCTATTCGTCCGGCGCGCACACCGTCCGCTTCGGCGGCAACTATGAACGCTCGTCTCTGACCGGCCTCTTCGTTTTCGCCAGCCCCGGTCGCATCCGCATCTTTGAGCCGGAAGGCGGCTTGAACACGGAGGAGGATTTCCTCAATGCTCCGGTGCGCGACATCTCGATGGGCATCGGCAGCCCCGTCCTGCCGTTCAACACGCCCGGGGGCAAAACCATCAACCACCGTTTCCAGTTCTACGGCAACGACAACTGGAAAATCACCAACCGCTTCACGCTCAACTACGGCCTCGCTTATCGCTACGACAACAACCTCTGGAATCACGACCAGCCGCGCCCCGCGCTCATCAGTTCACTCTTCGGCAAGGGCACGCAGGCTCCGCCGCCGGACAAGAACAACTTCAGCCCGCGCGCGGGCTTCGCATGGGACATCGCGGGCAACGGCAAGACCGTCCTGCGCGGCGGCATCGGCATGTATTACGACTCGACGATTGACAACCTGCGCTTGTTCGAGCGCGCCGATCTCGGCCCCGCCGGTTCGGAACTGTTTCTCGTCGGCCCAGACCTCCAGAGCGATCTCTTCCCCGGCGGCGACGGTCGCTTCGGCACCGACCCGGATGGCGCGACCGGCTTCCTGACCCTGCGCGATGCCCTCGCGCTGCTGCCCGCCGCGCGCGCCGACATCGAGTCGCGCACGTTCAACTGTTCGCTCCCGACTTCAATCGAGTGCTTCCAGGCCATCTCCGGCCCTCTCTTCTCGACCGAGTATGAAGTGCCTTACTCGATCCAGTATGCGTTCGGCGTGCAGCGCGAGTTGCCGTGGAACATGCTGATTCAGGCAGACTTCAACTATCGCAAGGGGCTGCACGAAGTTCTCGTCTACGACATCAACCAGCACGACAACGCGATCACGGGGCCACGCATTGACCCGAGCATCTTCGACAACGCCGTGCCTTACGCCGACTCGTCCGGCTTCTCCACCTACAAGGCGCTCTTGCTTCGCTTAGACCGCCGCTTCAATCGCGGTTTCCAGATGACGGCCAGCTACAGCCTCTCGCGTTTCAAGGCTTTCGGCGGCGACGCGCTCGGCCTCGGCGCAATCGGCACGGACTTGAACGATCTGCGCAAAGAGTTCGGCCCCGCCGGTCTCGACCGCACGCATCGCTTCGTCTTGAGCGCGGTGTGGGACATGCCTTTCTTCCGCGACAGCAGTTCGGCCTTCAAGCGCAACGTGCTCGGCGGCTGGAACGTGTCGTTCATCTCGACGGCTTTCAGCGGCGTGCCCTTCAGCGCGTTCCTGCCGAACGACGTTGACCTGTCCGGCACGGGCACGTTCCTGACTTACCTGCCCGGCACGACTCCGGGGAGCATTGGCCGCAGCATCAATTCGGTTGACGAGTTGAACGCGATCATTCGCACCTACAACGCGAACATCCCGAGCCTTGCGACCACGAGCGAAGACGGCCACTTCTTCGACGTGTTCGGTGATGAGCTTTCGCCCATCGCGGAAATCCCGGCGGGCACGCGCCTCGGCGGCGACTCGCTGATCTCGCAAGACGTGCGCCTGACGAAGCGACTCCGCTTCAACGAGCGTCTGAGCCTCGATCTCATCGGAGAGGTCTTCAACCTCTTCAACGTCGCCAACTACAGAGACGAGGCGAACGTCACGCAGGTGCTCGACACGGTAGACGGAGGACGCAATTTCCTCGCCCCCGTCTCGCGCGCCACGAGCGTGTTCGGCACGGGCGGCCCGCGCGCCTTCCAGTTCGCGGCGAAGTTCCGCTTCTAACAGAGCCTTGCGCTCGGTTGTTTCATCCCGGTGGAGCCTACAGTAAGGCTCCACCGGTTTTCTTTAACCGCGCCCGCGCGCAATTCAAACCGCGACAACTGCCGGGGCGTACCGTGCTTGCCCCGGTCGGGCTTTCAGGAGTGACGATCATGAATTTCCGCATCTCTGCTCCGGCTGCATGTGTCCTGCTCGCCCTGTCTTTCACCTGCGCCGCCGCCGACGCGCTGGCGCAAGGCCATAGCATCCGCGGCAAAATTCGCACCTCTTCGGGAACGAGCGTGCCGCGCGTGACCGTCAGCCTTGAGAGCGGCAACGGCGCGCTCATCGATCAGACGGTTGCGAATAACGAAGGCGACTTCTTTTTCGGCAACCTGAGCGACTCAAGTTATCTGGTGACGATCTCATCGCCCGACTATCAACCTGTGTCGGAGCGCGTGGAGTTTGTCCGCAGCGTCAGCCCCGGCGAACAGGGCGAAACGCGCACCATCGAAATTACGCTCACCGGACGAGGCGGCCTTTCGCGCCCGCCGCGCGCCGGTCTCAATTTCGTGCAGAACGTGCCGAAGGCCGCGCGCGATGCTTACGAGTTGAGTTTGAAACTGTCGAAAGAAGGCCGCGCGCCCGAATCGCTCGCGGCGTTGCGAGAGGCCATCAAAATTTTCCCCGACTATTTCGACGCGCGTTTCCTGCTCGCCAGCGAGCACGTCAAACAGGGCAAACTGCCGGATGCGATCACGGAGCTTAACGAGGCGCAGCGGATTAATCCGAAGGATGATCGCGTCTGGCACGCCTTCGGCGTGGTGTTGATGCAGCAGCGCAAATTCGCGGTGGCGGCGCGCATCTTCGCCGAAGCCGCGCGGTTGAGTCCGGCTGATCCGCAGTACCGGCTGCTTGCGGGCACGGCCTTGATCGAACAGGCGGCGTTGCTCAATCCCTCTCAGACGGAAGAGCGTAACTACGCTTTCGCCGAAGCCGAAAAATCGCTCGCACGCGCTTACGAGTTGAGCGACCGCAAACTCGCCGCCGTCCATCTTCAACTCGCGCGCCTCCACGAGAAACGCGGCGACCCCGCACGCGCCGCCGACGCACTCGAACAATACCTGCGCCAAACGCCCGACCCTAAAAACGCCGACGCCATCCGCGAAGCCATCAAGACCCTGCGCGCTGCGAGCAACCGTAAATCTCCTTAACTCAATCCAACACTCGCCACCGCAGCACGAACAGAGGACAGGAATTAAGAGATGAGCGATGAAAGGGAGACTTCAAAGCGGTTAAAGCCTTCTTTTCCTTTAACCTCCTCCGCCCTCATCCCTGCTTTTCCGTGCGCCGTCCCCGTGCTCTCTGTGCCTACGATAGAAGGCTGCGGCTGTCTGCCGGTAAAATCTGGCTTAAAGTCATTTGAAACTTGCGGTCATTAGCTGTTCGAGAGGAAAATACAGACATGGGAGACGACCGCGAGATCAAAGACCTCGAACGCGCGCTCGAACAAATCTGGGAGATCGCCGCGCGCTTCGGCCTCGACCCGTTCCCCACGCGCTTCGAGATCGTGCCCGCGACCGTGATGTACGAGATCGGCTCTTACGCCCTACCGGGTCGCTACTCGCACTGGACTTTCGGCAAAGCCTATCACCGCATGAAGACCATGTACGACTTCGGCCTCTCGAAGATTTACGAAGTGGTCATTAACACAAACCCGTCATACGGCTTTCTGCTGGAAACCAACAGCCCCATCCAGAACAAACTCGTGATGGCGCACGTTCTCGGCCACGTAGACTTTTTCAAGAACAACGCCTACTTCTCGAAGACCAATCGCCGCATGGTCGAATCCGTTTCGTCGCACGCGGGTCGCATGGGCGAGTACGAATTCAAGTACGGGCGCAAGACGGTCGAGGAGTTTCTGGACGCCGTCCTCTCTATCGAGGAACACATTGACCCGAATTTTTTCATCAAGCGGGATCGCCCGACGCGAACCGAAGCAGAGCAGCGCGCCGGAGAGCCGAAGGAAGGCCGCTACGACGACCTCTGGAAAATCGGCGAACAACCCGCGCCCCCCGTCCCTCCCGCGCGCGAACTACCGCGCGGCGAACGCCTCCCCGAAAAAGACCTCGTCTACTACATCATGCACAACTCGCCCACCCTCGCCGACTGGCAGCGCGATGCGATGGCGATGATCCACGAAGAAATGGAATACTTTGTTCCACAGATGCAGACGAAGGTGATGAACGAAGGATGGGCGTCGTTCTGGCATTCGCGCATCATGCGTGAACTTGAGTTGACCGACACGGAATCCATCGAGTTTGCCGAGCTGCACGCGGGTGTCGTCTCGCCGCACAAGGGGCAGTTGAATCCGTATTATCTGGGTTACAAGATTTTCGAAGATATAGAAAAGCGTTGGGACAACCCGACGGCGGAGGAGCGCGAAAAGTTCGGGCGGACGGGCGGCGCGGGGCGCGAGAAGATTTTCGAGGTGCGCGAACTGGACAACGACGTGTCGTTCCTGCGCAACTACCTGACCGAGGAGTTGTGCGAGGAATTGGACTTGTTCGTGTACGAACTCGTGGAGGAAGAGGAATGGACAGTGACGGAGAAGCGTTGGGAGCGCGTGCGCGACCAGCTCGTCTCAAACATGACCAACTTCAGCTTCCCTTACATCGTCGTCACCGACGGCGACTACAACCGCAACCGCGAACTCTATCTCAAGCACCAGTACGAGGGCGCGGAACTCGATTCAAATTACGCGCGCAAAGTCCTCGAATACGTCTTCCGCCTCTGGGGTCGCCCCGTGCACCTTGAAACCACCGCCGACGGCGAACAGGTCGTCATGCGCTACAACGGTCAGGAACACGACGAAGACTAACGCCCTACGCGCGCCGTTCGCCGGGTTCAGTCTCACGCGCATCTTGCAATTCTGAGCACATAAGCCGCTCAGAATTCGCGTATATCCGTGTCTTAAAGATGCCCGTGGCGCGCGGAAAGACGCGTCCTGAACTTTGCGCGCGGGACGCTCTTCTCAATGACCAGCAACTGCCTCCGTGCGACGGGTTCCTCGCGCTTCCAAAGGGCTGCCGCGGCCCTTTAGCCCTCTCCTGCACTTAGAATCCACCGCCTGATTTGGCGTCACGACCTGCCGCAAAACTCTGGCTCTCTGCAAAACAGTTTAGGTGTCGCAAACAGTGGAAAACAGGAGATGCAATTTTTATCACATTATCCATTATCTTAAATAGTTCCACAATTTCCGGTCGCACGCGGAAGTTGACAAGGAAGGTAAATGAGTGTATGTTGGTGCCCCCTTAAACGATTGGTAGTGCGGCATCTCAGGTTGTTGTTTTTGGAGTGGGAAAGGAATTAAAGAAAGATGCTTCACCCCGAGTCTTTCCATTTTTCAATAAACAGTTCTCCCGAGAATGAAGAGCGATATGAAACCCGAACAGGGCTTATTATTCCTTTCTTCGGTTTGGAATTTTTCTGGTCTGAAGCAATTGCTTGAGGTCTGTCCAGCACGCTGATGGTAGCGATAGATGTTCTGGCGAACAAGGGGCTCTAGTGGTAGCAAATTTTAAGCCTCGTGCTACTTGCCGGTAGCAACGAGGCTCAGTTGACAACTCACCCTCCACCGCAATTTGACAGAGAAGGATGTGCGTCTTAACACTTCACATCATAACTCAAATTGCGGTGGAGTCTCAATAAAGAACAGAGCTTTTAGCAAGTTTATGTTAGCGAACTAAAGCCGGGTCGGTAACTCGAAGGGATTGAGTAATACTCAATGTCTCTCGTGTGATCAGTCCCAAACTTATGCGATTCAGCGTGTAAGTCTGCCTTTGCTCATTCGCTAAACGACTTTGCGAAAGCCTTTCTTTAGGAAAGGGACTTAGCCGCCATGCCTTCTTAAAAGACGCCTTTCATCTCTTCTATTCGTTTCCCCTGTAGGAATTTCATTTAAGACCGCACCGGCGCTGCCGCCTTGTCAAGAGTAGCGTGCCGGGCGTCAGTAGTTAAAAACCCTCGTTCCAAATAAATCCGACAAGTGCCTGTGATGAAGGGCTGTCGGCCACCTTTTGACTCCGGGCTGAAGGTGAGCCGTAGAACAACACACGCTTAAGCAGAACCGGGTGTGATGCCCTGATAATTTTTACTCTAAGTTAAGGGAGCTAGAGACGAGCATGGATAATAATACATTAAGCAACACCCCGTCTTGGTACGCGATTCACACTCACCCCCGGCAGGAGAGTCGTGCGGAAAGTAATTTAAGAGCTTGGAACGTGGAAACTTTTGCGCCCAAAGTAAAAGAGTGCCGGTACAGTAACGGTGCCTTCGTGCAGTTGGTTAAACCATTGTTCTCCCAATACATCTTTGGCCGTTTCAAAGCCCAGGAGATGCTGCATAAAGTTAGTTTTACTCGCGGCGTTAGCGATGTCGTCAGCTTCGGCGGCACTCCCACGTTGATTGATGAGCAAATCATTAACGTTATTAAAATGCAGATCGGCGACGATGGCTTTATCAGTCTGGGCGAATCGCTTCAGGCAGGCGATGTGGTGAAAATAAAAGACGGCCCGCTCAAGAATTTTGTCGGTGTTTTTGAGCGTAAGGCGAGCAACGCGAATCGCGTCATGCTGCTTCTCAACACCATCAGCTATCAAAGTCACCTCGAAATCGAGCGAAGACTTGTGGAGAAGATAGTCGCGTAAGATAAGGCGGGGCAATCTCGTTGCTCAACCGAGAGCGACAGATGGGCATTAGCGAGCCTTCAAGAGAAGGTAGCAGTAGCCTCGTTTGGAAGCTGAGCACGGGTTGTTGAACCGCAACACCGGCGGATCGGCGTGCGGTTCCTGACGCTTAGACTTCAGTTCGGCAATGGATGGTAGGGCTTGTGCGAACGGATAACAGCTTTGCTAAACGGCTCTGGTTTCCTGGTTCGTTCAGGACGAACTTATGTTAAAGATAATACGTATGTAACAATCAACGTGGAAGATTATGCGAAAGTGAGCATCGAATCTGCCGTAGCTATTTGACATGCTATTTCATGTAAGATAGGATACAAAAGCATAAGCGAGTTCATTCATGCATCTTCTAAATTCATGAATTGGACGATGCGGAAGGCGCACTACACGTCGGCTTTCTAATTCAATAAATACAATCATTGAATAGCAATTATTAAAGTCCTGAAGCGCTATGTGCGCTCTCAGGGGTTTCTACTAAACTTCTATCACCTAAAATTTCGAGCAGTTGCTTAGGCCGAAAGCAACGTGCGGTAGCTTTGCCTACACCTCAAAAATTGATTTGTTTGCCAGTTCATCCAGTAGTTTAAAACACCTTATCCAAAATTTCGTCTGCGGTTTTTGATCCCAAGATATATCAAGCCGGACAGTGTCCAAGCTTTTACGAGCTGTTCAGGTACTCTGCAACGAGAGTAGGGTTCTGACAAAAGCCTGATGCTGACAGCAATAATTCTGCTGTCAGGTACGATTTCTTATCCCACATACCCCAAAGAGCGACTATAAGGTGCATTGATGGCAACCTGCCGCAATGAATCAATGTCCTTACCATCGTGTCACAACGCGCCGGGTCGGAGTCGAGTTTAATCGCGCTGGTTCACGACACTCTCAATGTTGTTCGGGCGTGCATCACTACGCGTCGGAACTAAAGAACATCGAGTGAGAATATTAGCCTGCGTGCGACAGATGTTTAGCTCGGCACAAGTTTTAAGTAATAAAAGCAGCAAGTGAGAGGAGACGGAACATGAGCAGAGATGAGAAGGAAGATACGACGATCTACAAAGTTGTCGTCAATCACGAGGAACAATATTCGATTTGGCCTGCCGACCGGGAGAACGCGCTAGGCTGGCAGGACGCAGGAAAGACCGGCACGAAGGCGGAGTGCCTGGCTTACATCAAGGAAGTCTGGGTTGATATGCGCCCCTTGAGCCTGAGAAAAAAGATGGAAGAGATGAACAGTTAAGTCCCTCACCGCTTCATTTTATTAGAAAAGGACTCACTCACAGTCCACGATTTATCACTCTATGCTGAAGGCGAAGATGTCCCCGTATATGCGATGCCTGCACGCGCGCCTGAGCATGCTGCCTTTAAGTCTGACAGAGCCTGAAACACCACCCGCTGAGGAGAGCTAATGGCAAAACTAAACAGTAATAGCCTCTCTGGTCTATTGATACTGGCGTGCGTCGTGGTGTTTGCGCTCCTCGCCTCAAGCCACCGCTCCCTGCCCGACGCTGTGGGACAGAGTGCATCGGCAGAGACGTTTTCCTCCGGTCGCGCTCTCAAGCACCTTGAGGTCATCGCACGCGCGCCTCACCCTATCGGCTCGGCAGAGCACGCGGCAGTGCGTGAATACATCATGCGGGAGTTGCAAGCGTTAGGCGTCACTCCGCAGGTGCAAAAAACGACTGTCGTCAGCACACGCAGGGGCAGTTCGGTGGTAGCGGCTACAGTGGAAAACATCGTGGCGCGGCTGGGCGGGACGAACAGCCGTCAGGCCGTCTTGCTGATGAGCCATTACGACTCCGTGCCGACCGCCCCCGGCGCGAGTGATAACGGGGCGGGGGTTGCCTCTCTGCTGGAAACTCTACGCGCTTTGAAGTCGGGCGCGCCGCTCAAGAATGACGTGATCCTGCTGTTCACGGATGGAGAAGAGAACGGGCTGTTGGGAGCCACGGCCTTCGTGAGAGAGCACCCGTGGGCGAAAGATGCGGGCGTCGTCATTAATTTCGAGGCGCGCGGCAACAGCGGCCCCTCCATCATGTTCGAAACGTCGGATCATAATGGATGGCTGATCGGAGAATTTGCCAAAGCCGCTCCCTACCCGGTGGCAAACTCTCTCTCTTACGATCTCTATAAACTCCTGCCCAACGATACCGACTTTACGATCATGAGAGAGGCGGGGCTGTCGGGCTTGAACTTCGCCTTTATCGAAGGGCTTACAAATTACCATTCACGGCTCGACTCGGTGGCGAATCTCAACGAGCGCAGCCTTCAGCATCACGGCTCTTACGCGCTCGCCTTATCTCGCCATTTTGGCTCATTGGATGAGCTGGGGAAGAAAGAGCGCAACGCCGTCTACTTCAACACGCCGGGTTCCGTCCTTATTCGCTATTCGAGCGTCTTGATTATCCCGCTGGTAGTTATCGTAGCGGTCGTGTTTGTCGCGGTGATGATCTACGGCCTGAGAAAGAAGTTTCTGACCAAACGCGGAATCGCTTTGGGCTTCCTCGCTTGCCTGCTCAACATCGTGATCGTCGCGGGTGTCAGCTACCTGCTCTGGTATCTCATCAGCACGTCCAATAATGTCTATGGAAAAATGCCGTTCGGCGACATCTACAACAGCCGCTTTTATCTGGCGGGCTTTACGGCACTCACCATCGCTCTCGTCTCGTTTCTTTACATGCTCTTGCGAAAGAAGACGAGCGCGGAAAACATCATGGTCGGGGGCTTGGGATGGTGGTTGATCATACTGGTGTTGAGCGGGCTGTTTCTGCCCGGAGGCAGTTATCTCTTCACCTGGCCGCTGCTTTTCAGTCTCGGCGGTCTGGCCGCTGCGTTCGCATTGAAGAAGGAGCAATCTCTGTCGCCCGGCCTAGCGGCTGTGCTTGCGTTGTGTATGCTTCCCGGGGTGGTGCTGTTTGTGCCTCTCATCGAACAGATTTTCGTCGCGCTCACGGTGAACCTGATCTGGGCGACGATGATTCTGGTGGTGTTGCTGCTTTGGCTACTCATCCCGCTGCTGGAGCTTCTGGTTTCG
>Ga0196965_1001083_pt1 | contig 11465 bp, 5 predicted proteins | sample S1_20metaG_FD_148668 | JGI IMG/M metagenome (GOLD analysis project Ga0196965, IMG submission 148668) | Soil microbial communities from Anza Borrego desert, Southern California, United States - S1_20 | ecosystem: Environmental > Terrestrial > Soil > Desert | place: USA: California | collected... | reverse complement strand
CACTGAAAGAGACGATCTTACAATTGATGAAATTTCACAAACACTTGAATTGAGAAGGAATACTTGCTGGAATTTTAAAAATAAAATCAGCAAAATCATTAAAAAGCACGGCAAAGACAAAGAATATTATGAACATTGGGAGAAGGTGATTTTTGAAGTCGAGGAAGATATTAAAAAAGTGGTTTGAACTTCTTAAAATTTAATTATTCATTAAAAATAGTTAATGAAGGTTGTAGATTCCCAGAGAATTTCACTTGTTTTTCATATATTTTAATCAAAATAGTCCAATTTTTTATTTAAAAAAGAACTTATACGTCGTTTTTTGATTTTTTTTTATAAATTGAAAGTTCGACCGGCAAGTTTAAAATAAAAAAAACATCGTCATATCAAAAGTTACTAAAGCAGAAGAGGCTAATCACATGTTTAGAATTTATTTAAGCTTAGTAAAAAAAGTTCTTTTCGCCCTTACCATTCTTATTTCTTTACTTTTCGCCGGGCATTCTTTAACTGCACAAATAAAGAATAAGGGAATCCCTTTTATTAGAAATTATAGTCATAAGGACTACAAGGCTTCTCCTCAAAACTGGTCAATTATACAAGATCAGAGGGGGATCATGTACTTTGGAAATAACTATGGTTTTCTTGAATTTGATGGAAATAACTGGAGACTGGATGGGGTCACCAACAAGACAATCGTTCGCTCTCTGGCGATTGATAAAATGGGGAGAATATATGTGGGCGGCCAGAATGATTTTGGCTACCTTGAAGCTGACTCCATAGGACATTTAATCTTTCGGTCATTGAAACCAAAAATCAAAAAAGAATTTCAAAGTTTCGATGATGTATGGAAGATATATGTTACCAATGAGGGTGTTGTTTTTTTCACTTATGCCCGGATTTATTATTTGATCAACGATGAAATCAGAGTAATTCTTCCCTCGTCCGATGTATTCAATTTTCCTTACTATGTAAATGACAGATTGTTGCTCTCTGAGCCAGGGGTTGGATTGATTGAGTTAAAAAATGAAAAAGTTTCTGTAATTCCAAACAGCAAGGAAATCGGGAGTTATAACATAACAGGAATGTTTCCTCATTCGGAGAATAATATTTTAATTGTTACAGACAAAAAAGGAATGTTTCTCTATGACGGCTACAGCACTTTTAAGAAATGGACCACTCTTGCTGATGAATTTTTAAGTAAAAATGAAATTTATTGTGGGACGACTTTATTAGATGGTTATGCTTTAGGCTCGACCCATAATGGTCTGCTTATAATTGATAAAAACGGCGTACCGATTCAACACCTGAACAGAGAAAAGGGACTACAAAATGGAGCTATACTCACTGTATTTCAGGACAATTCAGGTAATTTATGGTTGGGCACTAACAATGGAATAGATTACATTGAAATAAATTCCCCGTTTACTTTTTACAATGCCCAAAATGGAGTTCCGGGAACAGCATTTGCAAGCGCCATTAATCAGGATAAAATTTTCCTTGGCACCAATGAAGGACTATATTATCAGGAGTGGTCAGAATATGAAAACCCTATCCACAACAAACCTTTCCGGCAGGTTGAAAATACCGATGGAAAAGTCAATAACCTTCAAAAAATAAAGAATCATCTTTTACTGGCTCATCATAAAGGTCCTTATGAAATAATCGGCAATAAAGCTTATAAAATTTCAGACCATTGGGGTATCTGGATGTTCATGCCCCTTGACAATTATCCTGATCACATCCTTTGTGGAACTTACGGGGGACTTTTACTTTATAAAATAGTCAATGGCAAGCTCGTCTTTCAATGGAAAATAAATGGGTTTGATGAATCTTCCAGGGTAATGGAGCAGGATAATGAAGGGAATATATGGATTGCACATGGTTACAAAGGGATATTCAAGCTTAAACTTTCGAAGAATCTGGATAAGGTGGAAAAAATGCAGTTCTACAATTCAGAGCATGGTTTTCCGTCCAACTTATTTATAAATGTTTTTAAAATAAACAATAAACTGGTTTTTACCGGGGAGACGGGAATCTTTAAATATGATAAAGACAGTGACAGGTTTGTTGAACATAAGGAATTCAATAAATTATTTGAAAAAGATAAACACATAAGAAAACTTATTGAGGACAAAGACGGGAACATCTGGTTCAGTGTTGGAGAAGAAATGGGCTTTCTTAAAAAAAGAAGTAATGGCAATTACGAGGTTGAAAAGAATATTTTTAATAAACTTCAAGGAAGGCTTGTAGGAGGGTTTGAGCACATAGCCTATTACGATAAAAATAATGTAATTATAGGAATTGATGAAGGTTTTGTCCACTATAATCCTTCTTTTATAAATAACAGGAACGCCTATTCTGAAAATGATGCTTTTACTGCGCTAATCCGGAAAGTAGAAATTACGGTGGGCTTAAAGGATTCTTTACTGTTTGGCGGTACGCATCTGGAAGGAAATCTGATTTCTTTAAAACAACCTGAAAATGAAGTATATACAATTCCTCACAAATACAATTCCTTGCGATTTAATTTTAGCGCCACCAGTTATGAAGATATCCATAGAATAGAATACCAATATTTCCTTGAAGGTTTCGACAAAAATTGGTCAAACTGGATCAACTCCACACAAAAGGAATACACTAATCTTCATGAAGGAAATTATGTATTTCATGTAAGAGCAAAAAACATCTATAACAAAGAAAGTATCGAGGCCTCTTATGCATTTAGTGTTAAGCCTCCGCTCGTTCGGTCGCTAGGAGCATATATTTTATATTCTATTCTATTCATAGGTTTTTTGATATTTTTTAAAAGAGTAAAAGACAGAAGTGTACGAAAAGCAAAAGAGCGATTAAAACTGGAGCAGGAAAAAACATTAAAACTCAAAGAAGCTCAGCACATGGAAGAAGTTCTGAAAGCTGAAAAAGAAATTATCAAGCTCAACAACGAAAAACTTGAAAATGAGCTGAACCATAAAAACAAAGAATTGACTTCTTCTGCAATGCACGTAATGCATAGCATTGAAACCATTCAAAAAATCAGGGACCAAATCCAAACGGTGATTGAAACCACCAATGATAAGAGTACTTTAAATCACCTAAGAAAGGTTTTGAAGGCTGTAGAAACAGACATAAAATTTCAGAATAATTGGGAACAGTTTGAGTTGCATTTCAATCAAATCCATCAGGACTTTTTAAGAAGGCTTCGTGAGGACTTTTCTCAACTAACCCATCGCGACATCAAACTATGCGCTTATTTGCGGCTAAATTTATCGAGCAAAGAAATTGCTCCTCTTTTAAACCTATCCATTCGGGGTATCGAAACAAGCAGGTACAGAATCCGAAAGAAAATGGGTCTGGAACAGGATGTTAATCTGACAGAATTTATATTGAAGTATTAATCCCTAAAATCTTAACGCTTTAGAAACACAGTATTAATAAAAAAGGATTGGAAGCCCTCCAATCCTTTTTTAATAGCTTTAGTTATCCTGAAATACCCTTACATAATCCACTACCATAGTCTGCGGGAAAACAGTAGAAGCATTTGGTGAACCTGGCCAATTTCCTCCTACAGCTACATTAAAGATAAAAAAGAACTCTTCATGGAATTCACTCAATCCATCAGGGGTAATATTAATAACAAGATACTGCTGATCATCGATAAACCACTTTATATTAGTTTCATCCCAAGTAATTGTAAAAACATGAAATTCATCAGCAAAAACTCCAGTGTTTAAAGGCATATTCCCTCCATAAGAAGCATGAGGAACAGCAGAATCTTCGTACCAATGCAATGTACCATGAACAGTATTGTCTTTGCCCGTGCCCCCTACCATTTCCATAATATCAATTTCTCCGCATTTAGGCCATCCAACAGAATTAAAATTAGATCCCAACATCCACAATGCAGGCCAAAGCCCCTGACCTTTAGGAAGTTTTGCCCTTATATCAATTCTTCCGTATTTAAAAGACTGCTTATCTTTTGTGATTATTCTTGAAGAAGTGTAGTCTTTCCCACCGAATGATTCTTTTTTTGCCGTGATGGTTAGAAACCCGTCTGCTACAGAAGTATTTTCTTCCTTATAATATTGAAGTTCATTATTACCCCATCCACCACTTCCGGTTCCTGTTTCGAAGGTCCAGTCGGTTGCACTTAAAGAGGTGCCTTCAAATTCATCTCTCCAAACCAGATTCATTCCGGCATAAGTTTCAGGAGTAGTATAGCCTGTGTTTTCAATTACTTCAACCGTAATTTCCTTTGTACCAGAAACAAATTTGGTAGTTGCATATGCATCAACTTTCACCGTGTAAGTACCTGATGATGAATAAGTATAACTTGTCTGGCCATTTGTTGATTTTGTCGGTGTTTCAGTGGCTGAAGTTCCAAAATAAAAATTATAATACTTTGCATTATCAGCAGAAGCATTAAAAGTAACCTTACCAGAACCGTCAGTACTAACCGTCGCTTCAATTATAAGGTTTGCTGGCGCTACCTCAGGTAGCTGCACGTTTATGACTTTGGTACCAGTTACAAATTCATTGGAAGAAGACACGGCAACCACCTTAACTGTAAAATCACCTGAAGTAGTATAAGTAAAAGAAGCATTTCCATCTGTTGATTTGACAGGCGCTTCTGTGGCAGACACCCCGAAGTAATAATTATAATACGCGGCATTTTTGGCAAGCGCAGAAAAACTTACCAAACCGGAACCATCATTACTTACCGTTGCTTCTATAACAAGATCCGAAGGTTTTACTGGATTTTCAGTATCATCTTTTTTACAACCTAAAAGAAAGATGAATATCAATACAAGGGAAATAAGATTTATGCGATTCATATTTTTTCGTATTAAATTTTAATTCAAAGGGAGAACAAAAATGTTGAAAATAAAAACCATTTTTTCCATAAAACAATACAGGAGGCATTGCCTCCTGTAAGATACTGTTTGACGTAAAATAATGATTAAGGTAATAATACTAGGTCATCAAAGTAAAAAGTTCCAGCATTATGGTTCCCTTCACCACCGATTTGGATTAAAATTCTATCATATTTAGTTTGTGCAGCAGAGCCACTAAAATCAAATTCTAATTCAATCCATTCATCAAGAGCGGTAATTTCATGTTTTACTTCAGCTTGTCCGTTCCAAGGTTCAGCACTCTTAGAATCCTGAAGCTTTACAGATACCAACTTTTGAAGTGTTTTGTATGTCTGCCATGACTCAGGTGTATTTTCTGTAGTATAATCATTAGTAGAAGGAGCGTAAATTTTTAATTTGAATTTATTTCTAGTAGACAGATCGATTCTATAATCAAGATCAAACCTCAAATTATCTGTGCCTGAACCTGTAGGTCCATCAGTTCCTTTAACATATTTTGCAACTTTAGCACTTCCATTTACAGCATCACTTTCAGGGTTTGCAAAAGCACCATCAAACGCTTCTAATTCAGCAGCATCCCAAGTCATTGTACCAGCAGCTTCAAAGTCAGCAGAAATATCATGAGATTCTAAAGCTTTTCCTTCTGGTTCCGGTTCTGGCTCTGGTTCCGGATTAGGGTTAGGCGCACTTCCTTTAGGAACAAATACATAGTTTCTCAATCCGCCACCGCCACAGCATTCTTTACGTATCCAAAGTTTATCTTCGGTTAATTCAACAATTTCATAAACGCCTTCGTCGTCATCCCATGCCATTGTAAGTTTATCACTTAATGTTAAAGTAGTTTTGTCTGCCGTGATATTTAAGCTCCATTTTCCTGAAGCTGATGCATTTGCTTGAGGTACACATTGGTTTTCAACTTTGTCAAGAATACCCCACATTGCATCACCGGTATTAGCAGTAAATTTGCTCTCTTCAAGAGAAAAAACATACTCATCGTCCTTCATACAAGGTTCTTGTTGTGCAAGCGTTTGTCCCCACCATTCCATAGTAGGTCCGCCTTTTGAACCGCCGAAGTTCATAGGATTAACAGGATCAAAAACCCAAGTCTTACCTTCTACTGCACAACCTCCCGTTAATAAGGTGTAAACTTCATTGTTACATAAATCAGGATCTGTGGTAGTTACACTAACTGTCTGAGTGGACACACTTTTACCTCCATTTGAATAGGCAGTTAAAGTAATTGCATAATCCCCTGGGTATGGATAATAAGCTGTATCTACACTAGTGGAAGAATTTGCTCCGTTACCAAAGTCCCAATACAATAGGTCACTTCCTGTGGAAGTATTCGTAACTATAATATAATTCGGATTAGCAGAAGATGGGGCCAAGGTGAACCCAGCAGTAGGAGCAGGATTTAGCTTAAGTTCCTGATCATCTTCTTTACAGGCTACTATAATAGATAGCGCCATTAGACAGATTAAAACTCTATTAAAGATAATTTTCATGTTTGTTAATGAATTTAATAAGTAAAATAATTATTAATTGATTTAAAAAAAGGATTACTAGCTGTTGTTTGAACAGTACAAGAAGCAGAACAATAATGAACTGGAACACCATTATCACTATTGGATCTGGAAAAACAATTGACTGATTCTTGGTTTTGTAAAAGTACTTTGGAGATTGAAGATGTATTTCTTCAGATTTTGATTAGGTTTTAAAGGTAAGCTCTCTTCTCATATATGTAAATTTTAGGGTTTAGGGTATTGAACCGTAAACATGCTAAAAGTATAAATAGTTAAAAAAAATGAGACCACAGTTCCACTACTTCCTATCCACTTCAAAAGTACTCCATTATTTACAAAGCCCTTATTTTATAAGGATTACATCGGTAGTAACAAATGCAAATATTGCTTTTACAACCTTATTTTTCCGAGATTATTACAGGAAGCAACTGGCTTTAAAGATGTATTGTTTTGATAATTTTTTCTAAGTTCCCTATCCTTTCTTCAAATAACAAGCACAATTCATACGAAATAGTCATGATTACAAATGGTCTAAGGAGAAGAAATATCCAAAATCGTATTCCAAGAGACAATTAAATTGGCAACTATCTTTAAGCTATAATTTATTCTGATAGCTATTAAGGAGTGGTGACCCTGAATATTAACATGAAGATTGAACGAAGCCTGACTTTAACATAACTTCCTTATTCAGAAGCCGTAATTCATGTAAACTGTATATTATGAAATCAGTATTAATCTATGCAACGGTGGTTGGAATTGCCGGGGCTGTGGTGAGTTATTCACTTGCCAATAAGTTGGCTAATCCTTCAAGGAAAATTGAAAAGGGCAATCTAAAGTAAAAAACTCTACATTGCCCTTTTTAAATTATAAGGATATTAGATATTATTTTTTCCTTTTCGCAGGAGCCTTTTTTGCTGTCTCTGCCTGTTTCATTGCATCTTCTAGTCTTTGTTGAAATTTAGACTTCTTCTTGTCCTTATTCTTTACCTTATTTTCATCAAGCTTTTGTCTTATCTTTTTCTCATCAACAAATAACCTGAAACCTAACTGTTGTCCAATGGTCAAAAGGTTATTGACGAAATAATAGTAAGTAAGACCGGCTGCAAGGCTATTAAAGAAGAAAAGGAAAATAACAGGCATTACATATTGCATCGACTTCATCGGTCCAGTAATGGTAGATACCTGATTATTAAACCATGTGTATACCAAAGTAGAAATTGTCATCAGAATACAAAACAAACTCACATGATTGCCATATCCTCCGGGAATACTAAATGGCAGCGTGGCGATGGAATCGTAGGTGGAAAGATCTGCCGCCCATAAGAACGATTCTTGTCTTAACTCTATTGAATTAGGAAAGAAGTTATAAAGCGCAAGGAAAATAGGCATTTGTAACAATACCGGAATACATCCACTTAAAGGATTTACCCCTACTTTAGAATACAATTGCATTTGCTCTGCCTGTACTTTCTGCATGTCGTTTCCATGCTTTGCCTTAATTTCATCCAGTTCAGGTTTAAGCACCTTTGTTTTCGCCAGGGAAATATGCGACTTATAGGAGAGTGGAAAAAGAATAAGCTTAATAATAAATACCAGAATTAAAATTATTATCCCATAGTTTCCTATATAATTTTGTAAAAAATTAAAAATAGGAATAACAAGGTATTTATTAATGGTAGAGAAAATAGCCCACCCTAAATAAACATTGTTTCCAAAACCTTCAGTTACCTTTTTGGTTATCTGATAATTATTCGGACCAAAGTAGTATTTGAAATCAATTTTACCGTCTTTAAGAACAGACCCTGGAAGTGTTAGATGAGCTTCTAAATGCTTCACCAGGTTAGTATCGGCTTCATTGACGCTACTTTTTACTTCACCTGCATTAAATGGTTCTTCCATAATAATGGCAGAGGTGAAGAATCTTTGTTTCATAGATACCCACTTGACAGGAGTATTGAAACTTTCAGTTTCCGGATCCAGGGAACTTTCACTTATATTTTTGAAGTCTCCTTCAGCAGTATAGTAATTAACGGTAGTGCTTATTCTTGTTGTTGCTAAATCCTTTTCTACTTTCTTTACATCGTTAATCCATGAAAATTGAATATTCTTATTTTCAATTAAGTTTTCAAGACCCGAAGTTTGAATGGAACTAAGTATTTGAAAGCCTTCCCCCGGTAATGTATATGTCCTTTCGATGTACTTTCCTGGCTCAGCTTCTAATCTAAAAGATACAGAAGCTGAATCTTTTTCGTATACTACCTGGTTTTGGCTTTGAGTTGTAAAGTATAAGTTATTCAGGTCAACTGCACCATTCTTAGTAGGTAACTTAAAGGACATTTTATTGCTTTCTTTGTCAACCAGATAAAGTGACTTTTTATCAAAAGTAAGATAGTCTTTTAGCAGAATGCTTTTAATACTGCCGCCCTTTGTGCTGAAAATTATTTTTATATCCTTATTTTCTAAAACAACTTCCTTAGCCTCCCCTACCGTGTTTTTTGCTAAAACTCCATATTCTTTACCATATTTTTCAAATACTGCGCTGTCTGTCCATACGGTATCTATTGAAGCAGACGGTACAGAAGGCTTTTGTGCTTCTTCCGGCGTTACTGATTCAGTGGTAGCAGGATTATTGTTTTTTATAGGCTCCTCCGGTGCAAAAAATTGCAGATATACAAGTATCAGCACCGATATTAACAATAAACCTATTATTTGATTACGATCCATTTGAATAAATTAAAAATTATATTGTTACCATTTCATTTTGTGAATGTTTTTTAATTTCAATGGTACTAATAGAACCACATTTACATTCTTGTTTTCTTTTACAAAGCGCTACTGCATAACGGTTTCTTTCCTTTTTGAAAATTCCAGGGCAGCCTTAAGAAACTTCAGGAACAAAGGATGGGGTGTCATTACAGTGCTTTTTAATTCAGGGTGAAATTGTGCCCCTACAAACCACGGATGGTCTTTTAATTCAATAATTTCTACCAGATTGCTGTTAGGATTTACCCCGGAAGCCAACATCCCAGCCTCCTCATACTGCTTCAAATATTTGTTATTAAATTCATACCTGTGTCGGTGCCTTTCACTTATCTGACTTTTCCCATATACCTGAAAAGCCTTTGTATGCTTCTTTATTTCGCAAACATAAGCTCCCAACCTCATTGTGCCGCCTTTAATTAAAACTTTTTTCTGACTTTCCATCATATCAATCACCGGATTGGCAGTATGAATGTTCATCTCAGTGGAATTGGCATCAGGTAAATTCAGGACGTTCCTTCCAAATTCAATTACAGCACATTGCATTCCGAGGCAGATTCCGAAAAAAGGAACTTTGTTTTCCCTTGCATATTTACACGCATTAATTTTCCCTTCCACCCCTCTTTCACCAAACCCTGGCGCTACAAGATATCCATCCAGGTCTTTCAATAATTCCTCATAATTTTCACCAGCCAACTGCTCTGACTGGATCCATTTTAAATGAACCTTACACTCATTATAAGCGCCTGCATGAATAAAAGATTCCACAATAGATTTGTAGGCATCGGGAAGTTCAACATACTTTCCTATTAGTCCGATCTTTATTTCATCGGTTGGGTTTTTTAGCTTGCCTAAAAAATATTTCCAATGTTCAATATCCGGTTCTCCTTTAATCGGAAGCTTTAATCTTTTTAACACCCTCTCATCAAGCTTTTCCTTTTTCATCAAAAGAGGGACATCATAAATCGTCTCCGCATCTATGGATTCTATCACATTATTGACCCTCACATTGCAGAATAAAGCAATCTTTTTTCTTATGTCTGCGGGAAGTGGATGTTCTGTTCGGCATACTAAGATGTCTGGTTGAATTCCTGCTTCGAGTAATGTTTTTACCGAATGTTGTGTAGGCTTAGTTTTTAGCTCCTTCGCAGATTTAAGATAAGGGACCAGGGTCAAATGAATAACCATGGCATTATTTTCTCCCATATCCCAAATGGCTTGACGAACGGCTTCTATAAAGGGAAGAGATTCAATATCTCCCACACAACCACCAATTTCTGTAATAACAATGTCATAATTCCCGGTTTCTCCCAACAGGAAAAAGTTCCTTTTTATTTCGTCAGTAATGTGTGGTACTACCTGAACAGTCTTTCCCAGAAACTCGCCCGCTCTTTCTTTTGTGATCACACTGTGGTAAATCTTTCCGGTAGTTACGTTGTTGGCCTGGGACGTGGGAACATTAAGGAATCGCTCGTAATGGCCCAAATCTAGATCAGTCTCTGCTCCGTCGTCGGTGACGTAACATTCCCCATGCTCATACGGATTAAGTGTACCAGGATCAATGTTAATGTAAGGATCAAATTTTTGAATTGTAACTCTAAAGCCCCTGGCTTGAAGTAATTTAGCTAAAGATGCAGAAATGATTCCTTTTCCTAAAGATGAGGTAACTCCACCCGTAACAAAAATATGTTTGGCGTTTGCCATAATGTCGTTCTCTAATTTTTGATATACGGGATGCAAAGGTAAGGCTTTGGGCTCAAATTGTTAAATGCCGCTGTAACAATTTCTTCATAAAAAAATTTTCTTGTATTTATAAATTAAAAATATAGCGTAAGTTATGTATTGATTTAGTTTAAAAAAAAATTGGTATAATTATATTTAAGAATTACTTTTACGGCTATGTCATAAGAATTACTTATGTCCTCTATTTTTCAATAAAACAAAAAAGTTTTATGAGAAAAAATATAACCAGCTATAAAAAAAGAATTTCTTTACTAATCATTACCCTGCTTTTAACACTTCTTTCATTTAAATCTGAAAGTCAGTGTGCGAATGGCAATTTGCTTTCCAAAGGTAATTACATTGCCAATGCCAAAGGTTGCGCCGGCATTAACACGGTCCAGATAAAGATTCTATATGGCAATCTTGAATCAGATGCCAAAATCAATGTTGACTGGGGAATTCCAGGAGGAACTATCGATCAATATGATTATACAAGCGATAATGAAGGAGCTGCCGGATCATTCGAAAAAGATCTAACAAAAATTTACCCGAAAAAAGGAGGCATTGTACTTATACCATTCGCATTTGG
>Ga0196965_1001082_pt1 | contig 11481 bp, 9 predicted proteins | sample S1_20metaG_FD_148668 | JGI IMG/M metagenome (GOLD analysis project Ga0196965, IMG submission 148668) | Soil microbial communities from Anza Borrego desert, Southern California, United States - S1_20 | ecosystem: Environmental > Terrestrial > Soil > Desert | place: USA: California | collected... | reverse complement strand
CACCCACTCGCTGAGTAAATGACGAATACCTTATCCTTATGCGATAAGAATTGCGGACCTTCATTGACATCCACGTGAGGAGGATTATTAGGATCATTAGGAATGTCACCATGGCGCTCCCATTCGTATTTCGGCGAGGAAATTTTCACCCTTTTGCCGTCTATAGTCCATGGGTTTTTAAGCTTTGCAATATAAATATCCTGACGGCCATTAACATCCCCTTCCCATCCAGACCATATCATGTAAAGTTGATTTTTATGCCGGAAAACCGATCCATCTATGGCCCACTTATCTGTTTTATCTGAAATTTTCCCTTTGAACACCCACTCTCCTGACAAAGGATCTGAAGAAGAATTTTCCAGGACATACATCCTGTGGTTTTCATTTTTTCCATTATCAGCGGCAAAATAAACATACCATTTCCCATCAATAAAATGTATTTCCGGTGCCCAAATTTCTTTCGAGTACATGGTATTTGCCGGTGGCGTCCAAATGTTTTTCCTTTCAGCATTCTCCAGATCGGAAAGATCCTTTGTTTTCCATATATCAATCCGGTTTCCTAAAGTATTAGTGTAATAATAATATCCGTCCTTGTAAATACTCCAGGGATCGGCACCGGAAGGAAGCAAGGGATTTGTAAAGGTTTCCTGCGCATAGACTGATGTTGAAAGAAGCCACAAAAGGAAGAAGATCATGCCGCGTTCTATTTTCACTGGGTTCATTGTTTCGGGTTAAAAGTTTTGATTTGATAAATTCGGGGACTTTAACTAAAAAAGACAGGCACAACCTAAGGGTAGTTATCCCCAATTATGCCTGTCCTGGTAACAAAGTATTAATTATGATTAAGCTTTTTAATTAACTCTACTTCATCCTGTCGGTATGGAGTGCCATCTTTTCTGAAAACATCATGAAACCACTCAACCGGCTGACTGCCGTCGGCAATTGGCGTATCCCATTGGTAAATGGTGTTGCTCTTCCCTGAAACCAAGCCCCAGTTGATGGCACCAACGTTGTGATCTTTTAACATTGGTAAAATGTTAGAAAACCTGCTGTTTCTCGTCCGGGCCATATACTCGGTGCAGATCATTGGCTTTCCATGGCTTTTAAGAAGTTCCATAACCCTTCGGTGCCATCTTTCATCTTCGTAATCGTGATAAGTAATTATATCAGAATTGGCCGCCTGAAAAGCATTCAATTTTTCAAAATCCCATGCCCATAATCCGGCAGATATTGGTTGTTGGGGGTTGACTTCACGAGCCCACTGAAATACTTTTTTCAACAACGGTAACGACTTTTCTCTCTTACCACTATTGCCCGGTTCATTATATAAATCCCAAAGCAAAATTCTTTCATCCTTAGCAAAAGCAGTCATTACATCCTTCACGTATTTTTCCAATTGGGGAAAAAGGGTAGAATCGCTGGAAAGCGGCTGTCCAGGATCTTGTACCCAACCTGAATTATGTACGCCTGGTTTTGGCTCCGGCTGTTTACCTGCTACCGGAATCTTATTCCAACAATCATCAAAAAAGACAAAAATAGTTTTGATTTTATGTTTATCCGCAATTGAAAGGTATTGATCCATTCTCTTTTTAAAACCTTCAGGATCTTGTTTCCAGGCTACACTGTGAAGGTATACCCTCATCGTATTGAACCCAATATTTTCTGCCCATCCTAATTCCTTATCAATGGTAGCAGGATCAAAGGTTTCTGCCTGCCACATTTCCAACTGGTTTATTGCATTACTTGGAAGGAAATTAGCCCCTGTGATCCAGTCGTGTTGCTGGTACCAGGCATGTGCTTTTTCTGCCGACCAAACCTGGCCAGGTTGAGTTTTGTTTTTAGATTTCTGGGAATACCCGTCAAAACACACGATTGTAAATAAAAGGAGGAATAAAACCTGTGTTTTTAGAAAAGGCAACTGATTTTTGTATTTCATTAGCATAATTATTTGGGGTATTGATATTTATTTCGTTTTAACAACAGTTTAATTTTATCTAAATTTTCCTTGACGTATTGGAATACCAGTAATACAAAAAATCCCTTTGTCAGGGACTATTTAATGTTCTTCTAAATCAAATTCTATTGAATGGCAATTGAAATGTTTGCCGATTTAGTTTACGCTGAATACTGATAAAAACCTATTTTTCTAAATTAAAGACTTGCTTTAACATAAGGTTGTCACATCCACTTTTTAATTTTGATAGACCAGGATTAAAATTATTCCGTTTTTTTACCACATCAATAACATTTTTAAATCTTTCCAATGGAAGTAAATAAAGGAATTGAAACTTTTTATGCCAGAACGAGAAAGGAATGGCGGAATTGGCTTAAAGAAAACTGCCAGTCAAAAAAAGAAGTATGCCTGATTCTTTATAATAAAATAAGTGAAAAAGAATCTGTCAGCTATGCAGAGGCCGTTGAAGAAGCTTTATGTTTCGGTTGGATCGATTCATTGACAAATAAAAGAGATGCGGAAAGTCGTTATCAGCGATTTTCACCCCGTAAACCCAAGAGCAATTGGAGTAAATCAAACATTGAAAGGGTAGAAAAATTAATAAAAGAAGGACTAATGACCGAGCACGGGCAGAAGTTAATTGATTTTGCAAAAGAAACAGGAAAGTGGGGCGTTGATAAAATGTCCTGAACTATCATGAATGTGATTTAATTGAAACCATATGGGAAAAGCAACTCATACTTATCACCTGAATCACAGATAATCACAGTTCAAGATGATAGATACTGAAAAAAATTCGGCAGGATGACCCGTGGTTTAAGAAAAAAGAAAAGTAACATTGGCAAAAGGAATACGGCGTCTCCTAACATGCGGTACCTTTCGTGATATTTAAAATAATCCCCTTTCAACAGGATCAATAAAAGGAGGGCATTCATTATCAGAAAGATTATTTCAACAAGGATAAACTTAAAGTCCGGGGAAGAATATAAAGCAAAAGCGGCGATTAAAAAATTAAGGATTATTAAGCCGTATAAAAGGTATTTTGTGTTTTTTTCTCCCAATGCCCTCGCAAATGACGTTTGTTTTTCTTTTTCATCTTTGGCTATTTCAAATAAGGAGAACTCGATAAGGTTAATGCATGCCAGAAGAAATACTTGTATAAGGGAAATGACGACGGCAAAGGTTATTCCGAGAAACGCAGTACTTAAGGCGCAAATAGATACTCCAAAAGTATAAATCAAGGCTATTCCGAATTCCTTAAGGATGAATGGGGAGACTTTAAATTCAAATAATTTAACCAGGGAAAAGTGCAAGGTGACCAGCACAAATCCAACACAGCCCAGGTAAATGGTGAGGGGATAGAGATAATAAATGATTGAAAAGGAAGTTATAATGGCTATAATAATCCATGCTAAAAGGATTGTTTGAAAATTCTCCTGATGGAAGCGATGCCTTGGAATTACCGCCTGAATTTTTATTTTCTTTGCATCAATTAAATGATCCAGCGTATAGATCAACCATACAACCAGGGAAAGTGATATTAAGGAAGGAATATAGATGGCCTGTCCTGTTAAAATATAAAAAAGTATTGAACAGGCAGCGGCTCCAATGGCAACATCAATACTCAGATTCTGGATTGTTTGATACAAATTTTTAAAGCGACTCAATGAAAATAAATAATTAAAATGTACAATTGTAAAAAAAAATATTTTATAAGTTTGAAACTTCTTAATTTAAAGCCAGTATAAGTACTACGTTTAAATAAACCGCAAATTTGCATTATTTAGATAAATCTCTAAAAGTTAAATGAACACTCAAGGATCTAATGATTTCAACAGCCAGGCTGAGGAAAGCAAAAAACAATCTAATAGCATAAAAGTATTAACCGTTTTAGTCGTAATTCTTGTCATCGCTATTGGATTTCTGATATACTCCAACATGCAATTACGAAATGAAGTAGAAGATCAATCCCAAAAAATTGTAACAAAAGACTCAGATGTAGTTCAAAAGACGAAGGAACTTGATGAGTTAAGATTAGAATTTGAAAGGGTAAGGGAAGAAAGAGAAGCATTGGGGTTAAATAATGATTCACTAAATCTTCAGATTCAGGATCTGGACAAAACAATAGCACAGTTAAAAAGAACAGGTACAGCGAACGCTAAGAAACTAAGAGAGCTAGATGCTTTGGTGGCTTCATTGAGAGCAGATCTGGCACAAAAAGATGAGCAGATCGCCCAGCTGACTTCCGAAAGAGATACTTTAAGGGTGAATGTTGATAGACTTGACAGGGAACGAACCATGTTGAGGGATACCATCACAACCCTTAGCTCTACCAAAGAAAGACTGCAAAGTAAAGTAGATGTCGGTTCTGTTCTTGAAGCGCAGAATGTTAAAGTGTCTGTAATTAACAAAAGAGGTAAAGAAAAAGATACCAAAAGATTCCGTTCTAAAATTATTGACAAAGTTAAAGTTGACTTTACCTTAGACGAAAACAAGGTTACCGATGCAGGTTCAAAAGACATTATGATAAGTGTTATTGAACCCAGTGGCGCTACACTTTATGACCTTGCCAATGGAGGCGGAATCTTCGATGCTGACGGTAAAAAGGCTTATTTCAGCGCAAAAGAAACCATTAACTATAACAATGAAAAAATGGACGTATCAGTTCTATACGATAAAGGTATGCCATTTGAAAAAGGAAAACACATTGTAGAGGTATATGCTGATGGTCATAAAATCGGTGAAAGTTCTTTCCAGGTAAAATAAAATAAATAAAAAATATCTAAAAAAGGCCTGATAATTCAGGCCTTTTTTGATTAATTTGGTTTTTTGTTGAGATGAAGAATTGTAAATTTTTTCCTTAATAAGTGATTATTAATAACCTATAACCTATTTAAATATGCCCTCTTTTGATATCGTGAATAAGGTGGATGCGCAGACACTGGACAATGCTATAAATACAGCAAAAAAGGAAATTTTAAACCGCTTTGATTTCAGAGATTCTAAAAGCACCATTGATCTGGATAAAAAGAGCAATACTGTCCATATTGTAAGTGAAAATTCTATGAAAATCGATGCCATAATGGACACTATTCTTACCAGAATGGCTAAACAGGGCTTAGACATAAAATGTCTTGATGCCGGGGAAGAAGAATATTCTTCAGGAAATATGGTTAAAAAAGACGTTAAAGTAAGGAGTGGTATTGAAAAAGAAGACGCAAAAAAGCTTATTAAAATAATAAAAGATTCTAATTTAAAGGTTCAGGCCTCAATAATGGATGACCAGGTAAGGGTTACCGGTAAGAAGATTGATGATTTACAGAGCGTAATTGCTTTACTGAGAAAAAGCAACTTTCAACTTCCCCTTCAGTTTGTAAATATGAAAAGCTGATTTATTTACCACGGAGATAGCGGAGGTTTACACAGTTATTTAGATACTACCGGAAATTTTCTCTGTGTATCTCCAATTTCCCCGTTTCCTCCGTGGTTAAATGTTGAAATTTAATTTGCTAATAGCTTCCTTCCTCTACTTCTCCCAATTCTCCTTTTTCTGCCGCTTTTTTAAGTTTTTTGTTTGCGTAAATAGCCACTTCTACTCTTCTATTTTCTTGTTTTCCCATTTCCGTATCATTGGCAGCAACGGGTTGAAGTTCGCCATAACCTTCAGTTACCAATCTGCCATTCTTCACGCCAAGTTCATTTAAGTAGTCAGATACTGATTTTGATCTTCTTTCGGACAAGAGTCGATTGTACTCTTCGGTTCCGGTGTTGTCTGTATGACCTTCAATCAACACTTCAGTATCGTCATATTTCTTCAGTGTTTCAGCCAATTGATTTAAATTGTCTTTTGCCGCTTGTCTTAGTCCTGCGGAATTTACATCAAAGAGAATTCCTGAATCGAAGGTAATTTTGATGCCTTCTCCCACTCTTTCAATTTTCGCATTCTCCCCAATATCATCCTTTAATTCTTCTGCTTGTTTGTCCATATACCTTCCGATAAGTGCTCCTGCCGCTCCGCCTACTGTAGCGCCAATTATAGCTCCGGCTGCAGTACTTCCGGTTTTACTTCCGATAACTCCACCAACAGCTCCACCAGCCCCGGCGCCGATAATTCCGCCTTTGGTGGTTTTGTTCATATTGCTGCAGCTAAAAGTGAAAACGACCGCAAGCATTATGATAAATATTTTCTTAAAATCTTTCATCGTTAGTTTTGATTTAGGTTAAACGTTTACTGTATAATACTAAAAGAAATGGGTTAAGGTTGCGGGGAGGATGGAGCCAAGGAGATGGAAGATCGAAGTGTACGTTCTCAACACCTGAATAAACGGTGACTGTTTTATGAGCTTTTACTTTTGGGGCGAACATGGATTGATTCCTAGCTCGTTAATTTCTGTTTCATCCTTCCACGCCACCCACTTCATGCTTCCAACCTTTTTCTTACTTTTACCATGTGAAAGCAGAGATAACTCCGTACGTATTAAAATTTAAATTTGAAGCGGGCACTTCAAGAGGGGTGCTTACTGAAAAGAAAACCTGGTTTATCACAGTTTATGAGAATTCACTTAAAGGAATAGGTGAATGTGGCCCGCTAAAGGGGTTAAGCACGGACGACAGAATAGATTTTGAAGATAAGCTTTTTGACATTTGTAATAAGCTTCATCAATATTCAATGCCCGCGACCGAAGCAGAATGTCTGGATCTTGCAGGAAATATTGTTCCTGATGAATTACCATCAGTGCGTTTTGGTGTTGAAACTGCCTTACTCGATTTATTGAATGGAGGAAAAAAAATAATCTTCGATAATGCTTTTAGTAAAGGGAATCAGTCTATTCCTATAAATGGCTTAATCTGGATGGGGAAAAAGGACTTTATGCTGGAGCAGATAAAGCATAAGTTAAAGGAGGGCTACAGTTGTTTAAAAATGAAAATTGGTGCCATTAATTTTCAGCAGGAATGTGAATTGCTTGAATTTATCAGAAATCAATTTAGTGAAAGCGAGTTGGCTTTACGGGTAGATGCCAATGGCGCTTTTACTTTTGAAGAAGCCAAAGAGAAACTAAAAATATTAAGGCAATATGGCATTCATTCTATAGAACAGCCGATAAAAGCCAAACAGCTAAAAGAAATGGCTGAGCTGGTAAAATTAAACCTGCTGCCCATAGCTCTGGATGAAGAACTTATTGGTATCCATACTACGGAGCAAAAGGTCGAATTACTGGAAATAATAAACCCACCTTATATAATTCTAAAGCCGACTTTGGTTGGAGGAATTAGATCGTGCCGGGAATGGATAAATCTTGCAGAAGAAAGGAATATTGCCTGGTGGATTACCTCTGCCCTTGAATCAAATACCGGGTTAAATGCCATCGCTCAATTTACCGCAGAATATGATATCAAAATTCCACAAGGGTTGGGGACGGGACAGTTGTATCGGAACAATGTGGAGTCTGGGCTGACAATAAAGCGAGGGGCATTGTATTGTAAAATCGGATAGAAATGCGGTTGTTTCTCATAACCCTCCAAGGGTTTCAAACTCTTGGAGGGTTAGTTTCTTAAGCCAAATAATCCCTGATCAATATATCTTCCACCTTTTTCATCCCAATGCTTCCTTTTTCTTCAAACAGGAATAAATTAGGGCTTTTTCGTATTGCAGGCATTTTAGGATCAATAATAAATTTGGGCACTTCTTCCGCAACATAATCAACTAATCCTGCTGCAGGATAAACGACCAGGGAAGTCCCAACCACAATAAATATTTCTGCTTTCAGGGTTTCCTCCACCGCAACTTCCATCATCGGAACCATTTCTCCAAACCAGACAATATGAGGACGTAATTGAGAACCTCGTTCACACTTATCACCTTCCTTTAACTCCCAGCCTTCCATATTGTAAACCAGTCGTTCATCCAAAGTGCTTCTGCATTTAAATAATTCTCCATGAAGGTGAATTACCTTTGATGAGCCAGCTTTTTCATGCAAGTTGTCTACATTTTGAGTGACGATAGTAACATCAAAATGCTTTTCAAGTCTGGCCAGAATCCGATGTCCTTCATTGGGTTGTGCCGTTAAAGCTTGTTTTCTTCGCTGGTTATAAAAATCAAGAACCAAGGCCTGGTTTTTTCTCCAGCCTTGAGGGGACGCAACTTCCATTACATCATGTCCTTCCCATAAACCATCTGCATCACGAAAGGTGGCTATTCCGCTTTCAGCGCTTATTCCGGCTCCTGTTAAGACTACAATTTTTTTCATTTGTGAATATTTTACCACAGGGAACACAAAGAAACACGGAGAACTTAGAGGATAAAAATATCTCAGTGTCCTTAGGAAAATCCCTGGGCTCTCTGTGGTTAGTTTTCATACTTTCTATAAAATACGAAGGACTTCAAATCATGGAGATCTGAAGTCCTTCAAACTTTATAATAATTGAACCTATTTTTTCAATACAATCTCTTTTTTTACCTCATGCTGAATCATAGATTCTGCATCATGGTTATCCGCTTTGATCTCAGAAATATGCGGAGCTATAATTAAAGAAATGATGGACATCAATTTAATAAGGATGTTCATTGACGGTCCGGAAGTATCTTTGAAAGGGTCACCTACGGTATCTCCTGTTACGGAAGCTTTGTGGGCATCAGAACCTTTATATTCCATCTTGCCATTGATCATTACTCCTTTTTCAAAAGATTTTTTTGCATTGTCCCACGCGCCGCCGGCATTAGATTGGAAAATTGCCATTAAAACTCCTGATAAAGTAACTCCGGCCAACAATCCTCCCAATACTTCCGGCCCGAAAATAAAACCTACAACTACAGGTGTAATCAAAGCAAGAGCGCCTGGCATGATCATTTCCCTGATAGCAGCTTGAGTAGAGATGGCAACGCATTTTTCGTACTCAGGCTTGGTTGTACCTTCCATGATACCTTTGATTTCTCTGAATTGTCTTCTTACCTCATTAACCATAGCCATTGCTGCTCTTCCAACCGCGCTCATGGCCAGGGCAGAGAACAAGAAAGGGATCATTCCACCAACAAACAATCCGGCAAGCACATTTGCTTTGTAAATGTCAATGGCATCAATACCTGCAATACCAACAAATGCTGCAAATAATGCTAACGAAGTCAAGGCAGCAGAAGCAATTGCAAATCCTTTTCCTGTTGCAGCGGTAGTATTTCCTACTGCATCTAAAATATCTGTTTTTTCACGAACCTCTTTCGGTAAATGACTCATTTCTGCTATTCCACCTGCGTTATCGGCAATTGGTCCGAAAGCATCAATAGCGAGTTGCATGGCGGTAGTTGCCATCATTCCAGCAGCAGCCATGGCCACACCGTACAAGCCTGCAAAGTAAAAAGAAATATAAATACCACTTGCTAAAACAATCATCGGAAGCGCGGTAGACATCATTCCCACACTAAGACCTGCAATAATATTTGTTGCAGCGCCTGTTGACGATTGTTGAACAATTGAGTTCACAGGTCCTTTTCCCATTGAACAATAGTACTCTGTGATTATACTGATTAAAGTTCCCACTACAAGTCCTGTAACAACTGCAAGGAAAACTCCGGTAGAAGTGAATTCATAACTTCTTAAAGTCATTGTTTCAGGAAGCATCCATTGAATAAGGAAATAAACAGAAATACCTGTAAGTATTACAGAAACCCAATTCCCTAAATTTAAAGCGCCTTGTACTTTCGCGGCGGTAGCGCTGGAATCATCGGAGATTTTAACAAGGAAAGTAGAAACTATTGAAAATAATGTTCCTAGTCCGGCAACAATCATTGGAAGTAGGATAGGGGACATGCCTCCGAAATTGTCGTTTACAGATATTTCTCTTCCCAATACCATAGAGGCAAGGATTGTGGCAACAAAAGAACCAAATAAATCAGCGCCCATACCGGCTACATCTCCTACATTATCTCCTACATTGTCAGCAATAGTGGCAGGGTTTCTCGGATCATCTTCAGGAATACCTGCTTCTACCTTACCTACCAGGTCAGCGCCTACGTCAGCAGCTTTTGTATAAATACCTCCACCAACACGTGCAAACAAGGCAATGGATTCAGCACCAAAAGAGAAGCCCGTCAGAACTTCCAAGGTTCTTTCCATCTCCAAGCTATCGGCAGCAGCTTCAGGAGCGAATATCGCTTTTAATATAATAAATAATCCACCCAGACCTAATACAGCAAGACCGGCTACACCCATTCCCATTACAGAACCTCCTGCAAAGGAAACTTTCAATGCTTTGGATAAACTTGTTTTGGCAGCTTGTGCCGTTCTGACATTGGCTTTGGTTGCGATTCTCATCCCGATAAAACCTGCCAAAGCTGAGAATACTGCTCCTATGATAAAGGAAATTATTATAACAGGAGAAGATTTTTCACTGGACATTCCTAAATAGAGCAGGAATAAACTCGCAAGGATTACAAAGTAGGTGAGTACTTTATATTCCGCTTTTAAAAAGGCCATAGCACCTTCTGCTATATAACCTGAAATTTCCTTCATTCTGGCATCTCCCGAATCTTGTTTTACTACCCACGCAGACTTTATCGCAGTAAATAAGAGGGCTATAATTCCAAAGATAGGAATCAGATAAACTATTTCGCTCATGTGTAATTATTTAGGCCGCAAATATAAAATTTCAAATTAGAATATAAAACTTTTGAAATTGGCAAATTAAAAAAATTGGCGTGGGCGCAAACAAGAAGAAGGAGCGAGAAGAGATTAGCTGTTAGCCGTCAGCGGTTAGCCTTTTCAATATCTAATTTTTTATCCACAATGAAACCTTTCAGGCATTCTGAAAAGAAACTTGCTTGAAGTTTCTTTCAATGCGTTTTTTGCCCAGCAGGGGGGAATTGATGGTCATCATAATTCAGGATAAAAGATGCTGAAATAAATTCAGCAGGACGTACTGCTTGGGAAGAGGTTGTCTTAAAAGTAGGATTTCCCTTTTACTGAATTTGTTTCAATACCTTAGATATTAATTAAAAAATACCTTAAAGATCCCTAAATAAATCAGGGAAGACTTTTTGGACAGCCTCTTATGAAAATTCGGTCCCCTTCCATAAATTCCGGTTCAGACCACGGATGCCCTTACTTTTTCTTCTTCACAAACTTGCCTTTTTTCTCGGGAGCTTTGGCAGACAATTCTAAACATTCTGCTAACGTCAATGATTTTGGGTCTTTTCCTTTAGGGATCTTTACATTCTGCTTGCCGACGGCTATATAAGGTCCCCATCGACCATTAAGAACTTTAATGTCCGGGTTTTCGTCAAAGACTTTGATCACTTTTTCTGAATCAGCTTTTCTCTTGTTATGAATGATCTCAATGGCTCTTTCTTCGGTAACGGAAAGAGGGTCATCTTCTTTCCCTAATGAATAGAATTGATTGTTATGACGAATATAAGGGCCAAATCTTCCGACAGCCGCAACCATTGGTTTATCTTCCAGTAAACCTATCTCTCTGGGGAGTTTGAAAAGCTCCAGCGCATCTTCTACGGTGATGCTTTCAATGAATTGACCTTTTTT
>Ga0196965_1001081_pt1 | contig 11487 bp, 11 predicted proteins | sample S1_20metaG_FD_148668 | JGI IMG/M metagenome (GOLD analysis project Ga0196965, IMG submission 148668) | Soil microbial communities from Anza Borrego desert, Southern California, United States - S1_20 | ecosystem: Environmental > Terrestrial > Soil > Desert | place: USA: California | collected... | reverse complement strand
AAGGCCCGCGCATCGGCCTCCGCCTCGGCCACCACGGCGCCGGCCTCGAAGGCATCGCCGTCGCGCAGTCTGACGCTCACCGCGGCGGCCGGATCGAGGGCCAGCAGGGCCAGCCGCACGCAATCGATCCCGGCCAGCACGCCCGGCTGGCGCGCCGCGAAGGCGGCCCGCATGCGCGACCCCTCGGGAATACAGGCCTGGGCCGTGATGTCGCCGGCCCGGCCAAGGTCCTCGGCCAGCGCCCCGCGCACCACCGGTTCGATCAACAGGTCGGGCAGTCGCCGGATCATGGTCGCCTCGCTCATTCGGCGATGGCCGGAATTCGGGCCCGCAGGCGGGTATGCCGGGCTTCGGGCGCGGCGGCGGGAAAGTCCGTGCGCCAGTGGCCGCCCCGGCTCTCGCGGCGCGCCAGCGCGGCCTCGACGATCAGCCGGGCGGCGACCAGCGGCGGCGCGTCCGGCGTCCGCGCCTCCAGCCGATCCAGAACCGCCAGCGCGCCGGTCAGGGCCGTCGCGTCGCGCATCACGCCCGCCTCGGCGCTCATGGTGCGGCGCAGGAGGGCGAGGTCCGCCGGCGGCAGGTCGGCGGAGGGGCGCGCGGCGAGGGTCGCCCCGGAGCCGGCGCGCGCCTCGGCGGCCGCCCGCCCCGTGCGGCGTCCGAAGGCGGCGGCCTCGAGCAGGGAGTTGGAGGCCAGGCGGTTGGCGCCGTGGACGCCGGTGGCGGCGCATTCGCCGACGGCGAACAGGCCCTCGAGCGTGGTGCGGCCGTCCGGTCCGGCGGCGATCCCGCCCATGTGGTAGTGGGCCGCCGCCGCCACCGGGATCGGCGACTCGCGCGGGTCCAGCCCGGCCCGCATGCAGGCGGCGAAGACGGCCGGGAAATCGTGCTTGAAAGCCGGACCGATGGCCATGCGGGCGTCGAGGAACGCGCCCCGCCCGTCGGCCCGCGCAGCATGCACCGCCCGGGCCACGACATCGCGGGACTGCAGGTCGGCGTCGTCGGCCCCGCCGAGCAGGAAGCCTCCCTGCCCGTCGATCAGCCGGGCGCCCTCGCCCCGTAGCGCCTCGGTGGCCAGCGGCATCGGGTCGAGGCCGACGTCGATCGCGGTGGGGTGGAACTGGACGAATTCGGGATCGAGGATCTCGGCGCCCGCGCGATACGCCAGCGCCATGCCCTCGCCCAGCAGGGCGGCCGGGGTGGTGGTCCGGGCATACAGGCCGCCGGCGCCGCCGGTCGCCAGCACCACGGCGGGCGCCAGCACCTCGACCAGCCGTCCGTCGCGTTCGATCAGGGCGCCGCGGACCCGGCCGGTCGCGTCCTGGATCAGGCCACGCAGGCGGCCGTCTTCCCACACCTCGATGTGTGAGGCCGCGCGTGTCGCTGCGACCAGCGCCGACAGAATGGCCCGGCCCGCGCCGTCGCCGCCGACCCGCGCCACCCGGGGCTTCGAATGCGCCGCCTCGAGACTGACGGCGAACCCGCCGGTTGAATCGCGGTCGAACGGCGCGCCGAGCGCGGCCAGCCACTCGACCGTAGCGCGGCCGTCGGCCGTCATCAGGCGGGCGGCCGGCGCATTGACCAGCCCCGCCCCGGCGGCCTGCGTATCGGCGGCGTGCAGCGCGGGGGCGTCCGTCTCCGACAGGGCGGCCGCCACCCCGCCCTGCGCCCAGGCCGAGGAACAGGCCTGCAGCAGCGGCGCCGGGGTGACCACGAGAACCCTGCGCGGCGCGGCCTCCAGCGCGGCCGAGAGCCCCGCCAGCCCGCCGCCGATGATCAGCGGTCCGTCATGGTCGATGCGGCTCAACGGCCGAACTCGAAGAAGCGCGCGCCCAGCGACAGGGCCTCGGGCAGCGAGCTCGACACCGGCATCAGGGCGGCCAGCGCCACCCCGGCGCAGGCCGCCGTCGTCAGCAGGAACAGGCCGACGCTCCGCCCCGACTCGCCAAGCGTCAGCGGGCGCCCGTCGGGTCGCCACGCGCCGCGTCGCAGGTGACCTATCAGGGCGAGGGCGAGGAAGATGGCGAACGGCCAACTGCCATTGGTCACGCCCCAGATCACGACCACCGCCCCGATCAGAGCCACCGTCACCTTCTCAAGCATCGGGTGGATGCGGGCGAGCACCGGACCCAGCGCCTTGGCCCCGTCGAGGGGCGGGGCCGGGGCCAGATTGACCAGATTGATGAAGGCGATGATGAAGACGCCGTTCAGCCACATCGCCTGACCGGTGGCGATGAACAGGGCGAAGAAGGGGATGGCGGCCAGCAGGCCGAACGCGGGGCCGGCCAGCGAGACGAGCACGCCGTGCCACTCGCTTTGCGGCAGACGCTGGCTCTTCGCCACGCCGCCAAGGAAGGGGATGATGTAGATCTTCGCCGGTCCCATGCCGAGGCGGTTCATGGCCAGGACGTGGCCGTATTCGTGCACCAGCAGGCCCCAGATCGCGGCGACGGCGATGATCCAGCTGTCCGTGAAATACCAGATGAACCCGCCCAGCAGCAGCGTCGATATCACGGCCCAGACCGGATGCTGGCCCTTGTCCAGCGGCGGTTCGGCGACGCGTGCGGGATCGGCGGCGGTCGAGGCCGGGGCCGGGGTGGGGGCGACGTCCTCAGGGCGCGGGTCCCAGGGACCCGGCGGACGGGGGGCGTTGGTTTCGGTCATGCCCGTGAAGTGGCCTTTTCCGACCTGAGCCACAAGGCCAGGACCGCGAGAAGCCGGAGGGTCTTGGGGTCCACCGTGGCGAAGGCGCGGACCGGCGGGACGTAGTGCATCAGATCAGCTCCACCGCCACATGATGCCGGGCCTTGACCAAATCGTACCGCGCCGGGATCGCCGGGGGTGGTAGATCGATCATGCGCTGCACCGCCAGCCGGGCCCGCTCGGCCATTTCTTCCGGCACGGTAACCTCGAACTGCATGTCCACCAGGCAGTCGCGGATGTTCTCGAGCGTGATCCGCTTCATGTGCGGGCACAGGTTGCACGGGCCGATGAACTGCACCCCGGGAACGTCTCCGGCGACGTTGGAGGCCATCGAGCATTCGGTGATCATCACCACCTGCTTCGGCCGGCGCGCCGTGACGTGGTCGATCATTGCCGCGGTCGAGCCGGCGAAGTCCGAAGCCGCAAGCACATCCTCCGGGCACTCCGGATGGGCGAGGATTTCGGCGCCCGGCCAGGCCGCGCGCATCTCGGCGATGTCGTCGGCCGTGAAGCGCTCGTGCACCTCGCAGCGGCCCTTCCAGGCGATGATGCCGACCGTCGTCTGGGCCGCGACGTTGCGGGCGAGGTATTCGTCGGGGATCAGGATGACCCGATCGACGCCCCATTCCCGGGCCGCCCATTCCACCACCTGCACGGCGTTGGCGCTGGTGCAGCAGATGTCCGTCTCCGCCTTCACGTCAGCCGTGGTGTTGACGTAGGTGACCACCGGCAGGCCCGGATAGCGCTGCTTGATCAGCCGCACGTCCGCGCCCGTGATCGAGGCCGCCAGAGAGCAGCCCGCCCGCAGGTCGGGGATCAGCACCGTCTTTTCCGGCGACAGGATCTTCGAGGTCTCGGCCATGAAGTGCACGCCAGCCTGGACGATCACTTTCGCTTTCGACTTCGCCGCCTCTTTCGCCAGCCCGAGGCTGTCGCCGACGTAGTCGCCCACGCCGTGAAAGATCTCCGGGGTCATGTAGTTGTGGGCCAGAATGACCGCGTCGCGCTCGCGCTTCAGCTGGTTGATCTCATGGATCAGCGCCGCCTGCGCCGGCCACTCCAGCGGTGTGACGTGATCCTTGACCTTGGCCCAGACCGGCGCAGTTTCCTGCGCCAGTTCCCTTGACAATCCGAACGCGCCGTCCGCCATCGCCCTGTCCTTTTGCTCGATATGAGCAAATTAGAAGTCCGAAGAACGGCGGAGACCGTGACGACCATCCGCCGGCTTATGCTCAGTTTCAGCATAAGTGGGGATAATCTAGGCCGATGATGGAGGAATGCAAGGCCTCCCACATCGAAAGGCGATCAGACCGCGACGCCCTCATGGCGCAGCAGCCAGCGCTTGCGCTCCAGCCCGCCAGCGTAGCCGGTCAGGGCGCCGCTCGCCCCGATCACCCGATGGCAGGGCACGATGACGGCGACGGGGTTCTGGCCGTTGGCGAGGCCCGCGGCGCGCACGGCCCGGGGCGAGCCGACAGCGGCGGCGAGCTGGCCGTAGCTGCGCGTCTCGCCGGCCGGGATCGCGCGCAGCGCCGCCCAGACGGTGCGCTGGAAGTCGGTGCCTCCGGTCTTCACTGCAACCCCGTCCAGCGCCCGAACCTCGCCCGAGAAATACGCCTCCACGGCCCGACGCACGGTCTGTGGCGCGCGTGCTTCCGCAAGGGTGAAGCCGGGGCTGTGACGGCCAAGCAGCCGCATCATCCGCGCCTCGAAGTCGGAAAAATCAAGGGCCCGGACGGCGCCCTCCCCGTCCGTGACCAGCAGGACTTCGCCGACCGGTGTGGCGACCCGGTCGAGGGTCAGGGTTTCAGGCAGCGCGTTTCGCATCGGTCTTCTCCATCAGGTCCGCGCCGGCGATCCCGGCCATGGCCAGGTGCAGGGCGCCATAGGCTCGCCACGGCCGCCAGCACCCGGCGCGCGCGGCGAGGGCTTCGTCGTGCAGGCGGTCGTTCGGCGGCTCCGCGCCGTCGTCAATCCAGTGGCCCGGCAGCCTCAGGCCGGGCCGTTGCGCCACCAGCGGCTCCAGCATCGGGTCGGCCGAGAGGTCGCGGCCGATGGCGTCGGGGTCGGCAGATAGATCGAACACCCGCCGCACACGCGCCAGCACGCCGGGCAGAGCCTTCAGGTCGGCGGCCTCGACGCAGACCGAGACGCGGCCAGGCTCGGCCGGCTCGACGGTGACCGAGCCTTCGGCGCCGTCGACATCGCTCGTCAGCGCCCGCGACCATTTGCGGCCCCCAACCGTGTCGCCGCGCGCTGACAGGGCCGCGAACATGGCGTCCCAGTCGTAGGGCGTCCGGTAGGACAGGCTCAGGCGCACCCCGCCCTCGTGCACCTTCTCGCCGCGTCTGCGCAGGGCCGAGGGCGGGCGGTCGTACAGGGCCTGAAAGGTCTCGTTGAAGCGGCGCACGCTGCCGAAACCGGAGGCCAGCGCCACCTGGGCCATCGATAGATCGGTCTGGTGGATCAGCGCCTTGGCCAGCAGCACCCGACGGGTCTGGGCCACGCTGACCGGGGCCGCGCCGAGGTGCTGGCGGAACAGGCGGCGCAGGTGGCGTTCGCCGACGCCGAGACGGCCGGCCAGTGCATCCACGTCGCCCTCGTCCAGAGCCCCCGCCTCGATCAGCGTCAAGGCACGACTGACGGTGTTGGAGGTGCCGCGCCACGCGCCCATGTCGGGCGCCGTCTCGGGGCGGCAGCGCAGGCAGGCGCGGAAGCCGGCCTCCTCGGCGGCGGCGGCCGAGACGACGAAGAACATGTTCTCCCGCTTGGGCGTGCGGGCCGGGCAGACCGGGCGGCAGTAGATTCCGGTGGTCTTCACACAGCCGAAGAAGCGTCCGTCGAAGCGGGCGTCCCGCGTCAGCACCGCGCGGTAGCAGGCCTCCTGATCGAGTTCGCGGACGTTTTCCATGGCGGCAGGATGGGCCTCGGCGGCGTGAGAGTCTCGCGGTTTTCGGACATTGCCGTGCCTTCGTCTCCGAAGTCCCCGAAGTCGTCAGGACGCGTCTCCGAATTCCACGGAATTCCGTAGCCGAATTCTCACCCGGCCCGCGGATCGATCGGCAGCCCCGCCGCCTGCCGCGCCTTCATGGTCCTGAGCCAGCCGTGCAGGGCCTCGCAGTCGAGCCCGTGCATCATCAGCCGGTACCCCGCCTGCAACGTCGACAGCGCCACCATCGGATGGCCGTTCTTGATAAAATTCAGATGGTAGTCCGTGCCCAGGATGCGGGCGATGTAGATGGCCACCGTCTCGTCCAGCTGCAGCGAATGGGCCGCCCGCACGAAGTCGTTCCTCGGCAGCATCAGGGCGTAGAGCGGCGTGTAGAACTCCACCGCCGTCTGCACGTCGATCCGGTTCAGCAGCCCGGTCGGAAAGCTCTCGAAAGCCGGGAACGCATCCGAGATCATCGAGAAATCCAGCCTCTCCGCCGGCATGATCTCCCGCCCCTCGGCCCGCAGCCGCTGGTTCAGCTCGATGATGAAGTTGAAGACGTTCAGGTCGTGCTGGAGAAACAGGTTATTCTCGATGTCTTTCAAGCGCGTGGGCCGCAGCGGATGGCTGGAGATGTCGGCGGCGCCGGCATTGACCCGCATGAAGGCGAGCAGCTCCGTCCCGACATGGAAGTGGCGCAGGATCAGGGTGTTGGTTTCTGGCGTGCCGAAGGTGCGCAGGCCCCAGTGGATGGTCTTGTGCAGCAGGCCGTTCAGATTGGGAAAGCGCGGCGAGATGGCCCGCAGCACCTTCACCACGCAGAAGAACAGGATCACCAGCGGCCGGCTGACCGGAAACAGCCAGCGCCGCGACCACGACCGCGCCCCGACCAGCAGGCAGCGCTTGGCCTCCGGGTCGATCGGCAGGCTCTGGTCCAGATACAGCGCCAGCCACGGATCCGGATCGCGCGGATCGTGCGCCATGGTCGCGAACGGGTCGTGGGCGGCCGTCACGCCGCGATCTCCTCGATCTGCAGCGCATACAGCCGCGCCGTCACCCTGGCCGTGGTCACGATCCGCTCGGCCACGGCCTCGTCCGGCAGGACCATGGCCAGCATCTCGCGGAACTCCTCCATGTGCCCGACATCATTGTCGCCATGGTAGAGCAGGAAGCGCAGTGCGTCGTCCGGCAGCCCCAGCCGCTCCTTCACCTTCAGCCCCCACGGCTTGGCCTTGATCGAGCCCAGCCCCTCGATGATCCACATGGCGCCGAGCAGGCCGAAGGGGTCGGGCTTGGACGCCTCGTGGAACATCCAAGCGGAGAGCGCCTCGGAGCCGACGTTCTTTTTAGCCTGCTGGATATCCTCCAGCCGGCCCCCGGCCGCGACGAAGTCGGTCTCCAGCAGGCGGAAGTCGCGGTGCTCGGTGACGGCGTGCTTCATCAGGGTGGAGCGCAGTTCGAGGTGGTCCTCGCCGATATTCGAGGCCGCCCGGCTCATCCACAGGGCGCCGTCCTTCACCTGCTGGCGCAGGTTGATCAGGAAGGCGTGGTAGTCGGCCAGTTCGAAGCGGCCGCGGGTCAGCTTGCGGATCAGGGGCGTGGCCTCGAGCCGCTGCTCGAAATCGGCGAAGACCACGGCCAGCTTGCGCAGGGTATCGGCGACGGCGTCATCGGCCATCAGACCACCTCCAGCATCATGAAGCCGATCATGGCGCGGCCGCTCTCCGGCACGATCAGCAGCACCCGATCGCCCCGCTTCGGCCGTTCGCCTTTCATGAAGGCCTCCAGCATGACCCAGATCGAGGCCGAGCCGATGTTGCCCGTCTCGGGCAGGGTGGTGAACCACTTTTCCTCGGGGATCATGGCGGCGGTGTTCTCGAGCAGGCCGACGATCTCCTCGCGCAGGGAGCGCGCGGAGTAGTGGCACAGCAGGTGGTCGACCCGGTCGGGGTCGATGCGCCCGCTGTCGACCTTCTCCAGCCAGATCCCAATCCAGGCGCGGATGACGATCTTGAGCAGTTCGAAATCCTGCAGCAGGGCCACCGCCCCCGCCGCATGCGCCTCCGTAGGCCCGGCGTGGCTCCAGGCGCTGGCCATGTCGGCCCGGTCCGCCCGCGTCGATCCGGCCCACATGCAGGGATCGAAGAGGCCGGCCAGAGAGGTCAGGTCGATCCACTCCACCTTCAGCGACAGGCCCTGCTCGCGGGGGTGGGGCTCCATGACCACAGCGCCGGCGCCGTCGGACAGGGTGAAGCGCAGAAAGTCCGCCTCGGTGGCCAGCCGCCCCTTGGGGTCGACGAGGGCGGTGCCTTCGTAGAAGCCGGGGCGGAACCAGCGGGAGGAGAATTCGCCGGCGGCGGCGGCGGCGACCTCCGCCTCCCCGACCCGCACCTGCAGCCAGGCGCCCTTGGCGGCCATCAGGGCGGAGGCGCAGACGGACTGGTAGCTGGCGATCTCGAGGGGACCGGCGCCGAGTTCGGCCTGCACCGCTGTCGCATGCCCCGGCACGAGGTAGTCGCCCTGGGTGGTGGCCGTGGCCAGATGCCGGAGGTCGCCGACCCCCAGCCCCGCGTCGTCCAGCGCCGCCGCGACCGCCTTCGCGGTCATGCCGGCGTTGCTGTCCCGCACCGTCCCGTCCGTGGCCAGGGCGTAGTGGCGGGCGCGGATGCCGTTCCAGCGCAGGGCGCGCCTCCCGACCACCGAGTCGCGCCCGTGGATGCGGCCGATATGGTCCTCCATCCGGTCGTTCCCGACGGCCGGGCCCGGCAGGTGGGCTCCCACGCCGGTGATGTAGACGTCCCTCAGGCGCGGTCCGCTGTCGCTCATCAGGGCAGGTTGCCCGACAACATCGGGCGGAAGAAGGGCCTGCAGATGACGGTTCGGTCAGGCGCCGCCCCGCCGCCCCGGTTGGGCCAGCCGCCACAGGTTGGCGAACATCCGGTAGACCAGGCTGATCGCCATGATGGCCAGCACCCAGGTCGCCACCACCGACAGCGTGCTGGCGATCCCGGTCAGGTCGCGGCCGCCGTCGCCCAGCCCCTGCAGGCGGGTGAAATCCAGCAGGCTCCAGTCGCCGGCGACCTGGGCGCTCTCGCCGTCGCGGGTCAGGGTGAACCAGTGCCCGGCCTCGAAGATCACCCAGATCAGCCACAGGCCGGCCGCGGCCAGGGCCGCCTCGCCCACCGCCCGCATGCGCGCCCGGTGCGGCCGGAACAGGCCGTCGAGGTCGATGGACATGCGGATCAGGCCGTAGACCATGATCGGCAGGAACAGCGTCGTCCAGATCGGCGCCCCGGTGACGGTGGCGTCCTCGCCTCGGAGACCGACCTGGCCCAGGGCCGGCAGATGGATGAGACCGATCCACCACAGCAGGAACAGGCCGGTGGCGAGCAGCGAGAACAGATAGTCGCCGCCGGGCCAGCGCTTGGGGCCGCGCGGCGCCCAGGTCTGTTTCGCCGTCTCCGAGCCCGTCACCGACGCGCCCCAGACAGCCGGGTCAGACAGGCCGAAGGCGCTGAGATCCTTAACCCGCCAGCGGGTCAGCCATTTCGGCCGCACGCCGTAGTGTTCAAAGATCGCCGCCGCCAGGGTCGCCGCCCCGATCAGGGTCAGGCCGGCGCCGAAGAAGCTGTGGAAGGCCTGGGCGATCGACCGGCCGGCGTCGCCAGGTCCGCTGACCAGATGGATGAACAGGCCGATGGCGTGCACCGCCAGCAGCACCAGCAACCCCGCCTTCACCCCGAACAGCCAGTAGGGAAACAGCTCCGGCCCGACCAGCGAGTCCGGGCCCTTGCGGTAGCGGGCGGCGACGACCAGCGGGTGGCCGATCTCATGCAGGATGGCCTCCTTCTCGTCATCGGTCAGGGCGCGGCCCAGCTCCTCTTCCCGGGCCTCGAAGCGGCTGAGGATCAGGTCGCGCAGTTCGGCGATGATGTCGGCGCGCTCGTCCTGGCCCAGCTGGGCGGCGACGGCGTTCAGATAGCGGTCAATCAGGTCCATGTCGGTTCCCCTCAGAGGATCTTGTCGAGCGACGCGTTGATGCCCCGCCATTCGTCGGCCAGGGCGGCCAGCATTTCGGTTCCGGCGGCGGACAGGACGTAGAAGCGCTTCCTGCGCTTCTCCTCCGCGCGCCATTCGCTATCCAGCAGCCCCTGGCTCTCGAGCCGGCGCAGCAGCGGGTAGAGAGTGGATTCCTCCATCTCCAGTCCGTCGGCGGCCAGGGCCTGACGCAGGGTGTAGCCGTAGCGCTCGGTCCTCAGGCAGGCGAGCACAGCCAGCACCAGCGAGCCGCGGCGCAGCTCGAGCCGCATCGATTCAAAAAGGTCCGGATCGACGCTCATGCCGCCTCCTGTCCGTCACATAGTGTGTGCCATACAGTGTATGCCGCATACTGTATGACGCTGTCAACCGGCGTTCGTCATGGAGCAGTTTCAGCCGCCCTTGGCGCGGCGGCGGAAGGCGTGGAGCAGCGGCTCGGTGTAGCCGTTGGGCTGGGCGGTCCCCTCGAACACCAGGGCGCGGGCGGCCTGGAAGGCGAGGCTGTTCGCCGGGTCGGGGGCCATGGGGCGGTACAGGGGGTCGGCGGCGTTCTGGGCGTCGACCTTCGCCGCCATGCGGAGCAAGGCGGCGTCGACCTGTTCGGCGGTGCAGACGCCGTGCCGCAGCCAGTTGGCCATGTGCTGGGACGAAATGCGCAGGGTGGCGCGGTCCTCCATCAGGCCGATGTCGTGGATGTCGGGCACCTTGGAGCAGCCGACGCCCTGGTCGATCCAGCGGACCACGTAGCCGAGCAGGCCCTGGGCGTTGTTGTCGAGCTCCTCGGCGATCTCGCGCTCCGACCAATTCCGGCCGGCGGCGAGCGGCGGGGTCAGCAGGGCCTCGAGGCCGGGTACGGGGCGGGCGGCGATGGCGTCGCGCAGGGCGAACACGTCGGTCTGGTGGTAGTGCAGCGCGTGCAGGACAGCGGCAGTGGGGCTGGGGACCCAGGCGGTGTTGGCTCCGGTCTTCGGATGGGCCGCCTTCTGGTCGAGCATGTCGGCCATGCGGTCGGGCGCGGCCCACATGCCCTTGCCGATCTGCGCCTTGCCGGACAAGCCGCAGGCCAGGCCGATGGCGACGTTCCGGGCCTCATAGGCGGCGATCCAGGCGGAGGTCTTGATGTCGCCCTTGCGCACCATCGGGCCGGCCTGCATCGCCGTGTGGATCTCGTCGCCGGTGCGGTCGAGGAAGCCGGTGTTGATGAAGACGATGCGGTCCTTCACGGCGTGGATGCACGCGGCGAGGTTGGCCGAGGTGCGGCGCTCCTCGTCCATGACGCCGACCTTGATGGTGTGGCGGGCGAGGCCGAGCAGGTCCTCGACGGCGTCGAACAGGGCGTCGGTGAAGGCGCACTCGTCCGGGCCGTGCATCTTGGGTTTGACGATGTAGACGGAGCCGGCGCGGCTGTTCCGCACGCTCCCCTGCCCTTTCAGGTCGTGCAGGGCGATCAGACTGGTGACGATGGCGTCGAGGACGCCTTCGGGCGCGTCCGAACCGTCGGGCAGCTGGACGGCCGGGGTGGTCATCAGGTGGCCGACGTTGCGCACGAACAGAAGGGCGCGGCCGGGCAGGATCACGGTCGAGCCGTCGGGGGCGGTGAAGGTCCGGTCGGGGGCGAGGGTGCGGGTCAGGCGTTCGCCGCCCTTGCTGAAGGTCTCGGCCAGGTCGCCCTTCATCAGGCCCAGCCAGTTGCGGTAGGCGGCGACCTTGTCGGCGGCGTCGACGGCGGCGACCGAGTCCTCGAGGTCGACGATGGTCGACAGGGCCGCCTCGAGCACCACGTCCGAAATGCCGGCCGGATCGGTGCGGCCGATGGT
>Ga0196965_1001080_pt1 | contig 11512 bp, 9 predicted proteins | sample S1_20metaG_FD_148668 | JGI IMG/M metagenome (GOLD analysis project Ga0196965, IMG submission 148668) | Soil microbial communities from Anza Borrego desert, Southern California, United States - S1_20 | ecosystem: Environmental > Terrestrial > Soil > Desert | place: USA: California | collected... | reverse complement strand
CCCGGACAGCAGCTCGTCTTCGCGGTGGAATCGAGGTGGGCGCCGTCCTCCGTCCCCTGCGCCGTGCTGTCGCCGCAGGAGATGCTCCTCGACTCGCGCGAGGTGGCGACCCTCTGGTACTTGCTCACCGGCGGCGAGCTCGACCCGGCCGGGGCGCGCGAGCTCTGCGAGGCGAGCGACGGCTGGTACCGCCCGCTCCGGCTGGCCCTGGACGCCACCGGCGGCGTCGGGCTCGACCAGCCGACGCCCGAGCAGCTCCTGGAGGTCTCTCCGGTGCGCTACTTCCTCCGCCACGAGGTGCTGCACTCCTTCTCGACGGAGGAGCGGGACCTGCTGCTGGCCAGCTCGCTAGAGAACGACGAGAGGGATGACGGCGAGGCGGCCTGGCATCTGCTCGAGTCCCGGGGGCTCTGGATCGAGGGGGATCAGCGCGACCGCCTGCCGCGGCTGCTCGCCGCGATGCTGGAACGGGAGAGGCAGCGCCGGGGGACGCCGAAGGCGGCCCCCGACTCGTCCCGTCCCACGCCGCGCGAGCCGCCGCCGCGGGCGGAGGCCTCGCGGCCGGTCTACCGGTTGGGCCTGCTGGGGAGCCCGGTGGCCCAGTTCCGCGACGCCCAGGGCGAGCACCCCCTCGACTGGCGCCTCAAGCGCTCCTTCCAGATCCTCGCCTTCCTGGGGTCCTCGCCCGAGCTCCAGGCGACCCGGGAGGATCTCATCGAGGCGATCTGGCCGACGGAGGGGGAGCGCACTATCGAGCGCAATTTCCACCCGACGCTCAGCCATCTTCGCCGCGCCCTGGAGGGGGACCGCAAGGGGAGCGGTCCGGCGCCGCTCCTGTTCCGCAACGGCATCTACCGGTTGAATCCGGAAATCACCTGGGAGATCGACGTGCTGGACTTCGGCCGGCACATCGAGACCGGTAAGGAGCTGGCGGGCCGTCAGGACTCCCAAGGGGCGGCCGAGTCCTTGCGATCCGCCTGGAAGCTCTACCGCGGCCCCTTCCTCCAGGGGCACTACGAAGCCTGGATCACGGCCCGCCGGGAGGAATACCAGCGCCAGTACCTGGAGATGCTGCGGGACCTGGGAAAGCTCTACGTCGGACTGGGGAAGATCGAGGAGGCGATGGACGCCTACCGCTCGGTGCTCCTGGAAGACCCGCTCCAGGAGAAGATCCACCTGGAGGTGATGCTCCTCTACGCGGGCCAGGGCCGCCGCGATCTGGTACGCCGTCAGTACGACCGCCTCTGTATGCTCCTCCTCGAAGAGCTGGGCGTCGAGCCCATGCCGGAAACCACCCGCGAGTATCACAAGCTGATGGGGTAGGGGGCGGCGGTCGCCCCTCCTGCCGGACTGTTCATCCCGGTGCAGACGTCATTTCCCCGGGTTCCGAGATCATTCCTTCAGCCGGCAGGGGCGTTGCAGCTCCTCAAGAGGTCATTCCACGAGCCGTTGGAGTCTTTTCTGTACCTGGTGGGGTCATTCCACCGGCTGGTGGGAGCATTTCTTCAGCTCCAGGGAACGTTTCTGTAGGACGTGGGGTCATTCCTGTAGCTGGTGGCGTCACGGCTCCAGGTACAGCGAGCGTTCCACCGGCTGGTGGAGTCACTATGGGAGTTGGGGAGGTCATTCCGCGTCGAGTTGTAGTGACGCCGCGACCTGTTGGAATGACTCCGGCGCGTGGTCGCGAGGTCGATGAAGCCTGGAAATGGTCCTGTAGAACTCTGTAGTGATCTCTTGTGACGCTAGAGCCGTTCGTTGTTGGGCTGTAATGACGCGGTCAGGTCTCTTCGTTACCCTCAGACCTTCCGGTAACGGGACGGCTTCCGTCCGAAGCCCGGCTCTTCCACCGCCAGTGTTCCCTCGCGGGTCAGCTCCTGGAGCAGCTTGTAGAGCGTGCGGCGGTCCGGCTCATAGCCAAGGGCCTGGATCACGTCGGAGCGGTCGAAGACGGGTGGCAATCCCTCCATGACGGCGCGCAGATCATCCTCGACCTGAGGCAGACCTCTGCGCGGCACCGGCGGTGGCTCGGGTTGCCGCGCCGGCTGCCTGGAGACCGGCACCGCGGCCGCGGCCGTCTCGGCCTCCTGGGCCGCGAGCATCCAGACCATCTCCAGCGCCCGTATCTGGACGCGGTGGCCCGCCTGCAGCAGCTCGATCCCGGTATGGAGCTGCTCCTCCAGCCTCTGCTTCCTGCGCTCGAACTCCTCTCGTGTCACCGTAACGCCTCCTTGTGATCTTGTGATCTGGATCATTAGATCACAAGGAGGGAGAGAGGGCAGTGTCGGGGATGCTGAGTTGCGCTATCATGTTAAGCCTATGGCGGACCCAACTGCGAGCCCAGTGCAAGCCTCTGGTGAGCGTGCAAACCGGAAGACGCTTCGCATCCTGAAGGAGCTTGGGGAGGTTCTGGTTCCCGTGTCTCTGGTGGCGCTCGTAGCCCAGGCGTTCTCCTTGAGCGCCCGCCTGACCGCTCTTATATCCCTGTATGTGGTGGCCGTCATCTACACGTGGTTATACCGTCGTTGGATCAACGCGCGCGTGAGCTCCGCAGGTGCGATCGCCTTCACGTTGACCGGCGTCATGGCAGCATTTCTCCTGCCGCCGGGCATGGGACTGCGTGGAGGTGATCTGTCTCCGGCCGGAATCCTCGGCTACGGCGAGCGTGCCAATGATTGGGCGGTACCCAAAGTGCCGGAGTATGCCCGAGCCGCCAAGGATGAAGTTTGGTATGTCGGCATCGACTTTCATATCAGCTCATCTCAGCATCAGGAGATGATTCTCAAGTTGTTGGGCGAGGGGGTCGATGTCCGCTTCTTGATCTACGACTTTCTGGACGAGGAGGCACTGGGCATCAATCCGAACTTTGACCAACTCGTGAGGCGCTTCGACTGTGATGGCGCACAGGTCATTGCCGATCTGACGAGCACCGTCGAGAACCTCCGTAGGCTTCAGCGCCGTTGGACGAACAAGACCTCAGGTGCCCAGCTCGAGATTCGACTTTACCGCGCCCTTCCCTGGGCGCGGGCCTATTTCTTCGATCCCGAGCAAGAGAACGGCACCGCGCTTCTCGTCAGCTACATCTATGGCCAGGACGCGCACAACCTGCCAGCTCTCCTGCTCCGTAGTCATCCCAAGGGCCTCCTTCCGCAATACTTCAAAGGGGCGCAGGCGTTGTGGCGCGATTCTGAAGATTTCACGTCCTGGCTGACCGCTTACGACGCCTACAAAGCGCGGAATGCAGTAAAAACGACTGGGCGTTGAGCGGGGTCAGGCGCTCAGCAGCGCCCGGATCAGGTTCCGGTGGGAGAAGTCCCCCAAGCTCACCCAGGACAGTAGGCCATCCCGCCCCAGCAGCCGGCGGGCGATCTCCGCCTCTTCCAGCCCCTGATCCCGCAGCTCCCGCGCCTTGCCGGCCAGCTCCTCCCACCAGCGGATCTTCCCCGCCAGCCTTTCCCCGGCGTCGGGGTGTGTGCCAGCGTGGTCGCAGATGAGGAGCTTCGGCTCCAGGGCCAGCACGCGGTGCAGCGACGCCATGTGCTCCTGGACGTCTTCGATGCGCCGGAGGTAGCGCACTCTTTCATGGACGTAGAGGTCTCCGGAGAAGAGCCAGCGCCGCTCCTCCTCGAAGAAGCAGACGTGGGTGAAAGCGTGCCCCGGCGTCGGGATCACCCGGAGGCGATAGCCCTCTCCCTCGACGGTCTCACCCAGCGGCGCGGCGCGGAAGGGGCGCGGCGTCCCCCAGACCAGGCGGCGATAAAGGGGCATGCGCAGCCCCTCGGCGAGGATGGCCAGGGCGCTGGCCGGGGCGAGCACCGGCAGGCCCAGCTCCTCGTGGAGCACCGCGGCGCCCCCGACGTGGTCCTCGTGGTGGTGGGTGAGGAGCACCCGGCGGATCTCCGGCCGGGTGCGGCACCAGGCGGCCAACTGCGCGGCTGTAGTCGGCGGCCCGGTGTCGATGAGGAGATCCTCGAAGACATAGGCGAAGACGTCGTGGAGCGGCCTGCCGAAGAGGGTCCGCGCCATGCGGAGCTGGGTGAGCAGGCCTTGGGAGCGGACGGCGAACATCGGACCTCTCATCATAACCGTGGCCGGTGAGGGACGCCGGGGGTCGGAAGCGTTATCTTGGATGCCGTTCCTCGGGCGGTCACTCAGGCCGCCGTATCGTTCCACCCATGATCTGTCGTACCAATGAGGAGGACCGTCTCATGAAATCCATCTCGACCCTGGCCCTGGCCACGTCGCTGACCCTCTCCCTGGCCGCGGTGTCCATGCCCGCCGCCGCCCAGTCCGAGCGCTCCGAGCAGCGGGCCCGCCGGCTCGTCGCCGAGCTGCGCGAGGACCTCCGGCCCGTCGAGGACCAGATCCGCAACGCCCGGTTCCTCGCCGACTTGGAGGCCGGCCGGGTGTCGCAGGCCCAGCTCCGGGCCTTCGCCGGCGAGCAGTATCAGATCCTGATCAACGACGTGCGCAGTGTCGCCCACATGGTGTCCCGCTTCGGCACCGAGCCGACCGGTGTCTTCTTCCGGGGGAACCTCGAGGGGGAGCTGATCGCCCGCGGGCTGTTCCTGGACTTCGCGGCGGCCCTCGGCATGACGGAGGCGGACCTGCTGGCCTACGAGCCCCGGCCGCAGGGGCAGACCTACGGCCACTACGTGGCCACGATGGCTGCCTACGCCACCAACGCCCAGATCGCCGCCGCCTTCCTGGTGAACTTCCCGGTCTTCGGCGAGAACACCGGCCGCATGGGCGCGGCGTTGCGCAACCGCTACGGCATGACCGCCGAGCAAACCGCGTTCTTCGACTTCTTCTCCGGCCTCCCCCCGACGTTCGAGCCTGAGGCCCTGGCGGTGATCGCCGCCGGTCTGGACAAGGGTGCCGAGCCGCGGGAGATCAAGCGCTCGGCCCGCCTGCTCCAGGCTTATGAGAAGGACTTCTGGGAGGCGGTCGGCCGGCGCTGAGGCGCCCCTGCCCTCACAGCCGTGTAGAATCGCCCGCGCTCCGGGGGAGCCCGGAGCGCGGAGGCGATGACATGGTGCGTCTGTTCTGTTTTCCCTATGGCGGCTCGGGGGCGATGGGGTACCGTCGCTGGGCGAAGTCCCTCCCGCCCGGTATCGAGCTCGTCCCGGTGCAGATCCCGGGAAGGGAGTCGCGTTTCTCGGAGAAGCCGTACGAGCACGCCGAGCCGCTCGCCCGCGACCTGGCGGACCGGCTCGACACCGGGCGGCCGTACGCCTTCTTCGGCCACAGCTTCGGGGCCCTGGCCGCCTTCGAGCTGGCGCGCGAGCTGCGGCGGCGGGGGAGGCCGCTCCCCGAGGCGCTCCTGCTCTCCGGGCTGCCCGCCCCCCACCTGGCGCGGCGCCGCCCCCGCATCGCCCATCTCTCCGACGCCGAGTTCATCGCCACGCTGCGCGACCAGTTCGACCTCACCGATGAGCTGGTCGCGAACCACGATCTCATGGAGATGGTGCTCCCGATCATGCGGGCCGACTTCGCGGTGGTGGAGAACTATGTCTGTCCGGAGGAGCCGCCGTTCGAGATTCCGATCCGGGTGTTCGGCGGCCTGTCCGACCCCGAGGTCACCCGGGAGGAGCTGGACGCCTGGCAGAAGCACAGCGCCCGGCCGGTCGCCGTGCGGGTGTTCCTGGGCGGCCACTTCTTCATCAACACCAACCAGGAGTTCCTGCCGGCGCTGTCCACGGCGTTGCGCGAGACGCTCGGGGCGCGGATCGGCTGAGCCCCCCGGCCGGGGCTGGGGTCGGATGGCCCTGCTCAGCTCCTTCGTGTGCGCTCCACCCTCCCCCCGGCCACGCTGCCAGTCGCCTGCGCCGGGCCATCGGACCCCAACCCCGGCCGCCCCCGCCCCTTGTCGCGCCGCGGCGTGATCTGCTAGCGTCTGGGACGGTCGGGACGGTCCCTCCAGAGAATCCGTGAAGCCTCTCGCTCCATCATGAAGCCACTACGTTCGGTCTGCCTGGGAGGGTTCCTCTATGGCGCGGCCTTCTACGGGATGGTCCTGTCCCTCGTCCATGTCCTCTACAACCAGCTCGGCTCCACCCGCGATGCGCTGGTGACGTTCGTGGTCTTCATCCTGCTGTACGGGGTGTGGGCGATGGTGTTCTTCGCCGGCGCGCACGTGGCCGTCCGGATCCTCTCCCGGGTGCGCCGGCGGGATGGAGGAGAGACTGGGCGGATCTCCCTGTGGCCGGGGCTCTTCGTCTTCAATTCTGTGTTCTGGACGGCCTTCTTCCTCTATGGGATCACCTATGAGGAGGTCCCCATCGGTCACCCGTCGGGTCCGGCGGGCATGCTCGGCTATGTGGCGCTCGTCGCCTTGCTGGTGGCGCTGGGGTCTGCCCTGGTCTCGTGGCTGCTGGCGCGGCTGTTCGCCCGGCTGGGGCGGCGGCTGGTGCCGGTGGCGGTCTCGGCCCTCCTGCTCGGGCTGGTAATCCATGCCGCGGCTCCGCTGTATACCGGGCGGCCCGAGGTGGAGGAGGAGAAGGCTGCCGCGGAGGCGCCGAAGATCCAGGGGGCGGAGACGGGGCTCAAGGTGGTCCTCGTCGGCTTCGACGGCGCCGACTGGCGGGTGATCCGCCCGCTCATCGACAAGGGGCAGCTCCCGACGTTCGCCGGCATGGTCCGTCATGGCGCCACCGGGCCGCTCGCCACCATCCACGACTCCAACTCGGCGGTGATCTGGGCCTCCATCTACTCGGGGACGGAGCCGGTGCGCCACGGCATCCACGACTTCTATCGCGTCGAGCTGCCGGGCATGGCCTCGGCAGGGCTCTTCCCGGTCCACCGCTCCTACTTCAAGGAGCTGGCGGACCTCGCGGGTAAGGTCGGGCTGGCGCACCAGACCCTCGTCACCCGGTTCTCGCAGCGCACCGTGCCGATCTGGGAGATCGTCGACCACGCCGGGCTCTCCCTCGGCTTGGTGGACGGCTACCTCTACTCCGTGCCGGCGCTCAAGCCCTCCCACCCCGAGAGCTTCTTCCTCTCCTACGGCCTGGACGGCTTCGCCCAGCTCCCCGGCGGCAAGAGCCTCGAGGACGCCGAGGTCTTCATCCAGCCGGCACGGCTCTTCCGGCAGGTGCGGCCCTACCTCGACCGGGACGACTTCTACTGGCAGTCGGCGGCGCTGTTCGATCTGCTGGGGCGATACCCGCAGCCGCGCTTCCTCAACTTCTATACCCACGAGCCCGACAGCTTCCAGCACTGGTACTGGAAGTGGCTCCAGCCGGAGTACTTCCTGCGGGTGACGAAGGAGGGGATGGACGAGAACGGCGACCGCATCCCGAAGCTCCACCGCGACTTCGACGCGTTCCTGAAGCGGCTGATGGCGACGGTCGGGCCGGACACGGTGGTCATCGTCGCCTCGGATCACGGCCATGCCCCCACCATCCTGCATGGCAACTTCTATAGCCAGCACCGGCACGGCCCCCCGGGCATCCTCCTGATGCAGGGGGGACCGGTGCGCCCGGGTGTGTCTCTCCAGGGGAAGGACATCTACGACGTGTTTCCCACGGTCCTCTACCTGCTGGGGCTGCCGGTGCCGAAGGACATCCCCGGCAAGCCGATGCTCGACGCGCTGGACCCCGAGTTCGTCCGCCGGCACCCGTTGCGCTCGATCGACAGCTATGAAGCGTTGGGGCTTGCCAAGGGGCTGTCGGGCGCGGGGCGCGGCGAGGAGCTGAACCGTCAGGAGATCGAGAAGCTCAAGTCGCTGGGCTATCTGTAGACGATAGAATCCCGCCAGGAGATGGAACGGATGACCAGGCCCGCGAAGCGTGACATGCCGGTAGTGATCCTCTGCGGCGGCCAGGGTACGCGGCTGCGCGAGGAGACCGAGTACCGGCCCAAGCCCATGGTGGAGATCGGCGAGCGGCCGATCCTCTGGCACATCATGAAGACCTACAGCGTCTTCGGGCTGGACCGCTTCGTCCTCTGCCTCGGCTACAAGGGTTGGGAGATCAAGCAGTACTTCCTGCGTTACAAGGAGATGCTGGGCGACTTCACCCTCTCCATGGACGGCAGCCGCCCGCTCGAGTTCCACAACGACCTCGGCTCCGAGAGCTGGCGCGTCACCTGCGCCGAGACCGGCCTCGACACCGCCACCGGCGCCCGCCTGCGCCGGGTCCGCCAGTACGTGGACGCGCCCACCTTCTGTTTCACGTACGGGGACGCGGTGGGCAACGTGGACATCGACGCGCTGCTCGACTTCCATTGGTCGCAGGGGCGGATCGCCACGGTGACCGGCGTCCGCCCCACATCCCGCTACGGCGAGATGGAGGTGGACGGCACCCGCGTCCGCGAGTTCGCCGAGAAGCCGGTGGCGTCGGGCGTGGTCTCCGGCGGCTTCTTCGTCTTCCAGCGCGAGGTCTTCGACTACCTGGACGACGACTCGCAGCTCTTCCTGGAGCAGCAGCCGCTTCAGAAGCTCGCCCGCGACGGCCAGCTCTCGGTCCACCTGCACGAGGGCTACTGGCACCCCATGGACACCTACCGCGACTATCTGCACCTGAACGCGGTCTGGAAGCAGGAGAACCCGCCCTGGAAGATCTGGTGACCCCGGCCTGCCGCTTCTGCGGCCGCCCCCTCGCCCTCACCTTCGCCGACCTCGGGGTCCAGCCGCTCGCCAACTCCTACGTCGAGCCGGCGGACCTGCAGAAGGCCGAGACGTTCTATCCGCTCCACGTCTACGTCTGCGAGGGGTGCTGGCTCGTCCAGCTCCCGGAGGCGGCGTCGCCGGAGACGATCTTCTCCGACTACGCCTATTTCTCCTCCTACTCGGAGAGCTGGCTGCGCCACGCCCAGCGCTACGCCGAGGCGATGATCCCCCGCTTCGGCCTCGGGCCGGACAGCCTGGTGGTGGAGATCGCCAGCAACGACGGCTACCTGCTGCGTTTCTTCAAGGAGCGGGGGGTGCCGGTGCTCGGCGTCGAGCCGGCGGGCAACGTCGCCAAGGCGGCGGAGGAGCTGGGCATCCCCACCGTGGTCCGCTTCTTCGGTACCGAGCTGGCCCGGGAGCTGGCCGCCGGGGAGAGGCGGGCCGACCTGCTGGTGGGCAACAACGTCCTCGCCCATGTGCCGGACCTGAACGACTTCGTCCAGGGTCTCGCGACATTGCTCGCGCCCGGCGGCGTCCTCACCATGGAGTTCCCGCACCTGCTGCGGCTCATGGAGGAAGACCAGTTCGACACCATCTATCACGAGCACTTCTCCTACTTCTCGCTGTCGGCGGTCCGGCGGGTCTTCGCCCACCACGGCCTCACCGTCGTGGACGTCGAGGAGCTGCCCACCCATGGGGGATCGCTGCGGGTCTTCGCCCGGTGCTCCGACGGCGCCGGCCAGCCCACGGAGAGGGCGACGGAGCTGCTGGCGCGCGAGCAGGCCGCGGGACTGGAGACCTCCGGGCCCTACCAGGCCTTCGCCGAGCGGGTCCGGCGGGTCAAGCGCCAGCTCCTGCGCTTCCTGGTAGAGGCCAAGGAGGAGGGGCGGACGATCGTGGGCTATGGCGCGCCGGCCAAGGGGAACACGCTGCTCAACTACTGCGGCATCGGCCCCGACTTCCTCGACTACACGGTCGACCGGAGCCCGCACAAGCAGGGGCGGTTCCTGCCCGGGACGCGCGTCCCCATCCTCGGCCCGGACCGCATCCGGGAGACCCGGCCCGACTACGTGCTGATCCTCCCCTGGAACTTGAAGGACGAGATCATGGAGCAGATGGCCGACGTCCGCTCCTGGGCTGGGAAGTTCGTGGTCGCCATCCCCGAGGTGCGGGTCCTGTCGTGATCTTCCGGGAGACCGACCTCGCCGGCGCCTGGGTCCTGGAGCCGGAGCGCTTCACCGACGACCGGGGGTTCTTCGCCCGCACCTTCTGCCGGGACGAGCTCCAGGCCCACGGCATCGATCCCTCGGTGGCGCAGTGCAGCGTCTCGTACAACCACCGCAAGGGGACGCTACGCGGGCTCCACTTCCAGATCGCGCCCCGCGAGGAGGCGAAGCTGGTGCGCTGCACCCGCGGCGCCATCTTCGACGCCATCGTCGACGTCCGTCCCGGCTCGCCGACCTACGGCCGGCACTTCGCCGTGGTGCTGTCGGCCGAGGCGGGCAACCAGCTCTACATCCCCAAAGGGATGGCGCACGGCTTCCAGACGCTGGAGGACGGGACCGAGATCTTCTATCAGATCTCCGAGATGTACGCGCCGGAGCTCGCCCGCGGTTACCGGTATGACGACCCCGCGTTAGGCATCCCCTGGCCCCTGCCCGTGACGGTGATCGCGGACAAGGACCTCGACCTGCCGCGGTTCGAGGCCTGATGCCCACGCTGTCTACAGGGCCTACAGGGGTCGGCGAGCGGCTGCGCGGCTTCGACGCCCAGGCCCTGGGGGCGGAGATGCACGGCTTCATCGCCGAGGCCTACCCCATCTGCCGCAGCATCACCGGCGACGGCGTCCGCCAGACTTTGAGAATGGTGGGGGAGAGGATCCCGCTCCAGGTCCACGAGGTCCCCACCGGCACGCCGGCCTTCGACTGGACCGTGCCCAAGGAGTGGAACATCCGGGACGCCTGGATCAAGGACCCGCGGGGCGAGAGGGTGGTGGATTTCCGGCGCTCCAACCTCCACGTCCTCAACTACAGCGCGCCGGTGCACGAGAAGCTCTCGCTGGACGCGCTGCGCCCGCACCTCTTCACGCTTCCCGAGCAGCCGGACCGCATCCCCTACCGCACCTCCTATTACCGGGAGACCTGGGGCTTCTGTCTGAGCCACCACCAGCTCCTCTCCCTCCAGGAGGGGGAGTACGAGGTCTGTATCGACTCCACCCTGGCCGACGGGTCGCTGACCTACGGCGAGTGCTTCCTGCCGGGGGAGACGGAGGGCGAGGTCCTGATCTCCTGCCACGTCTGCCATCCGTCGCTCGCCAACGACAACCTGTCGGGGATCGCGGTCGCCTCCTTCCTGGCGCGGGAGCTGGCGGGCCTGCGGCTGCGCTACTCGTACCGGTTCGTCTTCATCCCCGGCACCATCGGCTCCATCGTCTGGCTGTCGCGCAACGAGGAGCGGGCGGGGCGGATCGCCCACGGCCTGGTGGCGGCCAACTTGGGGGACCCGGGGCACTTCCATTACAAGCGGAGCCGGCAGGGCGATGCTGAGATCGACCGCGCGGTGACGAGGGTGCTGCGGGACTCGGGGGAGGAGCATGGCGTCGCCGAGTTCATCCCCTTCGGCTACGACGAGCGGCAATACTGCTCGCCCGGGTTCGACCTGCCCGTCGGCTCGCTCACCCGTACCCCCTACGGCCGCTACTCCGAGTACCACACCTCGGGGGACAACCTGGACTTCGTGCGGCCGGAGGCCCTCGCCGGATCGCTCCGCACCTACCTCTCGGTGGTGGACGTCCTGGAGGGGAACGGCCGTTTCCTCAACCTGAATCCCAAGTGCGAGCCGCAGCTCGGGCGGCGGGGGCTCTACCGGACCCTGGGCGGCGACGAGAAGGGGAGGGAGAGGGAG
>Ga0196965_1001079_pt1 | contig 11515 bp, 11 predicted proteins | sample S1_20metaG_FD_148668 | JGI IMG/M metagenome (GOLD analysis project Ga0196965, IMG submission 148668) | Soil microbial communities from Anza Borrego desert, Southern California, United States - S1_20 | ecosystem: Environmental > Terrestrial > Soil > Desert | place: USA: California | collected... | reverse complement strand
CGCGATTCCTCATTGGACTGATCATCGACTTCGTTGTAGCCTTCGGCATCATCTCACTGCTGGCCTGGACGATGGCCAGGATCAAGCTTAACCATTGGCTTTGGCCTGAGTTTTCATTAGCTGATGAAGACATTAGCTGGAAGGCGATCATCCTTTTATTTACGTGCTTGTTCTTTTACACGATCGTTTATGCCTTGCTTTATTCCTACCAGCAGTACGCGGTAGCACAAATACAAACGCTGGAGCGTGAACGAAAACAACTCGAACTTCAGTTTCAGGCGTTGAAAAGCCAGGTGAGCCCGCACTATCTGTTCAACAGCCTCAACACCGTATCTTCTTTAATCTATAAAGATCCGCAGTCCGCAGAGCAGTTTATCCGACGCCTGGTACAAACATATCAGTACATTCTTGCGACACAGGACAAACCTTTTGTACTATTAAAAGATGAAGTGGAGTTTGTTCAGTCGTACTATTACTTGTTGCGAATCAGGTTTCAACAACAACTTACGGTTGAGATCAATCTTCCCTCGGGCATAATGACAACGAGAATCCCTCCGCTTACGCTACAGATCCTTGTTGAGAATGCCGTCAAGCATAACAACCTGGGCGCTGATAAAATGCTTTTCATTTACATCACCGCACAGGATAATACGTATCTGAAAGTGATCAATACAAAAACCGGAAATGCGACCAACGTTCAGTCTTTTCGTGTAGGGCTCGAAAACATAAAAAAGCGCTACGGATATTTTACAGATCAGAAAATTGAAATAAAAGACGAAGACAAGTTTACCGTATCGTTGCCGGTGATCGCTGCGCAGGAAGAACGAAATATCCACAAATACTCGGCCTGACCATGAAAAAGTATTTTATCCATCATGTTTTATTCCGGGTGTTGGCGCCGCCGATATACGGCGTTCTACTCTACCTGCTGATCCTCCTTATCAATAACAACGTCGGGCAAGTGGATGAGCTGTTCACCAACGAGGAAGTTTATATCTGCATCGTACTAACCTATGTTTCGTTTGAGAGCATGCGCCTGATCATTGTACTAATGAACAGGTTTCTCGGCGATAAGTATGACTCAGTACGCGTACCTATACAGTTACTTCTTACGGCAGCTTTGTCGGTGGCGCTGGTTCTGACGTGCCTTCATCTGTACTTTAACTACGTGCTCGGATTCAGCCCGGGCATGTCGCAGGTTACAGTATTCGGCGTGTTATATGGATCGACAGCGTTTCTCTACAACGTTCTCTACTTCAGCAATTACTATCTGCAGAAGGAAAATACAGTCCGGCTTGCCGCGGAGAAAAATCACCGCGACGTACTCGAAACTGAAATTATTGAATTCAAGAACGATATTAACCCAGACCTCTTATATGAAAGCCTGGAGAATCTGATCAACCTTATTTATAAAGACGTCGATGCCGCCGACGAATACATCGACAGTCTCGCCAGCGCCTACCGGTATGTACTGAGCAACCGGCAGCAGGAACTTGTACCTGTTTCCCTTGAGCTGGACGCAGCCAAAAATGTTATTCGCCTGCTAAATGAAAAGTACTTCGGACAACTCCGGTTTGAATCCCTGCTTTCGGAGGATGAGATGGATACATTACTGATCCCGGGAACGCTCCCTATCATCGTTGAATGCATCGCTCGCAATACCATCGTGTCACGGTTCGAACCATTGATCATCCGCTGTTACCTTGAAGACGATTACATTACACTCCAATCCAAGCTCAACGACCGGCTCATTGAACATCGCGGTACAGATATAGCGTTACAGAAACTTCAAAAATCTTATGCGTTGTACAGCGATCAACCAATGATCCGCGTAAAGGCGTATGAGGAAAATAATATTAAATTGCCGGTCATACGATTAACCGAGGATGCGCTTGTTTAAGAATAGTGATGATCTTTCAATGAATCTCGAATGAAGTTTTTAATCATAGAAGACGAACAGCCTGCCGCGGAGAAACTCGAACGTTATCTTTCAAAGTACAATCCCTCCAATGAAGTCGTTGCACGTCTCGATTCCATTCAAACCGCCGTTGAATGGCTGAGAAATAACCAGGAGAACGTGGACATTATTTTTATGGATGTCCAGCTTCTCGATGGACTAAGCTTCCAGATTTTTCAGGAGATCCAGGTAAACAAACCCGTTATCTTCACCACAGCATTCAATGAATACGCGCTCGATGCCTTTAAAGTGAACAGCATCGACTATCTCCTCAAACCAATCACGTTTACAGATTTATCAAACAGCTTAAAAAAGATCGATTCACTGCGATTGCAGTTGCAATGGAATAGCGAGCAATCACAACGCCTTCACCAGGCGGTTTCCAAGCTCAAAGACCGGGAATACAAAACCAGGTTTATGGTGAAGCTCGGCGAACACATTAGGTCGATAACAACTGATCAGATCAGTGTGTTTTACGCAGACGGAAGAGATGTTTACCTCGTCACAGATCAAAACCGGAAATTTATCATAGACTACACGTTAGAATCCTTAGAAGAAATCCTCGATCCAAGAATATTCTTCCGGCTAAATCGCACCTTCATCATTAACATCAATGCGATCAAAGATGTATTGATTTACAGCAACAGCAGATTAAAGATCACACTTACACAAGCATTCGATAAAGAAGTGATCGTTAGCCGCGAGAAAGTACCCGATTTCAAAACCTGGTTCGACGGCCAACACTGATCTATATTCTCTTAAAGCAACAATTCAAACTGATGTGATTTTTAGGCTGCTCGCATAGACCGAAAGCGAACACTTACTGCATTGTTTCCGTACACCACGCCCAGCGGTATCATCAAAATTTCATGCACTATGCAACCATCTATTAAATGCATAGTCTTTGTGTAACCAAAGGCTGATTTGACGGTCTTTATAATCAGAGATATATCCTATGATCAAAAACTACTTCACTGTAGCCCTCCGCCAGCTACTGAAAAACAAAACGTTTTCGCTGATTAACATTCTCGGTCTTTCTACCGGCATCGCGTGTTGTCTGTTGCTCGCCCTTTATATACAGGACGAGTTCAGCTATGAAAAACATTTCCCCGGGTATGATCGTGTTTACAGACTATGTACGACATTCTACCGCGACGGACAGCCGAAAAGTTTCCCGCGAACGTCACCGCCAATTGCCATGGACCTGCTCGACGAGCTTCCACAAATTGAAAGCGCCACGCGTGTTGTCAATCCACCGGAAGTTGAAGTACATCTAATTTACCATGGAGAAAATGTCTTTTATGAAAAGAGCGGCGTACTCGTAGACTCTACTTTTTTGCGTGTTTTTCCGTACACGTTAAAAGAGGGCGACGCGAATACGGCACTCGATGCGCCAGCATCCATTTTATTATCGGAGAAACTAGCCAATAAGATCTTTCGGGATAAAAGCCCCCTCGACGAGCTCCTGATCGTTAACAGCGGGCGCGCTGCCGATACGTTCCGTGTAACGGGTGTCATCAAAGCAACCGCTTTTCATTCACATGTGGATGCTGACTTTTATATGAACATGAACAGCGATGGCTGGGGCGAATGGGTAATGGGACAAACAACCTGGGCATGGAATAATCTCGCAGCAGGATATATCAAGTTGAAGGAAGGTACGGATCCCGCAGAAATCAACAGCAAATTTCCGGAACTGATCGAGAAGTACGCAGGCGCGGATTTAAAGAACGCCGGTATTCGGAAGGAAATGTTTGTACAACCCCTCGAACAGGTCAGGCTATACTCCGACTTCAGTGACTCCTTCGGGAATACAGGCTCCGGCGGCATCACATACATTTATATTCTCGGCTCTATTGGCTTATTCATCCTGTTGTTGGCGTGTATCAACTTCATGAACCTGACGACAGCGAAAGCATCGCAGCGTGCAGGTGAAGTCGGCATCCGAAAATCCATGGGCGCTTATCGTTCCAACCTTATTTTTCAATTCATAGGTGAGTCTATGATTATTGTTTTTGTATCGCTGATGATCTCCCTTCTCATTTGCACGCTCGTCTTACCAATCATCAATGAAGTAACTGACAAAACGCTTGGCATTAACTCAACCAACGTGGGATTTATCTTTGCTGCATTGGCGGCGATCGGAATCATCACAGGTCTCGCCGCAGGAAGTTATCCTGCATTTTTTCTTTCATCCTTTGAACCTGTAAAAGTTCTTAAGAGCAAGAACCTGAGCAGCGATGGGTCACAATGGATCCGCAAAGCACTTGTATCATTTCAGTTTGTGATTACAATTTGCCTTGTATCCTCCATCCTCATCATTCACAAACAGATCACATACATCAATAACAAGCCACTCGGCTTCGACCATGAGCAGGTGATCATGATACCACTGCGAACAGAACAAGCTGCTAATAATTTTGTGTCATTAAAGAACAGGTTTGAACAGATCAGCGGAATTCAGTCAGTTTCCGGAACGACAAGCCTTCCCTCCACAACCTTATTCAGGGATTTTGCATTGTACACGCCGGGGTCTACTATGGATAAGGCGGCAATGCACCGTGTTGTTAACGTGGATGAAGATTATTTTAAGACACTCAACATTCGGTTGCTGAAAGGACGGGATTTTAATGCCGCAACTGATACTTTCTCCTATGTTGCCACGGATAACAAAGTGATCGTTAACCAGGCAAGTCTGAGAGAATTCAACATCGATGAGGATGAAGCTATTGGCTACGAATTATTAACTGACTGGCGAGGCACAACAAGGAGGCACAAAATCATTGGCGTTGTCGAAGACTTCCATCAATTTTCACTTCACCAGCCAATAGCCCCTCTATTGTTTCTTGTTCCGCCGGGAAGAAGCGAATATGTTTTCCTAACTGCTTCTGTGTCATCTGCAGATATGAACAGCATTCACGACCAAATGAAAACATCATGGCAATCAATTGTTACCGATGCGCCCTTTGAGTTTGAATATCTCGGTGAAAGCGTTGCAAAACAATACGAGTCAGAGAGCAAGATGTCAATGATGTTATCATGGTCGGCATCCATTGCGATTGTCATCTGTTGTTTAGGCCTCTATGGGCTTTCCGTTTATGTCGCTGAGCGGCGCGTGAAAGAGATCGGCATTAGAAAGGTTCTCGGCGCATCCGTAACCACAATTGTGAAAATGTTATCGCTCGACTTCATTAAGCTTATCATCATTGCCTTTGTGATCGCGACGCCAATCGGCTATTACATGATGGATAAATGGCTTTCAAGCTTTGCGTACAAAGTCGAACCTGGAATCTTTATTTTCATTCTTTCAGGCATCATCACTTTTTCGATAGCATGGCTCACAATTGGATTTGAATCAATGAAGGCTGCATCGGGAAATCCGGTGAAGGCACTCAGAAGCGAATAACAGACATAACCCCAAACCTAAACTCAATAATATGATCCGGAACTATCTGAAAGTAGCGATCAGGGCAATTACGCGAAATAAGCTCAGCTCGTTTATTAACATCTTTGGTCTTGCGCTGGCAATGAGCTGTAGCCTTCTGATCTTTCTGTTTATCAAAGACGAGCTCGCCTATGATCGCTATAACGATAATGCGGAACGAATCTATCGCGTAACACGCGATTTTCTTTCACCTGACGGGTCCGTCAACCTTCATCTCGGCCACGTGGCCCCACCGTTCGGCCCCTTGCTGAAGAATGATTTTGGTCATGAATTCGAGCAAGTAGCCAGAACGCTACAAACAAGATTGACTGTCAGCTATCGCGAAAACGGTGAAGAAAAAAAGGCTGCTTATGAAGACAATGGTTTTTATGCAGAACCTGAGATCTTAAAAATATTTACAATCCCGATGGTTAATGGAAATCCGGATAAGGTGTTGCATGATCCATTCACGATGATGATCTCGGAAAATGCAGCGAAAAAATATTTCGGTAACGAAAACCCGATCGGGAAAGTGTTGCGCATCGGTAGCAATTACGACATGACCGTAAATGGTGTGTTTAAGAATTTCCCGAAGCAATCACACTGGCATCCAGAAATGCTTGTTGCATTCTCAACACTTAATGACAGCACCATTTATGGCCAGCGTGGACTGGAAACAAATTTCGGAAACAACTCATTCGGTACTTACATTCTCGCAAACGGTAATCTCGACAAAGCAAAGATTGAAGGTCAGTTCCCTGCATTTCTGGACAAGCACATGCCATCGTTTGGCCCGGCTGCTAATCCAATAAAGCCCTCGTCCTTTACTCACTTGTTCCTGCAAAAAGTGACAGATATACATCTTCATTCGCAGCTTGACTCGGAAGTCGAAACAAATGGAAGCATGCGCAACGTTTACATGATGGGTGTGATCGCTGTCTTCATTATCCTGATCGCCTGTTTTAATTTTATCAACCTTTCAACAGCACGCGCAACAAAGCGTGCCAAAGAAGTTGGGCTGCGGAAAGTTGTCGGAGCGTTTAAAGCGCAGCTTATCGGTCAGTACCTGAGTGAATCAATTTTGATTTCAATGCTGGCGCTTGCGCTTTGCGTGACCTTCTCTTTCATCGCAGTTGATTGGCTGAACAACTTTACATCAAAAGAGCTTAACCTGAACTTCGTCGGCAATTTTGGATTATTCGGTGGTTTGTTGGCTTTTGCTGTGATCGTCGGGGTGCTTGCCGGAATTTATCCTGCGTTTATCATTTCAAGTTTCAAGCCTGCAGCCATTCTCAAAGGTCAACAAGGATCTTCGAAGTCAAAAGCGGGTCTTCGCAAATTCCTGGTGGTAGCGCAGTTTTCGATTTCGATTGTTCTCATCATCGCGACCATGATCACCTATCAGCAATTGCAGTACGCAAATAACCGCGAGCTTGGTTATAACAAGAACCAGGTTGTGACGCTCCGGTTCTTTGGTGAATTGGCCGAGAACTATGACGCATTTTACAATGAGCTATTGAAACATTCGTCGATCAAAAATGTGAGCCGGTCAAGCCGGACGCCAACGGGACGTCTATTAGACTCAAACGGAACTGGTCAGGTCCAAAAAGGAGATTCACTCGAAAACACCAACGTTGTGTTGAAAAACATCCGCGTCGACACTGACTTCTTTGACACGTACGAAGTGAAGTTTGCTTCGGGTCGCGGGTTCTCGAAAGCAATTCCAACGGACGATTCACTGGCATTTGTAATCAATGAGTCAGCCGCGACCATGATGGGTGTTTCGCCTGACGACATCCTCACGCGCGACTTCCAGTACGGTGGCGTAAAAGGACGCGTGATCGGCGTCGTGAAAGACTTTCACTTTGAATCCCTTCACGAACCGATCGTACCAATCGTCTTTGTTCCATCACAATTTTATAACCGGATCTCCGTAAAAATTGCCGGGAACGAAATGCAGGAAGGACTTCAGCAGATCGAAAAGGTCTGGAAAGAATTTCTGCCAAGCCGACCCTTCGAATATTCATTCTTAAGTGAGCAATACAGACAACTGTACGACGCCGAGCAGAAACAAGGACAGCTCTTCACGATGTTTGCAGGACTTGCGATACTCATCGCGTGTCTCGGACTATTCGGTCTCGCGACTTTCAACACACTTCAACGCGTAAAAGAAATCGGGATCCGTAAAGTGCTTGGTGCCTCGGTGGGAAACATTGTGAGATTGTTATCGATGGAAATTATCATCCTTGTTTTTATTTCAAATCTCATTGCATGGCCAATCGCCTGGTATATGATGGATGAATGGCTGAATGGATTTGCATACCGGATTGATATCAGCATCTGGATGTACGCCGGCGCAGCATTCATCGCCATACTCATTGCATTGCTCACGGTTAGCTCGCAAACAATTAAGGCTGCCATGAGCAATCCTTCGAATACTTTACGTTACGAGTAATATAACCCGACTTCGTTAACGTAAGAGGCTGTCTTTGCGGACAGCCTCTTTCTTTTAAAATAGCACGTATCATCGTACATGGCTGGCGCCAGTGAATACACACTATTAAAGTCTATTTACCTTCGAGGTTATCTTCATGCCGATCGCCTCCAAGGCTATAAAAATCATTTTCTTCATCTTCAGGGCCAATGGCCTGATCCATCCCGTTATTGTCGTCCGGCACTCCCGGCACGTCAAGGTCTTGCGCTGCCATATCTACCGGCCACACTCGATTCTTCAATAATGCTTCGTCTTCACCCATGTCCATACTTAGGTCTTTGGGTCCAAGCGCCTGCATATCTTCCTCGGTGACATCTGATTCATTTCCGGTTTTCATTTTGATATTGTCATCATCCAGGTTCAGATCTTTAGGCACGGGACGTTCCATTCCTGCGGCAGGTGATTGTTCAGCATCATCTATTGACGTGAGATCCGGCTCGTCCTGTATATCATTGGGGTTCGATACAATTCCTTCGTTTGGTTTATTGTAGTTCTCAACACCAACAGCACGCGAGAAATTATCAACATCAAGCCCGACACGTTGCATGTTCTGTCGGTTCATGATATCCTCATTCGCCGGATACTCTCCGGGCAGACGCTTATCATTCTTACCTTTCTCTGATTTATTTAAAGCGTCATTGCGTTCACGATCTTTCCGCGTCGCATCTGACGGATTATTCTTACGATTTTTCATAACGCCTCCATATTTCAATCGTGTGAAAAAATACTGTGCCTCTATTGGTCGCAAGCGGACGTGGAACGGACGATCACGAACAGGAAATGTTTTGGAGCATCCTTCTACACAGTTTAAATAGCGTTTTCGTTTGGAGCGATCATTGTAAGCGGCACGGTACGCTAAAACTTATCTATGAAAAAAATACTATTGTCTTTCCTTATCATCTTGCCTGGAATGGCGTTGCAATCAAACGCACAATCCGCTGATCGCGATCTGGTATACGCAGCGATTGAAGACTACGTTGATGCGCTTTATCTCGTGCAGCCAGAGCGGATTAAGAAGTCAGTTCACCCAAATCTCACAAAAAAAGGTTTCCGGAAACCAAAAGACAAACAGGCGTTCGGACCAGAAAGCACGATGACATTTGATCAGCTCTATGAACTCGCCGCGAAATGGAATGCGAAAGGGACACTGCCAAAAGACGCCCCAAAACAAATTGACATCTTCGATGTTCAGGATCAAACCGCCTCAGCAAAGCTGACCGCTCAATGGGGAACCGATTATTTCCATCTGGCAAAGTACGACGGCAAATGGATGATCGTAAACGTGATGTGGCAAAGCGCACCAGCAAAGGCGAATCCTTAACGCTTACGGTGTTGCTTTTCCTTTTCTTTCCCAATGATCTTTAATGATCTTACCATCGCGATCCTTTAACAAACGGCGGGCATAACGCTCGCCATTTATTTTCCCGTCCCTTGTTGATTTACCAATAAACAACATGATCCCGTTTCCTTCAGGGTCAGTCTTTAACGAAACATCATTTCCCTTGTATTTGAAAGTCACCATCGATGATGGCTCATACTTTTTTTTCAACGTCTTTTCAAGATGTTCACTTAGTGCCATGTAACGTTTGCCCACAATTCTATTGCCATCGGGATGGATGATATCATATGTAGAGCAGCAGCATACCAGGCACATGATTGTTCCCAATCATTAAAACAGATTGTTATGAAAAATCTTTTGTCCATATATCTGCTTGTGATAGCGGCCGTTGCTGCGCAGGCCCAACAGCCGTCACCTGATCCGGATACTTTAAAAAATCCCGTAAAACAAATTGATCCTGTGGTGAGGCAAGAACCTGCTGACATCCACTACATCGAGGAGTCGAAACGAATTGCCGCTGGTGAGCTACCGCAACCTGTGCTTGATAGTTTGAAAGCGCTGGAACCTACAACTTGGGAAAAATCTGTTGTCTATCGCCAGGAAGATGGTGAGATGTATATCGTTGAGATTCGCGAGGGCGGACAGCAACGAACATATCGTTTTAACAAGGAAGGGATTCGCACTAAGACCCTCGATCAGGACGAAAGCGAAGATCCGGATAATGACAATCCGAGATAACGGGAAATGTCAATCGCCAAAGGCGGTAATACTTCCACAGTGGTCTTCATAAATTATTACTTCAGCCGTTGGCATAAAGATTTGTTAAATGCATGAACGTCTGTGAATGAACAGGCATTAACTAAATGTTACATTAAACACAATCAGTATGTTACGTTGGTCCGTTATATTTTTCGTTATTGCGATTGTAGCAGCAATATTCGGATTTGGTGGAATCGCTGAAGGCGCAGCTGACATTGCCAAAGTGCTATTCTTTATTTTTCTGGCACTGTTTGTCATTGCAATTTTATTTGGCGCCAGCATTTTCAAAAGGTGACGCTATTATTTCCTGACCAGTGCCGTGAATAAACGGCACTGGTCCTTTTTTGCATTTCATTTTCATCAGGCGAATGAACACTTCAGAAATCACATCGCGCAGTCTTGCATGGACTTTGTTCAGCGCAGGCATATTCATTACCGCAAAAACAATTCTTGATGAAATCACAAAGTATCGGCTGAAGGACAAAGTTGTGTTGATCACGGGCGGATCCCGCGGGCTCGGTCTCGAAATGGCCAGGGTACTGGCTTCAAAAGGCGCGCGATTGGTTTTGTGTGCGCGTTCAGCTGATCAGTTGCGCAGGGCTAAAACGGAATTACGCGCGCTTGGCGCGGATGTGATCACCTTCACCGCAGATATAAGAGAGCAGTCGCAGGTTCAACGGCTCATCGATAGCATTATTCATCATCACAAAAGAATTGATGTCCTAATAAACAATGCAGGAATTGTACAGGTAGGTCCAGCCGAATCGATGTCCATTAAAGATTACGAAAACGCGATGCAGACAAACTTCTGGCCTGCTGTCTATTTGACTTATGCCTGTCTCCCCTACTTCAAACGCAAGCGCGAAGGACGGATCGTCAACATCTCCTCCATTGGCGGAAAGATCGCGGTACCACATCTGCTTCCCTACACGGCAAGCAAATTTGCGCTGACTGGATTTTCGGAAGGCATGCATGCAGAGTTGAAAAAGTACAACATCAAAGTAACAACGATCATCCCACACCTGATGCGGACTGGCAGTCCGAGAAACATTACCGTAAAAGGTGATCATGAAAATGAGTACGCGTGGTTTAAGATCGCCGATTCATCGCCATTGATGTCTCAGGAGGCTGCGGCTGCTGCGAAAGAAATCATTCATGCGCTGGAACACGGCGAAGCTGAGAAGACACTTACGTTTACCGGAAACCTTGCAAGCAAGATGCAGGGCGTGGCGCCGTCACTGATGAGCAGCGTGATGGGCATTGTCAATGAGCTTCTCCCCGACAACACAAGCAAAGAAGCCAAGGCCGGTCATCAATCAGAATCGAAAAAATCAACAGGAAAGATAAGTGCGCTTTCTGATCGGGCCGCGGTTCGCAATAATGAATACTGACGTCTTCATTGGTTCATCTAACTGGAATGTGGCTCTCAGAGTCTGTTCGATAAACTGTGTCAATTGAGTGTAAACACTTAAATTGATATAGCCCATGGAAGAAAAATTACCATTTAATTACAAGGAGTTTGAGGAGGATGCCATTAAACGT
>Ga0196965_1001078_pt1 | contig 11522 bp, 5 predicted proteins | sample S1_20metaG_FD_148668 | JGI IMG/M metagenome (GOLD analysis project Ga0196965, IMG submission 148668) | Soil microbial communities from Anza Borrego desert, Southern California, United States - S1_20 | ecosystem: Environmental > Terrestrial > Soil > Desert | place: USA: California | collected... | reverse complement strand
GGGCGCAGCAGAATCCTGTCCGCGTCGCTTACGAACGCCGCAACCGCGACCTCGACCCGCAACTCGTCTGGCGCGGTAAGGACGAGCAGGATTGGTCAGACCTTGTGGTTCATGCCCCGCCGCTCTACATACAGGAGAAGGTTCACCCGAAGGCGTTGATTGACGATTTGCTGCGGCGCACACAGGCTGGCGAGAAAGCGTCGGACGAGCAGCCGGACTTGTTTGCAGACTTCAACGGCCTGCCGGACGATAACGCCAAGACCGAGTTTTACCAGCACGACGCAAACTGGGCGAACCGCATGATCCTCGGCGACAGCCTACAGGTGATGGCATCTCTGGCCGAGCGCGAGGGCTTGCGCGGCAGGGTGCAATGCATCTACATCGACCCGCCCTACGGCATCAAGTTCAACTCCAATTTCCAATGGTCAACGACCAGCCGCGACGTGAAGGACGGGAACACCGGTCACATCACGCGCGAGCCGGAGCAAGTGAAGGCGTTTCGTGATACGTGGCGCGACGGGATTCATTCTTACCTGACCTACCTGCGCGACCGGTTGACGGTGGCGCGTGATTTGTTGACGGAGAGCGGTTCGATCTTCGTGCAGATTGGCGACGAGAATGTTCATCGCGTGCGCGCGGTAATGGATGAAGTGTTTGGAGATAGAAATTTTTTGTCGCTTATAACGGTGACAAAGACAAGCAGCCAAAGTGCAGAGATGCTTCCGAATGTCACCGATTATCTTCTGTGGTATGCCAAGAATAGAGAATGGACTAAATATCATCCTTCGCTACTAACAAAAGAATTTGGCTCGGCGGGCGCGTCTGGTTATGGCAAGATTGAACTTGATAATGGAATCCGTCGTGCTCTGACTGCTGAAGAGAAAAGAACACCTTCTCTCATTCCGTCTGGGTACATCTACACGACCGGCGATTTAACGAGCCAGCGGCCACCCGGCGATTTTCCGGTTGAGCATCAGGGGAAATCCTTCCGCCCCCGCAAGGGATACTGGAAGACTCATCTAGAAGGCTTCCAGCGGCTCGATAAATCGGCACGCCTTGAGCTTGTTGGTAATACTCTTCGCTACGTCAGATTTATTGACGACTTTGCTGCCTTTCCGTTAAGCAATGTTTGGAGCGATACGGGAATTGCTGGGTTTGCGAGTGACAAGAGATACATTGTCGAAACCTCGACTAAAATCGGTGAGCGTTGCGTCCTCATGTCCACCGATCCCGGCGACCTCGTGCTCGACCCGACTTGCGGCTCCGGCACGACCGCCTACGTCGCCGAGCAATGGGGACGACGCTGGATCACGATTGACACTTCGCGCGTCGCGCTCGCACTCGCCCGCGCACGCATCATGGGCGCGCGTTATCCGTATTATCTGCTCGCCGACTCGCCCGAAGGGCAGCGCAAGGAAGCCGAGGTCACGCGCACCGTGCCGTCGAATCAGCCCACGCGCGGCGACATCCGGCAAGGGTTCGTCTACGAGCGCGTCCCGCACGTCACGCTGAAATCCATCGCCAACAACGCCGAGATTGATGTCATCTGGGAGAAGTACCAAACCGCACTCGAACCGCTGCGCGCGCAACTCAACGCCGCGCTCGGCAAGAGTTGGGAGGAATGGGAAATCCCACGCGATGCCGACGACAAGTGGCCTGCGCCCGCGAAGAAGCTGCACGCCGAATGGTGGCAACAGCGCATCGCCCGCCAGAAAGAGATTGACGCCTCCATCGCCGCCAAAGCCGAGTTCGAGTATCTCTACGACAAGCCCTACGACGACAAAAAGAAAGTCCGCGTCGCCGGGACGTTCACGGTCGAAACCCTCTCGCCCCATCGTGTGCTGGCGGTGGACGAGAACGACGAACTAATAGACACCGTCGCCAACCCACACGGCGCGTCTGGCGAAGAGCGTGATTTTGTCGGGATGATTCTGGAAAATCTCAAGACCGCCGGAGTCCAGCAAGCCCACAAGGAAGACAAGATCAACTTCACGTCGCTCACTCCCTGGCCGGGCGACCTCATCTGCGCCGAAGGTCGCTACATGGAGGGCGGCGAAGAGTCGGGCGCGGAAAAACGCGCGGCAATCTTCGTCGGCCCGGAGTTCGGCACAGTCTCGCGCCCCGACCTCGTGGCTGCCACGCGCGAGGCGGGCGATGCAGGCTTCGACGTGCTCATCGCCTGCGCATTCAACTACGACGCGCACTCCTCCGAGTTCAACAAGCTCGGTCGCATCCCTGTCCTCAAGGCTCGCATGAACGCCGACCTCCACATGGCCGACGACCTCAAGAACACGGGCAAGGGCAACCTCTTCGTCATCTTCGGCGAGCCGGACATAGACATCATTGACGGTGGCGCAGACGCCAAGCCCGACCAAATCCGCATCAAGATCAATGGCGTGGACGTGTTCCACCCCAACACTGGCGAAGTCCGCAGCGACGGAGCCGAAGGCATCGCCTGCTGGTTCATAGACACAGACTACAACGAGGAGAGTTTCTTCGTACGCCACGCCTACTTCCTCGGCGCGAACGATCCGTACAAGTCGCTCAAAACCACACTCAAAGCCGAGATCAACGAAGAAGCTTGGGCGACGCTCCACAGCGACACCTCCCGCCCCTTCGACAAGCCCACGAGCGGGCGCGTCGCCGTGAAGGTCATCAACCACTTAGGCGATGAAGTGATGAAAGTGTTCAAGGCGGTCTGATGAAATATCAAAATGCTCCCGACCCGTTAAGTTAATCTCTGCCGATGCATAGTGACGCAAAAGGCAAATAGACTATAATCAACAAAGCTCAAGACCTGTCGCATGGGCATGCTTCACCCGCTTGTAGCGGCTACGCTCAAACATCCTCCACCCATATAAAGGTATTGATATGGACTCTGAAGTCCGCCAGACAAGAGAACTAGTCGATTGGTACAACACCGCCGTCCGGTCGTTCTTGGAGAAGACCGTTCCCGAGGGGAAAATCGCCGAGTTCGATAAAGACCGTGATCTCCTCTCGAAGGTCGCTCGGGTCGGCGACGCTGACGTAGCCGTTTGCTTTCTCGGCCCCTCGGGCATCGGCAAGAGCACGATCATTAATGCAGTCGTCGGCGGCTCTCAATCGGTAGTTCCTTCAGGAGGGGTGGGGCCGCTCACCGCGCAAGCGTTGGTCGTCCGCAGCCGCCCCACGAGGAGGCTCGAAGTCGAGTACCACGGCCGCGTGAGAATCCTTCGGACGGTGTTCGGTCTCCAACAGATGTTCAAGGCCGAACTAGGGAACGTCGAAAATCAGGAGACGCTAATCGGTCTTGAAGAAGTCGCGGAGGATGAACTGCCGGAAGACGCGGAGGCGGTCACGACGGACGAAGACATCGAAGCGGAGCCGGACGCGAATGCAGGGCGACAGGAACGTCGGGAGCAGTTCAGGCGCTCTGCGCAACTATTAGTCACGGGCAGTCAAGACGACGACCGCGAGCTCTGTTACCTGCTCGATGCCCTGACGGAAGCGGCGGGTGGGAAGCGCGTGTGGGGTACCGAACCCGACCCGGCTGACACCGCGCGTCTGGAAGGAATCCGCCGCGCCCTATCGCTCGCCAAAGAAGGGAGCACGTTTGTCCTCGACGGTGCTGAGCCTGACGAGGTGTTTCAACAAAGTCTGCACGAGCACGCCACCGGTTATCTCGCTCCGCTCATCAAGAACCTGACGTTGGACTGGCCTAGTTCGGAACTGACCAACGACATCACCCTCGTAGACCTCCCCGGCGTCGGCGTCGTCCGCGACGTGCATGCGGACGTGACGCGCAAATGGATTCGTGAGAAGGCACAGGCGCTCGTTCTCGTGGTCGATCACAGAGGGATGACCGAACCGCTCGCCGACGCGCTGAGGCGTAGTGAGTTCCTCAACTCATTGCTCTATTCCTCCGACGAGCCGGAAGATGACCCGATAGTGATCGTCGCCGTCACACGCATCGACGACGTAGCAAACGATAAGTACCGCCAAGACCATAGCAAAAAGAAGTACGAGCATTTCCTCGATGCCTGCGAGGAAGTAAAGGGACGTCTGAAGAATGAGCTTCAGCGCCGCCTCGAAGAGATTTGGTTAAACGACCAAGGTGTCAGCGAGGCACGCCGACAAGTCGTCCGCAACCTCTTAGCCACCTTGCAAGTTCATCCGCTGTCAGCCCCGGAGTACGTGCGGCTAATCGCGGACGACGAAGACGACCGATCTTTCCTCAAACAACTGGATCAAACCGGTATCCCCGTGCTGATTGAGAGCCTTAAAAAACTCGCTGAGGGCCGACGCGAAAAGGCGACGGCCCGGCTTCGTGAACGCGCCTCGGTGTTCCACGAGCGGTTGGTTACTACTCTCCGACTCGTCGAGGCGCAGTGGGAAGGCGAAGGTCGCGCCGAGGAGGAGGCCGCACGGCTGCGCAGAGACTTGGAGGATTTTATCCAGCCCCTGCGCGAAGAGCTGGCGAACCGGCAGGGGGGATATCGCACCTTCTTAAAGAAGACCGTCCCGCGCAGGGTAGAAGACTTGATCGCGGCGGCGAAAGCGAAAGCCAGCAAGGACATCGACCGGTATCTCGCGCGCCTCTGGCAAACGCACTGGGGGACACTGCGCGCCTCCGTCCGCCGGGGCGGTCGTTACTCCGGCGCGTCGGACATAAACTTGCCAACCGAATTCGCGCTTCGCTTCGAGGAGCCGATAGCTGAGGTCTGGGGCAAGGAAATTCTGAAGGACGTTCGGAAAGAAACTAAGGAATACGCCGACGACTGCGTGGCGCTCGTCGAGCAGGTCGCAGAGTGGGCGCTCGCGCAGGGCGCGCGCGTGCAGCCAAGGGTGATCGAGGCGCAGCGCGACGCCATCCGCGCCGACGCCAAGAAGCTGCAAAGCGTTGGTCGCGAGATGGTCAAGGAGATGCGCGATGAGGCCAAGTCGCAACTTGTCAACGCCATCGAAGGCCCCATCAAGTTGGAATGCGACAAGTTCGTCCGAAAGAATTTGGACGTTGGCCCGGGTGTGAAACTCAGAATTCTGGAACTATATGAGAGTTTGGCCGACAGAGTAACGGAAGCTGCCGAGGAGCCGGCGAAGAGGATTCTGCTCCGACTGTACCGGGAGGTGGAGAAGGAAATTCTCGAAGCCTTCGCCGACCGCCAGAATCCGCTCAATTCCATCTTCGATGCTATCGTTACCTCTCAGCAGAAATATCTGGAGCGGAGTGACGCCCAGAAGCGGAGAAGAATACTCGGCGAACTCAAGTCCCTATGGGCCGACATGCCTGGCCCGCAACAAGCCGAAGCCGTGACTCAGGGAGAGGCGCAAGAGCATGCCGTCTAATATTCTTTATTCAAAGGCCGATGTGTCCTACGTCTTGCCCGTACTACGGGAACACGAAGAGTGGGGATTGCGGATGGTCGACCTCGTTCATCCACCGCGTCGCTTATGGGGTGATCGCGAGCATCAAGATGTACTGGTCGACGAGGGCGTGGATAGTCGGCGACTCAAGCCAGTTTCGACACCAGCCGAGCTTCTTCAGTCCCTCCCCGCCGATGACAACTGGCTTTCGCAGGGTCGCCGCAGCATCAACAGGCTCCACGCTCACTACCTCATTTGCGAAGACCCGCAGCGGCGTATGGATGTGCGAGAAGTGGAGACGCTGGCGCATCAAGTCAGCTTGGTGCGTCATGTGCTTCAGAACGAGAGCTTGAAGCGCGTCCTGATCGCCGACGAAGTGGGACTCGGAAAAACCGTCGAGGTCGGCCTCATCCTACGGGAACTCCTCGCGCAGCGCCCCAGCCTGCGTGTGCTCTACCTCGCGCCCGCCCGGCTAGCCAGCAACGTGCGCCATGAGTTCGACCGGCTGAACATTGCGTTTCGACAGTGGACATCATCCGACGGTGACGCGAGGCTGTCCGACCCCAAGCTCATCGCCAGCATCCACCGTGCCGTCCACGGCAATAATTTCGATCTCTTACTCAATACTCCGCCGTGGGACATACTGATCGTAGACGAGTGCCACCATCTATCCGCATGGTCGCCGGACGGCTCAGACCCGAGCGAGGCATATCGTCTGGTGAGAGAGTTGGCCTCGCGACAGCCAAGTGACGGCCGACTAATCCTGATGAGCGGCACTCCCCATCAAGGTCATGAGACCCGGTTCGAGAATCTGCTCCGGTTTCTGAGGGGGGAGAACGATCCTCTGGAGTCTCTGGCCGGGCGAGTCATCTACCGTACAAAGGATGACATCGAAGACTGGGACGGTCACCCGGTCTTCCCGCAACGCAAAGTCAATGATCCCTTGATCGTCGACCTCGGCCCCTCACACCGTCAGTGGATTCAGAATATCCACGATTTCTACAAGCCTCCGCGCGACGCATACCATTTCGGCGATGCTAAACGCCGCGCGGCGGGGTGGCGTTGCGCCCAAGCCATGCAGTGGGCCGCGTCAAGTCCTCACGCGGGACTCGGCTATCTCGTGCGTCAAGCGATACGCGGCGGATGGAAGCTTAGTAGTTCAACCCTACGCGACGCACTCTCGACCCTGCGTCCGTACCGCCTCGGCCCAGAAGACGAACCGGTCGAGCGCTTATTCGAGAGAATCACTAAAGAAGTTGGCCGCCAGCAGCGAGACGCAGACGTTGAAGACATCGAAGAAATCATAGACGGGGGCGATAGCGACTGGCTGTCCGACCGTGGGCTTGAAGACCTTTTGCTCGAAGGCATATCTTTAGTCCGGCATGCTGGCGACGAAAAGTGGCAGGTTATTCAAGAGGCACTACTCGACCGCGCTGGGACGGAGAAGGTTGTACTCTTCGCGCAGCCGATAGAGACTGTCAGCGCGCTTACACGCTACCTCGAACGCACTACCGGGCAAAGGCCCGCCGTCATCATCGGCGGCCAGTCGGATGCGGAGCGAACGAAGGAGGTCGAGGCGTTCCGGCGGGCTGACGGCCCGCGGTATCTCGTCTCATCGCGCGCGGGAGGAGAAGGCATCAACCTTCAAGTCGCTCGCCGCTTGATACACATTGACGTGCCATGGAATCCGATGGACATGGAGCAGAGGGTCGGGCGCGTCCACCGCTTCGGCTCTCGCGAAACTATTATCGTTGACACGGTAGTCGTCAAAGACAGCCGCGAAGCGGATGCTTATCGGATTGCGCGTGCCAAACTCCGAGTGATTACAACCACGATGGTCGAGCGGGAGCGCTTCGAATCCGTCTTCTCGCGCGTGATGTGTCTGCTGCCGCAGGACGAGTTACAAAGCGTGCTACTGAACGAGCCGAGCACTCCCTTCGACGCACAGGACGAGAGTCGACTATCCGAGATGGTGCAGGAAGGGTTTCGTGCCTGGAAAGATTTTCACGATCGCTTCGGTGAGCAGCAGAAGTCGATCAAAAGACAGAACCCGGGCCTGTTGTCCTGGGACGACGTGATCTTCTTTCTCGAATCGCTCGGCGGCGCGAAGCATCTGCCGGGATATAGGCGACAACGGTTCCAGCGTGATGGGATATCCGTGACGCAAGTAAGTGAGGAAGCAACTGTCCTGAGCCTCACCGATGGTGTCGCCTATGTGTGCGGTGAGCATGGGGAGGAACTTGTTTACGACCCTAATGGCTCTATCACACCGAAGCTGGGACTTAACCTCCGACCAGTTGCCGAACTCCTGAGAAGACACGCATTACCCGAACAGATCTGCGGTGCTGCTCATCTACGGTGGCCATCGGGTGTAGAACTTCCGACCTGTATTCCGAAGCCCCCCTTCGGAGTCTGCGTGTTCCTTCGTCAGACCTTACGTATTGACCGAATGGGTGGATGGATTGAGCAGGAGTATTCCATACATTGTTTCGTCACGGGGAAAGATTCTGCCGAGGAAGTCATGGACGAAGATAAGCTACATCTGCTTCGCGGGCTTTTTCGCGCGTCAGTCCGTAAGATGGCCGAGCCATCTGAAAGTCTTGTGCACCAATTGGTACTTATGGAGCGTGAAGTCGCCGAGCGTCTCCGGCGACCTTCTGAAGAGGAATTGATCGGTCAAGTTAGACACGCTGTAACCCCATTGTTCGCTGCAATCGTAACCTGACTTGATTCCCATGAAGCGCGTCACGGCTTGATATGGCCGTGCGAAAGTATCGTTGGCCTGACTCCAGAGGGGCGTACGACCGTTAATCTGCTTCGAATGAACACCGAAGAGCGGTTAGCAGAGCGACGCGCCATATCAGACGAATGAGATGGTCATTGGCAGAGCTATAACCTCACAATGAAAGGCTCAAGCAACGAGAGCATCATGTTCGGAAAAATTTGACTATCTCACTACGACTGCGGTTGGCCGAACCTGAGACACTACTCTAGCGAATTTATGAAGCCGAAGTCAGGCCTCGTCATCATCACTCTCTTCCGGTAATGGTACCGCGATAACGTTCTTGCCCATCACTTTCTCGATGATTGCTAGCAGCCTCTGCTTGCGAGCATGGTAGAAGGTCGCGAAATCATCAGTGCGGAGCGTTTCAGCGGGGATTAGATGGCTTTCCAGAATGGCGTTCATCTGGGCGTCGTCAAGCAACACCTGTTTATGTTGCTGAAGCTTTTGGAGGTATAGCGATGGCGCTGCCCCACCGATCATGCGATTAGCTTTGTACGAGATTGGCGTTTTGTTGACGATGGCGTTGTACACTTTGTGCGGGATGCGTTGCTTTTCGCACCAGTCCTGCGGGAAGATGTGGTGAATGTCCAAGGCAACGTCTTCAGCGTCCAATTCACGGATATTGGCTTTCCAGAAGAAATCTTCTGCGCCTTCGCGCAACACCAGCACGTTAATACCCTTGTAAGCAGCGCTCAGGCGTGAAGAGAGACGATCCAGCCGGTCTGGCTGGAAGGCTGCATCGGTAACCGTCCGGGGCGGTTCGGCATCATGCTCGATCCATCTCAACAATTCATCTACGTCATTTGCGATGCGGGTTTCCACAGCGCCACCATACAACTCGCCTAACACGCCGCACCAATACCATTGTGCTAGTTTGCTGTAAATTCGAGGCTCAAGCCATCGTGTTTTCAGTAATGCTAATACAGCTGCCAACGGTGCTAGTTGAGTTCGGTAAGGTAAGTCACGCGCGCTGGTAAAACACTCTTTGCGCAGAAATTTGGCTGCTAGCAAGAAGCCCGCCTCCACCTCATTTGCCCACTTGTGGTAAGCATCCAATGGCAGAACGAGGATGGCCGCACGCTTGGCACTGACCGGTGCCACTTGCTTTCCCTCCTTACCTGCGGCGATGTCTGCTTGGCGGCGCTCCAAGGTGTGCAGCATGGTAATGGCTTGCAGAAAATCGGTGGTTTCAACTCCTTGTAATACTGGCTCTTTGGCCAAGCGTTTCTGACGCGACTCTACCTTTCTAAGGTTGCTACCAAACCAGTCGTCACGCAGGTTATAGCCGTCGGCTGCGTAGCTCGCCGTCATCAACTCAGACACGGAAAGTGGCACCCCGCCGGTATTCACCTTCTCGAACACTAAGCAGACCGCCTCTTTCGAGGTTTCTTTCGTTAGCTTGATGATCGGCAATTGATAGTTATTAAAGACATTCAAAACCTTACTTTGGAAAGCAAGGAACTCAGAGAGCTTTGCTGGATTGTGTTTGTTCAATCCCTGTAACCAATCCGCCCAATTCAATATCTGACTGCAAGGAAAATAAAAGTTGGTGTACTCAAGTTCCGGCATACTAAGGTCTAAGGTCACGTCGCGCCCGAAATTGGTTTTTAACTTACGGTCAGGTTCCACGGCAATCAGTGCATCCTCTAGCCGCTCTGGGCCTTCCAACGCGGTGGGGATATGGAAGTAGTAGTACCGCTCAATGGGCTTACCCTTGTCGTTATGAGTTTTCACCGTGCCTTTCAGCGCCAGCACTTGGGTCAGCGTGGTCAAGCGTTGCTGGCCATCAAGGATCAATAACTCCGCTTCAGGCAGCGTATCTGAAAACGGCACGTTTTCAACGGGGCGTACTTGAAAGCGCGCTTCGCCGCCGGACTCTAGTAGCATTACAGCCCCCACGGGGAAGGAACGAGCGATGCTTACCAGTAGGCTGCGCACATGCTCGTCATCCCATACCCATCCGCGCTGGAAATCCGGTAGCTGGACTTTGCCTTTGACGATTTCGCTGAGAACCTCTGGCAACAGCCGTTTGGTACTGTCAAATGTGCTCATTGGTTATCCTTAGGGCGTGTGATAGTGCGACGCCAATTTTGGGTGCTCTCAGGTGTAGGCGCATCCTTTTATTGATCTCGGGGCGTAGCTCTGGATCCGCCGTAAGATGGTGACGTGGTCTTACAGTCAGCCCTCGCTCTCTCATCATCTCCTTGAGGTCGCGGTAAGAGAGCTGGTAGCGGCAGTACCACCACCTCACGCACAAAAGGATGATGTCAGACGCGTAGTAGCGCCACTTGAATGGGGATGAGGTATGCTTCATGGGCGGTTCCAATGAGATCGGTTAGAAGAGCGTGAGGGATGGAATTATACTTGAGAGGCTGTTTTCGCAACGCTGCCTTTCAGATCGCGGCATAAAGAAATCGACTCTACGATCTTTTGCGTCTCAAAAATTGTCTTTGCAACACAACCATTTTCGGAGACAATATGCAATGAAATATCCAGAAGTTGATCGCCTTCACAGTCTACCTGATCTAATAGCCCCGCTGATAGCAAATACACAAAATGACCTTACGGAAATCTATATGTCTTGGCCAACCTTGCAAGATCACGATGTTCGCCTAGCTACATTCGCAAAGTGCTTAAACGCCTTGGTGCCAATACATCTTTCACTCTACTTCTTATCGGATCAGATGCTCGATGCTAAATGGTGGAGCAGTCGCAATGTTCCGTTTTACCGCCCTGAAGGTCTAGCAGTCATACTCAAAGAATTCGAGAATTCTCAGAAGACTCAATTAGTGCTATCGATTTTCCAAGCCTACGAGAGTTCATTTCGCTGTCTTCTCACTGCCATAGATCAGTCCAGTAGGCTTGACCACCACTCAGCATTCAAATCTGTTTACGACCGACTTTTTGGTCTTACCCTGGCCCCGCACCACAACGATGCAGTGGTCACATTTGATCTTCTCAGAAACATCCGGAATACTGTTCATAACAACACCGTATTTTTCGACAAAAGAGCTCAGGATAGATCGATCGTCTGGAACAGTGAGACTTTTCACTTTAAGCACGGATACCCAATAACATTTCTCAATTGGGACCTTCTGATTCAACTCGTTGATGAATGCCGAGCAGCCGCAAAATCAGTGATCACAAGTGATCAAGTTGCGTTGATGCCAACAATAATAGAAGATCCTTATTCTAGAGAACCCATTGACGAACCCGTTTAACTGCTTCTCAAGGGTAGTATTGTAAAAAATATTTTGGCTGCAATTACTAGGTTGTGTTGACATAACTATCTGAGCCATACAACTGAACTGGCGAAGTAGATAAAACTCAAATAGTTCTTTGCCAACTTATCGAACCGTGAAAACACCCGTCGGAAGTGTTTCAACTTCCCGAT
>Ga0196965_1001077_pt1 | contig 11523 bp, 8 predicted proteins | sample S1_20metaG_FD_148668 | JGI IMG/M metagenome (GOLD analysis project Ga0196965, IMG submission 148668) | Soil microbial communities from Anza Borrego desert, Southern California, United States - S1_20 | ecosystem: Environmental > Terrestrial > Soil > Desert | place: USA: California | collected... | reverse complement strand
CTGGCCACTCGCGCGCTGTGCGAAGCATGTCGGCTCGGTGCCTATCGTCCGGCGCATCGCACCTCGGAACATCAGCGCAAGGTCAGAGCGCAACTCTTGATTAGATCAAGACTTGTCAGCACCCGCACGAAGTACATCTCGCTCATCGGAGCGGTGGCACGCCGGGAGGGCTGCCTCATCGCAACTGGTGGCTCGAACAACCGCGCCAGAACATTACTCGTCGAGGCGGCATGGGTGCTGTTGCGCTGGTGGACGGAGAAGAACAAAGCTCTCCATGACTGGGCGATGCGCATCGCAGCACGGCGTAGGAGGGCGAGAGCCTGCGTCGCGTTGGCAAGAAAACTGGCCGGGATACTCTACGCGATGTGGCTGGACGAGAGTGAGTTCGACCCGCAGGCTCTCAGGTACAGTGATGCGGCGTAACCTCCTTAAGATACAGCGTTCTTCGCTCAGCAGGTTGAACAGACGGGATGGTGAGCACGTGATAATGGCTGACCTCTTTCGAAAGTCGTTAATTGAATGGTGCCGTCTGCCTACCGAACCCCACCATGCGCCGTGACCGATGAGTCACCAGGGATGAGCGCGAGTAGAGTGGTGAGACAAGCCTCGCTGAGTTGGAGGATAGGTCTGTCAGGAGGAGCGGGAAAGAAATTGCTTGACGCAGGGCCGCCGCTTCATAGAGCCGTTAGAAGACTCTCATGGGGTTCACTTCCTAACACGGTTCTGTTTATACTCGCCGACGTTCTACCGCATGCCTTCCTGTCAGATTTCGTCTCATCGCGGAGGTTTTAAGATGCGTCATGCCCGGAGGCTCGTAACAGTCCTGACCACCTTACTGCTCGTCTCCCTCGTGTGCGTCTCGGGCGCGGGCGCGCAGGAGCGCCATTTCTCGACCGGGGCGATGCCGCCGCCGCGCTTCGCCGACCCGGAACGAGCGCGCAAGCTGGCAGCCGCCTTCCCCGAGATCGAGCGGCAGTTTACGGTCTGGTTCGAGCGATACAAGAGGCCGGGCGCAGTGTTGGGCATCATCGTAGATGGGGAGTTGGCCTGGGTGAAGACGGCGGGCGTGCAGGACACGCAAACGCGCGCGCCCGTCACGCCCGACTCAGTTTTCCGCATCGCCTCGATGACCAAGAGCTTCACGGCGATGGCCGTCCTCAAGCTGCGCGACGAAGGCAAGCTCTCTTTGGATGATCCCGTCTCGCGTTACGTGCCGGAACTCGCCGCGCTCCCCTACCCGACGAAGGACTCGCCCACGATCACGATTCGCCACCTGCTCACGCACTCCGAAGGCTTCCCCGAAGATAACCCCTGGGGCGACCGCCAGTTGGCACAGACCGACGAGACGATGCGGGAGTGGATGCGTGCCGGTATCCCCTTCTCAAACCCGCCCGGCGTGGCCTTCGAGTATTCGAACTACGGATTCGCCATCCTCGGCCAGGTCGTAGCCAGTGCCTCAGGGCGGCCCTACGCACAGTACGTTCGTGATGAGATTCTCCGACCGCTGGGGATGAACGCCAGCACCTTCGAGGTGAGCGAAATCCCGCGCGCGCGCGTCGCCGCCGGATACCGTTCGGAGGACAACGCGTGGAAGGCCGAGCCGCTACTCGCGCACGGATCGTTCGGCGCGATGGGGGGACTCTGGACTTCGGCGCGCGACCTCTCCCGCTACGTCGCTTTTCTGATGTCGGCCTTCCCGCCGCGCGACGACGCGGAGCGCGCGCCGATCTCTCGCGCCTCCGCCCGCGAGATGCAGCAGGCGTGGCGAGCCGAGGGAACGAGCGTCTTCCGCAACTCGGTCGATGCTCCACTCCAGCTCAGCAGCTACTCTTACGGCTACGGCCTCTCCGTCACGCAGGACTGCCAACACGATTACATCGTCAGCCACGGTGGCGGACTGCCCGGCTACGGCTCTTTGATGCGCTGGCTGCCGGAGTACGGCGTCGGGTTGATCGGGATGGCGAACGTCACCTACGGCGGCTGGAACACGATGTTCAACGACGCCCTCGCCGCCTTGCACCGCACGGGCGCTTTGCAGAAGCGTGTCATCGAGCCCTCGCCCGCGCTCGTCGCAGCGCAGAGGGATGTGTCGCAACTCGTTAACAAGTGGGACGATCGGCTCGCGGCGCGCATCGCCGCCGACAACCTCTTCATGGACGAGCCCGCCGCGCGCCGCGCCGCCAGCTTCAAAGAGCTCGCGGAAAGGCACGGCACCTGTCGCACGGACGCGAAAATTGATGCCGGGAACGCCCTGCGCGGGTCTTGGAAGATGCCTTGCGAGCGCGGCTGGGTGAACGTCACGATCACGCTCGCGCCGACAAGCCCGCCCCGCGTCCAAGCCCTCTACACGCAGTCGGTGATGCCGCCTTCGCAAGAGACGAATAAGGTGTTGGAGTCGGTTGTGCGGCTCCTCGGATCGTGGGATGCGAAGGACGCCGGCGCGCTGGCCGCCCCCGGCCTCGACCTCGAACGGATGCGCCGCCAGTTCGCCTCCGCCTCCCTCTGGGGCGAGTGCAAGGCGGGCGAAGCCCTCTCCGGCGACGGCAAGGGCGAGAGCCTCATCAGGCTCAACTGCGCCAACGGGAGGTTAGGCGCGCGTCTCGCGCTCGACCCCGCAACACACCGCCTCAAGAGCATCGATCTCCTCGCCTCGCGCCTCGACCGCTGCGTGCCGTGAGGGTGTAGCCGGTGGTCGATAGCCGGTAGACAGCGGCTTAGGCATCGCGGTTGAACTTCGCGGCAGGCAGTAACACCCGCCGCGCGGCCGCGAATAAGTGTGCGCCCGTAACTTGAGCGGGAACCTGAACCATTCGACTGCTCAGTACCGGAACGAACGCGGCTAGGACACGACGTATATCGACTCGATGATGAGTTCCATATTCACCGAACTGGAACACGAGCAATGGCTGGCGGGACTTGACTCAGACTTATTTATAGAGCGAGAGGCTTACTACATTTGTGAGATCAATGCCGTCCACCCCTTCCGCGAAGGAAACGGGCGCGCCATCAGGTTTCATGCAGACGTATTGTCTGCGAAATCGCGAGGCGACATCTTCGATTGGACACGGGCAAGTGCCGATGAATATTTACAGGACTGCGTCGCGGGATTCGGGCAAGACGACGGCCTGATGTATAGAGTCCTGAAACGTTGTGCCTCTTAGAGGCTATAGCGACGTGCAACTGGAGAGGAAATCATTCCATGTAGTACTTGTATTTCGGCTGAGGCTCTTTATCGATGGGAATCTCTCGCAAGATGTCTCCTACCAACCTTGAGAAGCGGATCGTGATGGGCATCAAACCGGAGAAATTAGCGGAGTTCCAATTCATCTTCGTCAGAATCAAACTCTCACGCAGTATTTGGCTCCTCGACGTATCCCCTACGTGATCGGCGATCTGCAAAGATGAGGGAACGTGCCCGTGCGGGTAGGTTGTGTTGCAAAAATAGCCCTTCAGCTATTATACCTACCTCACGTTCTCTCAAAATGTGTCATCAGGTCTATGCATGAAACGTAACACCCCGTCTTTCAAATTGCGGCACTACGCGGCCCGGATGTCATACTTCTATGCGTCTGTTGCTACTGCCGCTACCAGCTTTCTTATCGCGGTGTCGAGGAGATGATGCGTGAACGTGGACTCGAAGGTGGATCACTCGACTGTGTTCCGCTGGGTTCAAAGATATACGCCGGAGATCAATAAGCGCATCCGTCCATATCTGAAGATGAGCGGCACCTCTTATCGGGTGGATGAAATCTACATCAAAGTCGGGAAGGCGTGTAAGTATCTATACCGCGCCGTGGATAAAGAAGGGCAGACCATTGAGCTTAGGCTCAGTGCTAAACGCGATGTTTCCGCAGCAAAACGATTCTTTAAGAAGATGATGAGGGCCGAGCATCGCAGGCTACCGTTCTCAATTAGTGTCGATAAGAACCCTGCGTACCCCGAGGCATTCAGCGCTTCGCAAGAGGAGCGAATTGTGCCGCAGGACTGCAAGCTGCGGCAGATGAAATACCTGAACAACGTGATCGAGCAAAATCACAGGTTCATCAAAAAGAAGGTGTGAGCTTCGCAATGCTTCAAGTCATTTCATACAGCGGAACGAACTCTTGAAGGCATTGAATCGGTAAACATGATGAGGAAAGGTCAAGTCAAAAGATTAGCCGGGAATGATGCGCAGGGACAGGCGAAGTTTGTCGCTTCGCTGTTCGGGGTCGCCGCCTAGCGGAAGGCGCTCGAAGAACTTCCGCGCTTGAAAATAATTTTCGCAACGCAACCGGCGTTAGGACTTAAAACAATCGAAGGAAGTTAACCTTGCACACGTTCGCACAGAAACCGAAGGCGTCTCAACAGGCCACACGAGCCACGTCGACCCTATCTGGACGGGCACACTTTGGGCAAAGCCGTGACGTGAACTCGATGGTTCACATACAACGCACGATTGGAAATCAAACTGAGCGATTACTAGAGGATCAACTTGATGGCCTTGAGGCCCACTCCGATACATCCGCATCCAGTCGCTTTGGTCATGACTTCTCCCGTATCCCAATCCATACCGAAGCACCATTAAAGATTCAACCCAAACTCGCGATAAATCCCCCAAGCGACATATACGAGCAAGAAGCCGACCGCATCTCCGAGCAGGTGGGGCGAGTATCTGAGCCGTGTGCCTGCGGCGGAAGGTGCTCAGGGTGTCAGGCGAAGCAACCGAACCAGGAACACTTGAGCTTACAGACCAGCCGTGTACAAGGCAGCGACACGGCGCAGATCGCCGCACCGCCTATTGTCCACGAAGTATTAGCTAGTTCTGGTCAACCGCTCGACTCGTCAACGCGCGACTTTATGGAGTCGCGCTTCGGGTATGACTTCAGCCGAGTCAGAGTTCATAGCGATGCACGGGCGGCGGCGTCGGCGCAGTCCGTCAACGCGTTGGCATACACAAGCGGAACGGACGTGGTATTCGGCGCTGGCCAGTTTTCACCTGCGACTACGCAGGGCCGCAAGCTGCTGGCGCATGAACTCGCCCACGTGGTTCAACAAGGCCAAGCTGCGTCGAGTGTCAGCTTGCAAAGGCAAGTAACGCCCGCTCAGCCCGCGCCTAAACAGATCTATCCCGGCGCGAGGTGCGATGCTGAGCAGCGCCAAAAAGTCGAGCCGGCTGTCTTGAAAGCCAACCAGTGGCTTTCAACCGCGCTCACGGCATTGGACGCGTTCCTCAGTGGGGCACAGACGAAACAGGCACAAGCGGCGGCAGCGGCGCTCAACAAACATTTTCATTCAACCGCGCCTGCCGTCGTTACCTACATCAAGAGTCGTCTGACAACGATCCAGAGCGACATCTTCGGTCGTCAGAACTTCCGCATCACTTGCCCACCAGCTAACGATGCGGTCTGCAACCAGACCTCAACCGGCACGGAGTTAGCTGCCGTTGTGTCGGAGAATCAAGACGAACTCAGTTTTTGCGGGCGGTTTTTCAAACGTGATGAAGATGATCGCGCCAGTACAATCGTTCACGAGTTCGCACATGCTCTGCCGGGCCTTAGTAAAACGAATAAGATGCTGATCATAGACCGGGCATATAAACATGACCCCTATTACCACTATCTGACGACCGCCGAAGCCCTCACCAATGCAGAATCCTATGCGATGTTTACGCGTGAGCTGGCCACTGGCTCCAGCCCTGCACAGGCATTCATCGTGGACACGCTGTTTGAATGCCCGGATAACTGGGTGCCCATCATCTCCGACGCGCTCACAAAGGCGCGGGCGTGGAATCACAAAGCCGCGCTGAACACTAACCACACGCATCGGTTTTCCCTTGCCTACAAGAGGCTCAATGCGCAACTAGAGAAGGGTGACTCTTACAAGTGCATACCCGATGGCGGTGGTCGCTGCAGCAAGAGCGTCGTTGCGTATTGGTACATGGCAGGAGACTTGCGCATCTGCCCGAGTTTGATCACGCTGCCTACTCCAGACGCACGCGCGCTATCCCTGCTGGCAGCGCTGTATGGATATAAAGACCTCGTGGGTGGTAGCGACGAGCGACTAGCGGCGGCAGAAGAAGCGCGCAGGCTTCACACGGCGAATGTACCGACCGTTGCCGGAGTGCTCAGCGGCGACTGAGACACAGAATCGTGGGCAGTGTTGCAAAAATTATTTTCAGACGCGGAAGGTCAGCGGCGGCTCTTTCTCAGGCAGCGATCTGAAAGAGCGATGCGACAAATTTCGTCGGTAGTGTTGCAAAAAATATTTTGGCTACAATTAGTTGAGCTGAAGAGTCAGCAACTGCCTCAATATCTTGTGCAATCCGAAAGTTTTTGCAACACTACCGAAAGAACACTGGAAGGCATCGGAGCTGTGAATATGATGAGGAAGGGGCAAGTCAAAAGATTAAGTGGTAATGATGTACAGGGGCAGGCAGAGTTCATCTCTAATCTCTTTCAGGTCGCGGCATAAGAGAATCGAACTGACGATTTTTCGCGCCTCATAATAATCTTTGCAACACAACCGTAAAAAGTCGCCTGCTGCGGCAGAACTCCGTAATAGAGCGACAAAAGCCGCATGGTGCGGCCTAACACGCTTGCATGGGCGTCTAATACCGCTCCCTTGCCTCACTAATATCACGAAAAGATCGCTCGCCCCACTAGCTAAACTCCGCATTGGCGCACGATGATCACCGCCTCCGCAGATAACTTTTCTTGTAACGTTTCCACCGCTCGTCTGTTTTATGTTTGATCCAGAAGCGCCGCTCGGGCGACGCGGCCGCGCGTAGACAGTCGGATTGCGTGCGGGAAGCGGCAGAGGAATTAGTTGATGAACCGTCTAGTGGTGCTCTTCGCTGGGGCACTCACGGCCTTATTCCGGCCTTGAGACATAGCAGCCGGATAGTCACACGGAAGGGATCGAATTCACCGGCCGGGGTTGACTCTGAAATAACACTTCGTATGGATCAGCCTTCAAAGGAGCTGGGGGAATGAGCATGCAAGAGCTAGACGCCGGAAACTTTCTCGGTTCGGATGTCAGGACTTGGGAGGCTGACTCCATCTGGTACGCTTTAGCCCGCTACGATGAATCGCTCCGGGCGCAGCAACAAAATTCCTCCTGTGACTGGCACTATCACCGCAACCCTCACTTCAGTTTCATCCTCGAAGGGGGCAACATCGAGCACCGTAAACGGGCCGTCAACAACTGCCTGCCGGGGCACCTACTCTTCTACCACTCCGGCGAGTCGCACCGGAACGTAAGCGTGGTCTACCCGTCGAAAAACTTTAACGTCGAGATGAGCGAAACTTTCTTTTCGAGATATGACGTATCGGATGCCGATATCGACGCAAGGGTGGTGACGGGGCCGAGAGCGAAATTTACGATGCTGCGAGTTTATAAGGCTACGCTCGACAAGGGTAAGAACGCCGACCTTGAAATTCACTCGTTGCTGTTAAGCCTCCTATTCGAGGGTGACAAGGAAGGGGGCTCTACAGCCGCCCCTTCGTGGGTCAGGCGGGTGGCAGAGGCCATCAATGACAGGTGGGACGAAAACCTTTCCCTCCTCGAACTCTCAAGGGAGGCCGGCGTACACCCGACCACGATCTCGAAGCGTTTCCCGAAATATTTCTCCTGCACGCTCGGGGAATACGTCCGCCGCCTGCGGGTCGAAAAGGCGCTCGCCATGATCAGGCGATCCGACCACTCGCTGACGGAGGTCGCGCACCGTTGCGGCTTCGCCGACCAAAGCCACTTCACAAGGGTCTTCAAAGAGACGACAGGGCTACTGCCGAAGTCGTACAGGAAAATTTAGACCCGCCCGCGGCCTCGCGAAACTCCCCCCGCTTCATTTACCTTCCCCTAGCTTCCGCACAATGTCGGGGGTGGGCAAATCTCGTTCTATTTCACAACCTCAATACGTTTTAACTTCGCGACAAAAGTAGCGAGGTGAAAGACGATGCCGGGTAAGCCTTATACTCACAATGATGGGTTTGAAATTATGAGACAAATACTATTCCTATTTTCACTGGCGTTCTGTTTATTGTTCGCTTCGATGGCTGCGGCACAAACGCAAGGGAAACTGATCAATGAAACCGAAAAAAAACAGGTCGTAGATGCGGTCGGCAAACGCCTTGTCGATTTTTACCTTTACCCGGATGTCGCCGGTAAAATGGCGGCGCTGCTCTCGAAAAATCTGGATAACGGCGTTTATAAAACAATCAATGATCCGAAAATTTTCGCCAACCGATTAACCGAGGCTCTGTTCGCCGTAAGCCGCGACAAACATTTGGAAATATTGTTCGGCCCGGAGTTGGTCATTGAAACTAAGAAAGAAGCATCCCGCAAGGAGACCGTCGAAACCATAAACAGGGAACTGGAGAGGGGGCGAAAAAACAATTTCGGTTTTAAGGAAGTGAAACTCTTGGAGGGCAACATCGGTTATCTCCATCTGACGAGATTTTACGACGTGAAATACGGCGGCGAGACAGCCGCCAATGCAATGAATTTTTTAAGCAATGCGGACGCGCTCATAATTGATCTTCGTCAAAACGGGGGCGGCGATTCCTCAATGGTGCAGCTTTTGACAAGCTATTTATTCGATTCAAACCCGGTACATTTAAACGATTTTTATCTGCGCGGCGGCGAAAAGCAGACTCAAATTCAGGAATGGACGCTTCCCTACGTTCCCGGAAGAAGACGCCCCGACATTGATGTGTATATTTTAACCGCCTACAGAACTTTTTCCGCCGGAGAGCATTTAGTCTACAACCTGAAAACTTTTCAAAGGGCGACAATCGTCGGCGAAACCACGGGCGGCGGAGCGCATACGGTCGCTTACCAGATTATTAATGACAGGTTTCTGCTGAAAGTTCCGAACGGAAGACCGATCAATCAGGTCACAAAATCGAATTGGGAAGGAACGGGCATCAAGCCCGACATCGAAACGCCGCCGGGTGATGCCCTGCTCGCCGCGCAGATCAAAGCTCTGGAGAAATTGACCGCCCGCACCGACTCGCCGGACGCGAAATTTACATACGATTGGCACACAACCGCCCTGCGGGCGAAATTGAATCCGGTCAGGATTGACGAATCTCTGATGCGTTCCTACGCCGGAACTTACACCGGAGAATACGGGCAGAGAAAGATCACCTTCGAAAACGGGAGGCTTTTCTCCCAGCGCGCGGGCGGCGCGAAATTGGCATTGATTCCTCTGGCTGCGGAGCTTTTCACCTATGAAGGAAGACCCGAGTTAAGACTGAAAATTGTTTCTGAAAATAACCGCGTAACCGGTCTCAAGAGCATCGCCAACGACGGCTCGCAGCTCGATGAAACCAGAGACAAAGACGGAGCCGGCGAAAAGACATAATGTTAATTATCGGACTACACAAAAAGGAAGCTCCTAAAAGCTTCCCCGCCTTCTGGTGTCCAGAGCATGAGAAAGCGCGGCGGAGCGATGTGAGACGTAATCATTCAACTGACCTGAGCGAGAGCCGCGCGCCGCTGGCTGGCGACAAGTCTTCCGTTCGTTTCTAATATTCAACTCGAAGCAGCCAAACGCCCGGCATCACCCGCGCCCCTGCACGACTTAGATGAGAGGGAGCGTGAAGGAGGGGCGTCGGGTGCATGCCTTTGTTAGATTGCGTGGGGCGGGACAACCACTGTGCCTGAGATTCCGCCTCGCTGCCGACCTGCTTTTCTGTCGCCGCTACTCAATACGCTTGATGCGCTCGACAAGCGATTCCGACCACAAAGCTAATTTGTCGGACGCCCGGCGATTATGTTTTGCGGCCGCCCGATTATAAGTTAGGAGCAGTTTCCTGACGTCGCACAAACACTCTATCAACTTGGGGCGGCCGTAAGTCTTTTCAATCAGCACCGCCATCCTCCAACCGACCGTGTACCAAGGCCCCTGCACGCCGTAAAACGTGCGCGCCGCCTTCTCTATGTCGTCACCAGCCAAGCGGCTTTCCAAAACGTCGAGGAAGAACTGTTCGACCTTCTTCAGGTCGCCGTTAAAATTCCCCACCTCTTTGTCCCATCGCGCGCGTTCTTCGGCCGGACTCGTGGCATGCGGATGGACGTCCGGGCCGCCAGCCGCCGCGAGCATCGCAAAACCCTCACCGAAGGCCCCGAGCCACGTTAGAACCGTTCGCGCGTTTTTCTCCGCTCCGGATGTCTCGCCCGAAGTCTGTTTGGCCGAGCAGGCTGTGCCGTAGCCGATGTGGTGCATTTCGTGCGCCACGTGATTTTCGAACTGCCCTTTCGTCTGCTTCGGGTCAAGATATAGGAAGATCGCCGGGTCAGTGTCTATGTCATAAACGAAGCTGTTCTCTCGCGGCTTGATTTCGGGGTAAATTTTCGCGCTGATACGAGCGCCTTTCGGCAGGTAAGCCAAGGCCCGGCGCGCTGCGCCGACCATGTCAGCCTCTTTCCATCTTCTGAGCGTTTCCGCCAGCGCGGGTGCACGTTCCAGCAGGCTGTCGGAAAGAACAAAAGTTTTAAAATCCGCATCCTCGAAAGGGCGTTTCATTCCCAGTTCGCGTCGTTTGAGTCGCACGTAGCCTTCGCTTTGAAACAACCGTCGCCAGTCGTCTTCGCTAATCTGTCGGTTGTCTTTTCTCTTGCTGAGAATAGAAAGGACTGCCTCCGGCTCGTCAGTAATCAGTCTCACGTTCACCGCTGGCGACGTCGTCTGAGACGCACAAATGGACAGAGAGCCGGAGATACAGTACGCCGCTATGACCACTAAACAGCAGATCAGTCTATGGGGTTTCAATTGAATTTCACTCCACATCAAATATGGCTTTCAGTCGTTGAAACGCCGCCCGTCAAAGTTTTCTGCCAAAAAGAAGCAATCTAACGCCTGAATTGAGATGCCGCTGCGAAGGATGATAAGGGCGGCGTCTCGCGGATGAAGGTCGCGTTATCAGCGGTCATCTCCAATGACTTGTTATGCTCGCTCATCGCTGGAACGAGCCGCCTGCATTTTGCATTTGCTCTGCGACTAACCTTAACTTCACAGCTCTGTTTTCAGCGCAGCGGCATAACGCGGCGATTCACCCACCGGGAGGCAACTGTGCCACGGGCAGGTTCTCGATGACAGGCATGCTCATCCCGGTCAGGTGCAATCGCTTGTTGGGCAGCGCGGATTCATATACTAAGTGCAACACGCTTCCTTGAAGTGGGAGGAGCGGCGATACTGACGAAGACTTCAACCACCACGAAGAGGTCTTATGTCATGACGTATCGCCAACTCTCCCCGAGGAGAGATATATGCTCGCCGCGCTCAGAAGGCAAGGCTACGACCAGTCACAGATCGCACGCGCACTCGGTCGCCACCGCTCGACGGTCTGCCGCGAACTCCTGCGCAATAGCACCCGCGCCGATGGTCGCTACCGCGCCTTCACTGCCCAAGAGCGCACGAACGGTCGCCGCTCGCGTTCGCGCCGCAACCAACGCTTCTCGGCAGAGGACTTCGCGCTGATAAATGAGTTGCTCTGCCGCCAGTGGAGTCCTGAGCAAGTCGCCGGTTACCTCGCCCGCCTG
>Ga0196965_1001076_pt1 | contig 11524 bp, 13 predicted proteins | sample S1_20metaG_FD_148668 | JGI IMG/M metagenome (GOLD analysis project Ga0196965, IMG submission 148668) | Soil microbial communities from Anza Borrego desert, Southern California, United States - S1_20 | ecosystem: Environmental > Terrestrial > Soil > Desert | place: USA: California | collected... | reverse complement strand
TTGGTGTTCCCGTATCTGTGAATTGCTTTTGAGGGTGAATCCTGATACTCACAGGTGGACTGTTCAGATGCTCTTTAGCAAAAGCTGACCAGTCATCTGCACCTAGCGTCTCAATCATTCGCTTTTCAAATTCCTTCGGGAATGAAAGATCTACCTGTGACAAATCTGTATTCATTGCATTACAAACATAATCGTTAGATGCTCCATTTCGATACGTGCTCACGATTTGTTTTAATTGCCTGATCGGCAAGCGAGAAGAGTCATCGAATTTGATAAATTTGCCATTTCATTTACGTAGATTTTATTTCGCATGCTGAAAGCAAATGATCCGAAACTTAGAAGTTGGGTAGAGGTGTCGCCAGGTTCCGATTTTCCTATACAAAATCTTCCCTTCGGGATTTTTAAGACCAAGTACTTGACGCCTGTTGCGGGCGTGGCTATTGGTGATTACGTACTCGATCTGGTGTACCTTCATGAAAACGGATACCTCGATGGACTCGGCTTACCAGCCGGCGTATTCAATCAAAAATTCCTCAACATGTTTTTTGCATTGGGCAAGCGAAAAATTCGTGAGGTGAGAGAACGCATTTCGGAGTTACTGCGGCACGATAACGATGAATTGAAATCGAATATCGCAGCGCGTGAAATCGCATTGATTCCAATGCAGGAAGTGCAGATGCTCATCCCGGTTCAAATTCCAAACTACACGGATTTTTACAGTAGTGAGGAGCATGCAACCAATGTCGGGTCGATGTTTCGTGATCCGAAAAATGCATTGTTGCCGAATTGGAAACATCTGCCTGTCGGATACCACGGCCGCGCATCTTCAATCGTCGTCTCCGGTACACCGATCATTCGTCCTTCCGGACAAATAAAAACCCCGGACGTCGAAGCCCCTGTTTTTTCAGCATCGCGCAAGCTCGACTTCGAACTCGAGGTTGCTTTTATTGCCTGCGGCGAGTCAAAATTAGGACAACCAATAAATGTGAATCAGGCTGAGGAATTTATCGCAGGCTTTGTTCTGTTCAACGATTGGTCCGCACGCGACATTCAACAGTGGGAATATGTTCCGCTTGGTCCCTTCCTTGGGAAAAACTTCGGATCAACAATTTCGCCATGGATTGTGACAATGGATGCGCTTGAACCTTTCCGAACGGAAGGGCCGCAGCAGAATCCGCCGGTGCTTGATTATCTTAAAAGCAAAGGTAAAAATAATTTTGACATTACCCTCGAAGTAGTTATCGCAACAAGCCGTGATGAACAAACCGTCGTCACACAATCAAACTTTAAACACATGTACTGGAATGTCCTGCAGCAGCTCGCGCATCAAACCGTGAACGGTTGTAATATTCAGGTCGGCGATATGTATGCTTCCGGAACCATAAGTGGCCCATCAGCCGGATCTTTTGGTTCGATGCTCGAACTTTCGTGGAATGGACAAAAGCCAATGAAAATGCGCGACGGTAGTACAAGAACTTTTATTGAAGATGGAGATACAATCATCATGCAAGGGTATGCGCAAAAAGATGGTGTTCGCATTGGATTTGGTGAATGCAAAGGAACCGTACTCCCAGCGCTAAAAAATTAATATATGCTGACGATTGACCCGAAAGAAATACCAGTTCCGAAAATGCATGGCTATCTGCTCGGCGCTGTAATACCGCGGCCGATAGCGTTTGCGAGTACAGTGGATAAGAACGGAAATGTAAATCTTAGTCCTTTTAGTTTTTTTAATTGCTTCGGTGCAAATCCTCCGATTGTAGTTTTTTCACCAGCGCGACGAGGACGCGACAATACAACCAAGCACACGTACGAAAATGTCCGTGAGGTGCCGGAAGTTGTGATTAACATTGTGAATTATGCAATGGTACATCAGGCGTCATTGGCGAGTACGGAATATGAGAAGGGCGTCAACGAATTCGTTAAAGCGGGTTTTACCGAACATCCTTCTGACATTGTGAAGCCGCCGCGTGTAGCTGAAGCACCTGTTGCAATGGAATGTAAAGTTCTTCAGATTATTGAAACGGGTGACCAGGGTGCAGCCGGAAATCTCGTGATTTGCGAAGTAGTAAGAATGCATATCAAAGAGGAGGTACTCGGCGCCGACGGGCGGATTGATCCGTATAAGCTCGATGCGGTCGCGCGCCTTGGTGGCGACTATTATGCAAGGATAAATGGTGACGCAATTTTTGCTGTTCCAAAACCACTTGAGCGAAAAGGAATCGGAATTGATCAGATACCGGCATCGATTCGCCTAAGCAAAGTTCTAACGGGAAATGATTTGGGGATGCTTGGAAACGTGGAGGTCTTGCCTTCGTTGGAGCGGGATCTTCCATCGGCGTTCGCCGACATTATTGCACGAAGTGAAGGCCAGGTACATGAGGCTGCGAAACTCCTGTTAAGCAAGGGCGATGTCGAAAATGCGTGGAGGTTGTTGTTGTACTCATTGAAAAAATAAAAGCCTCCGCTTTACGAAGGCTTTTATGTTACTATAACATCGTTAGTCATGATGTCCGCCCGGGCCGTGTACGTGCCCATGATTTAATTCTTCTTCGGTGGCTGTTCTGACTTCCATTACTTCAACTGCGAAATTCAATTCAACGCCGGCAAGTGGATGATTTCCATCGACGGTAATTGAATCGAGTCCGACATGAGTAACGGTTACAACACCGCCCTGGTTCGTTGAAAAGCGCATTCCTGTTTTTATGTCCTGATCGCCAAAAGCTGAACGCGGAACCTTTTGAACCAACTCGTTATCTTTTTCACCATATCCTTTTTCCGGAGAGATTTTCAATGTAAACTTATCTCCCTTGGATTTTCCTTCCAATCCTTCTTCCATTCCGATAATAAGATTTCCCGCGCCGTGCAGGTAGTGCAGTGGCTCTCTGCCATCGCTCGAGTCGATCACTGTCCCTTCATTATCCCGTAAGGTGTAGTGAATCGCAGCCACTTTGTTCTTTGAAATTTGCATAAATAACAATTGTTAACGTGAGACAATTCAAAATCCGGCGAATTGCGAGCAAGACTGACGGCTTTGAGTTATTTGAAGTAAATGTACAGCAATCTTTGAAAAATGAAATCATTTTGGGAACCGGGGCGTGGCTTGCTGCCATGAAGAAATTTCGCTACGCTTCATAAAATTTGAATCTCGCAGTTGTGATTTCTCAACATGTTGAGGAAATGACCCTACTGATCGCATTAGGTATGCGAGTAGAATACTCAGGCTCTTTCATTTTCACAGGCACATGCTTTTTCCTTTTCGCTATCTGTGGTTATCGGCCTCCTGCCGGTAAAGATCCTGGCGGCTTTAGTTACATCACATAAATATCAAAACACATCATTATGGAAAAATCAACGAACAAATCTGACGCTAAAAACATGAAGAGAGATGGAAAGAGTACAGCTTCGAAGAAGCCAATCTCAAAGCAAAATCAAACGATGCTTGAGGAGCTTTTGATCGAAGAACTTCGTGATATTTATTGGGCTGAACAGCACCTGGTAAAGGCGCTGCCGAAAATGCAGGAGGCTTCGACTTCTGAGGAGTTGGCTGCAGCCTTCGAAGAACATCTTGCGGTGACTGAAGAACAGGTTACTCGTCTGGAAGAAGTTTTTGAGTTGCTTGGGCAAAAAGCGACCGGAAAAAAATGCGAAGCAATGCAAGGATTAGTTAGCGAGGCCGAATCCATTATTTCGGACACCGAAGAAGGTAGTGCAACGCGCGACGTGGCGTTGATTATCGCAGCTCAGAAAGTGGAGCACTATGAGATCGCTGCTTATGGAAGTCTTGCGACACTAGCAAAAACGCTCGGCCGCGACGAAGTTGCAAATTTGCTTGGTGAAACGTTGGAGGAAGAAAAAGAAACGGATGAGCTTCTGACACAGATCGCAGAAAATAATATCAACATGGTTGCGGCCATGGAGGATGAAGGCGGCGAGAAAGAATCAGAAGAATAATCGAGTGTAACGGATAATAAAAAAAGTCAGGTTTTTAACCTGACTTTTTTTTATGCTTCTGGGATAGCCGCAAAAAAAAAGCCGCTACCAGAATGGTAACGACTTTTAAACCCCACTAGCTAAATCTTTATGAATATTACTATTCTACTTCATCTTCATTATCGAAAAGGTCTGCTACTTCGTTGCCCAGCTTTCGGAAAGCATTTTCAACGTCGTTGGCTGTATTTCGGGTCGCAACCTTTACTTCAGTCCATTCCTCTTCGCTTGCATCGTCAACGTCTTCAAGCGCTCTGTCAACCTCTGCTCTTTCGTCGCTTAAATCTTTCTTCGCCCGTTCAAGCCTTGTTTTGCTCTCACCTTCGGCGTCCTCGAGCTTTCTATCAACTTTTTCGAGCTCACGATCAATGTCAGTGCGAAGCTCTCTTAAATCCGCACGCAGTTCGTTGCGCTCTGCTTCATATTCTGACTCAACCTCTACTTCATTCCGATCATCATTCGTGCCGAGTTCGATTCCGTCTTCGCGATCGTCGTTAGTACTTCTTGTTTCACACTGTGTTAACGATAACATCAACCCAGTCAATGCTACCATTGTTACAATTCTCAATAATGTTTTCATACCCCTCTATGCTTCCCCGATTATTCTCAAAATATCTGCTTTACTTTTTCCCAGTTTTCGCTGGAGTTTTGCAAGCAGGTCGCCCTCATGTCCGAATTTCAACGTAAGGTCGTCGTCCGACAGCATCTGATATCTCTGTTTCAACAGCCCCTTTACTTCGTTCCAACGGGTTTTGATATCGAGAATTGCCATCATATTCTGAATCTGTGACAGCATTATAAAATTGACGTGCCAAGGAGGTCGGATTTTCAAAAAATCGCCAGAAAAGCCGCTTTGCGGGTTTTTCGGCTAAGCGACTGTAGTAAATGTTCCCCATTGTGTGGTTTTTGCGAAGCAGGTTTATCCATTTATGGATCTCAAAACACATGAATTTGACACCCTGTATGGCCGAATGGCACGGGTTTACATCCACTGATTTCATGTTCAATTAAAAAATTAAAGGTATGTTACGCTGGACAATCATATTTCTTATAGTGGCAATCGTTGCGGCCATCTTTGGTTTCGGAGGCATTGCCGCTGGGGCTGCCGGAATCGCGAAGTTTATTTTCTTCCTGTTCCTTGTGTTGTTTGTAATCTCACTGTTTACAGGATCGGTGCGACGCCCGTGACCTTGTGAGCTAAAGACGTGCTATAAATCAAACTTGCCTGAATTGGCGCAAGATTTAATGCGCTGAGTCAGGCGTGTTTACATAAAACCATTATTTATGAAATCTCCTGAATTACTTGAAAGGAAAGAAGGTGCCGATGAGCCCTGGATGAAAAATCTCGCAGCATGTGAAACGCAAATGCGAACACAGGGATATACCACTGACTTTAAAGTCGAAAAAAATCACCTGTGCACATACGATGGAAAGAAAAGCTTCAAACCTGCAGATGTTAACATTGTAAATTTTTACAGGTTCGAAGGCGTTTCCGATCCTGGCGATAACTCAATTCTGTATGTTATTGAAACCACGGACGGAACGAAAGGAACACTCGCCGATGGCTATGGTGCTTACTCATCGGAAGATGTGTCAAAGTTCATGGCGAAGGTTCCCGGGATAGAAAAGAAAGTTCCTGGGAATGCGTAAATGGTGGTTCGTTCTGCGTGAAGCCGGAAGTGAATTTCTGGCGGATCATGGAATGAAACTCAGCGCGTCTCTCTCGTATTACACAATATTCTCTCTTGGTCCGGTACTCATTTTACTCATCTCCTTTGCGGGAATCTTTTTTGGCAGGGATGCTGTAAAAGGAAAACTCTTCTACCAGATCAATGGATTGGTGGGCAATGACGCTGCGCTTCAAATTCAACAGATCATTCAGAATATAGAGGAATCGCAGTTGAGCGCAAGTGGTGCTGCAATTGGCATTCTCGTTCTCATCGTTGGCGCTACCGGTATTTTTGCGGAAATTCAGGACTCAATCAATTACATCTGGTCGTTAAAGCCGAAGCCGAAGAAAGGCTGGTTAAAGCTACTCATCAACAGATTACTCTCTTTCTCGTTGATAGTAAGCTTTGGTTTTATTCTCATGGTATCGCTGGCGGTACATGCATTGATGGATATTCTTTACGATAAACTCCGACAGTTTTTTGATAACGCAACAGTCGTTGTTTTTCAAGTACTGAATTACGTCGTTTTGTTTTTTGTGATCTCGACGCTGTTCGCGATCATCTTTAAAGTGCTTCCGGATGGAACAGTGAAATGGAAGGATGCTTATGTCGGGGCATTCTTTACCGCCGTCTTTTTTTTAGTGGGTAAATTCCTTATTGGATTTTATCTCGGCGCATCTTCCATCGGTGTTACGTATGGTGCGGCAGCGTCCATTATGATCATCATGATATGGGTGTATTACAGCTCTATCATCCTTTATTTCGGTGCCGAGTTCACAAAAGTTTACACCTTACGTTACGGGTCAGGTATCACACCAGACAAAGCAGCTGTTTTTATCTTAAAGCAAGAAGTAAAAGAGCTGCGCGATAAAAGACACGGACCGGCAGCAAAGCATCATTAATCAGCCTTTCGAAAAGCTCCGGCAATCAAAGAGATCACGAAGAATACCAGAAAAATATAAAACACCACCTGCGCGATGTCTGCGGCTCCCTCTGCGATTCCGGTAAATCCGAATATTGCTGCAATCATGGCAACGATCAGAAATGTTAAAGTCCAGCGCAACATAGCTTCTACTTATTTCAGAAGAATAAAATAATCGTGTGCCCGTTAGTACCTTCGCTTGAGACCATGAGACTGCGCAATTCTCTGACCTTTGCTTTCAACTTCCACACTTTTTTATCATTACCTCACTTCCTTAACAGCTGTTGAGGATATTTTTTCGCATGACGTGTTAAAATTCACGCTGGTATAAGCGGCACCCGCTTTTCTTAAGTGTTAATGGAAGTAAGTCTATGAGAACACGTTTACCAATATTCAAAGCATTTACAAAAACGATCCTCGATTCATGCGTGATGCCAGGAACAGGAAGCGGAGCTGAAATCGTATGGGTCTATTCAACACACATGAAGGCCAAGGTGTTCATTGTCACCGTTGCGTTGGTTTCGATGGCTTATTCACAGATGAGTTTTGTTTTTAAGAAGCCGATTCCTGTTATGACAGAACGGGAAAATATAAGGTAAACTTCGCGCCGCGATCCGGCCTTCCCCGCGCTACAATAAATCCTGTATGATTAGCCATGATCCGCTTGACAACAGCCAGGCCGATACCACGTCCTCCATATTGCGATTCTTGTCCATGCAAGCGTTGGAACATTCTGAAGATCTTGTCTGAAAACTTATTCTCGAAACCAATTCCATTGTCCTGAAATACGATTTTATAATATTGGTCATATGACAAATGCTGTGAAATGGGAAGTTGTTTGCTGTCGATCACCGTGGAGGAAATGGAAATCCGGACGGCGACATCCGGCCTTGAGAATTTCAGACTGTTTTCAATGAGGCTTTTGAAAAGCATTTCCATTTGTGTTGGATATGCAGTAACCATTGGTAGATCCTCATGTTCCATTCTTGCAGCTTTTTCCTGAAGGATAGGCTGGAGTTCATGACTTAAATCGTTAACCACATCATTCAGATCGACAGTCATCTTTTCCTCACGCGGGTAGACAACGAGGTTGTAGTTTACGATGTCAGTCATTAGTGATTGCGCGCGGGCTGATGCCGCATCTATTCGCTTCATCAGAGATTGTCCATCGACATCAAGATGCGCGCTGTGTTTTTTATTAACGAGATCCACGAAGGTCCTGATTTTTCGAAGTGGCTCTTGCAAATCATGCGATGCTATATACGCGATCTGCTCCCATTCGGAATTCGCTTGGTTTAATTCAAGAATGTTTTTCTCGAGCTTTTCTTGGTAATTAATCCGTCGCCGGTATTGTTGCACGAGAAAGAAAAAGGACAAGCAAAAAATGATGAGGGTGAAAATGAAAACGAGTGAAAAGTTTTGAGGAGTGGTAGCCTCATACTGATGGCGGATATCAAGCTGGGTTTGAAGGATGAAGCGTTCAGAATTTTCAATATCGTTGATGATGGACAAAGATTTATCCATGTATGCTCGCTCGTACTTGTAATCGGTCACCGGATAACCGACAATCATTCCCGAGCGCAGGTAGTCTAGCTGACTTTTGATGCTGATGTTTAATGCGTGTAGCCTTTTCCGTTGCTGACTGTCATTTCCCAGCAAATGATGAATGCGGGCAAATGTTCTTGTTAATTCATTAACGTACTCCTCGTATTTATGATAAAATGAAGAATCATTAAAGATGATAAACGCGCGTTGGTTGTTTTCGCCTTCTGTAAGTTGAATGCGGAGCGCATTTAACTCGCTAATAATATAATGATTGCGGTCAACGGCCTGACCATACTCAACATAGGCATTAAACCGCTGGAAAGCATACAATGACAATGCGGCCAGAATAGCGACAGAAAGCCCAAAAACCAGGTAAACGATGAGCAATTTTTTCCACATTATAGTATATTTAGGATGGGTCTAACGGGAAAACATTCCTCAGCTGCTTCAAAAGGCCCACACTTTTTGGCACATTTTTTTAAATGTAAGGGGCTGTAAATCAATGCTTATGAGATTATTTTTTCAATATCGAATAAAGTGGTGCCAAGCTTGTATCTCTGGTGGTGTGTAACCGACCCTTAATTGTTGATATGCTATACCAGAACCTGACACAGAAGCAACAACTGAAGATACATCCTCAACACCTTCAAATGTTGCAATTATTGCATTTGAATACTATTGAATTGGAGCAGCGTATTCAAAATGAGCTAGAGGAAAATCCATTGATCGAAGAGAAAGCAGATGAGGATAGCAACTTCGAAACACCTTCACAGGATGCCGCTCAGGATTACAAAGACTATGAGGAGTATTGTTATGACGATACACCAGACTATAGGCTGGAAAATGCCCAGCACTTCCAGACACAGGCACCGATTGAAAAACCTCTTGTTGAAATGGAGGACTTCCGTCAGGAACTTAAGAATCAACTTGCACTTTATCCACTGGCCGAGAATGAACGCGAAATCGGAGAATTTATCATTGATAGCTTAACCGACGAAGGGTTCCTCGAATTTTCAACGGAGGCCCTGGCTGACGATTTTTCGCTCAAGTTCAATAAATGGATTGAACCGGAGCTTGTTCAGCGGGTGATTTGCATTATCCAGCAACTTGAGCCAATTGGCGTTGCAACGAAAAACATCAAGGAATGCCTGACGATGCAATTGAAGCAGATGCAGCAGGGACCGGATGTGAAGCTTGCGTTACGTATTCTCGATAATTATTACAGTGAATTGATGCACCGGAATTTTGAACGCATCATTACCGAATTGAAAATCGAGGAAGAAGATTTAAAGGATACGTTCCATCTGTTGGGGACTTTGAAATTGAAACCTGTGACGGCATCCACAGGGTCACCTCAAACTGAGACAATCCTCCCTGACTTTATTCTTACACAGGAGGATGACGAAACGCACGTGATGCTTGCACGCGAACGTTCTTCCAAGCTGTGCATCAGCTCATCATGGAAAAAAATGGTTTATGACACTGAGAAAAGCGGCACAGATAACCGGTCGAAACAATACTTGAAAAGCAAGCTTAACGCGGCGGAATGGTTTGTAAACGCCATTCGACAGCGCGAGACTACGATGCTGAAGGTAATGGAAGCGATCGTCCGTATACAGGAAGGTTATTTCCAGGAAGGCGATATCACGAAGCTGAAGCCTATGATCCTTAAGAACGTTGCAGATATGGTTGGAGTTGACATAAGCACCGTGTCGCGTATTACGTGTAACAAATATGTGCAGACACATTTTGGAAACGTTTTACTTAAATCATTATTTACAGAAGGTATTGCAAATCACAAAGGCGAGGTGGTAAGCAATAAAGTAATACAACAAGCAATCCAGGAAGTCATTCAGGCAGAAGACAAGCGTTGTCCTTATTCAGATCAACAACTCGTCAAAGTGTTGGCAAAACGCGGTTTCGAAATCGCGCGCCGAACGGTAACAAAGTATCGGGAGCAATTGCACATTCCTGCTGCGCAAATGCGCGCGTTCCTTGCTTAGTAAGTTTAAATTTTAAGAAAGAAGAATATATCAATCACCCATGGAAAAAATACTGATCATTGATGATGACAAAGATTTATGTTTCGTACTGAAACGTTTCCTGTCAAAGCACGGCTTTGAAGTATTGGAAGCAACAACTGGTAAGCTTGCGCTCGAAATTCTGGAAACAGTTGAGCCCGATCTTATCCTTTGCGATTTCAGACTCGAAGACATGAGCGGAAGTTCAATTCTCAAAAAAATAAAGGAGAGAAATCCTTCTGTTCCAGTCATCATTATCACCGGCTATAGTAACATTAAAACAGCTGTTGAGGTGATGAAACTGGGAGCAATGGACTATGTTACAAAGCCATTGTTACCAGACGAAATTCTTCTAACGATTCGTAAGGCGCTCGCGAGCAAATCAACGGAAGAGCCAAAGGCATCAGACGCAATTCAGCCCGCAGAAAACGGTGCTGAACTTAAGGAGGCTGACAAAATCGCGTTAATTAACGCGAAGAAAATCAACCAGGAACCTGGTGGTTACATTTTTGGCGATAGCCCTGACTTCAAGAATATTCTGAATCAGATCGATCTGGTAGGCCCAACTAATTATAGTATTATCATCTATGGCGAAAGCGGTAGTGGTAAAGAAGTGATTGCGCAGGAAGTTCACAAACGTAGTAAAAGAGCACACAAACCTTTTATTGCGATTGACTGCGGAACGCTTTCACGAGAGCTAGCCGGAAGTGAATTGTTTGGCCACGAGAAAGGGTCATTTACCGGTGCTGTCGGACAAAAAATCGGAAGCTTTGAGCTTGCCAATGGTGGAACTATTTTCCTCGATGAGATAGGTAACCTTCCATACGATGTACAGGTACAGTTGCTGCGCGTAACACAGGAACGTAAAATGCGAAGAGTAGGTGGTACAAAAGATATTGATCTTGACGTGCGGATTATGGTAGCAAGCAATAGACGACTTTGGGATGCATGTCGGGCAGGACAATTCCGTGAAGATTTGTATCACCGCTTTAATGAATTTCAGATCAGTGTTCCGCCATTACGAGAACGCGTCAACGATATCATGGTTTTCGCAAACCATTTCCTAACGCAGACTAACAAAGAACTCAATAAAAACGTGAAGCGGTTTTCACCTGAAGTGGAAGATGTTTTCAAAAAATATGTTTGGCATGGAAACCTGCGCGAACTTAAGAACGTGGTAAAGCGCGCGACACTTTTGTCAGATAGTAATGTGATCGATATCAAAAGTATTCCGTTTGAACTGGTCAACTATCGTAAACTACAGTTCGAGAATACGCCTGAGCCAACATCAACGTCAACTATTGCACAGCGCGAAGCCATTGCGGCGCCTGCAGTATCACCAGCCGTTCGCGAGGCCGGTTTGAAAAGCGTAAGTA
>Ga0196965_1001075_pt1 | contig 11534 bp, 11 predicted proteins | sample S1_20metaG_FD_148668 | JGI IMG/M metagenome (GOLD analysis project Ga0196965, IMG submission 148668) | Soil microbial communities from Anza Borrego desert, Southern California, United States - S1_20 | ecosystem: Environmental > Terrestrial > Soil > Desert | place: USA: California | collected... | reverse complement strand
ACATCATTACCATCTGCAAAAACTTTCTTTACGTCTAATTTGGTTGACCCCCTTATCTGGTATTGGCGTTCAGAATATTTCAGATAGGGTTCAGCTCTATCAAACGAATTAACAGGAGACATATACAAAAAATTGTCACTCAAATAGCTTCTGGCCAATTGCCAGTCTTGGCGATCTGTTGCCTGAAAATACTCCATTACAATATCCTTTGCATTCGCCATGAATATACTTAAAGTAAATATATTATAAAGACTAACCCATATATGGGCCAATGTATCTCTACGTTCCCCTAATATGTGAGAATTGTAAAGATGTGGTTAATATTAATAAAATTAATCCTGTCATAAGTTGTGAAAAATGCCGCAATAGTAGACTACGGTTAGATAACTGTCTCACAAACAAATATGTCAAAAGTAAAGAGTTTAGAAGTTCTCCTCCCACCTCTTGGAAGTATCTCTATAATCTAATACCAATTACTTCAGAAAGGTCGCAGAATGTTCATAATGAAATAATGAAGTCCATCGTTAGTTTGGATGAAGGTGGTACACCACTTAGAATCTCTAAGATGGGAACAAAGTTTAATTTAGCAAATTTAAGGATAAAAGATGAAACTCGAAATCCTACTGCTTCCTATATGGACAGAGGGACTTCTGCCGAAATCTCGATGTGCAGATGGCTCGGGCTATCCAATAATCACAAAAACACAATAACTGGGAGTGTGGTAGGGCGTCTGGCTGTTTCATTGGCTGCGTATTCTGCGCGAGCGGGTTTTAGCTGTGAATTATCTGTGCTAGATAACCAAGAATGGGGATTATCACCGGACGTTCTTTACCAACTTATTGTCTATGGAACAAAGATTAATTTAGCTAATAAACAAAAAGTTTTTCCTTCAAACTATCACAGATTTAACTACAATAATACTTTTTTTACCGAAGGATTAAAGAGTCTAGGGTTTGAGATATGCGAGCAACTTGGATGGAAATTACCTGACCGTATAATTGTGCCATTGGGTCAAGGGACACTAATTTATGCTCTTGATCATTCAGTTAAAGAATTAATTTCATTAGGACTAGTTGAAAATGATGGCAAAAGAAATAAGAATGTAAAAATACATGGCGTAACTGCTGAAGAAAATTTGTTATTGAATACAAGATTTAGCCAGGTGAATAGTTTTGATAATTCTCTCAAAAATAAAAAAATAAACAAAAGACTTCATTCCATTCCTGACCTGCAAACCTCTAATTCGGAACTGCAAAAGTCGTTGACAACAATTGCCCCAGAACTTTTCCCACCTAGTATGGACTCGTATCAAAATGAGGCAATGACCGTTATCAACAAGAGTGGTGGATCAATAATAAGAGTATCAGATAGCGAATTAATGGATGCAGTATCTTTTTTAGCTCAAAGTGATGGCATATTTGCTTCGCCTGCAGGTGTTTCTTCAATTGCTGGTTTATTTAAACTGATTGAATCCAACGATATTGATGATTATGACGAAAATATCGTATGTATTGTAACTATGGGTCATGGTAGCAGCAGCAACGAGGTTCTAAAAAATTGGAAAACTCTTGATGCAATTAACAAGATACGATATCAACACAGACAGATAATAAAACGAGGATCTATATCTGAAAAAAATAAAAAAAATTCTTCTTATACCATTGGAAACACCAAAACTAGGATTCTCTCACTACTAAAAAATTATCCAGATTATGCATATAATTTGCATAAGAGGGCTGTAAAAAAATATTCTCTAAAAATCGATATATCTACTTTATATCAACATCTTAATGAACTGGAAAAGTTGGGTGCTATTTCAAAATCAAAAGCTGAAAGTTTTCGAGGAAAACCAATTAGAATCTATTATAATATTACCCCTTACGGAAGTTCACTCATCAGTTCCAACTCATTTAAAAAAAATTGAGAATATTCGTAAAGTTGTCATTACTCTGATGACGTCAACATAATTGATAATAGTGATCTCGGTACTACTGATCAATCTCTGCTGATAAAATTTATCTTTTGTATTCTTTTCCTTTATGGATTTATGCCACCAGGAAACCCATATATGGGCTTCATCTTATTAGTCCGACCGTGACAATGATAGTATGGTAAACCTGAATGAAGCATTGAGTAAATCGAATACAAGTAATTGGTCTCAGAGGTTTATTTTATCAGCAATTCTTCAAAGCATGTCAATTATTATAGCAACCACTTCGGGCACAATAATACAATTAGTCTATTCCTCAAAAATCAACATTATTCAGTTTCTCTCTTTATCGTTTGAAGGTCCTGCAAAATGGATATTCTTAGGTTACATTTTTTACTTGATATTGATTACTCTAATCTCCATGACGGCCACATTTTATAATCATCTTGAAAAAAACTTACGATTGAAAATAAGAGGTGTAAAATCTCTGCTAGCATGGGTTAATTTGATCGGGGTAAATGTTGGAGGCGCGGTCGTAGCAATTACCTTAATCTACGCCGGACTAGTTGGATCTGGAATCTTTGACCTTATTATTACTGGAAATGATTCTGCGACTCTAAAAGAAAATCCTGCTATAATGAATGAATTTGTAATTCCAATTGTTGTGTTTGTAAATCTTTTGATTGTTGGAGCGATTGTGGGGAGTATCCTTTATTTTGCCACTTACTTTCAAAATATGCGATATACAATGAGAAAGTTTACGGTCCGAGGCGATGGATTCTCTTAATTGACAAAGTTAGATTCAATTGCCAATTTCAATAAATTTCTCTAACATAGATATACTAATTATATGACTCAGCAAAAGTCATGATTATCAAATAAAATTTAGCTGAATCTATCAATAAATCATTATTTCTTGAAATGCTATATTAGATAGATTGTTCATACCTATTAAATAAGCTCGCTTCAAAGAGTTTAAACAAAGAACTCGATAGCAATAGGAGTGTACATGTAAACAAAAACACATGCTCGAACAAATGGCCTTATATTTCACCAAGGATTCGTAATGCTGAATTGAGTTCACCTCAAAATATAGTCACAAGTAACGGTAACATAAGGCTGAAAATTTTGATAAAAGCATTATATTCGGCCTTAGAGATACTGAATTTACCAAAATAAATCTGGACTGTATTGTATAAAATTGAATCGTCTAATAAAGCAGAGTGTAGACATTCTCAGATCGTTGATTCCAATATCTTCTATACTTTTCTATCCAATCGTTTCTGATGTTTTATTGATCCTCATCTAGTTAATATACAAAATGTGTATGGACTGTCTTTGGGAGTTACACATCCTATTTATTTGGCTTCTGTAAACACATCATTATAGTACAATTCTCCTTCTACTTTTTTACTTTGCCGTGATCCCACGTTGCATAAAACTTTGGTGTTATCTCTAATAAGATGGCATCCGCTGTGCTTATGTTACTTATTATAGTCTGTGACATGGGATGCTCAATACTTCCAAGATATTTAACTACATTCTTTTCTATTATAGGCAGGTTATAATCCACATCATCAGATATTCTTACTGTTCCCTTACCACGAACTCCTTTGTAAGGTATTCTGTCGTTGTCTATACAAAAATATATGATGTTATTTCTTCTTAGGTTTTGAGTCTTCTTAGATTCTCTCCCACTTTCTATGTAAATTTTATTATTATTATTGTCAAAATAATACCATGTAGGATGGATATTAGGTTCTCCCTTTTTGTCTAGAGTTGAAATGTGAACATTTTTGTTACTGTTGATCAAGAAGTTTCTAACCTCATCTTCTGTCATCGGACCGCCAAATTCTGGTTCACTTGCATCAATGATCTTCACAGCATGTTTTGAACGGGATTGAATAAAAATATATCCCAACTTTTATCTCCCTCTATTTTTTCTTTTTCAATAAAGATCTTATATCTGCAACGAATTTTATTGAACTTATTTTCCCATAGTCATTTACCTGAAACCATGCACATACAAAGATCATCACAGGCGGCTCACGATAATCCATTTCATAAAGAAGGCAGACATCATTGTTATCTTCAAACTCCCTCTTGATCTCAAAACTTGGTAGGTTAGCATGTTCCAGATACGTCACATATGGATCAGCCTGATTAAATCTTGTTAGCTCAACAGGTCCAGGTGCTAAGACCGATATGTTATCGCTTATAAGACTTCTAACAGTTTTAAAGTCTTTTCGCTCAAGAGCATCTACAAACTCCATTACTGTATCCTTTGAATTTACCATGAACGTACTTAAAGTAGATAAATTAATAAAGGCTAGACCATATATGGGTCTCTAGATTTCACATTACCCTAATACGGTAAGCTATAAGACCAGCCCTCCTCGTAATACTCTCTGTTGCTGTATAACTTAAACTAATACAAGATCTACCAAGGTGTTATCATAAGAATGATTGATGGAGGTGATGGAACCCTATTACCACTGGGAACTTAATCCCCACGCACCCAAACTAAATGATCTATTTTATGGTAAAGATATGATGACTTCGGAATTTGAATCTTTCTCCATAATTAGCGTAGCATTGATCTAGGTTATGTTCAACCTTAAATCGTATCCTCACGGATGAATCTAGAATTAAGTGAAGAGATGCTTATTCAAAAACAAATCTCCAATTGCAATTGCTTTCTAACAGATGAACAATGATTGGATCAAGATGTATAGATTTTTTAGCATCCTCAATTGTAGATATTCCTAGTTCTCTGAAAAAGTTTTCCAACCCTACAGGGGTGTATGTTACAAGTAGTTTGCCTTGATCTTTTCCAATTTTTCTATAGGAATGACTTATATCTTTTTCAAATCTTAACACAGTATATTTATTTCCCTGTTCTCAGAACGTAAGGAATACCATCAAGTACCTTTTTGTATGGCACAACGGGTCTACCCACAGTCTTTGGTGTCTTTTCTTTAGGCAGTATTCTTTCAAACTCATCCAATAATCTGTTTGGAATCCTTTTGGTAGTAGGAAGAGTATGGTTACGGACAATTTTTGCTCTCTCTCTTCCTCCTGACTAAATGTCACAGTTTCGGGATGAAAATAAGGAGCTAGATTTCTATCGAATTTTGAGACATGCTCTTACTCTTAAAGCCAAGAATATATATGGTTCGCGATGATCTCTGATAGACAATAGCATACATAGGTAAGAATTTGTACTTTAGAAATACTATGCATATTAATTACTGTTCTCAAAATTCAGATCTAATATTAAGGCTAAAAAAAGAGTTGTATTAGCCTCTTAACCTATGATTCTTCTGTGTAGATTACTCTATTCAATTTGTGTCGATGTCTACAGAATTATGCAATATTATTCAATAATACTATCCTACGTACCCGCAATAAATTTGACTATAAATTATGGTTCAAACTTAATATGATAACGAATTCCGGTTTAATGATATCAAATGAATTTAGTTGTTAAATCCTTTTCAATGAAAAAATAAATCAATACCTTTAACTTTCGCCAAGTTATATTATTTGCCGCATTTTCCATCGGGTGGATTACGTTTTCGTAATCTATTATTATATAACATAATAATAACTTGGTAATAATATGAGATGTTATGAATAACTATACATTATCTTAAGCTTGATTCCAAAGTCGACGAGATAGATTGAGAATAGTATATTCTATTGCGAAATGGAAACCCACTAGTGATTTGATAATACATGTGTAAACCGTATTAGCAAACATATACTGATTTTGATATGATAATCCAATCATTAAGATTATGAATTGATAAATCCATGACTATGTGCTATATCAATTATTATGAACTAATTAACTCAACTAGCAATGATACATGTTAAATCCCGATATTCTTTAATTCTTAAATAATACCGCAATGTATTGATTCATTGTATATTTTTGAAGAATATTCACATTCTATTATCTTTTCTACTGTTGGCTACTTTATCTATCATCTATACCGGCACCATTCAAACAGATGCGTCCAAAAATATTACATCTGTTAGACATCAACTAGATACTGATGAAGATGGTTTATTGGATACATGGGAACAATTTGGAATTGATGTGAATGGTGATGGATTATTTGATCTTGATCTTCCATCACTTGGTGCAGATCCATTTCGTAAGAACATTTTCGTAGAAATAGATTATATGCAAAATCATGAACCAAACCCAATTGCCTTGGAATATGTCACCGAAAGTTTCTTTTATTCTCCCGTTTCAAATCCTGATGGATCAAATGGTGTAGATCTTGTATTGATACCGGATGAAGAGATCCCTGAACAAAGGTTTATTGGAACACAAGACCTTTATTATCTAAAGAATAATAATTTAGGATCCCCTGAAGATAGAAGTGATCCAAATTACGAAAACATTCGTGAAGCTAAAAAATTATCATTTCATTATGCATTATTTGCTCATCAACAATCCGGTCGTCATTCAACCTCGTCTGGTCAAAGTCCTGGAATTCCCGGAATGGAATTCATGATAACCTTAGGAGCACCCAAGTGGGGACAAGATCCAATTACGGGACACAATGTTGGTTCTATGGAGCAGCAGGCAGGTACATTCATGCATGAGCTTGGTCATAATTTGGGTTTAGATCATGGAGGATCAGATGATATTAATTGCAAGCCAAATTATTTGAGTGTTATGAGTTGGTCTAGACAGGTATCGAGTTTGATTGGTGACCAAGTATTGGACTATTCATGGGTAAATCTTGGATAATTTGACCGAATTAGTTTAGATGAAACTAAAGGAATTGAAGATACTATTCCAAGTGATTTAAAGACAGTTTATGGACCTGACCCTATAGAAATTATAAATGTTGGTCAACCCATAGATTGGAATAGAGACGGTAATATCGAAAATTCTGTCGAAGAGGATATTAATTACATAAGAAGTGAAGACTGTCCGCAGGTCAGGGGTCAAATTTTATATGGATTTGATGATTGGTCTAACCTAAGGTATCTTGAACCTTCCAGAATGAGTCTTCTAATTGATAACAATATAACCAACTTCCTCTACCCGACATACTCTCATTCAGATATAGGTATCGATGATGTAATTGAACATCGTCTATTATTGTGGGATTCGATAAGAAATGGAATATTGCCTATCAATTACAATCTTAATAGTACATCAGATTTGAATAAGAATCAAACATTTAACGTTATGGAATCAATACTAAATGACTCAGAAGGAAATGTTACTGATCTATTGGTTAATAATAATTTAGATGAGGCAATAACCTTATTGCAAGAACTAAGTCAAAATCAAGATGTCTTACCTATGGTAAATAAGGAAAAGTTGGATAATCTTATATTGGTTTTGGAAAAACAAAAATAATATAGAAGGTGAAAAGATAAAAAAATACTGATTATTATTTAATAAATTGATTGAAATTTACTTATTTTAGATTATATTTAGTTCAATAATTATGTTGGCCCCCAGTGTCCTTCATTATCTACGTTACATAAGATTTGGTCATCGGACCAACACCTATCAACCTTGTAAATCCTAATTGGATGTATTTCGCCGTCCTTTTTCTTAAAGAAAGTAAAAATCTCCTCAACCTTGCCTTCCACGACAATTGGTGTTGATGGGCAGGGTGTATATTTTTTATCTCTGATGATTCCATAAAATATACATTCCTTGTTAACCTTGTTATCACTTAATGGTATATATGTGATATTAATATCATCGTCAATATCCAAGTATAAATCTTTAAGACGATAATTTCCGTATTCTGAACTCTTGACAATAAGATGATCATTTTTATCTACAACATACTGTAGGAATTCCGAAAGAGACTTGGTCGGATCGTTATCTCTATCTCCGATACCATGCTTATCGATTTCTATTTCAAAATAACAAATCCCATCATATTCTGGATCTCCTATATAACGTTCAAATATTCCATACAACTTGCCCCTTCTTGAGACTATCTTTAAATGTTTTATGCTAAGATATTTTTTTGCTTTCAAACATGACTCTCGATCTGCCATGAATAGTGATAATAATTGTGTTATTTAAAATTTTTAGAACAATGAAAATGATACTCAATTACGTGCATATCCTTCAATTAGAATCGAAATTTTTCTCATTTGTTCTTAGCTCAGAAATGACACTTTCGATATATTTTTTTAATTCGATCTCATCAAGTTCAGGTGCTTGCTTTACGTCTCTATCTACTTGGATTTCTGAATTGGTCTCATAAATTGTTGCAATTATCCCTTCTAATTCTTTTTGTTTTTCTGCTTCCCCTATAATATTCAAAATTCTAGATTCTAATGTTATCTTGTAAATTGATTTTCTTAGTTCGTTATTAATTGATACTAGTTTAGCAGCATTGTATATACCTATTAACATAAGATATGTTGCTAAATTTAATATCGATATAGTTGCCATTCCAAATGGTGGATACGGTGTCGTTACCATTATAGTGGCTTGATTAACACTAAATACTAGCATAATGCCAACTCCTGCTATTATGATGAAACTAACTATATCAATTTCATACGATACTGCTCTTGACGCTCTCCAGAAGAGTATTCCAAAGGTAATTCCTCCAATTGGTTTACTTAAAGAGAATATAGTAACAAGGATTAGAGAAAACACTATTGGATTTAATACAAAATAAGGACTTAAGAGATGATAGTAATAGTTTAATATGTAATTGATAACAAAATAGATCAAGGGCAATACTAGCAGGATTGAAAAAATTAGGTTTCGTTTAGTTTTTGATCTATAATTAAACGCAAGTATAAAGGATGTCAACCATAAACTGATAAAAGACAGAATAGAAGAATATACGTACATCTGGTCGAGTAATTTGTACTTTGCCAGTGTAAAATTTGGAGTCCCTCCTACATATTCTCTAATCTCGTCTGGTTTATCATTTATCTTAATAACTGCTATTGTCATACTTGAAACTAAATTTACAAGAATAAGACATATAGATATGAAATATAATAAAGTAATTTTCTGATTGGTAATGTTGAACCATGAATAAAATAGTACTCCTAACTTAATGAGATAAAATAATGAAATAACGTAGGTAATGATAATTAAACAGATCAATTCATACTTTGTGTAATTATTCTCAAAAAATAGTTGATAACTCGAAGTTACAATAATACTTGTAGCAATAACTAAATATAAATAACTAAGTTTGGAGAACATATTGAAAGGAACATTGATTTTTTGAAACCGATCTTGAGAGAGAAATTTAGTAACAGATTTTATCATAAACAATTGAATTGATAAAGAAGACAAGGAATTCACAACAAAAATAATATTTTTCATATCGGTGTTAATAAAATCCTTATTAACTATATCATATATTTTTACAAATGACATATCTAAAATTATAGTAGAGAATAGACCTATGAGGAGTAGAATATACTTCGGTTTATTTAAATAAATTTTTTCACGAAGAGGGCCCATTAAATGAATTCAATACTGTCATCAACATAATCTTTTTGTATTTCTCTAACAAATCTAAAATCGTGTTTCAAAACATTATTGGACTCTCAATACTATCCATATCTTTTATTACAATATGCTTCTCATTTAATAACGCCAACGGTTTGGATATCTATCCTCCTGATGCTAATCCATATGGGTTAACATACGAACAACATGGAATAAACTATTGGAAGTGGCTATTATCAATGTCTGCACAAGAAAATCCCAATAAAGATTCTACGGGAGCAAAATGTACCAATGGTCAAGTTAGCTCCAATTCATCGGTATTTTATTTAACAGGTAGTGGTGGTGGAGTTGCTCAAAGAGATTGTGAAGTTCCCGCAGGTAAAGGAATTCTAATCATGTTGAGTTCTATGGGTGCATCTACAAAGGAATTTCCTAACTATTCCTCAGAGGAGCTAAGACAGGCAGCACAGATTGATCAAGACAATCTTCAGACACTATATCTGAAAATAGATGAAAAATCCTATAGTAAAGAAGATCTTCTAAAATATAGAAAAGCTACTAATGAGTTTGACATTGTATTTCCAGAAAATTCGCTGTTTGGTGTTAGTGCTGGTGTTGCTAAGATGGTTACTGATAATACATTAGTAATCACAGATCCAATACAAGGAACCCATAAGATTGATTTTGGTGGGACTCTGGTATGTACGACTTGTCCACCCGGGGAGCAAACCACTACATGGAATGTATCTTATAATTTGACTGCAAAATGATTTTTTGTGCCTAACTGTCGTATAAATATACGATTATTTTATAGTCGAGGGTAACACTAGAATATATGCTGTCTACTCCCTGGTAGTCAAATATCGAACTAGTCGTTAGTGCTATCAGATTTGATATGATGCTTAGACATCACCTGTTTGAACTTGATATATATCTTGTTTTTTCGTATATTCCATCAGATGTAATCGTTTAAGGTGATTAGATCTATTATATTGCATAAATATATCTCTAAGTCAATAAAAAATTCCTATTGATCAACATTAAATTGCGCTGAAATTATTATCGATCCTGGATGATCATTCTATGATTTAGGATATAATACCATATCCTTAACGGGATTGAATCAAGATATATATGATTCTTCTATACTTTGCTACCTCATTGGAATCAATTTTCCCTTTAATAAAATTAAAAATAATGTCTAATATATCCAATTGTAATTGAAAAGCCTTGGATGATTATGAAATAGTATGTGTTATGAAGGATAATTATGGAACTATAACCCGGTTGGGATTCAAAGACAAAAGTATTCATTCAGTTTTCATTATCACGCGTCTAGTACTTTCAGAAAAAATTTCCTTGTGTGTTGAAAAAAATGGGAATCGAGTAAAAGTTGGGGTTAAAGAACAATCGATAATTTCTTTATCTCTGATGATGAGGTCGTTGATATAGATGACTTAAATTTCCTACCAATATGTAATAATTAGGAAATCTATAGGGATTTTTTGTCTATATATAAAACAAGCTCTTATTAGTGCCGTGATTAATTAAAGTTCATTAGAAACAACCTTTAAATCAATCTTTTATGATCGAATATTTATAGAATCTTATTTAAAATGCCGATATCAGCACTAATCCCCACGCGCCCAAACTAAATGATACTATATATAGAAACGAAAAAGCATAGATAAAAGTAGGTTGGATCTAATTGTTATTCTTTACCTACCAGACTCAAACCATGGCTAATTAAGATAACATCTTTTTTTGTTGATATTGTCTTAATGAAGATCATAAATAAATTTTGGGTATTCAAGTTCTGCCATCATTTTTGAAATTAAGTTTGTAGCAATTTTGGATGCAATCGGTCCATCCCAAAAGTCCGGATTTACAATATTTATAATATTTACTATGCCAATAAAAATCATAAAACAGATGACAAAACCAAAACCAATTTGAATGTATATTTTGGCTTTTTTTAAATTATCAGATAATACATATAAAGATGATATTGAAAAAAATATAACACTAAGAACTGCAAGGGTTACAAAAATAGAGCGGTTTGGAAACTCACCAGGAGAAAATGAAGAAATGGTCAACAGAATAAGTATTCCACTTATTCTTGTAGAA
>Ga0196965_1001074_pt1 | contig 11542 bp, 10 predicted proteins | sample S1_20metaG_FD_148668 | JGI IMG/M metagenome (GOLD analysis project Ga0196965, IMG submission 148668) | Soil microbial communities from Anza Borrego desert, Southern California, United States - S1_20 | ecosystem: Environmental > Terrestrial > Soil > Desert | place: USA: California | collected... | reverse complement strand
CGGTCGTCCGGACGCCGTAGGTGGCCAGCGCGAGCGCGGCCGCCGATCCGGCCGGTCCACTGCCGACGACCAGAACGTCGGTGTCGAGGTCTGCCATGGGTGGCTCTCTCCTTGTCGCTCGAGTTCCGTCCGGTCCCGACCGTGGGGCTGCGCGGGCCTGCAGACAGTGACTTCTGTCGCTCCTGCGGGGAGCCGATCGGAGACCTCCCGGACCGCGGAGGCGGCGCTGCCTCTGCGGACACGGGTCAGCGGTCGTTGCCCCTCTCGCTCCCCTGGCTCCCCCAGACGCCGTAGCGGCCCGGCGAGAGGATGCCACGCGGGTCGACCGCGTCCTTGATCTTGCCCAGGAAGCGGTGGTAGGCGCCGTCGTTGAACGACAGGTGGCCGGCGACGTCGTCCATGAAGTGCAGGTGAGTGCGGTAGGGCACGTACCCCTGCTCGCCCAGCTCGTTGATCAGGTTGTGCGCCACCGACAGGGCGGCCTTGGTCATGTCCTCGTTCGTCTTGTCGAAGTTGATGCCCGTCACGACCGCCGCCGATCGGGCGCTGATCGCCAGGATCCCGATCTGCGCCAGGAAGCCGTTGGAGACCAGCGTGGTCCGGATGATGTCGACCACCTCGGTGACGACGTCGCCCTTCATGGGCGCCACCGGGGAGACCTCGACGTGCCCGACGAAGGGCGGGAACAGATCCAGCAGGTCCAGGTGCGGGATGCCGATCTGCACCTTCTCGGTCTGGTTGGTGATCTCGCCGTACTGATCGGGGGTGTAGACAGGACCCTCGTAGACCGACGAGCCCGGGATGCGTGACCAGACCTGGAGGATCTTGGCCCGCTTGACCGCCATGACGTCAGGGTCGTCCCACAGTGCGATGCGCACCGACCAGCGGCCGAGACCGGTTTCCCGCCCGTGGTCGTCGAGCTGCTCGTCGGTCCAGGCGGTGCCCGGCTGCATCGGCAGGTCCTTGATGATGGTGCCGTTCAACGGAGCGCCGTAGAAGCAGGGAACGCCACGCACGAGGCCGGCCAGCATCAGGTCGCGGACGGCGTCGACCGCAGCGCCCAGGTCGGTGTCGTGCTCGATGTTGAGCGAGAGGGTCTGGTACGCCTCGGGGGTCGGCTGGAGCCAGACGCCCATCCTGGTCACGATGCCCAGGTTGGACTGCATGAACAGCGGGTCAAGCACCGGTCCCACGCCACGCTTGTAGACGTGCCACCCCGGGTTCCCCGGCTGCGCCCCGAGGCCGGTCCGGAGCAGCTCACCGTCGGGCAGCACGACCTCCATGCCACACGCGGCGGAGAAGTCCTGGCCGTTGGCCATGTACGTGACGCCGTTGTCCAGGGAGTTGCCGACCATGCTGCCCCAGCCGATGTCCGGAACGGACAGGCGCAGCCGGTGTCCGCCGGCTTCGAGCGCCTCGTGCAGGTCGAGCCAGCGGACGCCGGGCTCCACCACGGCATAGGCGAGTTCGTCGTCGATCTCCAGCACCCGGTTCATCCGCCGCAGGCTCAACTGGAGCGAACCCCCGACCCGGGGCGAGGCGCCGCCGTAGCCGTTGTTGCGTCCCTGTGAGCTCGTCGACAGCGGCACGTCGTACTCGTTCGCCAGGCGCACGACCGCCTGCACCTGCTCGGTGCTCGCGGGCAGCACGACTGCCGAGCCGCGGTACGTGGAGTCGCCCGGGATCCAGTAGGGGTCCTGGAACTCCTGCACCTGCTCGTCCTCGAGCAGGACGGCCTCGGTACCGAGCAGCTCCTGCAGACGGGACACGAGTTCGGTCGGCAGGGAGCCGACGGCGGGGTCGAGCGCAGTCATCGATGACCTCGATTCCGGTGGTGTCCGGACAGGGTGGCACCCTGCGACCAGCTGCGGTGCCGCATGGCGGATCTGTCCGGTCCGTCGGCGGCAAAGTGCTAGACCCGTGGCCGTGGACGGACGCCCTGGTCAGGAGACCTGGAGCAGTGGAGCCGTGGGCGCCTCGCCCGCCCACGCTGCGCGGAGGAGGGTCTCCACGCCGTTCCGGGTGACGGGCCGGAGGTTGGCGTAGGGGTTGGCGACGGCGAGGTCGGCGATCCGCGGGATGTCCGCCTCCTGCATGCCGAGCTCGGCCAGCGACCGGGGCGCGTCGAGCCGGCCGGCGAGCTCCCACAGCTCCCGGGCGGGGTCCGGCACACCGCCGAGCGCCCGGGAGAGGTCGGTCACCGCGTCCGGGGCGGCGGGCTGGTTGTACGCCAGCGCGTGCGGCAGGACGACGGTGTGGGTCTGGGCGTTCGGCAGGCTCAGGGTGCCGCCGAGGGTGTGGCAGAGCTTGTGGTGCAGCGACATCGTCGTCGCGGCGAGCACCGCGCCGCACAGCCAGGCCCCGTACTGCGCCTCGCCGCGGGCGTCGAGGTCGGTGCCGTCGGCGACCACCCGAGGCAGGGCGGCCCGCCCAGCTCGACGGTGAGGTCCCGGCCCGCGGGGTGGATGAACAAGCCCCCGGCAGGCACCTCCCGGGAGCGGCTGGACGTGCCCTGACCCCGCCAGACGGTGACCGGCCCGTCCAGGTGCAGGATCACCAAGTGGGTGCCGGCGGCCGCGAAGGACTCGCGGTAGGGCCGCTCACGCTGCACGGACAGGTAGTGCTTGTCCCAGCCGAGGCCCGCGCTGGTCCGCTCAGGCGTCACCCATGGCAGCCGGAGGATGCCGTGGGTGTGCAGCAGCCCTGGTTCTCTCGACTCTGACCGTTCCTCTGGGACGACCGGGGCGGGGTGCAGCGCGTGGTGCGCCACGCAGCGTAGGCGCAGGCGTCATCCCGGCCCACGGCGTCGACCACCTCAGGCAGGTCCGGCCCCCTCGACCGGGGGACGGAACGTCCCCAGGGCGGTGGCCAGCATGCCGTAGTAGCCGACCAGCCGGACGAGTGCGGCGAGCGACGCGGTGCCCAGCGCCTCCGAGGCCTCGGCATAGGCCACGTCGCCCAGCCCGCCGTCGGCCAGCAGGCGTCGCACCGTGCGGACGACGACCTCCTCGGCCGCGGGGAGGTCCGCGGGCACCCCGCCGTCCAGCAGGGCCTGGAGCTGCCGGCTGCTGAACCCGGCCGCGCGCGCGGCTCGCTCATGGGAGAGCCACTCGAATTCAGACCGGCGCTGGGCGGCGACGGTGAGGATCGCCAGTTCCCGCGACCGCCGGGACAGCGACGGGTCGAAGCGCAGCGCTGCGCCGAGCGCCTGGACCGCCGAGCCGATCGCAGGGTTGAGGAGCATCAGGCCGAAAGGACCGAGCATCTGCCCGGCGTCGTCGGTCAGCGGGACGACGGCAGCCTGGTCGCGCCGGGGGCCCTCGGCGATGTCGGCGTAGAGCTGCGCCTGGTCGGCGTCGAGCTCGGCGGGCCGGAGCAACGGAACGCGGGGCGGGCCGGCCGGTCCCGGCCGTCCGGTCAGGTCGTCGTCCACACTGCCTCCGTGCCTCGTGGGAGCTCACCGCTCCGGGTGAGTCACCGTAACCGACGACATGTTCGCTCACCGAACAGCTTGGTACGCTGTCGTCATGGCTTCCCCACCCGCGCCCCGCGGAACGACGGACGGTGTCGAGCGTCTCGAGCAACTGGAACGCGCGATGGCGGTGCTGGAGGCGTTCGACCGCGACCACCCCGCGATGACACTCAGCGAGGTCGCCGAGCTGACCGGCATGACCCGTGCAGCGGCCCGCCGGATCCTGCTGACGCTGCGCTCGCTCGGCCACCTGAAGTCCGACGGCCGCGAGTTCTCGCTCACCCCCAAGGTGCTCGACCTGGGCTGGAACTACTTCGCCTCGCTCGGGGTGGACGAGGTCGCCCGCCCGGTGCTCGCCGACCTGGTCAAGCAGATCAACGAGTCGTGCTCCATGTCGACGCTCGACCTGCCCGACGTCGTCTACGTCGCCCGGGTCCATCCCCAGCGGGTGATGACCATGGGCGGCGGCGTGGGCAGCCGCCTGCCGGCCTCCGCGACCGCCGCCGGCCGGGTGATGCTCGCCGCGGCCGGTGACACGGTGCTGCAGGAGTTCCTGGCCAGTCGGCCGCTGCAGCAGTACACACCCCGGACGATCACCGACCCCGCCCGGTTCCGGGCCGTGCTCGACACGGTCCGCGACCAGGGCTACTGCCTGGTCGACCAGGAGCTGGAGATCGGCCTGCTGGCCCTCTCGGTCCCGATCACCGGGCGTGACGGCCGCACCAGCGCCGCCGTGAGCGTCTCCTCGAGCGCCGCCCGGATGACACCGGCCCACTTCCGCCGGGAGTGCCTCCCCCCGCTGCGCGAGGCCGCGTCCCAGATCTCCGCCGTGCTCTCCCTGTCCTCCGCAGGCAGCACCATCATCTGACCGGCGCGCGGCAGCCCGTCCGGGCCGGACGGCTCCCCCGCCCGGGGTAGGGACAGGAGGCCGCTAAGCGGCCTCCCACGTCACCGGCGCGTCCGTCAGCCCGCGGAAGACCCATCCGTACCAGGTCACCGGCCGGCGGGTGTCCATCCGCAGTCCCGGGAGCTCGCGATACAACATCGGCACCGCGATCTCCCCGATCGCGATCCGAGCCGCCCAGTGTCCGGCGCACATGTGGACGCCACTGCCGAAGCCGAGATGGGACACCCGCGGCCGACGGAGGTCGAACTCGTCCGGGCGGTCGAAGACGGCGGGGTCGTGGTTCCCCGCGGCGACGGTCACGCTGACCGTCGCCCCCGCCGGCAGGTCCACCCCCTCCAGCGTCGTCGGCCGCGTGGTCTCCCGTGTGAAGGCGCCGATCGGGGAGACCAGCCGGACACCCTCGTCGAAGGCATCCGCCCACCGCCCCGGCTCGGCGAGGACGAGCTCCCGCTGCTCCGGGTGGTCGCTCAAGGCCCACACCATGGTCGACACCATGTGCTGCGGCTCGTTGAGCCCGCCCGCGATGGTGAGCTTCACGTTGGTGTGCACCGCATCGACCGGGATGCCCGAGTTCGCCCATGCCGAGGTCATCGACGGGTCCGGGTGCTGCCGGTAGTACGGGATGAGCTCGTCCAGCAGCTCGGTCATCTCGCGCTGCGCCGTCTCGAGGCGGCCCCACACCGAGGCGTCGTCGGCGAAGTTGGCCATGCCGGCGATCATCGAGTGCGACCAGCGGGTGAGGTCGGCGGGGCTGACGTCCCGGAGGCCGAGCATGTCGGCCAGGTTCAGGGCGGCTACCGGCCCGGCGAAGTCGCGGTTGAGTTCGGCCTCCTGAGGTCCGACGTCCATCAGCGCCTCGAGGGAGAGCCGGGCGTTGCGCTCGAAGACCGGCACCCAGGACTCACGGATGGTCTTCGGGCGCATCGAACGGTTGATCGGGGCCCGCTCCACCGCGTGCTGGGGGTCGTCCTTGCGCAGCATCGGCGTGCCGCCCAGGGCGCGTCCGGTGAGGGCTGTCCTGTTGTCGGCCGTGAAGGTCTCCTGGTCGGCCTCCAGGTCGCGGCACCCCGTGTATGAGGTGCACATGTACCGGTTCAGGGCAGGGACCCAGACGACCGGCCCCGCCTCGTGCAGGCGCCGATAGGTCGGGTACGGATCCCGCAGCATCTCGGCGGGGTCGACCCAGTCGGCGGTCGGAGCACTGCCAGCACCCAGCGGCTGGTCGGTGGTGGTCATGCGGACTCCTCCTGAGTCGGTCGAGGCGACGAGGCCACCGGCGAAGGCCCTGAGCTGGAGGTCAGGTGCCGGCACCTCGCCGGGTGTGGGCAGGCGTCCGGCACCGAGCAGGCGTCGGGCGCGAGGTGGTCAGCCGGTCCGTCCAGCGACTCGGCGCACGACGACCGACCGTCGCCCGGGAACAGCCGGCCCGAGCGCCAGTGGTCGTGGAGGACGACGGTCGCATGGCACTCCCGTCTGGTCAGGGCGGCGGTGGCCCGGACGGTCCTCCGCCGGGCCGGGGGCGGTGGGGCCGCCCCCGTACCGGGGACGGCCCCTGTGCCAGGGCGTACGTCAGGGCGCAGTGTCGAACGCGTCCAGCGCGGCCGCGGCGACACCGGCCTCGGCCCCGGTGCCGCCCAGGTAGGCGCTCCGGACCGCGTCGTCGTCCCGGAGCTCGTCGGCGGTCCCCGCGACGACGACGCGGCCGAGTTCCAGCACGCAGGCCCGGTCGGCCAGCTGCAGGGCCAGGGCGACGTTCTGCTCGATGAGCAGTACCGTCATCCCGTCATCGGCCAGCCCGGAGATGATCCCCGCGACCCGTGCGACCAACTGCGGAGCGAGCCCGAGGGAGGGCTCGTCGAGCACGAGCACCCGCGGTCGCGCCATGAGCGCCCGGCCGATGGCCAGCATCTGCTGCTGCCCACCGCTGAGGTAGCCGGCCTGCGTCTTGCGCCGGTCGGCGAGCTCGGGAAAGCGCTCGAAGACCCCCTCGAGGTCCTCGGCGATGTCCGACCGCCCCCGCCGGACGTGCGCCCCCAGCTGCAGGTTCTCCACGACCGACAGGTCACCGAAGACCCGGCGTCCCTCCATGGACTGGGCCAGGCCCGCCCGGACCCGGGCAGCGGGCCGCTCGCGGACGACGGACACGTCGTCGACCCGGATGTCGCCCTCCAGGACCCGGCCGCCGTGATGGGCCAGCAGGCCCGTCACGGCCCGGAGCAACGTCGTCTTCCCGGCGCCGTTGGCGCCGAGCAGTGCGAACGTCTGCCCCGGGGCGACCGCGAGGTCGACCGAGTGCAGGACCGGCGCGTGGTGGCCGTAGGCGACCGAGAGCCCGCGCACCTCCAGCGCGGCTCCGGCGGCCCGCGGCTGCCCGGACGGGCCCGCCATCACGCTTCCGGGAACGGGTAGTCGACGACGTAGTCCGGGACGTCCAGGTCACGCTCGACGTCGGTCTGTCCGCCCGGCGCACCCTTGGTCGGCTTCAGGACCAGGTACTTCGACGGCGGGACGCGGTCCCCGGGCTCGCCCCACGTCCAGGGGTAGGCCAGACCTTCGAAGTCGAGCTCCTCGAAGCTCGCCAACGTCTCTCGCAGCCCGGCGCGGGACACGTCACCGTTCTCGACGGCGGCCGTGAGCAGCTTGTCGACGGCCATCATGGCCGCGTAGCCGCCGACGAACTGGTACGCGGGAGGCACGTCGGGGCTGAACTCGTCGTGCGCGGCGACCAGCTTCTCCATGGCCTCACCGCCGTTCTCCACGTCGCCGTAGGTCGTGGTGGCCCCGATGCCGATGTAGTTCTCGGCGATGTAGTCGAAGGCCGGCGAGTCCTGCATGGACGCGACGAACTGCGCGGAGGTGCCGACCCACTGAGGCGCGTAGGCCAGCTGGGACGCCTTGGCCAGCAGCCCCGCGACGGTCGGCTCACCCACCGCGACGATGCCGACGACGTCGCAGTCGGCGGACTGCAACTGCTGGACGTAGGGGGTGAAGTCCGTGGCCGTCGGCGGGATGCCGACCACCGTGGCCACGGTGTACCCCGCCTCCTTGGAGCCGTAGTCCAGCGCCTGGGTCACCGTCTCCTGGAGGGCGCCCTCGCCACCGACGCCGCACACCGTCGGGTCACCACCGGCCTGCCCGATGGCGTAGTCGACCCCCGCCAGCAGGTGCGTCTCGTAGGGGGCGTCGGTCATCATCAGCGCCGGGTGGTGCACGTAGTCGGCGGCGAAGCTGGTGGGCAGCGCCAGCAGCTGGTCGGCCTCGATCCGGTCCTTGAGCGACTGCACGATGGGCGTGCCGAAGACGTTGCCGAGCAAGACGGCATCGTCCTTGACCGAGTCGTAGGCCTGCGCCGCCTTGCCCGCGTTGTACTCGGTGTCGCGCACGACGAGGTCGATGGGGTACTTGCCGGCGATGCCGCCGGCGGCGTTCAGCTGCTCGATGTAGGCCTGCATCCCGGCGAGGTTCGGCGCGGCTGCCGCCGCCACCGGACCACTGGTCACGGTGAGCATGGGGACGGTGAAGGTCTCGCCGTCGAACCCCGGCACCTCGGCCAGCGAACCGCTCTCCGCCGCCGCCTCCTCGTTCCCGCGCCCGCCGCCACAGGCGGCCAGGGTGAGGGCCAGGACGAGGCCCGTCGTCACCGCCACCGGACGTCCCTGGCGCCTCTTGCCCGATCTGGTCACGGACTTCACGACGTCTCCTCATCTCGATGATCGCGGCGCAGTCGCGCCGCGACGTCCCACGACGCGATGCGCCGCTTGGCTCGTGCTCCGAGCCCCACCAGCCCCTGCGGCTCCCACAGGAGCACCACGATCAGCAGCAGGCCGGTGAAGAAGGTGAGGAAGGAGCCGATCGGCATCAGCCCGGCGTCCCCCTGGAAGCTGCTGAGCAGCGCGTCGAACGGCCAGCTGTCGACGTGGCTGCTCACCCACTGCACGGCGCCGTAGACCAGCAACGCGCCCAGCACGGCACCGAGGGGACGGTCGACCCCGCCGACCACCACGATCGCGAGGAACAGCACCGCGGTGTTGAGGTCGAAGTCCAGCGGGGTGATGTACTGCTGGAGCGCGGCGTACAGCAGTCCGGCCAGCGCGCCGATGGCGCTGGCCAGCGCGAAGGCGCCGATCTTGTACGCCCGGACGTCGATGCCGATGACCTCGGCAGCGCGCTCGTGCTCGCGGATGGCCATCATGGCGCGGCCGGCGCGCTGCCGGCGGATCGCCCGTGCGACGAGCGCGACGAGCAGCACCGCCGTCCAGCAGACCACGAACAGGGACTGACTCCGGGTCATACCGGGGAGGGCGGCGAGGTCCAGCCCGCCGATCTCCAACGAGAAGGCCGCGGACCGTCCGTTCTCCCCGCCGGTGACCGACTTCCACTGGTTGAACAGGTAGTCGCCGAAGGCGATGAGGGCGATCGACACGATCGCCAGCTCGATGCCGCTGAGCCGGACGGCGACCAGGCCGGCCAGTGCTCCGAGGACCCCACCCGCCACGACCACCAGCACGGTCAGGGCGAGCACGTTCCACCCGGACTCGACGCCCAGGTAGGCGCTCAGGTACGCGCCCACGCCGATGAAGAACGGCTGGGCGATGGAGAGCTGCCCGGCGTACCCGGTGAGGATCGTCAGCCCGAGCGCCCCCAGGGCGAAGACCGCGCAGTAGGCGAGGGTGGCGAGTGTCGAGTCGACGAAGTAGAGGGGCGTGCCGAGCAGGAGCACCAGCACCACAGCTGCGGCGAGGACGCGGCGCACCACCCCGCTCCGCCGCGCTGGCGTCGGTCGGGGGCGGACAGCGGGGTCGGTGTCGCTGCGGACGACAGTGGCCATGTCTTCAGAACCTCGCTACCGCGCGACGGCCGAACAGCCCCTGCGGGCGGATCAGCAGGACCAACAGGAGGACGAGGTAGGGCGTGACGCCGGCGAACCGGGCCCCCAGGCCCGGTGCCACGTCGGGGACCAGCAGGGCGGTGAACTGCTGGACCAGCCCCATGAGCAGGCCACCCACGACCGCTCCGCCGGGCGACGTCGTGCCGCCGAGCACCATCGCGGGGAGCGCGCTGAACGCCGTCGCGGCCAGGGCCGAGCTGACGCCGATGGACCCGGTGGACAGCAGCGTGCCCGCTGCGGCGGCGACTGCACCGGCCGCCGCGAAGGTCATGGTCATCACCATCCGGGGGTCGATGCCCTGCGCGATGGCCGCTTCCTGGTCCGAGGCCGTCGCACGCACCGCGAGCCCCGCCCGCGTGCGCTGCAGCCCCAGGAAGGTGGCGACGATGAGCACGCCGCAGATCAGGCAGGTCCACAGGTCGGACTCCGCCACGGCGACGTCGAGGACCGTGACGGTGTCCAGCCCCCAGGGATCGCCGAGCCGCTGTGCCTCGACGCCCCAGATCGACTCGACGACGGCCTCGCTCACGAAGAGCACGCCGATGGTCAGCAGGACGGCCGCGCCGTGGTCCCTGGGTGAGAGGCGGCGCAGCAGCAACCGCTCGACCAGGACCGCGAGCACGGCGCACAGGACCATCGAGCCGAGCAGGGCCACGCCGAAGGGCAGCCCCCAGCGGGCGCCCAGCTGGAGGGTCAGGTACGCCCCTACCAGGACGAAGGCGCCCTGGGCGAGGTTGAGGATGCCGGTGGCAGAGAAGACGATCACGAAGCCGAGCGCGACGATGGCGTACGCGCCACCGACGGCCACGCCCGACACCAGGGTCTGCAGGACGTCGGTCATCGGCCGGCCACCTCGGTCGTGCCGAGGTATGCCTCGATGACGCGCGGGTCCGCGGCGACCTCGGCCGGGGGTCCGCTGGTCACCGTGCGCCCGAAGTTGAGGACGTGGATCCGGTCGGCCGACGACAGCACGAACGGCATGTCGTGCTCGATCAGCGCGATGGTGACGTCCAGCCGCCGGCGGGCCACCTGGAGGTGCTCGGCGAACTCGGCGGTCTCCAGGGTGTTCAGACCTGCGGTGGGCTCGTCCAGGAGCAGCAGGCGAGGGCGCATGGCGACGGCACGCACCAGCTCGACGCGCTTGTTGATGCCGTGCGGCAGATCGCTCACCAGCGAGGAGCGGACGTCGTCGAGGCCGAAGGTGGAGAGGAGCTCGTCCAGCTCAGCGGTCAGGGCCCGGTCCTCCCGGGTCGCACGCCACGGCGCGAACACCGAGGTGGCGATGCCGCTGCGCATCCGGTGGTGGCACCCGACCAGCAGGTTGTCCCAGACCGACATCGAGCCGAAGAGCGCGACGTTCTGGAAGGTCCGCGCCACGCCCAGACGCACGATGCTCGAGGGCCGACGTCCGACGAGCGACTCGCCGTCGAAGGCGACCGTGCCCGACTGCGGGGCGTAGACGCCGGTGATGGTGTTGAACAGCGTGGTCTTGCCCGCGCCGTTGGGTCCGATGATCGCGAGGACCTCCCCGGCGTCCGCCGTCAGGGAGACGTCGTCGAGGACCTTGACCCCGCCGAACGCGACCGTCAGCCCCTCGATGTGGAGCTTCCCCCGGGAGGGAGCAACAGACACCGGAACTCCCTCCTCCTATTGCGCTCAGCGAACGGCTGTGCGGTGGGCGGGAGAATCTTGCTGTGATGCGCGTTGCTCTGTCAATACTCCGGGCGCTCGGCGAGCCGACGTCCTCGGTGGCGGGTCGGCGGCGGTGGCGCCGCCGTCCGGCGGAGGCCTCGCCCGCCGGCTCCGCTCCGGGACCGCGGCGACCGGTCGGCGGCACGGAGTCGGCCTCGCGGCCCGCTGGACCGGCAGCGGCGTCCACGAGCGGCCCTCGGGTGGGCGGCCGGACAGGCAGCGGCAGGGCAGGGTGCTCGGTGCGGCGGGAGGCGGTGGTCCGTGTGGCGGCGCGGAGGGAGCCGGTGCCGGTGCGCGCCGGTCTGCGCAGCCGACGCCCGCCCTCGCGCCGCCGGAGGGCGGGCAGGGCGGGGCGACGACGCCCCGTGACCGGACGGGCGTCGTCCTGGCGCAGCCGTCGCTCCGGGACCGCGGGCGGGCGCCAGGAGCGCCGCCGCCCGCGGTCGGGCACGCCCGGGCACCGGGAGCACGCGCCGCCGGCCATCCGGGACGGCGTCGGTCCCCGGCCCCGGGGACGGCCGGCCGGTCAGCCGGCCGTCAGCCGGGGACTCACCCCACGACGGTCTTCCCGCTGAGGAGGGAC
>Ga0196965_1001073_pt1 | contig 11560 bp, 10 predicted proteins | sample S1_20metaG_FD_148668 | JGI IMG/M metagenome (GOLD analysis project Ga0196965, IMG submission 148668) | Soil microbial communities from Anza Borrego desert, Southern California, United States - S1_20 | ecosystem: Environmental > Terrestrial > Soil > Desert | place: USA: California | collected... | reverse complement strand
CCTATTTGAAATTCCAAACTTAAGTTACTATCATGACGAAAAACGAAAATCTGAATTATATCCCCTTTCCTTAACTCCAACCAACGACAATAGGAAGCATACCCTAGTTGTAGCTTCAACTGGTGCAGGGAAGACCGATTTTTTATTACGAAGATGCAAGGGAAGAATATTTTATACGCTTCCTTTTCAAGCCTCTATTAATGCAATGTGGGAGCGCTTTAAAAAGACGATTCCTAATAAGGATATTCGATTGCTTCACTCTACTTCTAAAATTGTAACAAGGAATAATATTGATGAACAAATATTACAGCCACTTGCAGGCTCGGCGGTTAAAGTTCTTACACCTCATCAGCTTGCCGCAATTATTTTCGGAACTTCTGGCTTTGAAACGGTTACACTTGATTTACAAGGAACCGATGTAGTCCTGGATGAGATTCATACGTATTCTGACTTTTCCAGAGCAATGGTTCTGGAGATAGTCAAAACACTTTTGAGACTAGATTGCAGAATCCATATTGGGACAGCTACTATGCCTTCCGTACTTTATAATGAATTACTTAAAATATTAGGTGGCGAAAAAGAAGTTTACGAGGTAAAATTATCAGATAACATTTTAGATACTTTTGATCGACATCAAATTCATAAAATTGAAAATGAGAATTCTATTCGTGAAATTCTTGAAAAGGCGTTTGATCAAAAAGAAAAAGTATTAGTAATCTTTAATACAGTAAATAAAGCACAAGAAGCATTTCAAAGTTTTACCAAAGAATTTCCGGAAATACCCAAAATGTTAATTCATAGCAGATTTAAACGAGGAGATAGAGTGAACTTAGAAACCCGTTTAAAAAATAAATTTAATGGAGACGATGGGAAACAATATGGAAGGGGACTATGTCCTTGTTTAGTAGTCTCTACACAAGTTGTGGAAGTCAGTCTTGATATAAGCTTTGATAGAATGATTACACAATGTGCACCTCTGGACGGAATGATTCAAAGATTCGGAAGAGTGAACAGAAAAAGGACTAAAGACACCATCGGAAAATTTAAGCCTATTCATGTAATTGTACCTGATGGAAATAATGCATTGCCTTATAAAATAGAGATTTTAAAAGCCAGTTTTAATCAACTACCAGATAATTACGAAATACTTAGAGAGCGAACATTGCAAGAAAAAATTGATTCCGTTTACCCAATACTCGATACTAAGGAAATTGATGTGCATTTAATTTATAAAAACGGCAAATACAATATCAGGGAACTAACCAATAATAAAAAAGCTGTCTTAGTTGAAGCATTGGAAATAGAAAGCGCTACATGCATTCTAGAAAGTGATAGGGAAGCATATTTAACTGCCGATTGGGAAGAACGGCTCCAAATGGAAATTCCTATTAATTACAGAACAGTTTCAAGGCACAAATCTAAATACCAACAACTGGAAGTTGGATCTTATCCATTTGTTATTCCCCAAAACATAGAAGCTTATAGTTCCTTTGGATTACAATTAGTCGAACATGAAAATTTTTTATAGCAATGTACACGAGTTATATAGGTAAAAAATTCTTAAAACTGTATAAAGCAAAATATAAAAAGCCAGATAGTTATACAGCTCAGCAGTTTTTTAATGAAGTGATGTTTCCTTTGTTTTTCAGGGACAATAGTCATCTTATGCATGTCGGAAACTCGCCCTTCTTCCAGAGGCCCAAAGAAGAGGATGTTAAACTTCATGGAAGCACTTCATTGTCTCAATTAAACAATCTGAGAAAAAAAATAGAAAGTGGAATTCCCAGTGGAGCTGTGTATGTAGGTTTTGCTGCCGAAGAAATTCAAGCTACATCATCAGGCCAACTTACATCAATGAATTTCAATACGAATTCAGAGGAAATGTATGCTTCCTGGATTGGTCAAGCTTTAGCTATTGGAGTAAATGGTGGATTTGTGATGCTAATTAATGAAGAAGATGTATTACTTTCTCTTTTTAGAGGATGGGAACATTATCGTAAATATTTAGATCAAACTCCAAATTTAAAAGATAAGCAGATTGAGACCTGGAATGGACATTGGTTATGCTTAAGGTTGAATGAGGACTTCGACAATAATGAAATTAATTATAATGAAATTGAAACGGCAGAAGTTGTTGGAAACATTGCCATTCCAACCCAAAAATGGTCACGAGTAATTTTTACCCTTTCAAAAAAATTTCCCAATAAAATTATAACAGCATATTCTTATAACCTTTCGCAAACCAACACTACACTTGGATTTATTAATCTTTATCTTCCTGAGGTAAAGCGATTATTTGAATTTAGAGATAAAATTTTTATAAATAACGAAAATCAAATTTTACAATATCAGGAAATTGAGAAATTAGAAACATTCTTCAATTTCAGAAGCGCTTGCAAACTTGGAACCATTGGACTAAAAGCATTAGAACCGGCAAAACTGAGAGAATACATGCCAAGAGGATCAATGGAATATGCTCAAGGAAAAGACTTCAAATTCACAGACAATAATTCATATATCATTTATCAACTATATCAACTTTGGATAATCGCCATGCTTAACAAAACAGAATTACTCCAATTAGCCTCGGATGTGGCAAAGTCCCTGATTGATTTGGAAAAGAATCAATCAGAAAGAGACAAAACAAAAACATCTCAAAACCAAAGTTCTAAAGAACTCATGGAATCGAAAAATATAAAAAGTTTTATTGATGGCCTCACAGAACTTATTAGTCCTGTCAATGCTGAGATATTTAAGGAAGTAGTAGAGCAGATCATAAAAATGCCTTCAGATAACTTTCCATTATTCTCAACACTTATTCGCTTTGAATACACATATCAAAAATCAAAAAATCACTAATAACTTTTTTAACATGAAATTATCTCCATTTATTTATTTAAGAGGTTTACGACACGCTGAACATACTGTATTTGGTGTTAATGAAGGTCAAAAATATTATATAGACCCTCAATTTGGTAAAAGAATGGCATATTCAAGTGGTCAACAAGTAAAGCGTTCAATTATAGAAGCTTTAGACATGCCGTTTGCTGCTATGACATTCAATTGGGAAATTGATAAAAAAGAAAACAAGGCAAGTCAAAAAGAGCCACATTCGCCTTGTGATCCAACCTTTACGGATCAACTCCTTGGAGGATATATGAAAGCAGAAAGTGGAAGTTTTACTGTAAAAAGAAGGAGCCCACTTTCAATTTCAGCTATGCGTCCTTTACATCCTCTATTAGGAGGAATAGAATATCCAACAGAAAATTTGACCTTTGATAGAACATCACATCCAGAACATCATGAAGTAAAAGTTTTTTGGTTAGATAATAAAAAAAGAGGCAACCAACTAACTAAGGAAGAATTGGATGATTGGCTTTCAAAAAACAATAGAAATCTACCAAATAGAGCCTTCATACAAGATCAAACTAGAGCAACGGGTTTATTTACTTATGATATTGCAATTGATCTAAGAACATTATTTTGTATTTCGACCAATAAACTAGAGCCTGAACTATTTCCTTCCATTGAAGAAAAACTAAGATCAGAAGGCTGGGTTGAAGGAAAAAATATTTTTGGTAGTTGTTTAATTTGCCCAAAACAAAAAAGGAATGAAGTAATTCCTGCTTTAGCTCATGCACTTGTTAATTGGAGGATCACTTCAAATCAAGCACGTACTTTTAGTTTAATGGAAACCTTAGCTCTTGCCATTAGCGACAATGCTAATCAAATTGCTTATGCTATTCGGGGTGAGTTGCGAGATGATACAGAACGACAACAAGCCGTTCCAAAAATTGACGAAACCTCAAAAGCAGCTATTTTTACAACTCCAATTGCTTCAGGATATATTGCTGGATCCGTTGGTTCTGCAGATGCACTAGAAAGAGCAGAACAAAAATTAGTTGAACTACTTTCTAGTTACCCCTATGAGAATCAGTTAAGTTAATAAGGTATACTTCTTCACCAAACCCTCCAAGGGTTTAAAACCCTTGGAGGGTTACCATCGAAAACAATAACCATAAAGTAAATTAATGCCATACCAATTCAAAATAACACTCTTAAATTCTCCTGTTCCAATCTGGAGGCGATTTTCAATTCAGGAAAACTACTCTTTTGAAGACCTGCATATAGCAGTTCAGATCACAATGGGATGGGAAAACAGCCATCTGTATATGTTCTCTCAAAAAGGAAAAGACGGATTAAAAATTGTATCGTCAGACGGCGAGGTAGATGAATATGAACATTATGCTCATGAATTACAGATTTTCGAGGTTTTCAAAAGGGTTGGACAAAAGATGTTTTATGAGTATGACTTTGGAGATAGCTGGTTGCATGAAATAGTTTTTGAAAAAAGGCTGGAAGAACAAACACTTGTTCCGGTTTGCCTGGAAGGCGAAGGAGCATGTCCGCCGGAAGATATTGGAGGTGTTCCAGGATATGAAATAATGTTGAAGGCAATTAAAAATCCTAAACACGAACAACATGAAGAATACAGGGAGTGGCTTGGACTTGAAGAGGGAGAAAAGTTTAATCCGAAAAAATTTAATAAAGAATTAGTGAATAAAATCCTTGTGGAAGCTTTTACAGAATTGGAATAAGATATCTAAATGCCACTCCTCCAAGGGTTTAAAACCCTTGGAGGGGTAAAGACTTAAAAAAACAATTAAAACTTTTTAACCTGATGCAAATTCCTCTTTTACCGGAAACCATCTATCATATTTATACCCATGCCAATGGATCTGAAAACTTATTCCGGTCAGATGCCAATTACAATTATTTCTTAAAGAAGTATGCGGAATATATTTTCCCTATCGCAGAAACATTTGCTTACTGTCTTATGCCAAATCATTTACACCTGGCTGTACAAATAAGAAAGGAGGAAGAAGTATTGGAATCTCTTCGTTTGAAGAAGCCAACCCTCCAAGGGTTTGAAACCCTTGGAGGGTTTTCCAAAGCAGTTAGCCTTCAGTTTTCACACTTATTCAATGGATATACCCAGGCTTATAATAAAAAATATGACAGGAGAGGTAGCTTGTTTATCCCAAACTTTAAAAGGAAAGAAGTAACAAACACAACTTATTTGACTCAGCTTATGGCATACATTCATTTGAATCCCGTCCATCATGGATTTGTTAAAGATATTATTGAGTGGCCTTATTCTTCCTTCCATGCCTACTTATTCGATAAGCCATCCAGGCTAAACCGAACGTACTTCAATGAGTGGTTTGGAAACAAAGAAGCTCTTCTGAAATTTCATAAGGAAATTAAATTGTCTCATGCACTCATATTGGATTAATTATGCACATCATCCCTACGCATATCAACTATTACCATCTCTGCCACAGAAAGGTATGGCTTTTTGCCAATGGCATCAATATGGAACATACCTCAGACACCGTTGCTGAAGGCAAACTGATAGGAGAAAACAGCTATCCTCAACGGGCAGAAAAGTATACGGAGTTGGAATTGGAAGGAGCAAAAATTGATTATTATGATGCCAAAAACAAAGTAGTGCATGAAGTGAAGAAGTCGGACAAAGTGGAACATGCTCATATTGCTCAAGTGAAGTATTACCTCTACTTATTAGATAAAGCAGGCATAACCGGGGCTTCAGGAATTATCGAATATCCTAAATTAAGGGAAACGCAGAAAGTAACTTTTGAAGAATCGGATAAAGCTGAGATTGAAAGGTGGTCTCAGGATATCCTCAGAATTGTTGAAAGTGAAACATGCCCTCCCCTACTTAATAAACCTATATGTAAACGGTGCAGTTATTTTGACTTTTGCTATTCTAGCGAGATATAATTGGTACTAAATGGTAATTATAGCATATTTGAATAGTTAAATGATTTTATCAAGACTCATTTTTAACTTTAATCGCACCATAGTGGAATTCAAATTTGATTTTTTCTTAATTTTATCTATGGATTTATCCAGAATTACACTTAATCCTGATGTTTGTAATGGTAAACCTACCATTAGGAATATGCGATTTACCGTTACCCAACTCTTGGAATTACTCGCTTCAGGAATGACACAGGAAGAGATCCTTTCCGATTATCCTTTTTTAGAAAAAGAAGATATTCAGACTTGCTTAAATTACGCTTCCCAGATTGCAAACACTAAGGATATTATACCAATTGCAGGCTGATGCTGAAGTTTATCATCGATACCCAATTACCTCCTCTTATGGCTGAAGTATTGAAAAGCAAGGGTTATGATGCCATTCACACCACTTTTTTCCCTAACGGCCAATTTCTTAACGATTCTGAAATAAGGCAATCGGCGTTAGATGAGCACAGGATTATAATTACCAAAGACAAAGATTTTCTGGATTATTATTTAGTAAAAGGAGCTCCGCCTAAAGTTCTTCTACTGGAAACAGGCAATACTAAAAATAAAGAACTTCTTGATATTATCAGAAAGAATATTAGGAATATAGAGCATTTATTTGAATCTTCTTCATTGGTAGTTCTCCAGAAAAGTAATATCTATTCATATTAGTTAGAACAATTCCTAACCCTCCAAGGGTTTGAAACCCTTGGAGGGTTTATTCCAATTTTTTAAATTATTTACAAATGAAAAAATCCTATTACCTCTTTAATCCAGGAAGGTTGAGCAGAAAGGACAACACGTTGAAATTTACTCCGGTGGATGAACTTGGAAATGAAGCCCAGCCGAAGTATATCCCTGTAGAAGGCGTCTCGGACCTATATGTTTTCGGAAGTCTGGATGCTAACAGCGCTTTGTACAATTTCTTAGGCAGACAAAATGTAACCGTGCACTTCTTTGATTATTATGAACACTACACAGGCTCTTTCTTTCCAAAGGAATACCTATTGGCCGGCAAAATGCAGGTAAACCAAACCATGCATTATATGGAAAAGAAAAAAAGGATCACACTGGCCAGAAAGTTTATTGAAGGCGCCGGCTTTAACATGATCAAAAATTTGCGTTACTACCACAATAGAGAGAAAGATCTTGCCAATGAAATTGCCCTTATTGAAAATTATTCAAGCGGTTTGGAGCAAGCTAACGATGTTCCTGCTTGTATGGGACTGGAAGGAAATATCCGGCAGGTATACTACCAGGCTTTTGATATCATCCTCAAGGACTTTATCATGGAAGGGCGAAGCAAGAGGCCGCCCTTGAATGAAGTAAACACCCTCATATCTTTTGGGAATATGATGTGCTACACCTTATGCCTTAATATGATTTACCATACACAGCTTAACCCCACCATTAGCTTTCTTCATGAACCAGGCACCCGCCGTTTTTCCCTTGCTTTGGACCTCGCAGAGATTTTTAAACCTCTGTTGGTAGACCGTACCATTTTCAGAGTACTCAATAAAAAAGAAGTACAATCCAAAGATTTCGACATTCGGGTAAATTCATGTATTCTTAAAGAAAGCGGTAAAAAAGCCTTCATTAAAGCATTTGAAGACAGATTAAATGAAACCATAAAACACAGAACTTTAAAAAAGCAGGTGAGTTACAAGCACTTGGTAAAGCTCGAATGCTATAAATTATCCAAACATATTCTTAATATGGAAGAATATAGACCATTTAAAGCCTGGTGGTAATATGTATATAATTTTGGTATATGATATTTCAGATAAAAGGGTAGGCAAAATGTTAAAGCTTTGCAGAAGATACCTAAATTGGATACAAAATTCGGTTTTTGAAGGAGAGATAACAGAAGTAAAGCTTAAAGAACTTATGATCAAAGCTAAAGCAATTATGAATCTTCAAAAAGACAGTTTAATTGTATTCAAAAGCAGGGAGGAGAAATGGCTTGAAAAAGAGATCGTTGGGGTGGAAAAGAATAACCTTGACAATTTTATTTAGTTGTCAATTGAGGAATTTCTATGAAGTTAAAAAAGAGAAATTAGAAGGAAATCATAGCATTAAGTTATAAAACGTAATATTTGCAAGGGTTGTCGTACCCCGGCCCAAATTCTACAATTAAAGAGCGACGATTATAATACCATAAAATGAAGAACAAACAATTGAAATTTTAAAATTTAGGCCTATTTTTGGTCCAAGCCCAACGGCTTTAATCGCACCATAGTGGAATTGAAATTTCTTTAACAAAATTTTGATAGAAAGTCACCAATTCACTTTAATCGCACCATAGTGGAATTGAAATTTTTGAAGACTTTTAATAGTTAAAAATTAGTTAAATGGGCTTTAATCGCACCATAGTGGAATTGAAATTGGGTATGGGCATTGGAGAGTAGCGGGGCGGGGGGCTTTAATCGCACCATAGTGGAATTGAAATGTAGATGGCTATTAAGAGCAAGAAAATTTGTGTCAAGCTTTAATCGCACCATAGTGGAATTGAAATGGCAACCTATTAACATATAAACCGCTTCTTGGACTTGCTTTAATCGCACCATAGTGGAATTGAAATGTAGAAAGCAGTGACAAAGTAAACGAATTTAGTATAACTTTAATCGCACCATAGTGGAATTGAAATAGTATAAAGGTCAATAGCCTCGCCTTTGCAATGTTGGCTTTAATCGCACCATAGTGGAATTGAAATATTTGAAAACGTTAAATCCTATGCTGATTTAGCTTCTCTTTAATCGCACCATAGTGGAATTGAAATGAACTTTCTAAGACACTTAGAAAGGAGGAAGGTTGGACTTTAATCGCACCATAGTGGAATTGAAATATTTGTCGCAGTCCGCATTGTTACTTGCAACAATCCTTTAATCGCACCATAGTGGAATTGAAATGGAATAGGTATAAGGATCTGCACCGCCCCAAACAGCTTTAATCGCACCATAGTGGAATTGAAATGAGAAGCCTCCTGTTATAGACATAAAACCCCGCGAAACTTTAATCGCACCATAGTGGAATTGAAATGAACAACCAACTGAACCTACTTTAAAAGAGGCAATTCTTTAATCGCACCATAGTGGAATTGAAATACGGAATGATTGGAGAAAACGAAAGAGCTTCAGCAGGCTTTAATCGCACCATAGTGGAATTGAAATGAGTTGAGAGAAAGTAAGGGTAAAATGTTTTTGGGGCTTTAATCGCACCATAGTGGAATTGAAATAAAATGGGTTTATCAGAAAGTGGAAATTCCCTTGCCGCTTTAATCGCACCATAGTGGAATTGAAATTCCTTAGAAGAGTTAAAATCTAAGATCGCATAAGTACTTTAATCGCACCATAGTGGAATTGAAATTTTTTTAACTTGCTCATAATTGGTCAGATTTTTATAGCTTTAATCGCACCATAGTGGAATTGAAATTAAATATTTTCAAATGCATCTATATAACCTAGAGGTCTTTAATCGCACCATAGTGGAATTGAAATGATAAGGGAAAGGAACAATGCTATAGAATCCACTCGACTTTAATCGCACCATAGTGGAATTGAAATCGGTCACGGATTCGAAAGCTACACAACCATTGGCATCTTTAATCGCACCATAGTGGAATTGAAATGACATGGCATGTTTGTCAACATCCTGGGGACTTGCCTTTAATCGCACCATAGTGGAATTGAAATATATTTAAAAAATAGCGGTGTTTCTCCCTTGAAAAGCTTTAATCGCACCATAGTGGAATTGAAATCGATTCAGGAAATATAAATAGCTCAAGCGATCAATTCTTTAATCGCACCATAGTGGAATTGAAATGGGAAAATCATTATATACCTATCTCTCAAACCATAATCCTTTAATCGCACCATAGTGGAATTGAAATGAACTAAGAGAAAGCAATGGTAAGTTTTTCTTAGGACTTTAATCGCACCATAGTGGAATTGAAATTTGAATCCAGGCTAAAAGAAGCAAAAAGGCTAATAAACTTTAATCGCACCATAGTGGAATTGAAATAATTAATCTGCCCAATATGGTTTATGTGCTGCTCACTTTAATCGCACCATAGTGGAATTGAAATAAGGTTGACTTATAGATTATACTTCCGTCTAGGTAACTTTAATCGCACCATAGTGGAATTGAAATATACTAAGGCCAGTTAGCATAATCCTATCAGGATCACTTTAATCGCACCATAGTGGAATTGAAATTTCCATCCCAGTTAATGGCCATATTATTTTCTTTTTCTTTAATCGCACCATAGTGGAATTGAAATATCTTTTATCTGTTGGTTTAATTTTAATTCCTGATCTTTAATCGCACCATAGTGGAATTGAAATAAGGGAACAATAATAGAATACATAAAAACTGATGAAACTTTAATCGCACCATAGTGGAATTGAAATCAGAAAATTTTCCATGCAATGAAAAACAGCTTGAAACTTTAATCGCACCATAGTGGAATTGAAATCACAGAACTATCTCTAATAATACCGGACATAATACTGCTTTAATCGCACCATAGTGGAATTGAAATAATACCTTTAATTTCCTCCATTTCTTCCGTGCTTAACTTTAATCGCACCATAGTGGAATTGAAATTAAAGTAAAAAATATAACAAAGCGTGCCCCCCGAAGCTTTAATCGCACCATAGTGGAATTGAAATTTGGGTGATACACAATAAGCAGAGCCAATCGCGCTCTTTAATCGCACCATAGTGGAATTGAAATAATATCCTAACTTGGGATTCCAGGGTTTTGAATTTTCTTTAATCGCACCATAGTGGAATTGAAATTGGGAAGATCGCCTTGAAGCCCTACTAAGGCACGATCTTTAATCGCACCATAGTGGAATTGAAATTTTGAGGCCAGGGGCTTCCTTCAATAGCCGTGCTTACATCTTTAATCGCACCATAGTGGAATTGAAATGTATTTAATGTTTATCAGTTTCTCATCCCTGAAATACTTTAATCGCACCATAGTGGAATTGAAATTTGACTACGGTCTGATTCAACCTTTAGTCCCGTTTTCCCTTTAATCGCACCATAGTGGAATTGAAATGTAGTGCGTTAGATGCCACTATTTGAAGTACCGAGGTCCTTTAATCGCACCATAGTGGAATTGAAATGGGTTTTGAATTTTCGTTTACTTGGATGGTTTTCATCCTTTAATCGCACCATAGTGGAATTGAAATCAAATTCACTAACTGCAATAGCCTGATGATTGCAAACCTTTAATCGCACCATAGTGGAATTGAAATGGCAACCTATTAACATATAAACCGCTTCTTGGACTTACCTTTAATCGCACCATAGTGGAATTGAAATGAGGATGAAGAAGAGGACGGCGACGCATCGATCTATCCTTTAATCGCACCATAGTGGAATTGAAATGGTACTTATTCTGTCACTGTCACCGACTCGGTAGGGTCCTTTAATCGCACCATAGTGGAATTGAAATCGGAATCCGTACAGAAAATATCCCAGGCTTTTACTCCTTTAATCGCACCATAGTGGAATTGAAATTGTAAAAGGCACCTACATAAGCTGCAAGCTTCATCACCTTTAATCGCACCATAGTGGAATTGAAATGTGTTATTTCTGCATGCGTTAAATTCTTCTTTTGACACCTTTAATCGCACCATAGTGGAATTGAAATTGTAAAAAGGGAGGTTTCAATTTATGACCAGACACACCTTTAATCGCACCATAGTGGAATTGAAATA
>Ga0196965_1001072_pt1 | contig 11565 bp, 10 predicted proteins | sample S1_20metaG_FD_148668 | JGI IMG/M metagenome (GOLD analysis project Ga0196965, IMG submission 148668) | Soil microbial communities from Anza Borrego desert, Southern California, United States - S1_20 | ecosystem: Environmental > Terrestrial > Soil > Desert | place: USA: California | collected... | reverse complement strand
TTTGTTGAAAGATCTCGCGCAAGATAACCTGGTGCACATTTATATCTCTATTACAACGTTGGATGAGAATTTGAGACGCGCGATGGAACCGCGTACAGCCAGTGCGTTAAAGCGGTTACAAACCGTTGAGGTCCTTGCGAAAGCAGGAATACCGGTGGGTGTTATGAACGCGCCCATTATACCAGGACTAAACCATCACGAAATACCGTCCATATTGAAAGCAGCATCGGAACACGGTGCTTCTGGTGTGGGAATGACTGTGGTGCGACTCAACGGATCCATCGGAAAAATTTTCGAAGATTGGTTGCGTAAGAATTTCCCGGACCGTTTTGATAAAGTCTGGAATCAAATATGCGAACTTCATGGTGGCAATGTAAACGATTCACAATTTGGCAGGCGCATGTCTGGTGAAGGTCGACATGCCGAGATCATTCATCAGTTATTTCGAACATCGAAAAAGAAATACTTTGCGGGTCGCACCATGCCACCATTTGATCTGACAAAATTCAGGAAAGGCGGTAACCTTAGTTTGTTTTAATTCACATTTGAGAATCAAACGCCTTGTAATTTTAAAACGTTAGCGTCGCGTTGAGTAATGCAGATTTAATGATGCCAATATCTTCTGCCAAAAGGGAATACTTGTTTTCTTTTAGAACATAGATCATTACCGCTTTTGTCTCCGGATCAACAAGCCAGTACTCTTTAATGCCAAAACGTTCATACAGTTCCTTTTTTCGAAGTAGGTCATGGCTTTTATTTCTTGAAGAGAGTACTTCAACCACAAGATCAGGAATACCTTTAAAAGGTCCTTCGCGGTTGAGTTCGCCTTTATTAGCCTGAAGAACAACTACGATATCAGGTTGAACAGCGTTAGCCGATTCGTCAAGGAATACATCAAAAGGAGCCTGTATTACAAACCCCTTTCCGGGTTCTTCAATGATGTCATCTAAAAGCTTCGTTAATTTTTTCTGAATGATCTGATGAATAAAGGAAGGAGATGGCGACATGTAAATTTGATTGTCGATTAATTCAGCTAACGTGCCTTCCGGAAGCATTTTAAACATATCCATCATCGTGCGTGGCGGGCCGGAAAGAGATGTATGTTTCATGATTGATTGATCAGTCAAAAATAATTGAAGCAAACGAGCAAAATGGAAAACATATATTATCTAAAGATACTAATAAGCCATTAAATTTAAATGGCATACCAATGTCATTTAGCTAACACTATTGTTGGCTTCACACACCCAAAGGAGAAAGTTTATGGAAGCCTAACTAAACGACATTGAATTTCGCATTGATTCGAACACTGCTAAAGAATCGATTCATCTACTTCGCCTTGGCAAAGTTTTTAAAGAAGGAGACAATGGTTTCTATACCAAGGAGAAAATTCTTCACACCATAGTGCTCATTCGGCGAATGAATCGCATCACTATCAAGACCAAAACCCAACAGCACGGTATCGAGTCCAAGTTCTGATTTGAACAGAGAAACGATCGGAATACTACCACCGTCTCTTGTAGGAATTGGTTTCTTACCCCAGACTTCCAGAAAGGCATCACTTGCTGCTTTGAATGCTTTGGAATCCGTTGGCGTAACAGCAGGCTCGCCGCCGTGGTGTGCTGTCACTTTTACTTTTACAGATTTTGGTGCAAGTGAAACGAAATGCGTCGTGAACAGATCGGTAATCTCTTTACTACTTTGATTCGGAACCAGGCGCATTGAAATTTTTGCATGGGCCTTGGAAGGTAAAACTGTTTTTGCACCCTCGCCGGTATATCCACCCCAGATTCCGTTAACATCGAGGGTAGGTCGCACACCGGTACGCTCCACGGTTGTATAACCTTTCTCGCCTTTAACGTCCTCGATGTTGAGATCTTTCTTGTATTCATTCAGGCTGAAGGGTGCATTATTAAGGGCCTCGCGTTCTTCCGTAGAGAGATCCTGTACCTTGTCATAAAAACCAGGAATGGTAACACGGCCATTCTCATCGTGCAAAGCATTTATCATGCTGCACAACACATTGATCGGATTTGCAACGGCACCGCCATATACACCACTGTGTAAGTCGCGATTCGGTCCGGTGACCTCCACTTCCATATAGCTTAGTCCACGCAGTCCGGTAGTAATGGAAGGATGATCAAGCGAAATCAACGCGGTATCGGAGATGAGGATAATATCTGCCTTTAGTTTTTCTTTGTTGGCCTTTACGAAATCACCGAGATTGTCGGAGCCTACTTCTTCTTCACCTTCCACCATGAATTTAACATTACAGGATAGCAGGTTGTGCTTCATCATTACTTCGAATGCCTTTACATGCATGTACACCTGGCCCTTGTCATCACAAGCGCCGCGTGCATAAATTTTATCATTTTTAATTACAGGTTCGAATGGCGGTGAATCCCAAAGCTCAATTGGGTCGGCAGGTTGCACATCATAATGACCGTACACCAGTACCGTTGGAAGAGAATCATTGACTTTTTTTTCTGCATAAACAATGGGATGTCCTTTCGTTTCACAAATTTCGACCCGGTCAACACCTGCTTTTTCAAATTTGTTCTTGAGAAATTCAGCAGCTACCCTCACGTCCTTCTTATACTTGCTGTCTGCACTAACCGAAGGAATTCTCAGCCAGTCCAATAATTCCGCGATAAACACATCTTTATTAGCGTGAATATATTCTTTTATCATAATCTTAAAATGTTATTCCAGCGTTAACTCAACAATTTCTTTAATGCTAAAATATCCTTTCGCTTTTGGTAGCATTCAACATCTTTAACACTCACGACAACCTGTTTCCCGACCAATTTTTTCGGCTCGTCCGTAAAGGCATCTGAACCGATAAAATGCTGGTACCATAATAGCTTATGAACTTTGCTCGTTATCTTTTAATTTATACGAAATAAATTCACCTTGTTCTATAGATTGAATTTTCCCAATTAAACGATAGGTTGATTCTTTTACCGGATTTCCTTGAGCAGCTGTTCCCATTTTCATCAGGTAGTCGGGGCAATACGTCGCCATCTTCAAGCCGATTTTTTGTCCTAAGATCCGTCCCGTCTCACCATTAAATTCTGTTATCCCTAATTGCGCGGATACTTCTGCCTCATGTGTTGCGTAGGCTTCAAGCATACACTTTGTTGCTTCAGCAATAATTTTTTCATTGTCTTCAATGCTTAAGATTTTAACAGCTTCCATGCATTTGCAAACCTCCTGGCTCATGGTGTCAATTACCGATTGAGAAAATGAAGACAGTGTTACCGTCACTAATGCAACGGACAAAATAATTTTTTTCATAAAAATTCAGGTCAGGGGAGGCAAATTAAGGATTGCGGTACACCACCGCAAATGATTAATAACAATTCAAACTATTTTTTCTGCCACTCGAGTGTATTCAGTAAATGAATCACATCCTTTTTCATATACTCAATGGCAGGTGCAAGTGAATCGTTTGCCACACGCGTATTAAAATAAAGTGCAGCGCGTAAAAAATGTTGGATTGAATCAGTCACTGTTACCTGGAACTGACTTGGAACTTCACCTTCAAGCTCTGCTATCACGGCGGTCTTTCCGCTTGGTGTTTTTGAGATCAATTCATTAATGGCGTACGCTTTAATCTGATGCTTTGAAGTTAACGTATAAGCATCATTCAATAATTCTTTCAACAGCTTCTCATTATGATGAAGCGCTTTATACGTAACGTGGATGTTTGCTTTGATGGTCGGGTAATAAATTTCAATCCAATACCTTTCCCTGATCGAGGAGGTATCTGGTGTAAGATGTGCATGCTTTGAATATTCAAAAGTATAAGGAAGGGAGTCCGGCAACGGCTGATAAGCAGGTGTAGGAAGCTCAAGACGATTGTAGCCCAATGGTTTTGGAATGTAATCGCGGGTACAGGAAAACAGCACAAACAAAAGACACAGACTTGTATACGTATACAAATTTTTAGTATTGGATTTCAAATTGTTATGTGCCCTATGTTTTCCCACGAATTTGTCGTTTTCCCGCACCCGCTTAGTTATAAATTTAAAATGGCAAGTCGTCTGTACCTGTACTGACATTTTCCATCGGATTTGCCCGCATGGCTTCCGTTTGAGGGCGTTCCTGGGAAGCATAATCCGAACCACCTCCGCCACCTGTTTTTGGAGACAACATATTCATGTTATCTGCTACAATTTCGGTTGTATAACGAGTGACGCCATCTTTCTCCCACGAACGGGTGCGTAGTTTTCCTTCGATGTAAACCATGTCTCCTTTGTGAAGGTATTTCTGAGAGATTTCAGCAAGTCCTCTCCACATGACAATGTTATGCCATTCGGTGATTTCTTTTTTTTCGCCGGTGGTCCGGTCTTTATAACTTTCGGAAGTAGCAATACTAAAGTTTGCAACAACAGCGCCGTTATCGAGGTTTCTTACCTCTGGATCTTTGCCTAAACGGCCAATGAGAATTACTTTGTTTACTCCAGACATATATGTATTGATTTAATTTACAGGGTTGATATAATTAGCATAACGATTCGTAAGATTAATAAAAGTCTTACGCTAAATCAATCTTTAAAACGGGTAATCTTCCAGGAAGCGCGATATTAAAACAGGTTTAGGCAGATCGTTTACCTTTTTCGCAGGAAAAAATTTCAGCCCTTCTTTTTCCTTCAGCATATCAATTCCCTGAACGGATATCATAACGAATTTTGCCTGAATGATCTGGTGGGTTAATACATGCTTGTATAAAGGGGAGACTTGAATGGTTTTGGCTTTCTTGCTCCATTTTTTTAGCTGTGTATGCTCCGCGATAATTTTTTCTGGTCGTGTTACTTTTGTTTTTTCAACCAGGAAGAAATCAAACAGTCCGTGCCAGATATCCTTATGTGCTCGTTTTTTCATGAGGATGGTGTTTCCCTTCTTAAAAACAAAATAATAGAAGTAGCGTTTTTTAGGTTTTTTTGACTTGGTCTTTACAGGAAGCAGGTGCTGTAAATTTTTTTGATATGCCACACAACCGGATTGGAGAGGACAGCCGACACATTTTGGTAGTTTCGGTGTACACCACAGTGCGCCGAATTCCATCACAGCCTGATTATGAACATCGGGCGAAGCATGACAGATCAGGCTATTTGCCAAACGGCTAAACTTCTTTTTTGACTGAAGGCTGGTAATGTCATCGTCTATTCCATAAACACGGGAAAGGACCCTGAATACATTGCCGTCTACAACAGCGACTGGTTCACCGTTGGAAATTGACGCAATCGCAGCTGCCGTATAGTCTCCAATACCGGGAAGTTTTATCAGATCTGAATAGGTTTTCGGGAAAGTTTCATTATAACGACGTAAAACTTCTTTAGCGCACTTATGAAGATTTCTTGCGCGGGTATAGTACCCCAGCCCCTGCCATAAACGCAACACTTCCTGCTCATCAGCTTGTGCAAGCGATTTTACTGTTGGAAAGCGCAATACAAATCTTTCATAATAGGGAAGGCCCTGGTTTACCCGGGTTTGTTGTAGGATTATCTCTGATAACCAAATTTTATACGGGTCTTTTGTAGCCCTCCAAGGTAGGTTGCGTTTGTTCTCTCCATACCATTCAGCGACTTTTTCAGAGAAATATCGTTTGTCCATCCCCTTGATAATCAGTTTTTTTCCAATATTAATTTTTAATTCTGAAGCCGCGGTATAAATTTGCCCTCCCGAATTTGAAGACCTAAAAATATAACACAGTGACGAAAGCAGATATTATTAACGAAATTGCGGAAAAGACCGGAGTAGACAAGGCAGACGTAACCGCATCTGTAGAAGCATTTTTTAATGTAGTAAAAGGTTCCATGGCGGGCGGAAACAACATTTACATTCGCGGGTTTGGAAGTTTTATTAATAAAAAACGTAAAAAGAAAATAGCGCGAAACATTTCCCGTAATACAGCGCTGGTAATTGATGAACATTTTGTACCCAGCTTCAAACCTGCCAAAATCTTTGTGAATAAGATCAAGAACAGTGAGAAAGTAAAACAACTGGCCGAAAAGTAGTCGCCTGCGGAAGATTTGTGAAATGCCGAACCGAAAGGAACACAGGTATCTCATCCCTCGCCTCACACAAATTCCATGTTAAAAACTCGTATTATTCTCATTACTGTAAGTGTTGCCCTTATCATAGGGTTATTCCTGCTGCCTAAAGTGGTGGTAGAGAATGACAATACCATTACGCAAAATCCTGCGGATTCGGTATCGGCTGCTATCGACGTCCACGCATCGGCCCCAAGTGAAGTGACTGCGACAATAAAGAATTTACGTAGACAATACGACGCTAATTCAGGGAATGAAAAAAATGCTATCTTTGCCGACTCTTTAGCCGACCTGTATCAGATCGCTGGCAAATTTGATAGCGCTGCATGGTTCGCCGAGGAAGCAACGAAGTTCTTTAACACAACGGAAAGTTGGATCAAAGCTGGTGATCAATATTACCAGGCGTATAGTTTTGCGCTCGATGAGGCGCGGCAATCACATTTTGCTGCCCGCGCTCAGGCATTTTACAATAAGGTTTTGGAGAAGCATCCTGATAACCTTGAAGTGAAAACGAAACTGGCCATGACTCACCTCACCGAAACAAATCCGATGCAAGCCATTGGTATGTTACGCGAGGTATTGGCGCAAGATCCGGAAAATGAATTGGCGCTCTATAACATGGGCATGCTATCCATCCAATCAGGGCAGCATGACCGCGCTATTGAACGACTGGAAAAACTTGTAAAGGTTAATCCAGAGCATACCCAGGGCCACTTATTGCTTGGCATTGCATATATGAGTGCAGGGAGTAAAACCAAGGCGAAAGCACAATTCGAAAAAGTGAAATTACTCGATACCGATCCATCTGTACAGGCTACAGCGGATTCGTATCTAAAGGATTTAAAATAATTTGTTTAACACCCCGTTGAAAGGGGCAAAATTAAAAAACTAATATGCCAAGCGGTAAGAAAAGAAAGAAGCACAAAATGGCAACGCATAAGCGTAAAAAGCGCCTTAGAAAAAACAGACATAAGAAGAAATAATTCTCTTCGGGTGAATGCCCTGTTTTCTGCGGGGCATTCATTTCTATACACATCATTTTAATTTAATATTATCGTTTTGAGTAACGAACTAATTATTAGTGCCACTCAAGATGGATGTCGTATAGCCCTGCTGAAAGACAAGACGCTTGTTGAATTTCACAATGAAGAAGAAGGAAGTAAGTTTCAAGTAGGCGACATATACCTGGGTACTGTTAAGAAAGTAGTTCCAGGGCTCAATGCAGCTTTCATTGATGTCGGTTACGATAAAGACGCTTTTCTTCACTATTTGGATCTGGGTCCACAGTTTAGTTCACTGCAAAAGTTTACAAAACTTGTAAGAGCCAAAAAGATCAACGGTGGAAAACTTGACAAATTCAATGTAGAACCGGATATCGATAAGCACGGCAAAATCAGCCAACAGCTTACGAAAAATCATGTGATTCCGGTTCAAGTTGTAAAAGAGCCTATCTCAACAAAAGGGCCACGATTATCCTGCGAGTTATCCCTGGCCGGGAGATACCTGGTGTTGGTTCCATTTTCCAACGCTGTAAGCGTATCAAAAAAAATTACCAGCAGCGAAGAACGTAAACGTCTTCTTCGCCTGATCCAATCTATTAAACCAGAAAACTTCGGTGTGATCATTCGCACTGTGGCAGAAGGTAAAGAAGTTGCCGAACTGGACCGCGATCTTCGAAACATGGTGAAAACCTGGGAAGAAGGTATGACGCGTTTGGTCAACGCTAATCCGCGCGATAAAATTATCGGTGAATTAGATAAGACTTCCTCTCTGCTTCGTGATATGCTGAATGAATCGTTTGACAATATCCATGTCGACGATAAAAAAATCTTCGAAGATGTTAAGACGTACATCCATACCATTGCTCCTGAAAAGGAAAAAATCGTAAAACTGTACAACAGCAAAGCGAAGATCTTTGAGCACTACGGTATTGAAAAGCAGATAAAATCTGCGTTTGGCACAACCGTTAGCTTGCGTGGAGGAGGATACCTCATTATCGAACACACCGAAGCACTCCATGTTATTGATGTAAACAGTGGTAATAAATCCAACCGCGAAGAAAATCAGGAAACAACAGCGTTATCTGTAAACCTGGAAGCGGCGCGTGAAATAGCAAGGCAATTGCGTTTGCGCGATATGGGTGGTATTATCGTGGTTGACTTCATCGACATGAAGAATCAGGAGAATAAAAAACTCATCTATAAAACAATTAAAGATGAGATGGCTGAAGATAAAGCCAAATCAACGATTCTCCCGCTTTCGAAATTTGGTTTGATGCAAATCACCCGTGAGCGCGTCAGGCCGCAGATGAACATCATAACCAAAGAAGTTTGTCCAACATGTAACGGCACAGGAAAGATCACGGCGTCGATTCTTGTTTCTGATCTGATCGAAAAAACTGTCGAACATTTGCTGGTGAAGCAAAATGAAAAAAATCTTGTGCTTGCCGTTCATCCCTACCTGCATGCGTACTTCACCAAAGGATGGTTCTCACGCAGATTCAGATGGTATTTGCGTTACAAAACATGGATGAAAATCGAACCGGATTCTTCTATGCCAGTAACGGAATTTAAATTCCTGAACAAAGAAGGTGAGGAAATACAATTAAAAGCATAAATAAAAAAGGCTGACGTGAGTTGGCCTTTTTTTGATTTTGTCTACTGTTGGTGTTTTGAGGTAAACTTCAGGCTGCAGGCTATACGCTGCAAGTTGATTGCGATAACTTCGAATGAGCTGCGAGCTTCGAGCCGCGAGCTCCTTTGTTGAGTTGTAACTTATGTGTTTTACGAAAAGCTAATCAGTTTTTTCTCAAACCTCAAACCTCAAACGTCAAACTTCAAACCTCAGACTTCAAACAATTTCGCACACCCTCCGTTACCGAAACTCCTTTACTTTGAACATGAACTTTGAACTTCGGCCTCCGAAAGTGTCGGGTGTAAGGTTTTCAACCTAACCATGAATTCACATACCTGTGCGCTTCGAAAAAAGTATGCATATTCAGTATACTTATGTCTATGGATTATAAAAAACCAAATCGCCTCCCATTCTTCGGAAAAGGATTTACTCATGGGGCCTACCTGATTTTTATAGTCTCCGCCAGCCTTACGGGTTGCTTTCATTTTGGAAGTAATACCCCAACAGCAGATGTAATATCTGGTCGGGATCCATCACAAATTGTGCGGCTGGATTCTGTTCCTGATAACTTTAATAATCTTTTTGCTTCTGCTGCCACGTTTTCGTTTTATCAATCAAATGATTTTGCACCAGTATGGCTGAAAAACAAGAGGACAACGTCACTTGCAGATTCGATGATTCATATCATACGCTCTGTGCGAACATATGGATTGCTGCCGCAGGATTATCATATTGAAGAATTGGATGACCTGATTAGAAATCAGAGTCAGTATAAAGATGATTTTTATATCCCTAAAGTAGATTTGTTACTAACGGATGCATTTTTCAGAATAGCAAATCATTTAAAATTTGGAAGACTTTACCCGGATTCACTTAAGCGGTATACCACTTCGCGATTAGGCGATTCGCTTCAGATTACTTTGTTAAAAAACGCATTGTTAAAAAACGAAATAAAAAGAGCGCTCGAATCTCAGGAACCAAAGTATGATAAGTATCAGCAGCTGCAGCACTTTCTCCGCGGAATTTTGCGGTCAACTGATTCGACGGAACGAGCAATATTACTTTCAGGTCATCATGTTGATACGTCTGTTATCTCGGCAAATGTTATTACACTCGAGATCAACCTGGAGCGTTGGAGATGGGAAAGTCAATTAAGAGGTCGCCATATCGCTGTGAATATTCCTTCTTTTCTTCTTGATGTTGTTGAAGAAGATTCAGTAGTCTTTAAATCGAAAGTTATTGTAGGAACGCATAAACATAAAACGCCAGTGCTCGATGGTTTGATCAGGTCGTTTACAATATACCCTTATTGGAATGTGACGCGTAATATTGCTGTGCGTGAAATATTGCCCCAGGTTAAAAGAGACTCTTTGTATTTGCAAAAGCATCAGTACGAAGTGTTGGACATTGCCGGAAATATTCTTGCCGATTCTGCGATCAACTGGAACCTGTATGGTGAAAACAATTTTCCATTTACAATACGACAACGGGAAGGCATTCACAATGCACTTGGATTGATCAAATTTACTTTTAACAATCCATATGCAGTTTACCTCCACGATACGAATGCGCGTTTACTTTTTAATCGTTCGAAGCGTTCCTTAAGCCATGGTTGTGTACGCGTTGAAAATGCACTTGAACTCGGGCGTTACCTCGTGAAAGGTGGAGATATCGTTACACCGGACGATCTTGATCAATACCTGGAATTAAGAAAGCAACTCACTGTAAGAATTGAAAATCCGATTCCGGTGCATCTGCGTTATTTCACCTGCGATCTTGAAGACGGTCAAGTTAATTTTTACGATGATATCTATAATCAGGATGAACCTCTGAAGAAAGCGCTTTATCAACATGATGAGATTTTTCCGGAAGTAGCCGCAATGCAGTAGCTTGATGTTGATGTGTTTAATGTAGTAACGGTCTGCTGTTACACACTTCGAGGGCAAACGTAAAATAAAGGTCAAAAATAATCTACAAGGGAAGTTGACCCGATGGCTATCGGGCACAAAGCTATTACTAGCCACATATCTACCTAGAAGTACCCCGGGCGGGACTTGAACCCGCACAGCTATTACTAGCCACAGGATTTTAAGTCCTGCGTGTCTACCAATTCCACCACCAGGGCAGGTGATCACAATATTTCAATAAACCGATTGGCTGTTTAAATTCACCAACCGCTTTTAAAAAAGAACCCCTCCATGGGAGGGGGTTCTGAGCGGGAAACGAGGCTCGAACTCGCGACCCCGACCTTGGCAAGGTCGTGCTCTACCAACTGAGCTACTCCCGCTTATACTTTCAGAATGAAGATAACTTTTTAAGAAACCTTCGTTTCTGAAAGGGACTGCAAATTTATACCTGATTCCTAAATTTCCAAATCACAAAACCGGTTTATCCTTAAAATGTTATCCGAATCCGGATATAATTAAAAAGCCACCAAAGTAAATTAAGGTGGCTTTGAATACTTTATATATTTTTTTCAGGCGGCTTCCAGTTCCTTTTCCTTTTGTTGTTCTTTTCTCAATGCCTGTGCATGCTGTTTATTCCTCGAGTACTTAATGTGGTTAGGTACTCCCTTCAAGTCCCAGATTAACCCGACAGCGGCGAATCCGCGGAGTACATAATACGTAATATCAATTTCCCACCAAAAGAATCCTTGCCGCGATGCAACCTCATAGTAATGGTGATTATTGTGCCATCCTTCGCCGAGTGTAAGCAGCGCAAGCCACAGGCTGTTTTTCGATTCGTCGTTCGATTCGTAACGCTGCGTTCCGAATTTATGCATGATCGAGTTAATCGAAAATGTTCCGTGATACAGAATCACAGTGCTTAAAAAGAATCCAATGAACAAGGTCGAAAATCCCGCTGATGTAAA
>Ga0196965_1001071_pt1 | contig 11566 bp, 12 predicted proteins | sample S1_20metaG_FD_148668 | JGI IMG/M metagenome (GOLD analysis project Ga0196965, IMG submission 148668) | Soil microbial communities from Anza Borrego desert, Southern California, United States - S1_20 | ecosystem: Environmental > Terrestrial > Soil > Desert | place: USA: California | collected... | reverse complement strand
ATTAGAACAAGTATTTTTTAAAAGAAGAAATAAAAAATCACTTAAAATTTGCAAGAAAAAATTTCTATGCTAGATTTGCACTCCCATTTACAAAATGGATTAAAAAAAATGGGATGTTAGCTCAGCTGGTTCAGAGCACCTGCCTTACAAGCAGGGGGTCACTGGTTCGAACCCAGTACGTCCCACAACTTTAGAGGGCTGTCCCACAACAAGGACAGCCTTATTTTTTGCCATATCCGACGAGTTTTAAAAAAATCAAAAAGTGGAACTCTTCCCCTCTTTAGAAATTTTGATCGATCCATCCTCTCCTTTTTAGGTTTAGGGCCCAAATCTCTTCAATAAAAAGTTTATTAACTTTTTATTGGGCAAACATTATAAAATTTGGTATATTAAACCTACCTGATTTTGATATTTTAATTTAACCCTAGAAAATGTTTAACCGGATAATAACATATTGTTTGATTATCAACTTTTTAAACATTCTTCTATTCACTGAAAATCATATTTTTTCATCTATTCAAAATACTTCTTTTCAGACTAAAGTAAGCAGCTTAATTGAATATCTGGTTGAAAGCTCATTTGAAGACAATGATAAAAATTCTAAAAAGGACAATACTTCTGATTTGTTAGAAACGCCGGTCCTATTTGATGTTGTTCTTTCCCATACCCATCGGTATTCTCCAAATTTAAACTTTTGTTTATATCAACCCATTTTTGAATATACTCATGGCAATTACAATTTCACCATTAAAGTAAATTCACCTCCTCCAAAATCTGTCTTAGCAACTTTCCCTAATATCTCCACTATAAATAAGTCATAGAAAATTTTTCTATTCTCTAAGTCCAGGCATTATTTCTCTTATTAACTACTATACCAATGGATCCAAATTATTATCATTTTAAAGGATTAGAAGGTTTTGAACCATCTACACTCTTTAGAAAAAAAGCTTTGCAAAAACTGACCCTTCATTACCCTTATTTAGAAAAGGTAAAACTCAGAATGGAAGCCATCTATAAATCCTCCTATGGTTTTTTGATCGTTACCGATGAGAGGTTAATTTTTAGCGGGGCAAACACAAAAAAGGAAATCCTCTTTGATTTGCCTTTTGAAAAAATATTAAATGTAAATCTTAGCATCCCGACAGACCTGCCTCTTTATACTATTTTTGTAGATACGTCGAAGGAGCAGTTTGTATTTAATGTAGACAACTTAAGAAAATCTGATTTCTTTGTGAAGTTTCTTGAAGATGCAATTAACTCCGCGTTTAATTTTTATTATCCCCGCTAAATTTAAAGTCGGAATTGGCATTGGTTAGTATCCGAAAGGACCAATTTCTATCCTGATTAAAGGACGCTTAGCGGCTAATGGGAATAATTCAGAAGAAATGACTTCAACGTTTCCAAATTTTCTGATCAAGATTACTTAAACATTATCTCGCTTTTCATTCTATCTAAAAAGTTATCCTTTGAGCTTTCTTTATTTTCTCCTGTCATCCACAGCAAGGCCAGGCCCATTAGAAGAGATATTATACTGATAAATAAATCTCTTCTTATCATTCTTGATTGATGTTTAATTAACACGCTTTTAAATTTTCAGAATTATGATCTTTTGAAGGGTTAGTTTAAAAAAGCACAAAAGTATGCTGTTCTTTAAATTTTCTGCAATAAACTATTTAAAATAATTCAAAGCTACCTGGTTTACTAAGTGTATCATCTTAATGTGTATTTGCACTGATTTACTTATTCGCACAATTCCACATTTACATAAAAAGCTCAAGGCATTTACTTTACTTATTTTCAATTTCTGTTTTATTCTTCTCTTTATCCCAGGGCGGAGAAGTGCGGGTAAAAATGTCATATAGAAAAAAAAGCACCAGGAGAAAAAACAGGATAGCTATTATTAAAAAAAATTTCTTTGACCTGTTCATTTGTATTTAAACTAGATGAATATCAATTTTCAGATCTTTCTTATTTTTATTTCAAAAACTCAGGTTAATTATTAAGGAAATTTCCTTTCACCTTTTTCTGATCTGTATTTTATAAATGAATAAACAGCAATCGTTACCCAAATAATATTAACAACAGCAGACGGATATGCTTTATGATACCAGGTATTTATTATTAATAAAAATGCGCCGGTTAAGTTAACAAACTGATAATAGAAGTTCTCAGCCTTGATTTTCTTTAGAGAAATAAGCACATACCCTATCGTAACTTCAATTCCTCCAATCCACCCAATTATATCTATTAAAAGCTCAAACTTCATTTCTTAAGAAGAAAATATTGTTATTGGCGCAATTAAAGTTTGGAATAAACCATTTTCTTCATTGCCAGCTTATAGGCTTTCTGATAATAGGAAATTAAATTAGGCCAGTCAAAATGATTTGAAGTGTTTTCTGACTTATTCCTTTGGTTGATTCTCTCTCTTCTGTTTTGTTTAACGAACTTAAGCATATAGGCAGCCAATTGGTCTGCAGCTTCGTCAAAGCTCCTGTTCCTCCTTTTCACCACAAAAATCCCTTCTTCTTCGGGGCTGGGATAATTTTTCACTACATAATCACCAAATCCTGATAAGTCGCTGGTAACAGCAGGAATACCACTGGCCAGACTTTCCAATGGTGTATATCCCCAAGGCTCATAATAACTAGGAAATATCCCCAAATTACAGCCTCTTACGAACTGCCAGTATTCCATACCAAAAAGAGGATTTATAGGAGAAATAAAATCTGGATGATAGACAACTTTTACCCTATCCTCTTCAAAATTTATAAGTTTAGTCGTTCGAAGGGCATTTAAAATAGGGTCGTCCTTATCATTTACCAGATTATGCGTTACAATCATAGGTAAATAATCTACCTTCCATGACTGCAATGTCCTTTTAAGCCTGAGCTTCCAGTAATCGTCCACGAAATTATTGAGGTTAGGCACTGTTCTTTCGGGATTACATGCGGCTGCCTGAAATAGTTGATCTCCCACTTCTTTTAGAATAGCCGAACAAGAATCTCTTATTTCCTCCATTACTGCCCTTGAATGAAGTGCGCCAGGGTTGATACTGTTAAATGGCTGTTTGGTAATAAAAAACATAACCACATTTTTATCAATATTGGCCTGTTTCATTCGGTGGTTTAGCCGTGCCAAAGCCTCCACTGTGATGTCAAAGCCTTTATTTTTATATTCAAACCTTCCTGAAGTGAAAAAGAACAAGGTTTTGGTCAGGTCAAAAGAATAGCTTGGAAAAAAATGTGCCATCACAAACTGATTGATCTTTTCCTTGAACTCCTGATGCATGTTCTGAAATTCATACAATGTTGTAAACCGTTCGATGTTAAGACCATTAGGCGTTATGAGGTCAGGATCACGACCGAGTATTACTCTGCATTCATTTGCTGTAACATCACTAACGGTTGTAAAAACATCGGATTTCTGAGCGGCACCCCTTTCTATAGAAACTTGTGCTAAAGAATTAAACCTTATTGAATCCTTTTCCCAATTGACCAAGGGCAAAGTATTATAAAAATCAGGGTCGTTCATTGCAAGATATCTTCCCAGCAAAGTAGCATGAGTGGTGAAGATAGTAGAAACCGGAATTTTTTCCATTTTAATATCCAAAATAGCGGCACCAGCCATCCACTCATGAAAATGGGCTAAAATAGGATCCTGGGTAATTTCGGGCTTAGCCAAGGTCGCTAGATATAACTTAACCACGAAGCCAAAAGCAATAACCTGATTTACAAGCTCATCGTCATTGGTACTTATCCCGTGATTTTCCCAGAACAAAAACTTTATATCTCCCAGTTTTCCATAAACACTGAACGGATTAATAAGAATAACTTTGGGCCTTCCGGAAACCAGCCATGTTCCGTAATAAACTTCAATTCCCATATCCTTCCTGAGAACTTCGGCGGCTTTGCTGAATTCATCCTCTATTGAATTTATTGGCTCAAATTCCGCCGGCATATGTTTATGAATGTAGGGGCCGATAAGACAATAACTTCCACCCCAATTGCTTATCATAGAGGGCGCTTTGGAACGGATAACGGTATAAATTCCGCCTACTTGATTACATACTTCCCAGGCAACCTCAACTAAAAGTGGGTCTGCCTCATTTTTCGCTTTCATCAGTGAATAATTTATTTTTTAATGGTCTCATGGCCTTTTTTGAAGCTTTGCTGGTTTCATTTCATTACCTGTTCAAAGTCTTTCCCTAATTATTTTATATAAGTTATTGAAAATATTTGCAATAACTTCCTACGTAAAACTAAATCCGGATGCAATCATTTGAAGATTCTTTTATTGAATAGCTTTTAATTTACATCTTCAAAAGAAGGAATCTCGTCCAAAAAAGTATATTTATTATCATCATAATTAACAATATAGCAATAATGCTTTAATCCGTTAGTTACCGCAAGATATTTGGCTTTAATGGTCATGTTATAAGTGGCAACCTGATAAAATGTTTTAGAATTTATTTTTTCTAAAACGGATTTACATTCCACCACCATTAAAGATTTTCCCTGCCGGTTATAAATAATGATATCGCTCCTTTTTTTCAAAGTATTAAACCTGTGCCCTGTTTCAATTTTTATCAAAGACTTTGGATATTTATAATAATTGATCAGGTAGTGAACAAAATGTTGCCTCACCCACTCTTCCGGCGTTAATACTACAAATTTTTTCCTTATAATATCAAAGAGAAAAGTTTTACCATCTTCATTTTTAATTTTATATTCAAATTGCGGTAAATTTAGCGGCGTCATAAGGCTAAAATACTAAACCCAGGGGTAAATGGAAAAAAAAGAGGACATTGTTAAAAATTGGCTGCCAAGATATACCGGTACTTCTTTAAGTGAATTTGGCGAATATATACTACTTGTAAATTTCATCAATTATGTAGAAATGTTCGCGGAAAAATTTGGCTGTGAAATTCAAGGCCACGGCAAACCAATGCAAACCGCAACAGCCCATAACATCACCATAATAAACTTTGGCATGGGCAGTCCAATGGCCGCTACTACCATGGACCTGTTGGCAGCAATTAAACCAAAAGCAGTCCTTTTTCTAGGAAAATGCGGAGGATTAAAAAAAACCAAACTAGGAGATCTGATTTTACCTATAGCAGCAATTAGAGGCGATGGAACGTCCAACGATTACCTTCCTCCTGAAATCCCTGCCCTTCCCTCTTTTAGGCTTCAAAGGGCTGTTTCATCCATGATCAAAAAGCATCAATCGGACTATTGGACAGGAACCGTCTACACTACAAACAGACGGGTTTGGGAACATGATGTCCCTTTTAAAGAATATTTACAAAAAGTAAGAGTAATGGCCATCGACATGGAAACAGCAACTATTTTTACTGTTGGATTTGTAAATGAAATCCCTCATGGTGCTTTGTTATTGGTCTCGGATAATCCTATGACTCCCGAAGGTGTAAAAACGGCTCAAAGTGACAAAGCCGTGACTTTGGGATTTGCCCAAAAACATTTGGAAATTGGAATTGATGCGCTAAAAGAACTTATTGATTCAGGCGAATCTGTCAAACATTTGAAATTCGAATAACTGTAAAAAAAAAGCGCTTCACCAGCGCTTTTTTCTTATAATAAATTTTAAGTGTTAGTCAGGAATTACTGAAAAAGTAACTTTATGCTTAACCTCTTTATGAAGATCCAACATAGCTACATAATCACCTACTGATTTCACTTCTGATTCAATAGAGATTTTCTTTCTATCTACCTCAAATCCTTTAGCTTTTAAAGCGTCAGAAATTTGAAGTGTAGTGACTTTACCGAATATTTTTCCACTTTCACCAACTTTAGCTTTAATCTCCAGTTTGGTATCACCTATTGAAGAAGCAAGAGCAGACGCTGCTGTTTTAATTTTTTCTGCTTTGTGTGAAGCTTGTTTAATATTTTCAGCTACTACTTTTTTGTTTGATGTATTTGCGATTACGGCAAAACCTTGTGGAATAAGGTAATTTCTGCCATATCCAGGTTTTACGTTTACGATATCGTTCTTGTATCCAAGACCGTTAATATCTTCCTTTAATATAATTTCCATCTTTCAGCCTATTTTAATGAATCCGTAACATAAGGTAACAATGCCATATGTCTGGCTCTTTTTACAGCCTGAGCTACTTTCCTCTGGAATTTCAAACTTGTTCCGGTAAGTCTTCTTGGCAATAATTTTCCTTGCTCATTTACAAACTTAAGCAGGAAGTTTGCATCCTTGTAGTCGATATATTTGATACCGCTCTTCTTGAATCGGCAGTATTTTTTCCTATTATCAATCCTGTTGATAGGTTCGTTCATTAATGTCATTATACTTCCTCCTTTACTTTAGTTTCAGCAGGCTTTTTATTGAAGGCCCCTTTTCTTCTTTTTTCATTGTACTCTACTGCATGCTTGTCTAAAGCAACAGTCATAAATCTTAAGATTCGTTCATCCCTCTTGAATTCAATCTCAAGAGTGTTGATAGCAGTTCCGGGTGCCTTAAATTCAACTAAGGTGTAAAATCCTGTGGATTTGTTTTGGATTGGGTAAGCAAGCTTCTTTAATCCCCAACTTTCCACATTTACTACCTCTGCTTTACTGTCTTCAAGCAGCTTTTTGAATTTTTCGACAGCATCCTTCATCTGTGGTTCAGATAAAACGGGAGTTAATATGAATACCGTCTCGTAATTTTTTAATTCCATTATTATTTTTTTAAGCCTGCAAAAATAGGGAAGTTAACCTTAAATACAAACTGATTAAAAAAATATGTAGAGTATATAAAAAAAAAGGCCAGAACTATATCTGGCATTTTTTTATCAATAAAACTTATTTATATATGAAGAGAGTGTTTTTTTACTTATCGCATTATTTAATGTAAGTTAGTCAATAGTTATGCCACCTTACAAAATTATTTTTTCAAATTTAACAAAATATTTCATAATAAAGTGAATTTCAGGAATTTAAAAATTATCCTGACAAAAATGAAAATTTTGATGATTATCAATCTGATAAATATAAAATCATTTTGATAGTATAATGTGAGAATATGAAACTTTAAGTCTCGAGTCCATATTCTTTTAATTTTCTATAAAGTGTGGCTAAGCCTATATCTAATTTTTTAGCCGCTTCCGACTTATTCCCTTTTACAAAATCCAATACTTTAAGAATATGATTTCTTTCTATAGACCTTAAATCCACATCATTCAAATTATTGCTGACTGATTCTCCATTAAAATAGGAATTACCGGAAACTTCAGAAGGAAGCAGGTCTTCGGTGATTGTATTACTTTCTGCCAGTATGACGGCGCGTTCTATTACGTTTTTCAATTCGCGGATATTGCCAGGCCATCCGTGCATTAGTAATCTTTGAGAAAAACCTGGACTTAGGTTATTGATGTTCCTGCCGTTTTTTTCCGCGTAGATTTTCATGAAATGAAGAGCGAGCAGTTCAATATCATCATGCCTTTCCCTTAAAGGAGGCAAATCAATAGTAAAAGTACTTAGACGATAATATAAATCCTTCCTGAATTCTGATTCCCTTCCACCATTAATAAGATCCCTGTTGGTGGCGGCAATAATCCTCACATCAATTGGAATAGGTTCTGTATCTCCAACTCTGTTAATTATTCGGCTTTCAAGCGCTCTTAACAATTTTGCCTGAAGGTCGCCGCTCATTTCGCCGAGTTCATCCAAAAATATCGTTCCCCTGTCGGCTACCTCAAAATAACCTTTTTTATCATGGCTGGCTCCTGTGAAGGCGCCTTTCTTATGTCCGAATAATTCTGATTCCTGAAGATCTTTGGGTATTGCCGCACAATTGATTGGTATAAAAGGACCTTTTCTCCGCCTGCTTGCCATATGAATAGCCTCTGCCAGAAGCTCCTTGCCTGTACCAGTTTCTCCCAATATCAGGACAGTGGTGTCTGTTACGGCTACTTTTTTTGCAAGCTCTATAGTTTTAGTAATACCGGGGGACTTTCCAATTATTTTGGCAAAGTTACTCTTGGAGTCAAGCCTCTGCTCCAGCTCAAACAGCTGTCGGTTTAAGTGAGCCTTTTCCATAGCCTTTTTGATAACCAACGGCAACTTTTCATCTCCCTCTCCTTTTGTCATATAGTCAAAGGCCCCGATTTTCATCGCTTTTACGCCATCCTTAACATTGCTAAAAGCGGTGAGAACAACTACCTCAACACCCGGATAAGAGGCTTTGATTCTTTCGGTTAATTCTATACCATTAATGTCGGGTAGCTTTACATCTGTTACAACGACGAGTATATTCTCTCTTCTTAGTATTTCAAGGCCTTCAGTGGCATCTACGGCAGGGTAAACTTTGTATCCTTCGAGAGTTATTATTCGGGTTAGCAGGGATCTTAAACTATCTTCATCTTCAACTAGTAAAATTTTTTTCTCTTGCACTTCCATAAATAAGTGGAAATATAAATAAGTAGATTATAATATTAGAAATTAATTTTTCAATTTACGCAATTCTTATAAGTGTGAGAGGAACTTCAAGGTGCTTACGATATAAATGTGTAAATGTTAGGTAAAATTAGAAATTAATTACAAAGCTTAAAACAACTTTTTATGCCCCTTAAAGTTAATGACATAGCTCCGGATTTTATTTTAGCGTCAACCTCAGGTAATGAATTTTCGTTAAGTATCGACGCTAAAAACAAACCTATAATAATCTATTTTTATCCTAAAGACTTCACCCCCAATTGCACCAAAGAAGCCTGTGAATTTAGGGATACGTTCAGTTTTTTCAAGGATTTAGCTATAGACATTGTAGGCATAAGCAGGGATGATATTGAAACGCATCTAAGGTTTAAAGATTCGCATAATTTACCCTTTCATTTACTGGCAGACGTTGATGGAAAGGTAGCAGAGAAATATCAGGCTGTAGTTCCTTTAATAAAATTTACTCGGCGAATTACTTATCTGTTAGATAAAGAACATAGAATAGCCGCCGTATTTGAAAATTTATTTTCAGGAACGAAACATATTCATTATATGATCGAAAAGGTTAAAAATAAATGACGATTGTAAAGTAAATGACGAATGCAAAATAACCTCAACTCTTGCTTCGGACTTCCTACTTCCAACTTTTAAATTATGAAGCAAATTTTTCCTAAAAACTTTTCTGAAGTTGCTTCCTTCTTTAAAGATCTGATCAAAATAAATCCTGTTCATTTAAGAATTATTGTTGCCACTTTATTGCTTTGTCTTTTGCCGGCAGCGCTCAACTTATTAGGGTTTGACTTTGGGATATATACCAATTTCGATGAGCTTACCCGAATCAGACATTACGGCAATGAAAATGAGACTTTCAGGGCATTGCATGCCTATGAAAAAGGAAGTTTTGTTCACACCATTCTGGAAACCATTTGCGTGCTGATTGCAATCTTCACGGTAATTTTTGCTTTTATTATTTATGAAGTAAAGAATGATATTATTACGGTGGTAATCGGTACGACGCTCTTCTGTGCGGGAATATTAGATGGCTTTCACATTTTAGCTTCCGATCAGTTGATATGGGCTCCAGACCTTGAGGATGTCACCAACTTTACCTGGTTTATAAGCAGGACTTTTAATTCCAGCATCATTCTTTTTGCATCAATTATAATTTTAACAGACAATAATTTTTTCGACAGGCTTTCTGCAAGGTCTATTTATCAGGTAACCTGGTTTTTCATTCTGATCACCCTTTTCACCGTTATTATCGTATTTTTTAATGTTAAATTCTTACCTACCATTGTTTATCAAAATGCCTGGATAGCAAGGCCCCTTGAGCTTATTCCTTTATTTATCTTTATAATTAATGGTACTATTATCCTACCTGTTTTCTATAAAAAGAACCAATCTATTTTTTCTTTTGCTTTGCTTATCAGCATGATTCCTGCCGCAGCTACGCAATGTTATATATTGTTTTCCCAGGTACAATTTGACAATTACTTTATAATCTCCAGAATGCTTAAAGCCTTTTCCTACATTGTTCCTTTTGCAGGAATAGTCATTGATTATCTGATGACCCACAGACAGGAACGGGCCATTTTTCTTCAGTTAAATAAAGAGACTGCTGAAAGAAGAGCAGCTCAGACACTACTTACAGGAGTATTGGACAGCTCAATTGACGGAATTATTTCTTTAGCCTCAGTGAGGAATGAAAAAGGTAAAATAACAGACTTTAAATTTAGCCTGGTTAACGATGCCTTTGAAAAACTAACCGGTTATAAGGAAGAAGAGCTCCTTGAAAGTATCCTGACAGAAAAAACAGCGCTTAATCAGGAAGGTGTTTTTACAAAGTATGCGTTGGTAGCTGAGACAGGTGAAAGCATAACTTTTGAATATTTTTTTAGCCGGGGAAAAAGAGAAGTGTGGTTCAGCATTGTGGCAGTTAAGCTGGAAGATGGATTGGCGGTGACTTTCAAAGACATCACAACTATAAAAGAGGCCCAGGAAGAAATCCTCCATTATCAAAAAGAACTGGAAAATAAAGTGGTTGAATTAAACAGGTCCAATACAGAACTTGAACAATTTGCATATATAGCTTCTCATGATCTACAGGAACCTTTAAGAAAGATCCAGGCTTTCGGGGATAGGTTAGCTATTAAGTACACAAAGACACTGCAGGAAGAAGGGAAGGATTATATTTCCCGAATGAAAAATGCAGCATCCAGAATGCAGATTCTAATAAACGACCTGTTAAATTTTTCAAGGGTTAAAGCCAACAATTCTATTGAAAATATTGATCTAAAATCTTTAGCGGAGGATGTTGTAAGCGATCTGGAAACCAGGATAACCCAATTGAATGCCACCATCCATATTGGAAATTTGCCTGTAATTGAAGGAGACAAAAGACAAATTGGCCAGCTCTTTCAGAATCTTATCAGTAATGCGCTAAAATTTCATAGAAAAGAAGTCGCCCCAAAAATTACGATAGAAAGCAAAGGACTGGACAAAGAAATACTCCATGAGAAATACTTGATCTCTTCAGATAAAAAATATTTCGAAATAAAAGTAAGTGATAACGGAATTGGATTCGACAATAAATACCTGGATAAGATTTTTACAATTTTTCAGAGACTACATGGCAGAACAGAATATGAAGGAACAGGCATCGGATTGGCCATCTGCAGAAAAGTAGTAGAAAATCATAAGGGAGTAATTACAGCCAACAGCATCCTAAATGCGGGAACTACCTTTTATATAGTACTGCCCGAAAAACAGTCTCAATAAAGTATATAAAAACAGAGTTAGTACAATTGATAAACATTAACTTTCAAAAAAGAGTTAAAGGGGATAAAATGTAAACTTCAACACAGCAAAAATGAAAGAAAAGGTAAAATCCATCACCATATTAATGGCCGATGATGATCCGGATGATCGTTTGATGGCAAAAGAGGCATTTGAAGAAAATCTACTTGCAAATGAATTAAGGTTTGTGGAAAATGGAGAAGAACTTTTTGATTATTTATACAACAGAGGCAAATATGAGCATGCCAATAACCCTTTGCCGGGGTTAATTCTACTGGACCTTAACATGCCGAAAAAAGATGGACGTGAAGTATTGAAAGAATTAA
>Ga0196965_1001070_pt1 | contig 11582 bp, 9 predicted proteins | sample S1_20metaG_FD_148668 | JGI IMG/M metagenome (GOLD analysis project Ga0196965, IMG submission 148668) | Soil microbial communities from Anza Borrego desert, Southern California, United States - S1_20 | ecosystem: Environmental > Terrestrial > Soil > Desert | place: USA: California | collected... | reverse complement strand
ACAGCTCCGCCTCGACGTGCGGGGCCGCATCGGAGAGTCCGGGCTCAACGAGTACAGGCAGCGCCGACTACGCCGCGCCAGGGGCGTGAGCGCGTGTCCATCCCGGCGGAACTCGCCCGATAACCCACCCGCCTACGCTCATCCGCGACCTGCGCTTTTGCCGCTCTGAACAGCGCCTTCGGGTTTCGCTCCCCGAAGATGCCGGGCGAGCCGATGCGGGTGCAGCCCAGCCGCGCCAGGAAGCCCGCCTCCGCCGACTGAGACCGCCCGCCGGGCTGGAGGAACAGCGCGTCCCCGGATGACCTGCCTCGGATGGCGATCCGGCTGGAGGACCTGCTGGCGTCGTTCCGGCGGCACCTGCGGACCGCCGCCAAGGCGTCGAGGACCATCGAGCTCTACAGCCAGTCGGTCCGCTACTTCTCCCGGTGGCTGACCGACCGCAGCCGGGAGCCGGTGCTCGACGAGCTGACCCGGCACGCCATCGCGGCGTGGCTGGCCGAGCTGGCCGAGACCGCCGAGCCCTCCACCGTCGGCACCCGGCTGCGCGGCATGCGCCGGTTCTGCCGCTGGCTGGTCACCGAAGGAGAACTGGAGAAGGCCCCCACCGACGGCATCGAGATCCCCAGCCCGCCCGACAAGCCGGTGCCGATCCTCACCGACGAGGAGATCGCCGCCCTGCTGAAGGCCTGCGCGGTCGGCCGCGGCCGGCCCGGCGTCTTCGAGCGCACGGTCTTCCTCGGCCGCCGCGACGAGGTGGTGCTGCGGCTGCTGCTCGATACCGGGGTGCGGGTGTCGGAGCTGTGCGGGCTCGGGCTGACCGACGTCGACCTGGATCGGGAGCTGGCCTACGTCACCGGCAAGGGCTCCCGGCCGCGCGTGGTGCCGTTCGGGGCCAGGACCGCCCAGGCCGTGGATCGCTATCTGAGGGTACGGGCGCTGCATCAGCACGCCCGTTCCCCGCCACTACTGCTCGGGCAGCGCGGGCCGATGCCTCCCGACGCCGCCCGCGACGTCCTCAACACCCGCGCCGCGCAGGCCGGCGTCACCGACGTGGGCCGCACCGGTTCCGGCACACCTTTGCCCACCGCCGGCTGGCCGGTGGTGGGCAGGAGCGGGACCTGATGATGCTGGCCGGCTGGCGCAGCGACGACATGCTGTCCCGCTACGCCGCCTCCACGGCAGTCGAGCGCGCCCACGAGGCGCACCGGCGTCTCGGTCTGGGAGACCGACTGTGAGCCGGTCCCACGTCTGAGGTTCGCGCCGACCTCGTAGACCATGGGCAACGGGTGGCCTCATGGGGCCGAGCGCGGTCCGCGAGCCTGCCCAGGAGTCGTTGTGCGGTGGGGTCTCCACACTCGGCGACCAGCGTGGTGCTCACCCACGGCGTCCCGACGAGTGTGTCGACGAGCTCCTCGACACCCATCGATCGCCATCGTCCGGCGACGTCTACGGGCAGGACGCACCCGACGTCTCGCGAGAGACCGTGGCCACCCTCCGCGCCGTTCTCGAGACTGCTCGCCGGGCGCTTCCATCCGGTCGGATGGACGGCGACCCTGCCTGGAGCTGGAGTCGGCACTCGCCCTCTCGCGACCACGCTGTCGTCGGTGACCCGGGGCTTCGTCAGCGGCGCCGCCCCCACAGACCGGATCGCGCGGCGGAGCGGACCCGTTCAGCGCATGCGGCCTCCCGATGGTCCTCCCGGGACCAGTGTCGGGTCGCCGGCCGTGGGCGGGCGAGGCACCCCCGGCAAGTCAGAGGTCGTCGAGCCGAGACCCAGCACGAGGCGCCGATGTGCGTGTAGACCGAGTCGCTCCTCGGACGCCGACGTGTACCGCACGATCCCCAGCCGTGGGGTTTCGTCGTCATGAGGGTGTGTCGGCGCTGCTGCCTCACGGCTCGAGCGTCGACCACCGTGCTCGGGGGCGAGACCGGTTGCCGAACCAGTGTCCTACCGGGCGGCCGTGACCTCCACCATGGCCGCGGCCTGCGAGTCCTCGAACTGCTCAGCGGCCGGCTCTGCGCGTGCCGGCATCATCGGGCCACCGCCCGCGGGATCCAGCACGTCGTGCTCGAACCACTCGTAACGGCCGGAGAGCACCTGCTGTGCGACCTCGTACTGGGCGTCGTCGTCGTTGGCCCACAGCTCCGTGAACAGCCTGTCGGCCCGTCGTCGGGCCTGGGCGCAGAACAGGTCGGCCAGTTCGGAGGCGGCCTGCCTGCGGTCGGGGTGCTCGCGGGCGATCGTGTCCGCGTAGACGCATGCGCAGGCCATCGCGTAGAGCTCGGCGCCGATGTCGACGATCCGACCGAGCAGGTGGCCCTTCCGCTCGAGGCGAGCCTGGTAGCGGCCCATGGCGTAGAACGTGGCGCGCGCCAGCTTGCGCGCGTGGCGCTCGACGTAGCGCAGGTGCTTGGCCAGGTCGCCGAACTCCGAGAAGGAACCTGGACGCTGGCCGGCGCCCGTCGTCAGCGTCGGGAACCACCTGGCGTAGAACGCGGCGGCTCTTGCGGCGGCCTTCGCCTTGTCGACCAGGCCGGAGTCGCCGAACACCACGTCGCCCGCGACCTGCAGGTGCTGGTCGACGGCCTCACGCGCGATCAGCAGGTGCATGATCTCCGTGGAGCCCTCGAAGATGCGGTTGATGCGCATGTCGCGGAGCATCTGCTCGGCCGGCACCGGCTTCTCGCCGCGCCGGGCGAGCGACTCGGCGGTCTCGTAGGCGCGGCCGCCTCGGACCTGGACCATCTCGTCGACGGCGGTCCAGCCGAGCTCCGACCCGTAGAGCTTCGCGAGCGCGGCCTCGATGCGGATGTCGTTCCGCTTGTCGTCGGCCAGGCGACTCGACACGTCCAGCACCGCCTCGAGGCCGAACGCCGTGCCCGCCAGCCAGGCGAGCTTCTGCGCGATCGGGTCGTGCTCGCCGATGGGCCGGCCCCACTGCTGGCGCTCGGCCGCCCACTCGCGCGCGATCTTGAGCGAGTACTTGACCGCCGACAGGCAGAACGCCGGCAGCGACAGGCGGCCGGTGTTGAGCGTGGTGAGCGCGATCCGCAGACCCTTGCCTTCGCCGCCGATGACGTCTGAGTTCGGGACGAAGACGTCGTCGAAGCGCGTCACCGAGTTCTCGATGCCCTTGAGCCCCATGAAGTCGTTGCGGTGCTCGACGCTGACGCCCTGACGGTCGGAGGGGCAGATGAAGGCGGTGATGCCGCCCTTGTGACCGTCGGACTTCGGGACGACGGCCATGACCACCACCACGTCGGCGATCGCGCCGTTGGTCGCCCACAGCTTCGTGCCGCTGATCCGGTAGCCAGTGCCGTCCTCGGCCGGAACCGCGGTCGTGCTCATGCGGGCCGGGTCCGAGCCGACATCCGGCTCAGTGAGCAGAAACGCCGAGATGTGGTCCTTGGCGAGCCTGGGCAGCCACTGGCGCTTCTGCTCCTCGGAGCCGAAGAGGCGCAGCGGCTCGGGCAGGCCGATCGACTGGTGCGCCGACAGCAACGTCGAGATCGACGAGTGCCACGTGCCGGCCAGGGCCAGCGCTCTGTTGTAGTAGACCTGACTCAGCCCGAGCCCCCCGTACTCCACGGGGATCTTCATGCCGAGGGCGCCCAGGTCCTTGAGGCCCTCGATGACCCCCGCGGGGATCTTCGCCTCGCGCTCGATGTGGCGCCGATCGACGCGTTCGGTGAGGAAGGCGCGGAGGCGTTCGAGGAACGCCTCGCCCGTGTCCACGGCGGCCGGATCGAGCTCTGGCTGCGGGTGGATCAGGTCGAGGCGGAGGTTGCCGAGGAAGAGTTCCTTGCCGAACGACGGCTTGGTCCACTCAGTCTCGCGGCTGGCTTCGGCAACCTGCTTCGACTGTTCGTAGGACGGATTCGACGCCATGGATCAGGATCACCCCCCGTCTCTTCATCAGACAACGGACGTCGGCGCCGAAGGCCGGGATTGCCAGTAGCGGACCGTGATGGCGCTCTCGTGCTTCGCAACTGACCTCGTTCGCGTCTTGGGGCGCCGCGGGCCGGTGGCCTTGGCGATGACCGTGTCGGGGTCCTTGGTGCAGGTGAACGACCGGTCTGCTGCGAGCTGGGGGTGAGCCCGTGGCCACGACGATCCTCTGCGGGTCGCCGGTGCTCTCGTGCCACGTCTCGAGCGCCCGGTCGGCCCCGTCGAGCGAGAAGGTGCGCGTGATCGAGGAGCTCAGCGGGAGCTGGCCGCTGGCGACGAGCCCGAGTCCTCGCTGCAGCGCCGCCAGGGTCCCCCGTAGGAGTCTCTCGCTGTCTCCGACCAGGCCATGCTGCCGGTCCCGTCGAACAGCACCAGGAACACGCAGACCCGCTCGCCGTGACCCAGCCCGTTGCCGCGTCCCCGACTGCGGTCACCGTGCCGGCGATCTCGTGGCCGAGAGTGATCGGTACATCCGGCGTCGGTGTGATGCCCTCCACCGCGATGGGGACATCGGACCCGCACACCCCGGTGGTGGCCACCCGCACGCTGAGCACGAGGCCAGAGTTGCGCACGAGGTTCCCGGGCCACCGGGAACTCCGTGTCCCCTCGGGAGAACGACCGACCGCTGAGCCCGACCGCGGCGTTCGACACGCGCACCAGGCCTGAGGGTGGCGTAGCGTCCGGGCACGGAGCCGCTCAGGGTCCCGATCAGGGAGCAGGCAATGGCCGACAAGTCTCCTCGACACTCGATGTCGAAGAAGTCCGGCAAGTCGATCAAGGAAAAGCGTGTCGAGCGCAAGGCCAAGGCCGACGGCACTTCCCAGGACGCCACATCTCAGATGGAGCGGCTGACACGGGACAGGAAGCACTGACCCCCGCCGGTCCCTCGGCCTGCGAAGCGCCGCAGGCTTGCCCCATCTGGCGATCACGCCGCGCCTCTCGCTGCCGGTGCGGTGCGGTGCGGTGCGCGGGGAGTGGGGCCACGACGGGTCACCCCATCCCGGCCGCCGCGTCCGTCAACTGACCTCGAGGGGCCCGCGCATGAGCACCCAGTCGCAGTACCCCGACTCCCGGATCGAGCCCCAGGCCGCGCGGGAGCGGACCGCAGACACCGTCGCCGAGAGGAACGCGGAAGAACGAGCCGACATCGCGGAGGACCGGCGTAGGCAGCGGGAGCTCGACGACACAGAGCTGGGCGGAGAGGCCTGACCGTCGCATCCTCCCGGTCGCCGAGCCGGATCGCCGTCGAGGCCCCTTGGTCGTGCCGCGCCTGGCGGTGGGGCGTGGCGGGTGGGGCGTCCTCGTCACGCCGACCATCCCCCCACCGACCGACGCGAGGGGACGGCCTCGGCCCCGCTGACCGTTCCCACGCATCTCCGGCAGCTCGAGCGGCCCGTCGAGGCCGCGGTCGGAGAGGACGGCGGCCTGGCCACGCTGGTCAGCTCTCGAGCACCGACGTGGTGTTGCCGCCCGGATCGGTGAACCAGGCGATCGCCGGACCCTGCCCGCCGGAGTCGCATCCACGGCCGTGCCGGACGAGTGGGCTAACGGCGACGGACGGCCCGGCGCGGCGCATGCTGGGACGATGCCGGAGCTGCCTAGTGACCGGACGGGCGCCGACGCCGGGACCCCGGTCGGCGCGTCCACCACGCCGATTTCCCGGCCCGCGCCGCGGCGTAGCGCCGTGCGCCGGCTGCTGGGGCGCACGATGGGCAACGCGTGGAACGACGACATCTTCACCGAGTCGGCGGCCGCGGCGTTCTGGCAGACGCTCTCACTCCCGCCGCTGCTACTCGGGCTCTTCGGCATCCTCGGCTACGTCGGCGGCGCATTCGGACCCGACACCATCGCGGCGGTGCAGCAGTGGATCATCGACCTCACCGCCGGGGTGTTCAGCCGCAACGCCCTCGACGACATCATCGTCCCGACCGTCGCCGACGTCCTCAGCACCGCCCGTGCGGAGGTCATCTCGGTCGGGTTCGTCCTGTCGTTCTGGTCGGGCTCGTCGGCGATGGCCTCGTTCGTCGACGCCATCACCCGCGCCTACGACCAGTACGAGGTCCGCAACCTCGTCTGGCAACGAATCCTGTCGATGCTCATGTACCTCGTCAGCCTCGTCACCGGGATCCTCGTCCTGCCGCTCCTCGCGCTCGGCCCGGAGCGGGTCCTGCCACTGCTGCCCGACTCCTGGCAACCCGGCGCGAGCACGGCCTTCGACACGGTTTACTACCCGGTGCTCGGCCTCGTGCTCCTGCTGGCGCTCACGACCCTGTACCGCGTGGCGCTGCCGCTCAAGCCCCCGTGGTACCGCGGACTGCCCGGAGCGCTGCTCGCCGCACTGGTCTTCCTCGCAGGGTCCACCGGACTGCGGCTCTACCTCGACTGGTTGACCAGTAGCGGCTACACCTACGGCGCGCTGGCCGCACCCATCGCGTTCCTGCTGGCCACCTTCTTCATCGCGCTTGCGATCATCTTCGGGGCACAGCTGAACGCCGCCATCCAGGCGCTGTGGCCAGTTCCGCTGCGTGACCGCCGCGGCAGGCTCGCGAAGTCCGGACCTGGGACGCCGGAACTGCGCCGGATCGTGCGCGAGAACCCGGAGGCGGCGGCCGCGGCGCTCGAGCAACTTGCCTACACCGTGGAGCGTCCCGGACCGTCGGCGCACCGAGGGTGAACGGCAGTATGGCGATCCCGACCGGGCCGTCCTCGCCGTCCTTCCCGGGAAGCAAGCGGGCAGCCGCCTGCTCACACGAGGAGGTGCGGCACACGCAGGCGCGCACATCGTCGATCGTGTCCAGTACCGCTTCGGTGGGTCCGCTGTCGGCGAAGGCTCGAACCAATGAAGTCTCGAGTGGATTCGACGGCGTTGGTGGTCGCCGTAGCCACCGGTCACGCCTCCACCACCGTGTCCGCAAGACGGGCGCGCAGGGGGTCATGGAGACATCTCAACGGCGAGCGTGGCCGCGGCCGACCGGCGCTCGAGGAAACCCTCCCCCGGGGATGGGCCGTGGATGGGACCGGCCGACCGACGACGGATCCCGAGGCCGCCCTGACTGGCGCGCTGACGACCGGCCATCTGGCCCTGCCCGCGGACGTCCTCGTCGCCCCCCGCCGCCGCGCCGGCCCCGCCACCACGGCCAGCCGTCAGGAGCGGACCTCGTGACCGGGCGCCGCCAGCACCGACACCGCCGACCGGCTGCGTGACCCCGGTGCGAGCTGGTCCGCCACCTGCAGCATCGGGCGCTCCGCTGCGACCGAGCCGGCAGGTGACTGCTCACGCAGTTCCGCTGCGCGCCATCCGCGCAGCGAGCTGGTGACCGCCAGCCCCGTCGCCCTGAACAGGTCCTCCCACCGGAGGACGCGTTCGCAGAGCACCCCGAGGTCGAGCAGGCGTGCCCGTTCGACACCCGGCAGGCAGCCGGACTCCACCGGTGGCGTCCACCACTGCCCGTCGAGCTCCAGCGCCAGGGTCGCCCGGGTGACCTCGGTCAGCTCGCCGCGGGTGTTCACCATGACCACGTCGTCGACGTCGGGCCGCCTGCTCCGGCGCTCGTCGTACGGCTCGCGCATGCTCGTCTTGTGATACAGCCAGGCCTCGCGGGGATCGACCGGATCGTCGTCGACGGCGAGCAGCAGCAGGCCGGCCGAGGGTGCGGGTAGCGCCTCCACGTCGACGGCAAGAGCCCCGTCCCGGCGGAGCCTGACCCGGACGCGTGCCGCCGGCTCGTCCGCCAGCCGCGCGTCCAGCACGCGCCGTGCCGTGGCCGGGTCGAACCGGAACCCCAGGTGCTCGGCCGAGGTCGCCAGTCGCTGCAGGTGCCGGTCCCGGTTGCGCAGGCCGCGCTCGGGGTCATGACGCATCGTCTCCAGCAGCTCGAACGCACGAGGCCGCGCAGCCAGCACGGCGGCCTTGGCGAGGACCTCGGCGTGCTCGGCGGCCGCCTCCGACCCCCAGGTGATGCCACTTCCGGTGCCGTACACGGCCTCCTTCGAGGACGTGTCCACCACGGCGGTCCGGATGGCCACGCTGAAGCGGGCCCGAACCGGCGCACTGGGTGGCCCGACGAGACCGATGGCTCCGCAGTAGACGCCGCGCGGGTCGGGTTCCAGGGACCGGATGATCTCCATGGAGCTCGCCTTGGGCGCTCCCGTGACCGAGCCGCAGGGGAAGAGCGCCCGGAAGAGCTCCACCAGGCCGGTGCCAGGGCGGAGGCGAGCCGTGACGTCGGAGGTGAGCTGGAGCACGGTCTCGAATCGCTCGACCGTGAAGAGCGCAGGCACGTCGACGCTGCCGATCTCCGCGATCCGGCTGATGTCGTTGCGCATGAGGTCGACGATCATGACGTTCTCCGCCAGCTCCTTCGGGCTGGAGCGCAGGCGGTGGGCCAGGCGCCGGTCCTCGTCCCGATCCCGTCCGCGCCGCTCCGTCCCCTTCATGGGACGGAGCAGCACCGCGTCGCCGCGGCGCTCGAAGAACAGCTCGGGGCTGGCACTGGCCACGGCGAACCGGCCGAGGTCGAGATAGGTGTTGTAGGCGCCGCGCTGGCCCAGCGCCAGGTCCCGGTAGAGGAGGAAGGGGTCCCCGGGCACGCGGCCGGACATCCGCACGGTCAGGTTGCACTGGAACGTGTCCCCGGCGGCGATCCGCTCCCGGACCTCCCGGACCCCCTGTGCGTGCCCGGCCGGTGTCCACGTGGGTCGCCACCGAGCGGTCAGGGCTGGGTCGGCGCCGGCCGGCTGCAGCGGAGGCACGGGAACCGGCTCATCACAGATCCCGAACCAGACCAGCGGCATCCCCATGGGCGTGGACGGGTGCACCGCGAGCTGCGGATCCAGTCCCGCAGCGGCCTCATAGGCGACGTAGCCGAACGCCCACCGCCCGGAGTCCGTGGCCCGCTGGACCTCGGCCAGCACGCCGACGACTTCACCCGGGTGTTCGGCCACCAGGATCCGGTCGGGCGCGGGACACCGGAGCGCCGTCCCGCTGCGGAGGTCGTCGAAGCGGGCCCAGGTCACCGCGGCACCGTTGCCCCGTGGACGGCGGCGAGCAGGTGGAACGAGCCGCTCACCACGACCGGCACCGCCTCGTCCGCCTTCTCCGCAGCACGGCGGACCGCGAGCACCGGGTTGCCCTCCACCGCTGTGGCGATGCCCCGGTCCGCCGCCGCCGCGGCGACGAGCTCGGCCGGGACGGAGGCGCCGGCGGGGTGGTCGCCGCCGGCGGAGCAGAACTCCGTCGCGACGACCACGGAGGCCGCCGGCGCGACGACGTGCAGGGCAGCGTCCAGGTCCTTGTCCTGCTTGAACGCGAGGACCCACGGGAACCGGACGCCGGGGTGGACCTCCTGCAGGGTCGCCACCAACGCCGCGAGCTTCATCGGGTTGTGGGCTCCGTCGAGGACGGCCGTCCGGCCGGCGATCAGACGGCGTTCGAACCGGCCGGGCAGGGTGGCGCTCCGCATCCCCAGCCAGACGGCGTCCGCGTCGAGGGACCAGCCGTCGCGCGCGGCCAGCGCCTCGACGGCACGCAGCGCGAGATGGGCGTTGCCGGCCTGGTGGCGCCCGGTCAGCCCCAGGGACAGGGGCGGTTGGCCTCGTAGGCGCAGTTCGGTGCCGCCCGGCCCGGTCCAGGTCTGCACCGCCGGAGGGCCCAGGTCGACCCACCGGAGAGCGCAGCTCCGTCGGACCGCCTCTGCACTGAGCACGTCCTCCACCTCGGGACTCCCCTGGCGAGCCACCACGGCGCGACCGCCGAAGGGCAGGACGCCGGCCTTCTGGGCCGCGATCTCGGGGACCGTGGCTCCGAGGAGGTCCTGGTGATCCAGGCCGATCGGTGTGATCACGGCGAGCTTGTCCGCCGAGGAGATCGTGTTGGTGGAGTCGAGCAGTCCCCCTACCCCGGTCTCGACGACCCCGTAGTCGACCCGGTCGGCGAAGAGGCTGAAGGCGACGGCGTTGGTGACCTCGAAGAAGGACGGTCGGCCGTGGCCGGCCTGCCCCACCGCCTCGACTGCCGGCCGGACCCGGGTCAGCGCCGCGTCGACGAGCTCGGCCGACGCCGGCCTCCCGTCCACCTGGAACCGCTCGAGGAGGCAGTGGACGTGCGGCGACAGATGGGCACCGACCCGGAACCCGTGCGCTCGGAGCAGGCTCGCGACGAAGGTGCTCACCGAGCCCTTCCCCGCGGTGCCCGCCACGTGGACGGCACGGAAGCGGTCCTGCGGGTTCCCCAGCGCGCCGAACAGGGCACGCGGACGCGCGAGCCCCGCGCCCGCCGGACCGCGCTGCGGCCCGAGCTCCTCGTACAGGTACCGGCGGACGCGGTCGAGCGCGGCCTGGGACGAAGGGGCGCCGGCCGACGGCGACCGGTCCGCCGTCCCGGTCGACATCAGACCGCCAGCCGCCGGGTCATCGGAAGACGACCGTGCTCGACCCGTTGAGCAGCACTCGCTGCTCGCTGTGCCACCGGACGGCCCGCGACAGCGCCAGCGCCTCGGCGTCCTGTCCGACGGTGGCCAGCGCACGGGGATCGAAGGTGTGGTCGATGCGGATGACCTCCTGCTCGATGATCGGGCCCTCGTCCAGGTCGGGGGTGACGTAGTGGGCCGTCGCCCCGACCAGCTTCACCCCGCGGTCGAAGGCCTGGTGGTAGGGCTTGGCGCCCTTGAAGCCGGGCAGGAACGAGTGGTGGATGTTGATCGCCCGGCCGTACAGGGCGGCGCACGTCTCGTCGGAGAGGATCTGCATGTAGCGGGCCAGCACGACCAGGTCGGCCCGGTACTCGTCGACCAGCTCGAGCAGCCGCGCCTCCGCCTCGCGCTTGGTCCCCGGCGTCACCGGGACGTGGACGAACGGCAGGCCGGCCGCCTCGGCCATCGGCCGCAGGTCCTCGTGGTTGGACACCACGGCGACCAGTTCCCCGCCGAGGTTGCCGGCCCGCCACCGGAAGATCAGGTCGTTCAGGCAGTGGCCGAGCCTGGACACCATGACCACCACCCGCTGCGGCTGCTCCCCGGTGACCTGGTAGGTCATGCCGAACTGGTCGGCCACGGCCTGGAAGTCCGCGGAGAGGCGCTCGCAGTCGGTGTCCTCGGCACAGACGAAGGCCGTGCGCAGGAACAGCTGACCGCGCAGGGCGTCGTCGAACTGCTGGTGCTCGACGATGTCGCAACCGTGCTCGAAGAGGAACGAGCTGACCGCGTGCACGATGCCCGGGCGCTCCTGACAGCTGAGCGTGAGGGTGAACGGGTGGGACACGGGTGCCTCCTCAGCACTCGACGATGTTGAGCGCCAGCCCGCCACGGGCGGTCTCCTTGTACTTGTCCTTCATGTCGGCACCGGTCTCGCGCATCGTCTTGATCGCCTTGTCCAGCGGGACGTGGTGCCGGCCGTCGCCGCGCACGGCCATGCGCGCGGCGGTGATGGCCTTGACCGAGCCGACGGCGTTGCGCTCGATGCACGGGATCTGCACCAGCCCGCCGACCGGGTCGCAGGTGAGGCCGAGGTTGTGCTCGATGCCGATCTCCGCGGCGTTCTCCACCTGCTCCGGCGTCCCGCCGAGGACCTCGGCAAGGCCGGCGGCGGCCATGGAGCAGGCCGAGCCGACCTCGCCCTGGCAGCCGACCTCGGCTCC
>Ga0196965_1001069_pt1 | contig 11589 bp, 13 predicted proteins | sample S1_20metaG_FD_148668 | JGI IMG/M metagenome (GOLD analysis project Ga0196965, IMG submission 148668) | Soil microbial communities from Anza Borrego desert, Southern California, United States - S1_20 | ecosystem: Environmental > Terrestrial > Soil > Desert | place: USA: California | collected... | reverse complement strand
TTTTATTGGTGAAACACCACTAAACGCGTAGAGAAATTTGCGGTTATTATTCAAAAAATATTACCTCTGAATGAGGCAATTACGGGTTAAAAGACCCACTTACCCCGTCGGTCGCAAACCCGGCTGAATTTCCTCTTTTTCTACCGTCATAGCAGCTGCATGGCTAACATACGGAACAGCCGGGATGTTCCGCCGGCAGGCATTAAGAGGCATTAAGAATTGTTGAGAAAGTCGCCCGGAGGGTCGCTGTCTATTTGTTCTTGGTCGCAAGAACCATTTTGATCTTTTGCTTTGCGCCGATCTGCATGACATCGACGAGGTCCTGTACTTCCAGGTTGTAAGGTATGTGAATTACTACCGTGGGCTCGCTCAGTCCTTCGCAAGCCTTTAATAATTCATTTTCAAGGTTCGCCAGGGGAACCGGCCGTTTGTTGATGTAGAACTGTTTATTCTCGGTTACAGTGAGGATCACAGGCTGTTTGTTGAGTGCCTGGTTGGCTTTGGATTCGGGCAAAAGCACTTTAATGACGTTAGGGTTCGTCACCGTCGAGATGATGAGGAAGAACAGGAGCAGGAAGAACATGATGTCATTGAGGGATGACGTCGCTACTTCTGCCTGGAAATGACTTCTGCGTTTGATCTTCATTTTGCCGGACTAACAATAGAACGAATAAAGTCCAGTGAATCGCGTTGCGCCTGCAAAGTAAATCGCTGGATGCGCTGCTGAATGAGATGATATCCCGTATAGGCGTAAACACCGACGATCAGGCCTGTTCCGCTGGTAATCATCTTGACGTATAAACCGCCTGCGATAATACCGATGCTGATGTTGTCGGACAGCGAGATGCCATAAAAGATCTGGATGATACCGGTGATCGTTCCGATAAACCCGAGCATAGGGGCGATACCGGCGATGATACCGAGGTAGTTGGTGTTTTTTTCCATTTCGCCCACCTCGACGTTAGCGACCGACTCCATCATGGACTCGATATCCTTAACCGGTCTGCCGATGTAACTGATGCCGGTGGAGATGATCTTGCCGATGGCGGTGTCTTCCTTTTCCGCATACAACGTTGCTCCTTTGATGTCGCCTTCTTTGAGGATACGTGAAATATGCCGTACGAAGTCGCCTTTTGTTTTTGTGGCTTCTTTCAGGTAAAGGAATCGCTCGATGAGCAGGTAGGTAGCGATGACCCATAACAAAAGAATAGGGATCATGACGACCCCTCCTTTTATAATCAGATCTGCTATTGAAAGTCCTTCATCGGTGACGGCAGTGGTAGTTGAATCGGTGGGGATCTGCGCGAGGATAGCGATAAGGGCAAATTGCATGGAGGTCTTCGGGGTTTAAATTCAGCTACCAATATAACTGCTTTTGCGCTGCAGTATTTTATTATTTTAGCACCTTCTTTTTAAGGAAGATGGCCGGGGCAGGAACAACGCGCTTCAAAAGCGGCTGTTGATCAAAGATCAACGATCATGTCGAAACCTTTTAACTGCAAAAACGCATGGTCACCGCCACGTTGTCCTGCATGCCCTGACCAAAATCTTTATCGCTGCCCCTGCTGCTGTTGTCGTTGCTGACGTTCAGCATCTCGGGCTTCCTTGATGGCTTTCTTGGCTATTTTGGCGTTTTCATTATTCGGATCCAGTGCCAGTACCTTATCCCAATATGACTCTGATGTAGTGAGGTTAATTTCTTTTTGAACGTAGTACGTTCCCATATAAGAGTAGGCCTCGATCAGATCGTTTTTGCCCTTGTCAGGGTTCGCCTGCGCTTTCTCGATCAATTTCTCAAAGTAGGGCCTTGCACGACCTTCTTTCCATGTCGAGTCTATCTTTGCATTTGTACGTCCGGCCCATAAATATCCTACCGTCATATTGGGCGCCAGTTCAATAACTTTCTGGAACGCGGAATCAGCACCCATAAGATTGTCCTTCACATAATATGCCCGTCCAATGTTAAAGTAATCACCCGGACGTGGCTTAGACGCACGCTTAGGAATCAGCTTTTCGTATGCAATAATTGAACTGTCATAGTTTCTCAGTTTAAAATACAGTTCAGCAACGGTCTCGAGCATATCGACCTGCGAGGTGTCCCGTTCATAACTTTTGGCAAAACTGCTCACTGCCAGCGAATCCAGACCCTGCTTCTGCAGCATTTTACCGTAGTATGCATAGTCGGAAGCTGATATGTCAGTCGACTTGCTGAAGTACAGGTCAAATACCTTTTTTGCCTCCGGCAGGTTGCCTGACTCCACCAGCGCATAAGCATAGTAACGCAAAGTTGTCGGTGTTACATCGGGTTTGGCCGCGAGCTCCTTGAAGACTGCAATGGCTTTCGGATACTGCTTGGCCATGAACAGGTAGAACGCGTAGTTGAACTTCCCTTTCTCGGGATTTTCAGTGGTCTTCAGATAAGACTCCTGTGCTGTAACAGCTTTGTCGGCCTGTTTGGTAGTATAGTACAGTTCGCCCAACTCTTTGTATGAAGGGGCGAAGTTCGGATCGGCTTTCGTTGATTTCAGCAGGTTCTCTTCCGCCACCGTAGTGTTCTTCGACCGGAAGAATACCAGCGCCACTTTGTAGTTGGGGAGTCCGTTCGCCGGATCCAGACGGGCGGCCCTTTCGTAGTTGTCTACGGCTCCACCACCGTTATTCTGTTGCAGCAATGCGTCGCCCAGGGCGACCAAAGTGTAGGGATTGTCATCATTTCTCTCTTTGGCCTGTTGCAGGATGGTTACCGCTTCGTTGGTAAATTTTTCGTTCAGCAGGTAGCCTTCACCGACGGCGCGCAATACCGCGGGATCTTTTGATTTGGAAACATCCAGGGCCTTGTCAAAAAACTGTTTGGCCTCCGCCGTATTGTTGTCCATCATGCGCAGTATTCCCTTGCCGGCATAGCCCAGTCCTTCTTTTGCGTCTTTATCGATAATCTTCTGGAAGGAGATCTCGGCGTTTTTCTTGTCACCCGTTTTGGCTTGAATGTACCCCAGGGTGTACAAAACCTTAATGTCATCCGGATAAGTCTGTGAAGCCTTTGTTATGGTTTCCAGGGACTTCTTTGTCTGTTCACTGTGCAACAGGCGGAGGGCATTTTTGACCTCCGATTCCTGCGCCAGCAGAACGCCGGGTGTGAGTGATAAAAAGAAAAGAGCTGTTATTGTCACCAGACCTATTCTTTTAAAGCTTTTCATCTCCTTCATTGTACTCGAATTTTAATAAACAATCTATTTAAATGGTGTGCGGTTTATTTCTACAATCCTTACAGGCATAGTAGCAGGAACCAGGCCAGATTTCAGTACGACACGCTGACCCTTGTCGCTGGCTACGAATGCCGTAAAACCTGTTGCCAGGCCGGTTCTTCCTTCCCGGCTGATCATGTAGACGTCGCGGAGCAGCGGGTACTGCCGCTGCGAAAGATATGCCTGAAAGGGCTTGTAATACTCACCCCCGGTTGATAGCCCGACTACTTTCACTGATCCCAGGAAAGTGTTGGTTGTGGCGTCATCACGGTCGCTGATCCAGCTGACATCAATCAAACCCAATGCCTCGGGATGCGAGGATACATAGTCCACAACAGCGGCATTGCTTTTCACAGCGAAAACATTTTCCGGCAGGTTTTTCAGCGATGTCAGAGAATCGTTGAGAAAACGGATTATGCCTGAATTAGGCTGGTCAAAAACGACGTTGATGGGTGCTTTACGAGATGATTTGTTCAGTTCGTTCCATTGTTTGAGCTCGCCGGTAAGGATTTGTTTCAGCTGGTCGGTCGTCATGAGTGTATCCGGGTTGTCCGGGTGGACGATCAAAGCTATGCCGTTGATGGCAACCCTTACCTGGGCGGCTGGAAGCCTGAGTGTTTCCAGATAGTCCTCTTCTTCTTTCACCAGCTTGCGCGTCACGACAGCCAGTCGTACGCTGTCGACCAGTAAGCTGTCGATTGCTTCTCCTTCTGAAATATAAATGGCATTGATATGCGCGTTGGCATAAAGAGCAGTAAATGCGCTGATTTCGGCTTCCATCAGGGGCTGCAGGGCTTCATCCACCGCGATGGTAATGGTTCCCGACGTAGGGGTGTCCAGGAACTTACCATTCTTGTCGCGTGGCATACATCCGCAAAAAGTGACGGCGACACAAACGAAAATCAGCAATTTCTTCATGAACTATTTTTGAAATAGCGTTGATAAACTTTATACCCCCGGAAGATGCCGTAAAAGATCAACAGCAGGCCGAGCATCCACGAATACCGGTGCGGCAGGTTAAAGAAATCGGCGGCCCGCAAAAGGATGGCTGTGCCAATTCCAATATATAGCACAGCCATAGCTCCTGCGAGGTATTTGACAACCGCTTCAAAGGGTGACATTTTTACCTCGTTTCGTTCACTTCTCATGTCGCCAGTTTGAACCTGACAGGCAGTACGAAACGTACTTTTACGGGTTTACCGTTTTGTTTACCTGGCTTCCATGGCGGCATCAGCTTGATTACGCGTTCTGCTTCTCTATCGCACTCAGCGCTGATACCTTTTATGGTCTTCACTTCGCTGATCGCTCCCTGTTCGTCCACGACGAATTGAACGAAAACCTGTCCTTCAATTCCCATGCGGCGCGCGGCCGAAGGATACTTCAGGTTCTTGCCGATGAACTTGGCCATGGCAGCCAGACCGCCTTCAAATGCAGGCATCTGTTCTACCACGGTGAAGATCTGGTCGCCGGGCCCTTCGTCGACAACTTCTTCGACGGGCTCTTCAAAGATCACTTCGCCGGTTCCTATGATGTCTTCGTTACCGACCTCATTTTCTTTTACTTCCTGGATCGTCGGCATCTCTTCCTCTTCAACAATCTCCTTGTCGGTTACTTTGGGAGGAAGGTATTTGATGATCGTTTTCACCGGCGGAGGGATATCGAGTTTCGGCGGCGGTGGTGTATTCTGGATCGGTGGCGGCGGCGCCAGGTCCGTGTACTTCACCGTCCTTGTCTCTACCTTTTCCGGTTCCTGCTGGCCCTGGATCCACTCTTTGATTTTCGGTGCGGCTAACAGCAGACCGACTGAAAGAATGGTAATCACCAGGCCCATCAGGACGTGCTTGTCGTAACTGCGACGGATGAAATATGCGCCATAGGCTTTATTGCGATATTCAAACACGATGTCTTCCCACCGTTCCGCCTTTACCTGTTCTGCTTTCATAAGTTTGATTCTTTTACAAGTTCCTCATCCGTCGGTGTTATCTTCACCATCGCATAACGCTGCATGTTGGTGATGTTCATCTCATCGAGAATATCCACCACATTCTTGTAACGCGACTCTTTCGACGGCTTGATCAGGATAATCATTCCAGGAATTTCCGAATTCTTCTGCATCAGCAGTTTGCGGACGCCATTCTTCGAAAAATCCGTGAGCTCAATCTTGGGATCGGTGATCCCGTGATACCAGTAGACCTTGTCATCGTCTCCCAGAATAAGTGTTATTACTTTTTTCTCGTTTACTTCCGGGAGTTTCTCTTCACCCCTGGGTTTCTCAGGCATGGTGATTTCCATGGTCTGAGGTTTATTAAAGGTCGTGGTGAGCATAAAGAACGTCAGCAACAAAAACGCGAGATCCACCATGGGCGTCATGTCGATTTTGGTCGACGCTTTCTTCGCCCGTACCTTGCCGTCTTTACTACCACCACCACCGCCTTGACTAACTTCTGCCATTTCTTTGGGGGTTTATAATTAAGAACCTCTCTCTAAATTTGTGATCAGATTAAACCGGTTGACATTGTTGTCAATCAGTGTATTCATCACTTTCTCCACGACGGGATAGTTGGAATCCTGGTCACCCTTGATGGCAATACGAAGTTTCGGATTGCTCATGCGCGAATAGATGATCCAGTCTTTCAACTGGTTGTTCAGCGAATCCACGGGGATCCCGGGTTGTTCCAGGTTCTTGCGCTGTTCCGAATTCATCGCCAGCAGCTCCTTCAGGTTTTGAACCGGCACGCCGAAGGTCGACATAACCGAAAACCTGGCCAGTTCTGCATCGCTGAAAGGGATGCCATAGTGCTCGCCCATCCGCTGCAACAGCGTCTGGCGGTTATACTTTCCGTCCATATTGAAAAACACCTTACCATCTTTGGATATCGAAATGGTCAGGATGTCGGTTTCCGGGAGTTTGATCTCCGAAACCGACGAAGGCATATCTACCGTCAGCGGTTCATCCGGGGCGGCTGTCGCGGTGAGCATAAAGAATGTCACCAGCAGGAACCCCAGATCCACCATCGGTGTCATGTCCAATGACGGTGTTGTCCGATGTACTTTTACTTTTCCCATATCTCACGTATCTTTTAAAGAAGTACTAGCGTTTTGTTTGTGTCGCAGTAAAGTTCTGCACGATGCTATAGCCGGCTTCATCGATACCATAGGTCAATGCATCGATTTTGCTGGTGAAATAGTTGTAGAACACGATCGCTACGGCTGATGTTCCGATACCCAATGCTGTATTGATAAGCGCCTCGGAGATACCGTTGGCCATACCGACGGAGTCAGGAGCACCCGCCTGTGCCATGGAAGCGAAGGCTCGGATCATCCCGATTACAGTACCCAACAGACCGACCAGCGTGGCGATGGAAGCGATCGTCGCCAGGATAACCAGGTTCTTTTCGAGCATCGGCATTTCAAGCTGCGTTGTTTCTTCGATGTCTTTCTGAATCATGGCAATTTTCTTCTCGGGCTCGATGGTGTTATTGTTGACCAGTTCGTTGTATTTGGAAAGGCCGGCCTTCACCACATTGGCCACAGAACCTTTTTGTTTGTCACACTCAGCCAGTGCCTGATTGATGTTACCACCAGCAACCAATAAACGGATGCGCTGCACAAAAGCTTTTACGCTGCCTTTGCCCTTTGCGCGGCCGATGGTGAAGGCACGTTCGATGGCGAAAGTACAGGCCATCAGGAACAACCCGATCGCCAGCGGCACCAGGAAGCCTCCTTTATAGAATATCCCGAAGAAATCTCCTTCTATGGGATGGCCCTCGGGGTTGCCGCCCTGGAAGTGAGAAGGATCACCCAGCACATATTTCCAGATCACGTAGCCAATCACGATCTCTATGATTATAACAGACGCCGCAAATCCAGACTTTAAGCTGTCAGATAAAGATGAAGAAGATGAATTTGAAGTTTTCATAAGTAGAATTAATTGTTAATGGTTTTTAGTTTAGGAAAAGTTTTTGCGTACTACAGTAATGTATAAATAAATGAATAGTCACACTTTCTTCTAAATTTTTGGTTTCTGCCGCGACATCCTTTTATGTCTGAACCACGATAAAACGACCGGAACGGCCGACAACAGCACCATGCCAACCACGATAACCTCAAGATGATCGGTTATCGAGGGGAATCTGTTCCCCAGTAAATACCCTGCCATCACCATCACCACAATCCAGGTTGCGGCCCCTACAATATTGAAAAATAAGAACTTTACAAACTCTATCCGCACCATCCCGGCGAGAATGGGTACGAAGGTACGAACAATGGGAAGAAATCTCCCCAATATAAAGGCCATCATTCCATAGCGTGCATAGAATTCCTGGGCCATTTCAAGGTATTTCCGCTTGTAAAACAGGTTCTCTTTCTTGTTTCGGAGGTAGTTCTCCGCCCAACGGCCAAAAAGATAACCCACGGTCGTTCCCGAGATCGCTGCTATGATCAGCAGGACGATCAACAGCCCCACATTAATCTCGAGATATTTATCACTGAAAAGCCCGGCAATGAACAACAGGGAGTCGCCCGGCAGAAAGAATCCAAAGAACAAGCCTGTTTCAGCGAATATAATGAACAGAAGCAGTGCCAGCCCACCCCACTTGATAATCTCCTCGGGGTTCAAAAGATCCACAAATAATAAAGTCGAAATCATAAAATTTTAGCTAATACTCGTTAGCCTCGAAAAGTTTAAGTGTAAAAATCCTGAAAGATTGGGTGAATGATTTGAAGGCCTTTGGTAAGATCCCGGATCCGTTCGACGGCTCAGGGAGCATTATCGGTTGAAAGTGTATAAAAATGGTTCCTTTCAAACGGACTGATGAGCAACGCATCACTCAGCGCGAGCCTCCGGCCCGGAAGGTCGATCTGTAACGTGCTTATGGCGATCGGGTGGATCGGTGTGCGGCAGGTAACTTCAAAGCAAGACTCGGATGTTATGTTCGAACGAAAGACAACCTGGTGCAGGGCGGTCAGGCTTTTCAACGGCGACGAATCTTCTCGCGTGTCAGCCATATGGAAATCAGATTGTGCATAGGTAATGATAAACACCAGCATGAGCGCTTCGAAAAAAAGCCCTGCCATTGGTTTTACCTTAGCTAAGTCCATCTTCATACTGCGCAAATCTAAACGAAAATTCTCCAGTAAACGGGTATTTACTAACGAAATATTAGAATTTCTTGAGAAATGGAATATTATACCGTTCAGATAAAAACTTAGCGCCCGTAAAAAAAAAATCGTGTTACCGTGCGATAATATAGGAGAGTCCCGCGGATAATACAGTGTACCTTGCTTTGCCGCCGTGACGGTTTGAAGCGTTATATATTGGTGTGAGATACCGTGATGCTGCGACGTCTATTCCAAAATGTTTTGTGATGGCGTAGGAAACGTTTGCCGTCGCCGCACCGAGTACCTTCGAATGACTTCCGCCGTTTCGTTCCTGGTAGCTTTCTATGCCGTTCGTATAACTGTATCGCATTTTGTATTCCGTGCTCTGTACCAGCAGTGACACCGTGGCTCCTGCCTTTACGAGGAGTTTATCATGCAGGAAAGAAGCTCCTGCCATCACCGGTACCTGGAGATATAACGCCGTGGTTTCGCCATTCCGCTTTCCGGCAACAAGTCCCGTCGGTGGTGGTTCCGCAGGATTTGCCGCGTCCCGCCAGGTAATGCTTCCGAAAGGTGCACCCACCTGTACACCAGGAGGCAACGTGCTTTCGGCCTGATAGGCGGAAGATAACTTTGCAATGGTAACATGCCGCGTATAGCGTAGCCACGAAGCGTTGAGGCCCGTGGTGAAAAAGAATTTCTTTGAGAATGTAATGTCGATGGTACCGCCGATATCCAGCCCCGCTCTTGTTTCAAAGCGTTCTTCAACCGTGGCAGTGTGCCCGGCGGAAACGAAGCCCGCATGGGGGAGTATGGTAAGTTCGTGAATACTTTCTGTTGCCGCGATCGCCGGATAATTACCGGAAACCTTAAACTGGTAGCGTTTAACCTGGGCTGTCGCTGAAAAACCTGCCAAAATCAGGAGGAACAGTAACGTTTTATTCATAAGGGTTTATATTGCCAGCGAATTTAGAAAAAAGAAACATATGACCACAGAACAATTGAAGGATTTAAGGGCGCGCGTGGGTGCCTTGAGGAGGTATCTTTGACTACGACAGAAAGATTGTTGAGATAAAAGACGAAGAACTCATCACCCAGCAGGCGGAATTCTGGAACAACCCGCGGCAGGCTGAAACGATACTGAAGAATATCCGCTCGAAGAAGATATGGACAGACGCCTTCGACCAGGTATCCAAACTCCTGGACGACCTTGGCGTACTGCAGGAATTCCATGAGGCGGGTGACGTCGGCGATGAAGAGCTGGACCGCGAATATCAGCGTGCCGCGAAGGCTGTCGAGGAACTCGAGTTCAAAAAAATGCTGAGCAAGGAGGAAGATCAGCTCAGCGCCGTGGTGGAAATCAACCCGGGCGCCGGTGGTACGGAAAGCCAGGATTGGGCCGATATGCTTAACCGGATGTACATCATGTGGGGCGAGAAGAATGGGTACAAGGTTTCGCAGATCGATTATCAATCGGGCGATGTTGCCGGCATCAAATCGGCCACGCTCGAAATCGAGGGGCCTTTCGCCTATGGAAAGCTCAAGTCCGAGATTGGTGTTCACCGCCTTGTCAGGATATCACCGTTTGATTCGAACCAACGCCGGCACACATCATTTGCTTCAATATTTGTTTATCCGAAAGTAGACGACTCCATCCAGATCGAGATCAATCCTGCCGACGTTGAAATTCAAACCTCGCGGTCGGGCGGGGCAGGGGGGCAGAACGTCAACAAGGTGGAAACAAAAGTACAGCTTACCCATAAGCCGACGGGAATTGTCATTGTGTGCCAGGTGGAGCGATCGCAGCATGCCAACCGCGAGCGCGCGATGCAGATGCTGAAATCGAAACTGTATCAGCTGGAACTGGAAAAACGCCATGCTGAGCGCGACAAGATCGAAGCAGGCAAAATGAAAATTGATTTCGGTTCGCAGATCCGTAATTACGTATTGCACCCTTATAAGCTCGTGAAGGATGCACGCACCGGCGTAGAACGGCACGATGCACAAAATGTGCTTGATGGTGATCTCGATGATTTTGTAAAAGCGTTCCTCCTGGGCGCCCAGGAACAACCGGAGCAGGGATAGTGAAGGGTTCGGGTGCGCAGGTGTTCAACTGTTCATGTAATATGTAACATGCAGCCGCGCATCGGTCAAGATCTGACACATCGATTTACTATGCGGCTTGTGATACCGGCATGACTTACCCCCGCCGCGGAAGAGAATATTTTGCTTTTTAAAATCCAGCGTCATTACCTGCGCACATCAACACGATGCGAACACCCCAACAAGAAAGGCACATGACTACTGACCGCCGCCGAAGAAATATGATCCTTTAAAACCTCAGCCTCAACCCTGCGAACATCAACACCTCAACACAACCCGAACCCCGGGCACCTGAACACCGCACACAGCCTATAAATAAATAATTGTTATATGTACACTTATTAAAAAAAGTGTATCTTGTGGCAATATTCAATCGATTGAGACCTTAGCAGCTAAAACTATGGCCACGGATTCATTTGTTTTCGGCGTAGATTATGGAACAGACTCGGTCCGCGCTGTTCTGGTTGATGCACGATCAGGAAACGAAGTCGCATCATCAGTCTTCCACTATCCGCGCTGGCGGGACGGCTTGTATTGCAATGCCGCTGCACACCAGTTCCGGCAACATCCCCTCGATTATGTAGAAGGCCTTGAGGCTACTATTATAGATTGCCTCAGGCAGGCAGGACCCTCAGCACGTGACAGTGTCCGTGCAATTGCTGTCGACACCACGGGCTCCAGCCCGGTTGCGGTCGACAGGCATGGTTCACCCCTCGCACTAACACCCGGTTTCGAAAACAACCCGAATGCCATGTTTGTCTTGTGGAAAGATCACACGGCGACCCGTGAGGCTGCCGAGATCAATACTCACGCTGAAAAATTCGATATTAACTACCTGCAGTTTGTAGGTGGTATCTACTCATCCGAGTGGTTCTGGGCCAAACTGCTGCACATCCTTCGTTCGGACACCGCCGTGCAACGCGCCTGCTATTCGTGGGTTGAGCACTGCGATTGGGTTCCCTTTCTGTTAACCGGGGGCAAGGACGTACATCACATGAAAAGGGGTGTCTGTGCTGCCGGTCACAAGGCCTTGTGGGCAAAGGAATTTGGCGGGTTGCCACCCGACACATTCTTTGCGTCACTCGACCCCCTGCTGAAAGGATTTACCGATCGACTCTTCCAGGAAACCTTTACCTCGGAT
>Ga0196965_1001068_pt1 | contig 11601 bp, 8 predicted proteins | sample S1_20metaG_FD_148668 | JGI IMG/M metagenome (GOLD analysis project Ga0196965, IMG submission 148668) | Soil microbial communities from Anza Borrego desert, Southern California, United States - S1_20 | ecosystem: Environmental > Terrestrial > Soil > Desert | place: USA: California | collected... | reverse complement strand
GCCGGCGAGGAGATGGGAGACCCCTCGCAGGTCCTGCAGCCCGCTCTCGGCCAAGGAGTGGAAGAGACCGGCGGTGAGCCAGAGAGTGGTGACACCGTGCCGCCGCACCGCCTCGCCCAGCTCGTCGAGGGTCGGCGAGCGCGCCGGCAGGATCGCCAGACGGGCGCCGTTGAGGAGGGCCCCCCAGACCTCGAAGGTGGCGGCGTCGAACGACGGCGGCGCGAGGTGCAGGAACACCTCGCCAGGGCCGAAGCGGGCGAAGCCGTCGCCCGAGCGAACCAGCCGGGTGATCCCCCGGTGCACCACCTCGACCCCCTTGGGGCGGCCGGTGGAGCCCGAGGTGTACATCACGTAGGCGAGCCCGCCGGCGCTGCTGACGGGTGGTGGATCGGCGTCGCTCTCGCGCGCCAGCGCCGCCGCGTCGTCGAGCAGCACGGGCCGCGCCGCCCGGCGCGGCCCGTCCGGCAGACCGGCGAGCTCGCGCTCCCGGGTCACCATCACCGAGAGCGCCGTGTCCTCCAGCAGGAAGTTCAGCCGCTCCTCGGGATAGCCGGGGTCGAGCGGCACGTAGGCGCCGCCGGCCTTGAGGATGCCGAGCATGCCGACCACCAGATCGGCCGAGCGCTCGACACAGAGGCCCACCGGCTCCTCGGGACCGACGCCCAGCCGGCGCAGCCGGTAGGCGAGCCGGTTGGCGCGCCGGTTCAGCTCGTCATAGGTGAGCCGCAGGTCCGGCTCCTCGAGCGCCACGGCGCCGGGATCAGCGGCGGCGACGGCCGCGAAGAGCTGGTCGACCGTGGCCTCCGCCGGGAACGGAACGGCGGTGGCGTTGTTCTCCTCCACCACTCGCCGGCGCTCGGCGGCGGTCAGCGGCGACAGGTCCTCGACCCGCGTGCCGGGAGCGGCGGTGGCCATCGCCTCGAGCAGCGCGACCAGATGCTCGAGCATCCGGCCGGCGCTGGCGCCGAAGCGGCGGCGGTCGTAGAGCGCCCGCACCCGTAGCGCGTCCTCCGGCAGCACCACCAGGCTCAGCGGGTAGTTGTTGCGCGATACGTAGCGCGACAGCTCCTCACCGGCGGGCTGGCCGGCAGGCGCTCCGGCGGTGCCGCCGGCAGCGGCGCCGGCAGCGGCGCCGGCAGCGGCGCCGGGGACGTTCTCGAACACCACGATGGACTCGAAGAGGTGCCGGCCGGCCGGCACCTCGCTCCACGTCTGGACCTCGGCCAACGGGCTGTGCTCGAAAGCCTGCATCTCCGTCTGCCAGCGCTGGATCGAGCGCAGCCAGGGCACCAGCTCGTCGCCCGGCGCGAAGCGGACCCGGACCGGCAGGGTATTGATGAACAGCCCCACCATCGACTCGATGCCTGGGATCTCCGCCGGGCGTCCCGAGAGGGTGGCGCCGAAGACTACGTCGTCCTCGGCACCGTAGAGATGGAGAAGGAGTGCCCAGGCCCCCTGGACCACGGTGTTGAGCGTGAGCTGATGGCGGCGCGCGAAGGCGCGCAGCGCCGCGCTGGCCGCCGCAGGCACCACCCGCGTCTCGTCCCCCTGGGCGTCCGGCGCGCCGGCCGCGCCGCTATCCAGCGGCGGCTCCGGCGGCAGGCCCGGCAGGGCGAGCGGCGTGGGGCGACGGAAGCCGGCGAGCCGGTCACGCCAGAAAGCCTCGACGGCAGCCGGGTCCTGCCGGCGCAGCCAGGCGACGTACTCGCCGAAAGGGCGGACCGGCGGCAGCTCCGGAGACCGCCCCATGGCCAGCGCCTGGTAGACCTGCAGCACCTCGCCGTTGAGGATGGTGCCCGACCAGGCGTCGAGCAGGATGTGGTGGTAGGTCCAGAGGAGCACGCTCCGCGCGTCGGAGAGGCGTGCCAGGGTGAAACGCAGGAGCGGCGGCTTGGTGACGTCGAAGCCGCGCCGCCGGTCCGCCTCCAGGTAAGCCTCCAGACGTTCCGGCGCCGCGCCCCGCCAGTCCTCGACCGCGAACGGTGCCTGCACCGCCGGATGCACCACCTGGAGCGGCTTGTCCAGCCCCTGCCAGTGGAACGAGGTGCGCAGCACCGGATGGCGGGCGATGACGTGCCGCCAGGCCTGTTCGAGAACGGCGGCGTCGACGTCGCCCGGCAGGTCCATCACCAGCTGATCGACGTACAGCCCCTCCCCCGGCGCGTAGACGCTGTGGAACAACAGCCCTTGCTGCATCGGCGACAGGACGTAGATGTTCTCGACGTTGGGAGTGGCCATGGGCGGATCGCGGAGGGTACGGCGATGATCGGATGAAAGCGCTGATCTGTTCTATCGCAAAAAGCACGACGCTCCGGGAATACAGGCCCGCGGAGCAGGGATTCGTTACAACCCAACCACCGGTCCCGGCGACGGCCGTCCTCCTCCGGCGCCGGGATCTGCTCTTGGTGCTGAGCTCGAGCGACTGCGGCCGGGCAGGGGGGTTTCCCCCGTCCCATAGATAAGGTGCGGCACTGCCGACAAATGGGACAGCGGCGGCCGGCGCCTCAGTGGTGCCCGCCGGCGAAGGTCTTCTCCCCCGCCTCGACGCGCAACGCCAGACGGTTCTGAGGCGGCGGCAGAGGGCAGGTGGCGTAGGGCGTCAGGGCACAGGGCGGGTTGTAGGACTTGTTGAAGTCCACCACGACCCGGCCGTCGCGCGGCGCGTCGGTGTCCAGGAAGCGGCCGGCGCCATAGGTCTCCTTGCCGCTGGTCTGGTCGGCGAAGATGAGGAACAGCTTGCCCTCCCCCCCGTCGATGGCATCCAGGCGGTAGATCCTGCCGTCCCGCTCGAAGACCACCGCGCCAGGCGCCGGCATGTCGGAGACCTGGCCCAGGACGTTGGGGATTGGGATGCTCTTCGCCGGCTGGTAAGGCTCGAAGCGGGCCTCGAACCGCCAGGAAGAGTCGATGGGGAAATTGTCCATGCCGTGGAACGAGGTGAGCGCCGGGTTCTCCTTGTCCCGCACCCGCACCCCCACGCGGTCGCCGCGCTGGATGACGAAGAAGCTCACCGGCCCCATCTCCACCACTTTCGGCTTGCCCTCGGCATCGGTGTCCAGGGCCATCTCGGTCACCGGCTTGCCTTGATGAGTGACCTTCGCCCCCGGCGCCACCCGGAGGGTCACGGCGTTCCCCTTGCGCACCAGCGTCCCCGCGTTCGCCGGCACCTTGCCCGCGGGGAGCACCACCCTGGCCGACGGATCGCTGCCGAAGCGGTTCTCCCCCTCGTCGAGCCAGAAGAGCCCCACCAGGGAGAGCCAGCCGTCGTCCTTGCGCAGGCCGTCGCTTCGCTCCTTGCGCCAGGACTCCACGTCCTGCCGGTGCGCCGCTCCGGTGTCAGCGGGGGCGGCCGGGGACTCCGCCCGGGCAGCAACCGCCGGTGAAAACGCCAAACCCGCCAGCACGCAGGAGAGGGCGAGCGAACGGAACGAAGAATGGAGCCGGACCATGGTCATCAAACCTCCAGGCGGGTAGAGCGCCGCCGAGGCGACAGCTTACTCCACCTTGACAAGGACACTTCCCTTCTCTATTTTCAGTCGCGACCGAAACTACGGAACCATCATGAAACTCTCCGAGGCGAGACAGGCATTCATCCAGGCGTGGGGCCGGCTGGGGGCGGAGTGGGGGATCAGCCGGACCATGGCGCAGATCCACGCTCTGCTCCTCACCGCTCCCGAGCCGCTGGACACCGAGGCGATCATGGAGCAGCTCCATATCTCCCGGGGCAACGCCAGCACCAACCTGCGGGCGCTGGAGGACTGGCAGCTGGTGACCCGGGAGATCCGCCCGGGGGTGCGGCGCGAGTTCTTCGCGGCGGAGAAGGACGTATGGGAGATGGCCCGGGCGATCGCGGTCCAGCGCCGCCGCCGGGAGTTCGACCCGCTGATGCGGGTGCTGGAGTCGACGACCGACGTGGAGCCGGACCAGGGGGCGTCCGCCGAGGAGGTGGAGGAGTTCCGGCGAATGATCCACGGCATCCACGAGGTCGGCTCGATGGTCTCGCGCCTGTTCGACCTGGTGGTGCTCCTCGACCGGAGCACCTTCCTCGAGCCCCTCCTCTCCCTGCTCAAGAGCCGCAGCCAGCCGGCCAAGCTCTCCGGCGGCCGCAACCTCCAGGGCGGCGTGCCGTAGCCTGATCCCGCCGGACCGGCTGGAACCTCGCCCCCCTTTTCTCCGTACACTGCTGGAAGGCACCGCCTTCCGTGAGAGAGAAAGGACCCGCCATGCTCCAGATCCGCGACCTCGTGAAGGTCTATCCCGGCCCGGTGACGGCCCTCCAGGGGATCCGCCTGGACGTGCCGCCGGGCATGTTCGGCCTGCTCGGCCCCAACGGCGCCGGCAAGACCACCCTGATGAAGATCCTCGCCGGCCTGCTGGAGCCCACCTCCGGCACCGTCACCCTGGACGGTCAGGACGTCCTCGAGGACCCCCAGCGGCTGTGGAGCCGGCTCGGCTACCTCCCCCAGGACTTCGGCTTCTACCCCCACCTGAACGGCGAGCAGATGCTCGCCTTCCTGCTGAAGCTCAAGGGAGTCGACGCTCCGGGGGGCCTGAAGCGCCTCTGCGCCGAGCTGCTGGAGCGGGTCAACCTGTCGAGCGCCGCCCACCGCAAGGTCAAGACCTACTCCGGCGGCATGCGGCAGCGGCTCGGCATCGCCCAGGCCATCGCCGGCGACCCGCGGCTCATCATCGTCGACGAGCCGACCGCCGGCCTCGACCCGGAGGAGCGCCTGCGCTTCTACCGGCTCCTCGCCGAGCTGGCGGCGGATCGGATCGTCCTCCTCTCCACCCACATCGTCGAGGACGTGGCGGTGCTCTGCCCCCGCTTCGCGGTCATCCGCAAGGGGCGGCTGCTGGCGCAGACCTCCCCCAGCGAGGCGCGCAACGCGATCGCCGGCCGGATCTTCGAAGGGCGGGTGGCTGCCGACGAGCTGGACGACGTGCGGCGGCGCGGGCTGCGCGTCACCCAGGCCGTGCTCGTCGAGGGGCGGCATCGGGTGCGGATCTACGAACCGGACGGCCCCGGAGGCCAACCGCCCGCCGGCTTCGAGCCCGTTCCGGCCACCCTGGAGGACGCCTACCTCCTGCTGATGCAGGACGCCGAGGCCGCCATCGAGGAGCCCGCGCCGGCCGTCGCGGCCGTGGGAGGCCGGCCATGACCGCCCGGGCGCGGACCGTCTTCGGCCTCGAGCTGCGGCACCTGTTCGGGCGCCCGCTGTTCTGGTTCCTCGTCGCCCTCCTCTTCCTGATGAGCTGGGGGATGTCGACCGGCAACGTCTCGATCTCGTCCGGCGACGCTTCCGTCGGCGGGACCAAGGCCTGGCTGACCTCCGAGTTCAGCGTCGCCATGATCGTCATCTATATGGTGGCGCTGGTCTACTCCTTCTTCGCCGCCATCGCCGCCGGGCTCACCATCCCCGCCGACGACGAGGCCAAGGTGGGGGAGATCCTGCACGCCACGCCGCTGCGGCCCGGCGAGTACGTCTGGGGCAAGTTCCTCGCCATCCTCGCGGGATTCCTGGCGGTCCTCGCCATCCATCTGCTCTTCTCCGCCTTCTTCAACCACGCCGTGCCCGACCCGGAGCGGGCGGAGATCCGCGGCCCGTTCGAGCTGGTCAACTACCTGCGCCCGGCGCTGGTGTTCGCCTTGCCGGCCCTGGTCTTCATCCTCGGCGTCTCGCTCTTCCTGGGCGAGCGCTGGCGGCGGCCGATGGCGGTCTTCCTCTTCCCCACCGCGCTGCTGGTGCTCTGTGGCTTCTTCCTCTGGGATTGGGCGCCCACCTGGCTCGACCCGCGGATCAACCGGGCGCTGATGCTCATCGACCCCTCCGGCTTCCGCTGGCTCAACGAGACCTGGCTCAAGCTGGACCGCGGCGCGGGCTTCTACAACACCGCGCGCATCGGGCTCGACCTGCCGTTCATCGTGTCGCGCCTCGCCTTCCTGGGCACCGGCCTGCTCGGCGTCGCCCTCGCCCAGCGGCACCTGGCGGCGCACCTGCGCGGCCCCGCCGGGACCGCGTTGCCTCGCCGGCTCTTCGGCCGCCGGGCCCGTCCCGTCGCCGCCCCCGCCTGGGAGGCGGAGGCCGGGGCTCGTTCCCGGTCGCTGTCGGCCCTGGGCATGAGCCAGCGCCCCCTGCGGTTCGCGGCGGCGACCCTGGAGGTGGCGCGGACGGAGCTGCGCAACCTGCTCGCCTCGCCGGGGCTCTACCTGTTCACGGTGCTGATCCTGCTCCAGGCCATGGGCAACGCCCTGCTCGCGCTGAGCGCCTTCCAGACCAAGCTGCTGCTGACGCCGGGGCAGCTCGCGGTGGCGGCCATGGGCCCCTTGAGCGCCATGCTCTCCCTGCTCCTCATGTTCTACACCGTGGAGTCGATCGAGCGCGACGGCGCCACCGGCCTCTCCGCCATCGCCTACACATCGCCGGTCCCCACCTCCGCCCTGCTCTTCGGCAAGGTGCTGGCCAACAGCGCCGTGGCGGTGCTCGCCCTGGTGGCCACCTACGCCGGCTGCGCCATCGCCATCCTGGCGCAGGGGGAAGAGGTCGGCCCCAACCCGGGGCCGTTCCTGCTCGTCTGGGGGCTGCTCCTGCTGCCCACCTTCCTGGTGTGGACCGCCTTCGTGGTGGCGGTGCGGGCGGTCACCGGCCAGCGCTTCGCCACCTACGGGATCTGCCTGGCCGCCCTGGTGTTCACCGGCTACCGCGCGGTGACCGGCGGCATGAGCTGGGTGGGCAACTGGCCGCTCTGGGCGAACCTGTCGTGGAGCGACATGGGGCCGTTCGAGCTGGACCGCCGGGCGCTCCTCCTCAACCGGCTGATGTTCCTGGGCCTGGCGGCCCTGCTGGTCGTCCTGGCGGTGCGGGTCTTCAACCGCCGGCAGGCCGACGCCATCGGCACCATCCACCGCCTCTACCCCCGCGAGCTCGCCCGGCAGGCGGCGCGTCTCTCCCCCTGGGCCGTGGTGCCGCTGGTGGCCGGGGCCTTCCTCTACTTCGGCGTGCTCGAGGGCTACCAGGGGGAGGGGATGCGCGACAGGGCCAAAGACTACTGGACACAGAACCTGGCGACCTGGAAGGACGCCCCGCAGCCGGACCTGGCGGGGGTCGACCTGTCGCTGGACCTCGAGCCGGCGCGCCGCTGGTTCCGCACCCGCGGCAGCTACGACCTGATCAACGGCCGCGACGTCCGCCTCTCCCGCTTCGCCCTCACCGGCGGCCTCCACTGGGAAAAGGTCCGCTGGAGTGTGAACGGCAAGCCGTACGAGCCGGAGGACCGGAGCGGGCTCTGGGTCTTCACCCCGCCGGGGGGCCTGCCGCCGGGCGGGCGCCTGCGGGTGGGCTTCGACTACGAGGGGGTCTTCCCCAAGGGGATGAGCGAGAACGGCGGCCGGCAGAACGAGTTCATCCTGCCCTCGGGCGTGGTGCTCACCGGCTTCACCCCCAGCTTCGCGCCGGTCATCGGCTACCAGGAGCAGATCGGCATCGAGGAGGACGAGAACGACTACGAGCCCCGGATCTACCCCGAGGACTTCTACCACGGCAAGACCGACACCCTCTTCGGCTTCGCCACCCCCTTCCCCACCCGCATCCGGATCAGCGGGCCGGAGGGCTTCACCTACAACTCGGTGGGGACCAAGGTGTCCGACACGGTCTCCGGCGGCCGGCGCACGGTGGTCTGGCAGAGCGACCACCCGGTCCGCCTGTTCAACGTGGTGGCCGGCCGCTGGCAGGAGCGGCGCGGCCGGGGGACCGTCATCTACCATCACCCCGGCCACCCGTACAACATCGACGAGATGAGCGCGACGCTGGACGCGTCGCGGCGCTATTACTCGGAGTGGTTCCACCCCTTCCCCTGGAAGGAGCTGAAGCTCTCCGAGTTCCCCAACCTGGACACCTATGCCCAGGGCTTCCCCACCAACATCACCTTCTCCGAGGGGATCGGCTTCCTCACCCGCAACGACGAGAAGAGCGACGCCGTCTTCCTGGTGACCGCCCACGAGGCGGCCCACCAGTGGTGGGGCAACATCCTCACCCCGGGCAAGGGGCCAGGCGCCAACATCCTGTCCGAGGGGACCTCCCACTACTCGACCGCCCTGCTGATGGAGCAGGTCAAGGGGCCGCAGGCGCGCATGGAGTTCCTCAAGCGGCTCGAGGAGCGCTACGGCGACGAGCGCCGTGTCGACGCCGAGCGCCCGCTCGTCCTCGTCGACGGCGAGCGGGAGGCGGACAACACGCTGATGTACGACAAGGGGGGCTGGGTCTTCTGGATGCTCCACCGGCACCTCGGCCGCGAGCGGGCGCTGGCGGGCATCCGCCAGTTCTTCAAGGACTGGAGCATGGGCCCCGACTACCCGGTCCTCCAGGACTTCACCGCCGCCCTGCGCTCCCAGGCCGCCGATCCGGCGGCCTACGACGCCTTCGTGAAGCAGTGGTTCCACGAGGTGGTCGTCCCCGAGTACCAGTTGAGCGACGCCCGGACGGTGAAGGCGGGTGACGCCGGCGGTGGCTGGCGGACGACGCTGCGGGTGAAGAACATCGGCACCGGCCGCATGCCGGTGCAGGTCGCCGCCATCCGCGGCGAGCGCTTCACCGAGGACGGCAAGCCCGGGAAGGGGTACCGCGACGCCCGAACCACCGTCATCCTGGGCGCCGGCGAGGAGAAACGGGTGGAGATCCTCTCCCCCTTCGAGCCCGAGAAGGTCCTTACGGACCCCGACGTGGAGGTGCTCCAGCTCCGCCGCAAGGCGGCGTTGGCCGACCTGTAGGCGGCTGTAGGCGGCCGGCTGAAGATTCTGCAAGATTTTTTCGGCGTTTTCCGTCTTTACTCCTTCGGAACCCTGGACACGGGAGCCCGACCGGTGATATCGTTTTCTCGGAGCGATATCACCGGAGGGACCCCTCGATGATCCGAACCCTGATCAGCCTGGACGCCGAGGAGAAGAGATGGCTCGACCGCAGAGCGGAGGAGGAGGGAGTGACCATGACGCAGATCGTGAGGACCGCCGTACGCCGGTATCGGGAGCAGTGCGAGGCCGGGGAGCCGTCGCTGGAGGAGATGCTGCGCCGCACCTCCGGGTTGTGGAAGGGCGAGGAGGGTCTCGCCTATCAGGACCGGATCCGCGGCGAGTGGGAGGAGGGGCCGGTGGCGGAGGGGGAGCGCTGAAGTACCTGCTGGACTCGGTCATCCTCATCGACCACTTCAGGGGTCATGAGGTAGCCAGCCGCTGGCTCGCGGCGCACGGACGCGAGTCGGCGCTCTCGGTGATCACCCGCGCCGAGGTCCTGGCCGGCTTCGAAGCGAGGGACGCCGCCGCGGCCACCGGCCTCCTGGACCGCTTCCCCACCCTGGGCATCGACCGTCCCATCGCCGACCTCGCCGCCGCCCTGCGGCGCGAGCACCGCTGGAAGATGCCCGACGCCTTACAAGCGGCCCTGGCGAGCTACCACGGCCTCACCCTCGCCACCCGCAACACCCGCGACTTCTCGCCCGAGCGGCACTCGTTCGTGGTGGTGCCGTACGTGCTTGAGGTGAAATGAGATGGCCGTATACTCCTGCAGGGGTGTCGAATGGTAAGCGTCCTCGAAAGCAAACGAGAGTCGATCGTGGCGGCGTGTATTCGTCATGGGGTGCGGCGCCTCGAGGTCTTCGGGTCGGCTGCCCGCGGCGAGCTCGTCCCGGGCAAGAGCGACCTCGATCTGCTGGTCGAGTTCGATCCTATGGCTCCCTATGACCGTGTCGAGGCCTATTTCGACATGCTTGAGGAGCTGAGGTCCTTGCTGGACGCGAAGGTCGATCTCGTTATGGTCGATGCCGTCAAGAATCCCTACATCGTCGCAGATATAGAGCGCACGAAGCAGACTCTCTATACCGCGTGATGCGCGCGCCTATCTGTTCGACATGATCGAAGCGTGTGACGCGATCACATCTACCAGTGTTGAACGAGGGCTGAGCGCCTTCGAATATCGGGGGCCGGCGGCGGGATCAAGGCCGTTCGGCCTAGAATGCATGCTCGCACTCGCTGTACCCCAGTTTTGCTTCACGACACCCCAAGGAGGCTCTATGAAACGAATGCTTCAGCTCGCCGCCCTCGCCATCTCCCTGTCCCTCGCGGGCCAGGCGTACACGATTACCCCGGTCTATTGCGGCGATCCGTGCTCGCCGAACGGCGACCGGTCCGGGTGCCGCTGTGGAGGGTTTCGCGACATCTGCACCTGCATCAACGGACATTGGTCCACCCTCTACTAGATAGCCCTCGCGGAGAGCTTGCCTTCGGCCGGCGAGGCGCTACCGGCAGCTCAGGCTGCCGGTAGCGCTGCCCTCCTGCCGGACGGAGGAATCCCCAGGGGCGCGGCCTTGGACACGGCGGCGCCCCGTCACGATTCAGTTGTCAATGAACCCAGAGCCGCCGGGATGCTTTCCGGGACGGCTCCTCAGTCCTGAGGCGCGATCCCTCAGTGCTTCGCCGCGCCCCCTCAACGTTGAGGAACGATCCCTCAGTGCTCCGGCGCCGTTCCTAAAGGGTGCGGCGCCGCTCGGGAGCATTCCGGGACGGCTCCTCCGTGTTGAGGGGCCATCCCTCAGTGCCTCGCCGCGGCCCCTCGACACGGAGGGACGGCGGCGGAGTGTTGAGGAACAGGTCCTCAGTGCTTCGCCGCCGTTCCTCAACACTTCGCCGCGGCTCCTCACCGCTACGGAGCCACTTCGGAGCATTGAGGGCCGGCTCCTCAGTGCTCTGGCGCCGCGGCGGACCACTTCGCCACAGCTCCTCAACATTGAGGGATGAAGCAGAAGCGTTGAGGAATGGCAGCGAAGCATTGAGGAACGGCAGCAAAGCGCTCCCGACCGGCTCGGCACGCACTACATTGGAGGCATCACACAGTCAACAGAGACCGTCATGTAGATCATGTGGCAGGATGTCCTGCCAGAAGGAGGCCTCCTCACCCTCTACAGGGCCGGAGGGCTCCATCTCTTTGACAATTGACTTACAGTATTCGGGCGCGGCGTCCGGCGGGGGGATGCCCGCTCGGATTCCTGCTTGTTCCCTAAGCCTCGCGTGCCGACGCCAGCAGCAGCCGGTCCCAGGCGGGCTCCACGGGAGTGGCCGCGGCCAGCAGGGCGAGGCCGATGCCGGCGGAGCCGGTGAGGAAGCCGGGATCGGCGCGCCAGGCCCGCTGCTGGTGCTCGTCCGGCAGGAGGACGAGGAAACCGCCCAGCCCCGCGCCCGGCTGCCGCATGTCCAGGAGCCGGTGGAGCCAGACGCGGGCCGCCGCGGCGAGCTCCGGCTCTCCCGTGGCCTGGTAGAGGCGGTTGAAGAGGTGGAGGTTGCCCGCCGCGCCGTGGCAGAGGCCGGGATCGCTCACGTCCGCCCTCTCCATGGGACGGGCCGCGGCAGCGCGGGCGATCTCCAGGGCCGCCCGCTCCCAATCCCGCTCTCCCGCGCCCCGTGCCGCGGTCATCAGCGCCACGGCGATCCCCAGGTCGCCATAGCACCAGGCCAGCCGCGACGGTTCCCACTCCTGGCCCGGTGAGAAGAAGGAGGAGAAGCGCGAGGCGAGGTGGGGCGGGTTCTGATGGGCGAGGAGCCAGGGGACCGCTGTCACC
>Ga0196965_1001067_pt1 | contig 11614 bp, 12 predicted proteins | sample S1_20metaG_FD_148668 | JGI IMG/M metagenome (GOLD analysis project Ga0196965, IMG submission 148668) | Soil microbial communities from Anza Borrego desert, Southern California, United States - S1_20 | ecosystem: Environmental > Terrestrial > Soil > Desert | place: USA: California | collected... | reverse complement strand
TCTGTTATTAAATAAAAGATCAAATAATTACTAATGACCTTGGCTCTTATGTTTTTGTAATCTGTTTTTCTGCCTAGTTCTGGGTTTTTAGCTGTTTTAATTAAAGCCCTGTCGAATAATTTCAAGCTTTTGGCTGTATGTTTTTGATTTATTTCGATTAATCCAATAACTAAAAATTTCAATCTTATCCTGAATGGCTTTTAAAGACCATCTTATTTCTTTTTCATCCATTCATCTATGATTTTACGGGCTTCATCATTTGAAACGGATCTTCCTTCTTCGATATCTTTTAATCCTTCATCTAAGGCTGATTTTTGCTCATTATTTAATTGTAAATCATCCTCAAATGTATTCAACTCAAGGTCAATCAACTCAAGAATGTTCTCTAAAATAGATTCATTTTCAATGTCTTGTATTCTCTCTATTATTTTTTCTTTTGTTCTCATTTTTAAATATAATGAATTTCCTGATTTCTCAAGCATGCCTTCAGATCCCTTATTTAATACTTCCTATCTAATCAGCTTCCGATTTTCTTGCGGCAAAGAATACTTGTGCCCTCGCTACATTCGGATTACATGGGTTCCCATTGATCATAAGTAAGTAACAGCCTAATGGAGAAACCTTCCAGTCGATGGAAAGTTTGTTGCCGTCGTATCGGTATATTCTTCTAAAGTTGCTTTGAACAGGCAGGTTAATGGATTGACAAACCTGGAAGACCCTGTCCATAGAGTGTGTCATTTCCTCTTCTTCTTCACATCCTAATTTTTCCATGATTTCGCTGGCATAATAGGTTAGCCTTAGGTCATTGAACTGATTAAAACTTTCATTTAGCAACAAATCCTCGATATAATCCACCTTCTTAAGCATATGAAAAATTTTAAATAAACACTTTCTATTAAAAATTACGACAGGCAACATTTATGGTTTACCTATTTCCGGTATTTAGCGATGACAGTACTTCTTTTAGGATTTTGCAGCATCAATAAAAAGCCAAAGCCATGTTATCGCTTTTGAGGATATCCATCAGAAAAAGAATTCATCCTTTGCGCAAATACTTTAAATTAAAATACAATCCGGTTTTTGCTTCTCTGCGTATATGCTAATTAAAATCAGATGGTTATTTATTGTAAGAGAAAAATTTTGTATCTTCATAAACCTTTTTTTAATAAGGAAAAATTTCACGAAAACTGATAAAAGGTTGTAACTACTCACCGCTATTCGCGTCTGAAATGTTAGGGGCACATATTTTAAAATTTTATTTAATCAATAATTTCTGCTACATGTCATAAACAAAATATACCTATGAAAACTTCAGGATATGCACTTATCGTTGGCCTGCTTGTATTGACAGGCTGTTTTAATCATAATAAGTTTTTAGTGGAGTCGGATTACAGTTATCAGGGAAATTTCAAAAAATACACATCTTTCAATTTTGCTAATGATGGAGCGCTGGAGAATGATTCAATTGATTATGAAACTATAAAAGATGCTATCAAGTATCAAATGCAGATTCATGGGTATAAATTCACCGAAAAGAAGCCAAGTATATTGGTGTTTTACAAAATATTCAACAGCAATTTGCAATATAACGGATACTATCAGCCCGAATTAAATGAATGGATAAAAAGAGGGAATGAAGATGAGGCCTATGATCCTGTAAAATACAGTTTAATCAATGGCACGTTATTGATCCAGTTTGTCGATTCCAAAAAGAATCAATCCATATGGCAGGGATATGCTTCGGGGGTTTTTGATGTGAATAATGATAATAACGAAAGGTATATGAAAAGCGCTGTCAGATCAATTTTTGATAAATACAGGATGTTCGTAGAAGGTTATATTATGAATGCTAAGAATGATGAGTTTTAGCCTTTGACAACCAGCCTTCAGCAACCGAGGATTTTTGGTGATTAACAAGGGGAATGGGTGGGTTAACTACCCAAAGTTATTTCTAATAGAAATTGCCCGGGTTCAACGACAGGTCAAAATACAAGGAAGGGGCTTTTATCCTTTGACCTTCCTTATATATATAGGGCATACCTTCCGAATCAAGCATGGGCAAATGAGGGTTTCTGGCTTTATTCCATTTTCTAGGCCAAAAATACATGTCATGGACCAGCTTATTTTGAATAAAGTTTCTGACCTTTTCAGAATCACCTCCTAAAGAAAACTGAATATCCTGACCGTATCCTAAAGCATATTTGTATTGAAGCGCCAATATTCCATGGGAATACTTTCCATAGGGAGCGTCTGAAATATCGAGGTAGCCAAACCTGGAAGGAAATCCGGAATCATTGATTCTTTTGGTTGAAGGAGACTGAGGATTACCGGTCCAGGTAATCGCATTTATTGCAAAAAGCATATTTTCGTAGACATAGGATAGTTTTATTCCTCCTGTTCTAAATCTGTCGCTTCTTCTGGTGGCAAGGATATCATTTTCAGTAATCAGCTCAAATCGGCCAACACCTACCAGAATTGTTCCAGTCCTTTGTGAGGTTTTCATCGGGTCGAAGTAAAAATTATAGGCGTATCCCAAAGAAAATTTTCGTCCCGTCTGGTTGCCCAAAACATCATAAAAAGGATCTAATTCCGATTGTCTCTTGCCAAACGAGCCGACCATTCCCAAGCTGGGCTGCCATTCAAATCCCTTTATGGATGGTCCGAATGTTTTAAAATTATAATAAACCCGAAACGAGGAGTTAAGCTGGATAAAATCATAATAATAAAATCCGCCGAAGTATACGCCAATCCTGTTTATGGTAGTGCCAAAGTTAAAAGCCAATCCACCGTTAATTCCCCCATTCCGAATTTTAATTGTTTGGGCTTGGCAAAAAAACGGGAAAAGACTTAAAAGTAGGATCAATGGATATTTTTTGAGTGGGAAGAAGGAAATGGGAAGCGGGAAGTTAAAAGAGGGAAGTTTGAATATGGAAGAGGAAAGATCTTCGTGACTTTTCGGCAAGGAATAAAAGAACAACTTCTTTTTATTTAGTATTTCCAAGTAGTACTAAGCGTTTAGACATGAAATTTTTGAACTTTTTAGTCTGCAAATATTAAATTGAAAGTCTAAGTTTGTCTAGCCTAAGATTTATTTTATTGTCAACTCATTTTAAGTAAGATGCTTAAGACGCATTTCTACTTCCAGCTTCGGTCTTCCAGCTTCCCACTTAATAAGGACATTTAACTTCCCACTTCCACCTTTCCGTTTCCCACTTTCTCAATCAGCGTCAACGCATTAAAAGCAGCATATCCCAACTGGTCATTATCAAAATAAATATAAACATCCTTATTGTCTTCCTGCCAGGTTTTGCATTTTTCTGCCCAATGTTCCAATGTTTGATTACTGTAATTTCCAGAATATTTCTTTTCCGGCCCATGAAGCCGGACATACACAAAGTCGGAAGTTACTATCTGAGGGGACTGATGATGTTCCAGTTCATAAATACAAAAAGCCATATTGTGCTTTTTCAATAATTCATAAACCGTTTCATTATACCAGGTATCATTTCTGAATTCAAAGGTAAATCGATAACCTTTTTTTGGAAGGGTCTCTAAGAAGTCCCGGAACCGTTCTTCATTAAACTGCCATTTAGGAGGAAGCTGAAAGAGGATCGGACCCAGTTTCTCCTCAAGTCCATCCACATTTTGAATAAAATTTGCAAAGGTATTCTGAGGATCTTTTAGCTTTTTCATATGGGTAATAAACCTGCTGGCTTTCACTGAAAAGACAAAATCGTCAGGAGTTGATACTCTCCAATTTGAGAAGGTTTCAAAAGAAGGAAGGTGGTAAAAAGAATTGTTGATTTCTACGGTTTTAAAATACTTCTGGTAATGTTCTTTAAAATCCTTTGGCTTCATTTCATCAGGATAGAATTTGCCTATCCAGTGCATATAATGCCATCCTGAAGTACCAATATGAATTTTGCCCTTGCCAGCCATTCCTTATCATCTGTTATTTAATTAAAATCTATACGGGGTGAGCGTTTAATGTGTTAGAAAATCAATTCGAAGAAAAATGTTACTTTTTCAACCCTCTGCTAAATCAGATCGTTGTTTTTATTATAAGAATGCCTGCAGGTGGACTGTTCATTCCTAATGGTCTTTAAGATTTGTCCATGAATTAAAACTTAATCCCAAAATCAGTTGAATTATGCCAGTGAATTTTGAAAAATTTGCCCAGGAAGCCAATGAATTCTTGAATGAATTAGCAAGGGAGCTTGGCCACGCCGGAGATAAAGAGCAAACCTTGATTATATTAAGGGCAGTATTGCATAGTTTGCGCGACAGAATTTCCATTGCTCAATCCTTGAATTTAACTTCATCTTTACCAACCATAATCAGGGGAATTTATTTTGAGCATTGGAAGTACAAAGAACCTGACAAGTATAAATCCTTGGAAGAATTTAAAAATGCCGTTAAAGCAGAACAAAGAAAATATGGAGAAACCCGGTTTGACTGGCCGCAATCGACAGAAGAAATTGCTGCCGCCGTTTTTAATTCCCTAAGGAAATATTTATCAGAAGGTCAGATTGAGCATATTAAGGGAGAACTTCCCTTGGAAATCCGAGAGTTATTCGAACATCAGGAACATGCATAAGATCTTGTGGAAATATAAATAAAGAACAAGGAATAAAGAATTTAGAAGTGTAGCAGGATTGAAGCTTCCTTCAACATTCAATATTCCTTGCTCAGTATTCGAAATTCATTTTCTACAAGTCAATTTTCTATGCTTTGGCTTTTGTTCCTCCGCTTTTGGCTTTAGGTTTAGCTTCCGCTCTGGCTTTTGATTCAGTTTTAGATTTAGCTTCTTTTTTCGCTGCCGGCCGACTGCTTTTTGCGGTTTTGTTATTTTCGGCGGTTTCCCGGTTTATTATCTTACTAAACCTGCTTATTTTGCCACCCGCCGTCTTATCCTGATACAACAGCGCCAATTGTTTTTCTTCGAATTTTTCAAAAAACTCGTCCCAGGTTATATCTTCCAAAGAATCTTCTTTTCCTCCCGGAAAATTAATTCTTAGCAGTCCGGCATCATCCTTGCCTCCTGTACCTTTGATTTGAGCAGGTTTTCCATCCCTTTCTTCTGCCCACTTTTTTATCACCTTAGGGTCTGTTGTCACTTTTGATTCTGCTGCCATAGTTTTAGTTTTTACTGGTTAAACAATTAATATTGTCGAGTATTTGAAACAACGGGGACATTTAATGCAGAGTTGAGTAAAAATTAAGATTTTATGGCTTTAAAGAAGTGGAAAATAAAAAAGACGGAAATTGTATTTAACCATAAATGGTATAAACTAAGAAGGGATGAAGTAGAGCTTCCAAATGGAAGACTGGTTGATGATTACTTTGTAAGTGTTCGTCCTGACGTGGTGGTGATTTTTGCACTGACAGCAGATGATCAGGTGGTAATGGTAAGGCAGTATAAGCATGGAACGGGCGAGGTGGTGGAAGAACTTCCGGGAGGCGTAATTGACGAGGGAGAAACGGCTGAAGAAGCCGCAAAGCGTGAATTGATTGAAGAAACCGGATATTCGTCAGAAGATTTTAGATTGATCAATATATTAATTGACAATCCGACAAAAGACACCAATAAAATAAACTTATTTCTGGCAACAAACGCAAAAAAAACAGCCGGTCAGAACCTGGATGAAAATGAAGAAATAGAAGTTTTTACGTTGGCGGTGGATGAATTAAAGAATAAAATAGCTAAAGGGGAAATTAAGGTTTCAGGAACTGTGGCTGGTGTTTTTCTGGCACTTAACCATTTGAATGGCTAAGTTCCTGACGGATTAATTTCGAAAGATTTTGATACTGCTTATTCAATCTTTTATCCTTTTTCGTAATATCAATAGATTGGGATAATTATTTACTTTTTAAATATTTTTAGCATGCTTAATAAACATGAAATAGCAAAACGGATTGCGCAGGAAGTAAAAGATGGCTGGTATGTTAACCTGGGAATTGGGATTCCGACATTGGTCGCTAATTATATTCCTGCCCACATCAACGTGGTTTTGCAATCTGAAAACGGGCTGTTGGGAATAGGACCCTTTCCTACAGAAGAAGAGGTGAATCCTGACCTGATAAATGCAGGGAAGCAGACAGTTACCATGCTCCCCGGATCTTCTTTGTTTAGTTCTGCCGATAGCTTTGGAATGATCAGAGGAGGACATATTAATTTAACTATTTTAGGCGCTATGGAAGTGTCTGAAAATGGCGATATTGCCAACTGGAAAATACCAGGCAAAATGGTAAAAGGAATGGGAGGGGCAATGGACCTGGTGGCTGCCGCCGGCAACATCATTGTAGCTATGCAGCACAAAAGTAAAGATGGTCAGTCCAAATTGTTGAAAAAATGCAGTCTTCCCTTAACGGGTATAAAGTGCGTAAAGAAAATTGTCAGTGATATGGCAGTGATGGACGTACTTCCCGGAGGAGGTTTTAGATTGCTGGAAAGGGCTCCCGGGGTGTCTGTAGAGGAAATTATACAGGCTACTCAAGGCAAATTGATCGTAGAAGGTAACATCCCGGAAATGCAGATCGTTTGATGAATGACAAAGTACGAATGGCGGTCAACGAATTATGTTGTTAATTATCTCATAATCACTTAATAATAAAATACTATTTCAAACGCTGAAAGCTAAATGCTAACGGCTAATAGCTAAAAACTACAACTTCTATGAAAAAACACACCTTACTATTGATTATTACAATAAGTGCTTTTCTTTTTACACAATGCGATAAAAATAATGATCTCGTGCTGTTTGGTATTGAAACGGATCAAGAGTTTGGATTACAAGCGGATTCAGCGATCAAAGCAGATCCGGCAACTTATCCTATATTGTCAAGAAGTGAAAATCAGGAAGCCTATGCTTATTTGGATGGGATAGTTGACGAGATTTTAAACTCGGGTAAAGTCACTTACAAAGATGAATTTGCATGGGAAGTCCACATTATCAATGATGACGAAACACTAAATGCCTTTGCCACACCGGGTGGTTATATTTATGTGTATTCAGGGTTGATTAAGTACCTCGATCAGGAAGATGACCTGGCAGGTGTCTTGGGCCATGAAATAGCACATGCTGATCAAAGACACAGCATCAAACAAATTCAAAAGCAATATGGGCTTTCTATAATTACAAGTATTATTTTGGGTGAAAACCCAAGTCAACTTGGAGAGATTATAGGAGGACTTACCGGGCAACTGGCCGTGTTGCAATTCAGCCGTAGCCATGAAAAAGAAGCAGATGATTATTCAGTAATTTATCTTGCGGAAACAGACTATGCCTGCAATGGTGCTTATTCTTTCTTCCAAAAGATGATTGATCAAAAACAAACTGGAAACACGCCTGTATTCTTAAGCACACATCCGGATCCGGAATCCAGGGTGGAAGACATTAATAAAAAAGCAAGTGAACTTAATTGCAATACCACAGCCAAAGACCCTGAGTCTTATGATCATTTTAAAAGTTTGCTTTAGTTGAATAAATAACCACTAAGACACGAAGGCGCTAAGATACAGTGAGTGAATTTCGTGTCTAGCGGTAAAAAAAGCCATTGCTATTCTAAAAACCTTATTTCCTTTCCTGATTCTGCCGTTTTGCCTTAATATTGCGGCCACAAAAAATGGTCCGTGGGGAAATGACACGAAACCAGTCTTATTAAAAACTAATCCAAATTATATGAAAAAGTCAGAAATAAAATTCGACATACAATTAGATAAGGACAATATTCCCGAATACATTAAATGGGAAGCTTCTGACAATCCGGATTCCGATTTTAATGAAACCAAAGCCATAAGTATTTCTCTTTGGGATCACATTCAGAAAAACACCTTAAGGATTGACCTTTGGGTAAAGGAAATGACCGTAGATGAAATGAAGCGATTTTATATAGACAGTATAGGAGGACTAGGACAAAGTTTAATGAGAGCGACAGGAGATGAGTTTATGTCGGAAAAAATCAATGAATTATGCGATACGCTGGTTCAATATATTAAAAATGAAGAAAAAAATAATTAATCCCATTTTGTTAAAATTTTATCTTTAAGGAGTAGTCCTCTTAAAAATAATAAAATGATTTCCTGATTATTTTATTATTGTCATAAATAGATTGCCCAAAATATAGTATGCATGCATAAAATATTTTGGGCAATTCCTTTATAATTCAAATCTTATTTTTTTATATTCAGTTAACATTTTTTAATTACTAACCCAAATACCCTTTCTTATGCTTGATTTTAGAAAAATCCCGTTATGGAGGCTTTTATTAGTTATCTTATTTCCTGGCCTATCCTACGCTCAAACCACAGTTAAAGGTACTGTTACGGATGAAAAATCCAAGGAACCATTGATTGGGGTAAGTATAGTGATTGAGGGAAAGGTAATAGGCACCATCACAGACGCTGATGGAAACTTTAGTTTAACAACAAAAGACGCTCCTCCTCTTACGCTTGTATTTTCCATGGTAGGTTATAAAACCCAGGAAGTTGTTTTAAACGATGCTTCCGAAACTTTAAACATTGCTTTGCAGGAACAGGTCATTCAAGGACAAGAAGTAGTTATCTCTGCTTCAAGGGTTCAGGAAAGTATATTAAAGTCTCCTGTTTCCATAGAAAAATTAGACGCGCTCTCCATTCGCGAAACCCCGGCCGAGAATTATTATAAAAGTATTGCCAATCTTCGCGGCGTAGACATGACTTCAAGCAGTATAAATTTTCAGATTATCAATGCCCGGGGTTTCAATAGTACAGGAAATGAAAGATTTGTTCAGCTCATTGACGGAATGGATACGCAAGCCCCGGCATTAAATTTTCCCATTGGTAATCTTAATGGTCCTAATGAACTTGATGTGGAAAGCGTAGAGTTGATTCCGGGAGCTGCATCGGCATTATATGGTCCCAACGCATTTAACGGAATTCTTTTAATTAACAGCAAAGATCCTTTCAGGTACCAAGGGTTAAGCGCGTATGCAAAAGTTGGAATTAATCACGTTGGAGAAAGTGATGTAGATGTAAAACCGATGTATGAAGCAGCCGTCCGGTATGCAAAAGCCTTTAACAACAGGTTTGCCTTCAAAGCAAACTTATCCTATAGTCGTGCGGAAGATTGGTATGGGAAAAACCAGGACGACATCGCCCAAAACAGAAGACCGGAAGGTTTTACTTCAAATCCGGGAGAAGACAGGGTGCATGCCTTTGGAGAAGTAGCCAATGTTTCTTTGCCATTGGTAGGGTTTAGTTTGGCCGGTAGTGACAATCCTCTTGTAAATAATGTAAGAGGGTATTTAGGTGATTTGCCAAACGTAATCGTTGCCCGGACGCCGTATGAAGAAAGGCACTTAGTTGATTACAATGCAGAGAACTTTAAAGCGAATACTGGATTTCATTTTAGAATTAATGAAAAGATAGAAGCTTCTATAAATGGTAATTATGGATTTGGAACAAGCGTATATACAGGTGGAAACCGATACTCTCTCAAAAACTTTAGTATTGGACAAATTAAACTTGAATTAAAAGGGGATAATTTTTTTCTAAGAGGATATACAACCCTTGAAAGATCGGGAAAATCATACATTGCAGATGCGGTGGGAGCAAATATAAACAGAGAATGGTCCGACAATCCGATCACACCTGGAGATGGAAACTCAGATTGGTTTGCCACTTATGCGATAGCTTATTTGAGTGCACTTAAAGCATCCGGTGCCTCACCAGGTAGTGGAAGTCAATTGGACCCTGCCACTCAGGAGCAATTACATGCTATTGCCAGGGGGGCAGCAGATCAAGGAAGATGGGCACCTGGAACAGAAAACTTTAATGAAGCAAAAGAAAAATACCAAAATTTAACTATTCCAGAAGGAGGAAAGTTTAAGGATAAAACTAATCTATACCATGGGGAAGGGCAGTATAATTTTAAAAATCAAATCAAATTTATAAATCTTATTGCTGGAGCAAGCTATAGATTTTATGATCTGAACTCAAACGGAACCATCTTCCCTGATACAACTGGAAATAATATAACAATATTCGAGTATGGGGCCTATTTACAAGCCATGAAAACTTTTTTAGATGAAAAGCTCAAACTTACGGCTTCTATCCGTTATGATAAAAATGAGAATTTTGAAGGCAGACTTAACCCTAGGATATCAGGAGTTTATACTTTAGCCAATAATCATAACTTCCGTTTATCTTATCAAACAGGTTTTAGAAATCCAACTACCCAGGGACAGCACATTGATTTGAATGTAGGAAATACAAGAATTCTTGGGGGACTTCCTTTCTATGCTGACAATTATGATGCTTATGAAAATGCTTACACGTTAGAATCTGTAAATAATTATATAGCCGCGGTTTCTGCTCAAGGTACTTCAAACGCACTAATCAACCCTGCAAATCTGGCCTTATTGGAAAAGGTGGAACAATTTGACCCTGTAAAGCCAGAAAAGATTATTGCATGGGAAGTGGGATACAAAAGCTTAATTAACAACAAGCTGATGTTTGACATAAGCTACTATTACAATACATTTCAGGATTTTATTGTTCAAAATCAGATCAGAAAAGCGGCAGGTGACATCAGTGTTAACCCGATCAATGCTCAGGCGCTTCTAACCAATAACAACAATTCCTATCAGATCTATACCAATCTTGACAAATCCATCACAGCTCAGGGACTTGCAGCAGGGGTAAATTATAGTTTTCCTAACTATTATTCTGCCGGAATCAACTACAACTGGAACAAGCTAAATACAGATCTGGGAAATGGTGTCTTGAACCAGTTTAATACTCCTGAAAATAAAGTTAACATCTCTTTTGGAAACAGGAAACTGACTGATAACCTTGGTTTTAACCTGGTTTGGAGATGGCAGGAAGCCTTTAGATGGGAGTCCACTTTTGCAGTAGGGGATGTTCCTGCCTTTCAAACGCTTGATGCACAAGTGAGTTATCGTCTTCCGGATATCAAAACGGTTGTAAAATTGGGCGGTTCCAATATTTTTAATAAACAATATATACAAAATTACGGCGGGCCAACCATTGGAGCAATCTATTATGTATCCCTTACTTTTGATGAATTGTTCAACAATTAATGAATAAGCTATGAAGACTTTTAAATACTATATATATACCACTTTACTGGCCACCGTTTTTTCCTGTACCTATGATTTCCCTGAGAAAGAGGAATCGACATCAGGAGGAGCTGATTTTACGAAATATGTATCCGTTGGAAATTCCCTAACCGCAGGTTTCATGGATGGAGCATTATACGACAGAGGTCAGGCAAATTCCTTTACTTCCATACTTGCTGGTCAGATGAAGCTTGTGGGAGGAGGAGATTTTAATCAACCTGATATAAATTCCCCCGCTGGTTTTTTCAGGTTTGCTCCTGATGGGCAAACACCGTTAGGACGTCTTATCTTACAATCGCCAGGAGGAGTTTGCGGCCCATCTCCTTCCCCGATTGTCCCGGGCAATCTCCCCCAGCCGTTTAGCGGAGACCTAAGTCAGTTAAATAATTTTGGTGTTCCTGGTCTTACCTTAGGCACCGCATTATTGCCTCAAACAGGAGGGCCAGCCAATGGAAACCCTTATTATAATCCTTATTATGCCAGATTCGCCTCT